>Ga0114922_10000812_pt1 | contig 30016 bp, 26 predicted proteins | sample AartaG_FD_100975 | JGI IMG/M metagenome (GOLD analysis project Ga0114922, IMG submission 100975) | Deep subsurface microbial communities from Aarhus Bay to uncover new lineages of life (NeLLi) - Aarhus_00045 metaG | ecosystem: Environmental > Aquatic > Marine > Oceanic > Sediment | place... | reverse complement strand
TTCCCGGGCGGGTTGCTCTCCAGCGTTGCCCGCTTCCGCTTCGCCGGACATCTCAATTGTATCACACTATCTCGTCACGTCAAGCCCGTCGAGTTATTACACATACATTGGGACGTGATGCGCCGCCCCCTGTCGCTTGAGAACGTCTCACATTCAAGGGTATCGACGCGCTCATTGCTCAACACGTGGTCTATTCTTCCGATTATTCAGCGTGATCCCGGCTTGCCGTGAGTGATCCTACTGGAAGGAGACGTATTGTGCATGAAAAGTGCAAGAAGGCCGAAAGCCCAGGCCGCCGGCGCGTGCCTGTCGCTGTGCTGAATCTCATTCTGGGCGCTCTGCTTTGCGGATGCTCGCACTACGCGGCCGGCCCGCCCTTTTCCGGAGCGATAAAACACGCCGGTCGCCCCGCGCGGATCGTGGTATATGGCGATAACCGCTGCCGCCACCCGCTGGAATTCTGGCTGAAAGACACCACAAAGGCGCGCCGGAGGGTGGCATATCGTATTGCGCAGATAAGGCCGGACCTCGTCGTCAACACCGGCGACATTGTGGATCGCGGCGCCAGCGCCGCCCCCTGGCAGGTCTTCGACGAGGAAAACGCATGGTTGCGCCGAATGGGCGTGCCGTACTATCCCGTTCTCGGAAACCATGAGTACATGGGCGGTTCCACCGAGACCGCACTGCACAATTACTTTGCTCGTTTCCCTTACCTCAACGACCGGCGCTGGTACAAGCTGCAAGTTGGGCCTGTTGTGTTTCTGATGCTCGACAGCAATTTCGACGAGATGACCCAAGAGGAGGTCCGCAGCCAACTGACATGGCTGCAAGACAACATCGTCGAGTGCGAGCGCGATCCTAATGTCAGGATGACTGTACTCATCACACATCATCCTCCTTTCACTCATTCACGCAACGAACATCCGAGCGTAAAGGTAACGCATTTGGTCCTCCCCCTGATGAGCGGCTACGCAAAATGCAAGCTCTTTTACAGCGGCCACAGTCACAGTTACGAACGCTTTCGTGTGGGGGGCGTAAACTATGTGGTGACCGGCGGCGGCGGCGCCCCGCTGGATGTCACGGAAGAGGCCATTTTCCCGGAGGACCTTTACGATGGCGGCCGGATCCGCGGCTTTCATTACTGCCTGATGACGCTTTACAAGAAGCAGTGCTCGATCGAAATGTTTGAGCTGCAGCCCGACGGCTCCTGGGTGGTGCGCGATAGCTTGGAGATCGAATACTGATGAGTTATGAGTTATGAATTCCGAGTCTTCATTCATCCTTCCGCCTTCATCCTTTCTTTTCTGTGCCCTCTGTGCCTCTGTGGTGAATCTTTATCCTCCCGGCATTCGAGCGGCAGGATAGGAACCCAGAACCCTGACGGTGATTGAGTTCTCGCGAAGGTCATCGAGGGCCTTGCGAACGTTCTCGTCGTCGCGGTGGCCGAAAAGGTCAACAAAGAAGCAGTATTCCCAAGGGTGCTTTCGCGAGGGCCTCGGCATGATATTCGCGAGATTGATGTTGTGTTCTTTGAACGGAACCAGTGCGTCGTAGAGGGCGCCGGCCCGATGGGGGATCGCAAAGAAAACCGAAGTCTTGTCGGTGCCGGTCGCCCCGGCAATATGCCCTCCGAGCACCAGGAAGCGGGTGACGTTCTTGGCCAGGTCCTCGATCGAACTGTGAAGAATGTTCAGGCCGTAAACCCGGCCTGCCATCTTGTGTGCAATTGCGGCAGCGCCCTCTTCTTTCGACGCGATGATCGCCGCCTGCGCGGTACTGGCAACAGGCTTGAGATCGGCCTCGGGAAGGTGAACGGTCAGCCACGAGCGGCACTGCGCGAGTGCCTCGGGCTTCGAGTAAACGACCTTGATCTCTTCCATCGTGCATTGGGCCAATAGCGCGTGGTGGATTTCCATGAATATCTCGGCCGATATCTTGACGTCGTATTCCATCAGCATGTCGAGGGTGTCGCTCACAGAACCCTCGGTGGAATTCTCCACGGGCACTACGCCGTAGTCGGCCTCGCCCCGGTCCACCTCCACAAAGACCCTCGCGATCGAACGAGCGGGATAGTATTCCATCGACGAACCGAATTGTTCGCGCGCGGCAAACTCGGTGAAGGTGGCCTCCGGCCCGAGGAAACAGACGTGCAGATCGAGCTCCGTCCGGCGGCAGCCCGACATTATCTCGCGGTAGACGGCCCGGATCGAATCATCCCGAAGCGGCCCCTCGTTGAGCTCGCAAACTCGCCGATACACTTCTTCCTCGCGCCCGGGCACGTAGATCGGGCCGTTGGCGGCGGTCTTGATCTTCCCGATCTCGTGAGTGACGCGGGCGCGTTCGTTCAGAATGCGCACGATTTCCTTATCGAGGGCGTCTACTTTCCGTCTCAGTTCATCTACCGACATCCGCTGGTCTCCGTGTGGGCTCGCCTGATGATAGTGTTGATCGAGCGGGAATTATTATACACCACGCGGCGCACAGACGCAAGCGCCAAGTGGCGCCGAGCGAACCGACGGGTACGCCAACGAAATACAGAACATTCACCACAAAGACACAAAGAGCACAAAGGAAGAGAAGAAAGTATGAGTTATGAGTTACGGATGTCTTTCTTCTTTGTGCCCTTTGCGCCTTTGCGGTGAATCCGTATTGGAGCTTGGACTGATGACTGAGCGACTGTGCGACTGTGCGACTGACGACTGCTTGCCCGCCAAAGCCACCTGCCCGCCGTAGCCGTGGCGGAGGAGGGGGCGGCGGCGGGTGCAACTGCCCCCGTTAGTCGTTTTTACTTTTCCTTCGCAGGTGCTATAATTGATCGTGCGGAGGTCATAATGCGATCAGTTTTCATAGCTGCTGTCATTCTGGGGCTGGGTCTTCCGGCTGCTGGCGCCGCCGACCCGGACCAGGTGCTTGTGCTTTACAACTCCGATTACGGAATCGACCAATACGATTCGGACCTGGGGCAGGATTCCAAGGAGGTCGCCGAGTATTACGTCCGGCGGCATACGGACCCGCGAACCGGCAAAAGGCCCTATATCCTCGGCCTGCATTGCATTCATGGCAAGGGCCACCTCAACACCTTCCGCGTGCCGGAGAGCAGCAAAGACAATTACTTCGGGCTGGAATACACTGGCGACGAAACCGCGCCCAAGAATTGGCCCGTCGCCGACTCACGCCACGTCGACATACTTGTCGGCAAGGCCGAGGCCGAGCGGCTCGACCTGAAGTCCGTTACCATTGCTCTCGGCAAGACGACCGACCGCGCCGCTGCCACAGTGGTCTTTCAAGACGGCAAGGCTTCCCCGGACCTCGGCATAAAACACGGGCCGACCAAGGAGGGAGGCTACAACTGGCAACTGGATGCGCGAAAGTTCTCGCCGGGGATTGTTCGCCTGTGGCTCGAAGCCAAAGACAAGCAGGGACACCGCGCGAAGAAACTGCGCCGCGTATACCGCGACTTCGGTAATTTCAGGGTGAGCACTACGGGCCGCGACGGGATCCGGGACGATAAGAATTATCGCGAAGATATCGAGTTGCCGATCAAGTGGTTCCTCGAAGACCCCAGAAACTCCCTCCCCGACGGTACGTTGCTGAAGGATCACATACTCTACATCGTTGTTTGCCACGGGCTGCCCAAGGCAGTCGAGAGCATGTATGGGATCTGCCGCGGAGCGACCGACTTTCTGGGCGACTATGGCGACGGGTCCTCCCTCCAGCAGCGGCTGATGACACTTTACTTCGACGTCACGACAATGGATTTCGTTTACGTGCCCTCGCGGACGGGCATGCGCAAAACGTCGGTTCCCAACGGGGCCAAGGCGCGTTTCTCGAAATACACCAAGCTGCTGCGCCGAGACAAAGACGGCGTGCAGCCGAAGATGATCTGCAACACGCTCAGCTTCGGCCTCGCCGGCCAGTTCAATCCGTATCAACATCCCAAGGTATATGAGCACCGTGCCCCGGGCAAGCTGGCGGATATTTACGACCAGCAGAAATACCGCGATCCGCACAACCGTCTCGCGCCACTGTACCCACAAGATGCCCGCGCAGACCTCCCGCCGCACTTCTCCAGCAAGCTGCGCCGGCGCTGGCCGCGGCAGAGCTATCTCTACTGGGCTATGCGGATCGACGGTCCCACCCCGGCGATAGCCAAGGCACAAGTCGATGCGGCGATCTATGCCGGCCGTTATCTCACCCCGCAGATGGGAACCTGTTACAACCGCCTCAAAGGCCCCCTGACCATTCAACCGTCGGTGCGCCTGGGCATCGACGAACTCAAAGACCTCGGCTTCAAACTGCAGCCCACCCTCAACGATCCGCCCAAGGTGATCGAGCGCCCGCTAATACTATCAGCGTACTTCGGCGACGGCCCGAAGTATTACGACGAAGGAGAGATCGCCGGCTACAACGGCGTGCTGCCCGGGGGCATCGTGTACGGCATCAAGTCGCTGAATCGCTGGAAGCGGAACGATGACCAGTTCGGAACCTACTTTCATAAGATGATCGAAGCCGGCGCAACCGTCACCGCCGGGCTGGGCGCGCACGGCGGGGCTCATATCACATCGGCTAGCTGGTGGGACGACCGCATTCTCTTTCATCACCTTTTCCGCGGATATGATCTGGGCGAGAGCCTGTTGATGTCGTCCATCCATCTGGACTGGGTGATCGCCTACGTCGGCGATCCACTTTACAGGCCCAATGTGCCGGCGAACAAGCCCGACACAACATCGCCCGCCGTCGACGCCGATGGGCTGACTGTCGATGTCTTGCGCGCCAAGGATTCGTATTGCGCCGTGCTGACCGCCCCGTTGCGCCAGACACCCGCGAATCCTGAAATGGCCGAGATCAGCGTTGTTTACTCCACGCCCGGCCAGCCGGAGCAGAGCAGCCGCAACTGGCGCTTTTCGGCTCGGCCTCGGGTTATTCTCAACGGCCTCACCCCGGGCGCCGGTTACAACTACGTTGTTACACTCACCGACGCCTACGGCAATGCGACGAAAGTGCCGGGCAGCCTGAATGTTTCCGCCGCGCCGCCATCGAAGCTGCGGCATGAGGAGATTATTGGGCGGGGGAAGAAGGCAATGGCTATCGCGGTCTCGCGCTATTGGAAAAAGGACGATCCACCGGCGCTCGTTTCGCGCGCCGGGGAGATCGAGATCGAATTCACACCGATGAAGAAGAAATTCACGCTTGTGAGCCTGCACGGGCTGCGGTGGACTTCGGAGAAGCTGAGTGTGGGCGGAGGCACCGCGAAAACTCACGAGCCCCTGAAGTTTGAAGTCGGCCGGCGGTACCGGATTGTTGCGCGGTGGCGGCGCCGGCCGATTACTCGTGAAGTGCACTTGATCGCGCCCGACGGCGCGGAGTTCTTGGCGGCAAGCAACAACCTCGTGCCGTGGCCGATGAGGCTGGGCGGCGGGGAAGCTGAATATGCAATCTGGGGAACGGCCCGTTTCGGCGCCCGCAGGAGGGACGTGCAGATTCACACCGTAAGGATATACGATAACGCCAACCCCGCGCCCGACGACCGTCGCCGGCCCTATGTCAAGAAATTCCGGATGGCGGAGTTCGAAGCAGCCGTCCAAACGCATAAGCCCTGAGGAGAGCCTCCCAGCGGCCAGCGGCTGGCATCACGGGCGTTAGTCGCCTTGTTGGTCGAGGAATCTTTTGAGCGCCTCTGCAGCCTGCCTGATCGCGTCCTTGGAGAACAACTCACCCGACTCGATCATCTTTCGGGCTCTCTCGATAGCTTCGGGGCGGACATCTGAGAGGGCGTTGAGCCTGTTGATAAGGCCCGCGGCCTCGCCGAGGAGGCGTCCCTTGTCGGAGAGTTCGAGCCTGTCGCCCTTTGCAGCGCCGCTGTTCGTCGCGCGCGAGGCGTTGTGGGCGTAGGCTTCTGTTATCGATGCCGCTTTCCTGCTCCCGCTACGGCTGACTGTGCCAGGGTTGTGGGTTACCGTTCTTATCGCATCAGTTGCCATCGCTCAGGGCCTCCTCTGTGGGTTTATCGTGAGCAGGAATTCATTGGCAACAAACTGAATGTAGCGCCTTTCGGCCAGGAGCACCGTGCGCCAGCCGAAGAGGTCCCGGCCGCTCTCCTGGGTGCGAGAGTAGTAGTCTCTTATGCGTTTTTTCACGTCGGGCCGGGCGGCATCAACGGTGCCCGAGGCCGCCCACAGCACTGTGGCGTCTTCAGTTGAGATCAGCTTGAGGCTCATGGTTATTGCGGGCGGTTCGTGCCGCCGAAAGTTGATGATCTCACCCGCCAGCACGGCATCGGCGCCCAGCTTCTCACGGGCCAGCAGCAGGTCATCGATCAGGATCCTGCCTGCCGGTTCCACCAGGCCGCCGCGCGGAGGCTGGAACTCCACGACCTCGTACCGCCTTGTGAGCATGGTCCTGAGGGTTCGCTGTATCAGCTCTACCGACTTCTCGGGCGCGGGGCCGGGATCGATGCGAAGAATGGCGATCCTCCGGACGTCGGGGAGCCGGGCGAGGTCGGCGCGGTGTCTGTTTACCAATCCCTGGCGCCGCGGCCGTGCGCAGGCCCCGCTCGAGAGCGTCACAAGAAAAACGAGAAACGAAATACAGATAGTTCGCATGATCAGCAGGCCGGTTCTTCAGTTGTTCGATTGCCTGGTCATCCGCCCCGGCTTGTGTGCGGCCGGTGGCGCATTTGTTATTGCTGCAGCTTGAGCTTGTCGAGGATGTATTTATTCCATTCCTGCTGCCCGAGAATGATTTTCATGAGTTCTTCGCGCCGGGTTTTGAGTTCGGCCTTCACGGCGGCGAGTTCGGTTTTCTTGCCGTCGAGGGCCGATCGGAGGTTGTCGATTGTCTGCTGTGCGGTCGTGGCGGCCTCGACTTCGGCTTCGGCTGCGCTCAAGGCAAGCTGAGCCTCGCGCCGGAGTTTCTGCTCCTGTGCGAGGCGGGCGTAGAGGTCGTTGATCTCATCGCGAAACCGTCGCACACGCTCTTGCAGGTTCCGGTTTTCGCGTTCCTGTTCCTGAAGCGCAGAGAATACGCGGCGATACTCTTCGAGGGGAGTGGTGGAGACGCCCTGCGACACAACCTCCGGGTGCGCAAGGTTGCCGGACGTGGGCTGCGCCGTGCGGCAGCCCGCCGCGGCGACGAAAGTGATGATGACCAGAGCTGTTCTTGTTCTCTGCTTCATGCTCTGCGGCTACAGCCAAAGAATCATGACTCGCGATGAGCCTTTTGCAGCGCGGGCCGCTTGGGCGGCCGGCGATCCGTTTTGAGCTTTCCGCTCCTTATTAGCGCTGCGAACACCCGCACTACCTGCGGATCAAACTGCCTGCCTGAATTTCGTTCTATTTCCGACAGCGCTTCCTCGACCCCGGCCCTCTTGCGGTAGGGCCTGTCGGAAGTGATGGCGTCGAACGCATCCGCCACCGCCAGAATCCGGGCTCCCATCGGGATGGTCTCTCCGGCGAGCCCGTTGGGATAACCGCCGCCGTCCACTCGTTCGTGATGATGCAGGATGAAGTTGCTGACCCTTCGCAGGTTCTTGAGATTCTCGAGAATCTTCACACCGTTGAGAGGATGTTTCTTGACAATGTCGAATTCTTCGTCGCTGAGGCCGAAAGGCTTCTGGAGTATTTCCTGCGGAATGCCGATCTTGCCGATATCGTGCAGATACCCCGCCAACTCCAGATCTTCCACCTCGTCGTTTTGTAGCCCCAAAGCTTGGGCTATTGCAAGCGAGTACATGGTAACTCGCTTTGAATGCCCGTGAGTATAAGGATCTTTTGCGTCAATGGACGATGCAAGCGCACTGACGAAATTCATGAATTGCTCCGCGATCCCCGCGTTGCCTCTTACCGAGTAAACACGAGAAGTTTCATGGCCGACCTCCCCGAACACTCGAGCCTTCAGCATTGATCGCAGCAGGATTTCCTGCAAACTGTGTTCTGCAAAAGACAGCCCATCCAGGGCAGCCAGTTCGCGGGGCGTGAAAGCGGGGAAGGGCAAGGGCCTGCCTGTCGTACAGGGGAGCCGCCTCCACTGACGCATCCTGACCGTTTCGTGCATGGATGTCGCCTTTTTCACGCCATGGTTCTCGTCTTGTGCAGAGCTTTCGCTTGCGGGCCTCACGGCCCTTACCTACTTCGTCTTATCTGCCAAACTCCAGCAGTATAAGTATCGGTCAGTGGATGTGATTGGTTAAGGCGAATCTCAAACGCAGACAGCCCGCACCCGGCAACGGGATCAGTTCTTCTCGTGCCTGCGAAGAGACCGGTGGGTGCTGATGTTTACTGTCTTTGTGCATCTATCAAGACAACCTCGGAAGGACTTTTTCGCTCGTTCGACCGCTTTGCGGAATTCGGTGTTGGTCCGCGCTACAGGCTCCTTTGTTTTCATCAATGTATATCCTTTTCCCGCACGCCGGCGCCGGCACTACGCCGCCCCCCGCCCATCTGAAAGGCGCTCTTGGAGCGCGGGTACGCAGTGCTCGCGTGTGCATTTCCTGTTTCGTAGCTGAAAAATCAATGTGAGTATCGGATTATTCCGCAGAAAGATTCACTGTAATTCTCAGAAAACATTCGGATCGCCTCTCGCGGGCATGTTCCAGGCCCTTTTCGTCGGGCAATTCTTCTCTTATCAAACAATACGCGAACATTTTTTGCATTTTTGCCCGATTTGCTCTATAATAGAAGTGTCGATCGCGGCGTAGCCTCATACGCTTTCGGCTTTTACCGCAGAGCATGGCCCAGGGACCTGTTTTTAAAGGAGCAAAGGATGGCCGTAAAAGCCCCCGCAGCCGAAGAGATCCTTGATCGCGCGGTGACCCTCGAGAAAGAGGCATGGGACTACTTTGTACAAGCCTCGCAGCGGACCGCCAACGAGCTGGCGAAGCGGACGTTTCAGGCGCTGGCCTCCCGGCACGACAGGCACGCCGACCAGATCGAAGAGGCCCGCAGGATCGTCCTCGCCAAGCAAACACCCCAGCCGAGGCCGACACCACCACCCCGAAGCATGTTTGACGATATAATGCGTGTTATTGAGCAGTCTGCCGCGCCCACCGCCGCAGACATCACCGAACTGCAAGAAGCACTCGCTTACGCAGTGAAGGTGGGCGACGTTTACACGCATCTCGCCCGGATCTCCGCCTCTGACTGGGAGCATTCTCTGTACGGCGCGCTCAGCCGGGAAGAACAAGCCGTGAGGCTCACACTTGCCGACACGCTCGATTACCTCAGATCGAACTTCGAACTATCTGACCTGGTCAAAGAAGAGTAGCCGCGTAAGAGGCCGGGCCCTGAGCCAAGAACAAGCAAGACCCACGCGCACCACACAGGAGGCATTATGAAATCGAGATCGCCGCGGGAAGTGGCTGAGCTCCTGAAAGACCACCTTATTCACCCTTCGGAAGCGGCGGAGATTCTCGAAGACGGCGAACCCTCGGAGATCGCCGCCTCCCTTGCCGGCCTCGACGAAGCCGATGCCGCCGATGTGATTGAGCACCTGGATCTCTCGGTGCAGCGCGATCTTGTGGATTTCATCCCCCGCGGCCACATGGCCAGAGTAATAGAACGCATGGCCCCCGACGCCCGCGCCGATCTCATCAAGGAACTCCCCGAGGAAGTCGCCCACGGAATACTTCCGCTTGTTGCCCAAGCCGAGCGGGTCGATATCGCCCGCCTTGTCTCTTATGAGGAAGGAACCGCCGGCTCGGTCATGACCACCGAGTACGCGGTAGTAAACGCGGACGACACCGTGTCGGCGGCAAGGGAGGAGCTTCGCCGTCAGGCACCCGGCGAGGAAACCGGATATTACGTGTACGTTATCGATTCCGACCGCAACCTGATCGGCATTGTTTCGCTTCGCCAGCTTCTTCTCGCGCGGCCCCAGCAGCGCATCGAGGAAATCGCCCAGCGCGACTGCGTGAGCGTGAACGCCAAGGACGATCAGGAGACCCTGGGCGATATCTTTTCGCGATATGAACTGCCCTCGGTGCCCGTAGTGGACGACACCGGCCGAATGGTCGGCCGAATCACCGCGGACGACGTCATCGACGTGGTGGAGGAAGAGGCCGACGAAGACATCTATCATCTCGGCGCGGCGGGCCGGCCGATCAATTACCTTCGATCAGGCGTGCTGCGGATAGCGCGCGAGCGCATCACGTGGCTGCTGATACTTGTAGCCACGGGCTTGATCACCAGCTCGCTGCTTCAGCATTACCGGGGTTACCTTCTTGCCGAGGGCGGCATTGTGCTTGTGTGTTTCATTCCTCTTCTCATGGGTTCCGGGGGCAATGCCGGCAGCCAGACCACCGCCGTGATCATCAGGGGGCTGTCGACCGGCGAGATCGAAATGCGCGACGTGTGGCGCGTGATCTTCAAAGAGATGCAGGTAGGGCTGATGGTGGGCCTGGCACTGGGCATGTGCGCCGGGGTGAGGGCGTTGCTGGTGGGTCGCGACCAGGGGGGCAGCCCCATACGCCTGGGTCTCACGGTGGGCCTGACCATGATCGGGACCGTAGCCCTTGCAAAAACTCTGGGAGGCGCGCTCCCGATTCTTTTCAAAAAGATACACCTCGACCCCGCCCTGATGTCGGCCCCATTCATCAGCAGCATTGTCGACGTGCTCACGGTCATCGGGTATTTCGCCCTGGTGCGAGTGATTTATTTCTAATCTTCCCTCCCCGCCCCTGTTAATCTGCTCTTCTCTTTTCAGCCCGAAGGCAGCAGGATCGTAAAGGTTGTGCCGGCACCTTCCCGGCTTTCGACTTCGATCCTGCCTTTGTGGTCGGTGATTATTGAGCGGCTGATGCTCAGGCCCAGCCCACTGCCACCGGGCTTGGTGGTAAAGAAAGGCTCGAAGATCTTGCGCAGGTTCTCTTGCGGCATGCCCGGGCCGTTGTCTTCGATTGCTATCTTCACGCCTTCTTCGTAAGGTTGCGTGGAGATGGTGATTCTTCCCCCCTCGGGCGCCGCTTCGATTGCGTTTGTGAGCACGTTGAGAAGTACCTGGTTGATCCGGCCGGACATGCAATGAACGGGGGTCAGCTCCTGATAGTTTTTCTCGAGTTGGATGTTCTTGGCCCTGATGTCGTAGAGGAGTATCGTTGTCGTCGTGTCGATGGCGTCGTTGATGTTCACCTCTTTCCAGTCGGCCTCGCCCAGTCGGCTGAAGTCGCGCATGTCGCTCACGATCTTGTTGATGCGTTCCGCGCCTGCGGCGGTGCGGTCAAACACGCGCTCGAGATTGTCCGTGATGTACTTGAGGTTCGCCTCTGATGCCTTGGTCCGTACTTGTTCGGTCAGGCGCCTTCTTTCTTCCGGGTCCTGTTCGACGGCCGCTTGCTCATACAACTGGCAGACGTCGAGGATTGTTCGGAAGTCTCGCCGGAGTACCGCCAGATTATTTGACACGAAGGAGAGCGGGTTGTTTATTTCGTGCGCCACGCCTGCGGCGAGCTGCCCCACCGCGGCGAGCCGTTCCGCTTCAATGAGCTGGGCCTGGGTGTTGAGCAGGTTGCGGTTGGCTTCTTCCAGGCTTGCGGTTTTCTCTCGCACTCGCTGGCGGAGGATCTGGCTGAGGCGGGCGGCGGCTTCCGATTCCTTGCGGCGCTCGGTCACGTCGTAGGCGATCACGTGCACCGTTGCTTCTTCACCGGTTACGGGTATGCTTCGCATTCTCAGCTCCAGCAGCACGGGTGTTCCGTCTTTTCTCATGCACCAGGCTTCAATAGTGCTTGCTGTGTCGCTGATTGCAACGGCCATTTGTTCCTGCACGCCTGACAGGTCGCCGGGGTTCACAAAGGCGCTGTACGGTTGGTCTACCAGTTCATTCGGCTCATAAGAGAGAACGTCCCGGGCGGCGTCGTTTGCAGTAGTGACCATGCCGCTTGTTGTGTCGACGGTGAAGATCAGGTCATGAGCATACTCGAAGAGCTCTCGATAGCGCTCCTCGCTCTTGCGGAGGGCATCTTCGGCTCGGCGACGTTCCGTAACGTCTATGCCCGTGGCAACGATGTACTCAACCGAGCCGTCCTCCGCGATAATGGCGGTATTGGTCCAGTGGATCAATCTCCTCGTGCCGTCTTTTTTCACCCAGAAGTTCTCGAACTCATTGGGGAATTGCCCGGCGCTCAACTCCTCCACAACCGCCCTGACCGGTCCGACCTCTTCAGGTATCAGCAGAAAGTCATAGAATATCTTGCCTTCCACTTCTTCGGATGAGTACCCCGACACCTCTTCGCTGGCCCGATTGAAACCCAGGATCCTCCCCGCAGTGTCGATGATTACCACGAGAGCTCCCACGGTATCGAGCACGGCAGAGCTGAAATCCCGTTCTTTTTCAAGTGCCTCGGTGGTTCGCTTGGCTTGGGCGATGATCGCGATCTGGTAGAGGGAAAAGCCCAGAAGAGGCGCCGCATAGCCCAGCACCTTGCAAAGATGCGCGATGTCGAAAAAGACATCATAAAGCTCCTTGGAAAACGACATCAGCACCTGGCCCACTGCGTTGATCCCGATGGCCAATGAAATCCACCACAGGAGCATATCCCGGGTTCGATGGTACTCCCTGAGGAAGACAATCAAGGCCAGAAGCAGGATCACAGCCGAGAGAAAATCCGCCGGGCGGGAGATGAAACGCTGCGGGTAGATGAACTGCGGCAAGGGCAGTGCGAAGGCAACGGCGGCCGCAATGATCGTGAAAATAATCGCCGCGGAAGACACCCAAAGAGTTTCGAGTTTGGGTCTTTCGCTCTTCTTGGCCCAGGTCTTCACGAACGGCGCCGCGAGCAGAAGCAGGCCCAACATCAGTCGGCCGCTGACGTACGTGCCCGGAATGAATTGCTCGAGGGAGGATGCCGGCGCGCCCGTGAAACCATGCACGATCTCGAAGGATAAGAGGCCGTGTATGAGATCCTCGGCCCCATTAACAAAGAACGCAATCCCGACGATAAAGTAAAAGCGGTTCCCCAGCGTGTAGAACCGCATGACAAGCGCAAACCCGGCCATCAGCCCAACGAGTGCCCCGACCATCTCTATCGTGGCGTGGAGGTCCGCACTGCCCCGGTACGACGTTCGTGCCAGCACCGGATAAAGAGAGCCCAGAAGAGCCATTACCACCAAGAGTATGATAAGGCGAACGCGCTCCTGGGCGGGCGTATGAATGGGCACGCGCGGCACTTCTTTGCCTGGAATCTCAGCGGCCGAGCTGTTGTCTGCTGAATCGCTTGTCATCTCAACACATCCGGCTTACTGGGCGAGTTCCTTGCCGCAAAGCTCGAATCGACCTGCTATCGGTCGATGCTTCCTGTTTGAGTGTGGCCGGAAGCCCGACCGTCTTGGGTTCCGGCGCTCTCGCGCGACCTCCTCAGAGCAGCACGGGGTGGCAAGCGGCAACGCGCGCAACCCACATTTTCGGCGGGGGCCGGCGCAGGTGCGAAGGAACTGCTGGTAGGCATCCCCTCCTCGGTTAATATCGGCAAGGAATATGAGCGCTGCAGAAGATCAGGGGGGGGGAAAGCGTCAGATCGTGTTGGTATGCTGATTGCCGTGGGTAACAAAACTATAAGCGCACAACGGCTCGCGGGCCTCGGACTCCGACATCCGGCAATCCTCGCCGTAGAGGTCCGAAACGCGCTCGATCAGCTCCGCCGCGTTTTCAGCGCCGGTCTGCACGATCCGTTCGAAAAGGTGTTGTTTGCGCTTGTGCCAGGTGAGGTCGAGATTGGGCTTTCGCTGGGCGCTCTCGATCGTGGTCTCCTGCACGCGAAACACGCGGTGGTTGCTCAGAAGCTTATGCACGGTCGAAGCATCGGCATCAGCGCCGGCAAACGCCGCGATCCGGCGAAGGGCGGCCGCGGAGATCAGCCGAGGGCTGATTCCCCGGGGGAGATCCGAGCACAGCGTATAGTCTGCGGCGGACCTCACGTGCTGGACCACCATCCGATCCAGTAGGTCGGGATCGGCAAGAACGTTCTCGGCCGGCAGCCATACCACGAGGTCGGCCTCGTTCTTGTCGGCCAGCTCAAGCACGCCGGCCAGCCAGCTTTCCCGGAGCCGGCAGAGGCCCACCCCGCGGTCAGTGAGCATGGTGTGCACTTCCTCACTCTCGGAGCCTGTGACAATCGCGCAGGTTTTGTCGACGGTTTGCGCGCGGGCCAGGCGCGACAGAAGCAGCTCGAGCGGCCGGGCCTCCACTTGCGGCGCTGTTGTAAAATCGATGGCAACCATGACGGTGGCGACAAGTTCGGATGCGACAATTGTGTATCCTTTGCCGACGGCTGTTTTTGCCACCTTACCTTCTACGCCCGCGGCGGGCTCGAAGTGACCGGGCTCTAGAATCTGGCCACGATGGATATTCCGCTCAGCTACCAGCGAGGGCTCGCCGCCGCGTGCGGCGGCCACAGGTCGCGGACGCAGCATCTTCTCGGCGGCGCGAATGCTGAGGACCATCTCTCTGAAATCTCTCTGTGAGAGAGAATGGGGCGTGTCTTTACCTCCGAAATAGCGGTCGAGCGCCAGATACTGCCGAACGAGCGCGGCCCCGGACGCGGCAATCAAGACGCCACCGGCCGATGCCGGAAGCGCCGCCGTGCCGAGCTCGCAGCCAAACAGCTCGTTGTCGCCGCCGAGCCGTGCGCCTGCCGATGGGCTCTGCAAGCGGCCCGCAAGTGCGCCGTGAGGGTGAAGCGGGAGAACCTGCACGCCTGAGTTCTTCATCTGTGCGAATCCGGCGTGACCTGCCGGGTCCGACACGATCACGCATGAAGCTGCTTCGGCGACCCGCCTTCTTAGGCGGACGTCGTCGAGGTGGATCGAATCAACGTGGAAAGTCTTGATCCCGGCTTGGGCGGCAGATGAAACGTCGTCCGCGGCGGCCACGCGCGCAACCGCGTGCAGGCCGTGTTGGCGTGCGCAGGTCACAAGAGAATGCGTGCAATGATCGGGGGCGAGTTCGACGGCATCGGCGCCGGCCTTGGCGGCGGCCGCGATGAAGGTGCGGACGATCTGCTCGGATGGATACGGGGCCGCGTACCCCGGTGCGGCAAGCACCGCCGCGGGCCGCCCGGGGGCGATCCACGCTGAATCAACCTGTTTCAAATTGTTCTCCTCGGCGGCCCTCTCGAGACGTTGTGAAACTCGCGGAAAACTTTCTGATTCGTGTGCTCGCGGGTTCAGTGCTTGGTATGTTCGTCCTCAATCGTGTGTTGGGGCGGCTTCACTTCGCTTTCTTTCGTTTCGTCTGCTGCCTTTCGTGCGCTTTCGGCCGCGGCCCTGTTTTCACGCTGTATGGCCAGGTACACCTCCTTGCGGTGTACGCTGAGGCTCTTGGGAGCCTGAATGCCGACCTTCACTTGGCTTCCGTGGAGCTCCAGGATCTTCACTTCGACGTCATCGCCGAGGATGATGCTTTCGCCCTTTCTACGCGTTAGCACCAGCATAATTGGCAACCTCCTTGTTGCTTTCAATGGCTTCCGGCAAGAAGCGGAAGCGGATCGGGAGATCATTATCGGGCAGCACTACCTGTTTGGCTTTTCCGTTTCTGCGGTTCAGCACTACAGGCGCCCTCAGGTTGGTGCGCACCTCTTCCTTGCTGCCGGAGAGTACGGTGATGCACCACAATTGTACCTCGTCGGCGTCTTTTACTTCGAGCAATTGTGCTTCTGAAGTAGGGATCTCGACGTCGTAATCCGGCTTGATGCTGAATGGATCAACAACCGGAAACGCAACCGTGGCATCGTCGAGCGACTGCAGCCAGTTGATGCCTCCGCCCGTGTTGATCAGCACGAAGCGCAACAGCTCGGGAAAGCCGATTATCGGCTGCACGAACTTGATCTCCTGATCATCCTGCACATCAATTGCGCCGAACATCTGTGTTTCGATCTTCATAGGCCATCCTCTGCATTGTGCCTGATACGGACTCGCCCCTAACGCAGAAACTCCATCAGATTTGTATTGAAAACAGACGCGCTGCTGGCCAGAACGATTTCAAACACCGCTTGCTGGTTCTGGAGTCGCAGAGCAACATCAGCAATATCTATATCCTCCACTTCACTTCGCCATCCCGCCGAGTTGAGCTCGGCTTGCGAGTAGAGATCGCGCCGTATCTGCAAAGCCCTGCTTCGTGCGCCTGCACGGCCGATTCCGGCCACGACGTCATCGTGGATGGCATCGAAACTCCCAAGCTTCTCCGAAAGCAGGCGGCTGAGGTCTCCATCCTCCAGGCCGTCGGGGTTCTGCAGAAGAGTCCTGACATCGATGAGCGTCTGAAACAACCCCCTCGCCTCGCCACGACGCATAAAAATTCCCATCGGGTCTTCGTTCACTTTCACCAGATGGCCGACCCCGACCACATAGCGTATCGAGCCGGAGTCGCCGCTGAACTCTACGGCCTCCACGCCCTTGCTTCCCTGAGCCCTTATGCTAAAGGGCGGCCCGGCGGTCTGCGTCCCGCCAAAAATATGTATTCCTCCAAAACTGCTGTTGGCCTGACCCAGAATCGAACGCAGGATGTCGTCGATCTCGACCGCTGTGGCCTCTTTGCCTACGGCGTCAACGGTCGGACTCAAGGCGGCCAGCAGCTTGCCTCGAGCGGCCACCACCGCTTGCGAAACGCCTTCGAGCGCGCTCGCCGTGAAATTCAGCATGCTGCGCGCCTGATCGATGTTCTCGATGTACTGGGCGTAATCGTTCTCGCTGGACCTCAAAGCCTGAACGCGGCTGGCCCCGGCAGGATTGTCTGAGGGTCGGTTGATCTTCCGCAGAGATACCATCTGCTCCTGAAGTTCGCCGATGGTCCTGGCGCCAGTGCGTATGTTCGACATCAAACGTTCGAACATCATGTTGCTGGTTATGCGAAAGCTCATGACACTGATCCCTCTTGCGGGCCCGCAAGAGCCTTCCTCGGGCGCCCGCTGCCCCCCGCCTTCCGAGGGTCTTAACACATTCTCGGAAGATTTCGGCCCTTAGTTAGACAAATCGACCGCTGGGCCGCAACGAAATCGTCCTCCTCCTCGAGTTTTTCTGCCGCCCCCTGCGGGGGCTCTGCTGGTGGGGCCGTTTTCCACGGGCTTACGCCCGTGGCTACAGACTATCGCCCTTTGGGCTGTAACGAAATCGTCCTCGGCCTTCGGGCTCTTAATCTTGTCATTGGTCATTGGACATTCTCTTTACAGGTTGGCCAGGGTCCGCAGCATCTCGTCGAGGATCCCCATCAGCTTGGCTGCTGCCATAAAGGCTTGCTGATTCTGCACCAGCTTCGCCATTTCTTCTTCCAGCGACACGCCGACGATAGACTGGCGTTGATTCTCCAGGCTCTCTATCAGTTTGGTCTGCGTATCGTGAGAGCGTAAAGCATGAGAAGCATCAACGCCCACCCTCCCGAGCAGCGTGGCAAAGAAATCGTTGAGCGTTTGAGAGCCCCCGTTTGCTATCTGGCGCTGCTTGATCTGAGCCAACTCCACTGCATTTGCGTTGTCGCCGGGCGGGCTGTACTTCGCCGCCGCTACGTTGTCCGTGTTTGAGAGCACGTGAGAGGATACTCTGATGTCGCCCCCGCTGTCGCCTTCGAAAAATGAATTCAGCCCCAGCGCGGTCAGCAAGCCGCCTGTGTCGCTCTGACCCAGCACATCGATGGTTTGGGAGTCTGTGACAACCGTGGTGGTCGTCAAACCCAGAGCGGTGGCGGCCGCGCCGCCCACCTTGATAGAGCTGCTCACCCCGCCGGCTTCCGGATACACCATGACGGTGCCGTCCACAACCGTTGCGCTCACGCCAACGTCTGCGTTGTTGATGACCTGGGCCACTTCCTGCGCCGAGGCGTCGGCTATATCAGCGAAGTCTGCCGCGTTGAAAGTTATTATCTCGTCGGGTGCGCCGTCTATCGACACGGTCAATTGATCGCCATCGGCCAGCACAAAGGGTCCCTCGGGCGTTTGCACCTGTGCGGCTTGCAGGAACCCCGCGCTGAAAGCAACCTTCACGCCGTCCGCCACTTGCAGGGCCGTACCGGGAAGATAGTCCGAACCAACGTCCAGCATGCCGAGGAAGCTTCCATTGTCGTCGATCACGGCGACATCGAGATCCCCTGACTGGCCCACGGTTCCCGAGTTCATAGGATAAAACGTGAATGCTCGATCGGCCGTTCCCGTGTAACCGCCCGACACCGTCAACTGCGATGTGCCGATGCCGCCGCCGTCCGACAGGAGCTTATTGGAAAAATCGAAACGGAAGCCCGGCCGCGCCGTGATGGTAAGACAGCCCGAGACGACCGACGCACTTACATACGGCGCCGCCGAGATCCGCTCGGCTATATCGAAGACCGAATCAACACTGGGATCGTAGTCCACAGGTGTCCGTTGCATCTCGCCCGTGTTCTCATTCGTAACGGTAATGTAGAGCGTGCCCGACGTGGGCGGAAACGCCAAAGACTGAAGCCCCAGCGGCTCGTCTCCGACCGTTCCGTTTGTGTCGAGGTCGGCCAGTTGGGCGGCGCTACTCATCGTAGAGTAGCCGTTTTGAAGGCCCACACCGGTCGAGTGGATGGCGTTGAACTCTCGGACCAGCGAGCCGGCCAACTCGTCAATGTAATCCATGTAACCAGGGATAGTTTCATTGTAAAGAGAGGCCAGCCCCCCCAGCAGGCCCTTTGTGGTGTCGAAAGTGTCTGTCGTTGCCTGTATTCGCAGCTTGATTCGGCCGTCGGAGCTGTCCGACTCCACAGCCATTTGGTCCGTGCCGCTGGCCACCAGCCGTCCTTCAAGCAATAAGTTCGACACGTTTCCATCGACTGCCACCTGGATGGGCACGATTCGGCTGAGCTGCTCGACGATTCGGTCGCGCTGATCGACCAGGTCGCCGGCCGTGTTGCCGCCCGACGAGAGCGTCACAATACGGCCATTGAGGTCCACTATCTGCTCGAGATACGAGTTGATCTGGTCGATGGCGAGGTCGTACTGCTTTCTAAGGTCCGACCGCAGTTGTCCCAGTTGATCGGTCGTCGAACGGAAAACTCCAGATAAAACACCGGCGCTCTGCACCAAGGACTCCCGAGCCACCGCGCCTTGGGCATTAGTGCTGAGTTCGTTCACCGCGCTGAAAAACTCGTCGATAGCCTGACCCAAGCCGGTATCAGGCCCGGGCACGAGGATGCTCTCGAGCTCGAAGAGCGTTCTACTGAGGATCTCCGTGTTGCCCAGGCCGCTCTGTTGAGCGTTTATCCGCAGGCTCAGGAAGTGGTCTCTCACGCTCACGATGCTTTCAATGGTCACGCCGGTGCCCATAAGCCCGGCCGTGGTCAGGACCGGGATCGCCGGGCGCACCACAGCGATCTTCCGGGTATAACCCGGAGTGTTGGCATTGGCAATGTTATGGCTGGATACTTCCGCCAAACGCTGAGCAACCGCGAGGGCGCTCAGGGCGGAGCTCGTCGCAAGAGACATTTTGTAATCTTGCCTCCTATGCCTCGACGCTCAAGGATCCCCGGCACACGTTCCCGGATTTCAGCCGCCCGTTTCCTTCGTACGTGTTGCACGCAACGGGCTCGCCGAGCAAAGCCGAAACGACCTCGTCCAGGAGCTCTATCGATTGTTTCAGAAGCAGGTAATTCGTCTGGTTGATCCTTCTGATTTCTTCCGCGAAGCCAAACAGCTTCACCCTCAGCCGGTCGAGTGCGTCCGACTCCGGCGGCGGGAGCTCGGCTATGATCTCTCGAAGCGTAGCGCCGCCCCGCTTGCCCAAAGCCTCGGCCGCAAGCTCGTTTCTGCACGCGAGGATCTCCTGCTCGAGAGCGTTGGCCTTTTCGAGCGCGGGCCGCTCCCGCTGGAGGATTTCGAGCAGTCTTTCCGAGTCGCCGGCCATGATCACCTCCTCCTTCTCCCGCTCTATCTGCAGGAGCTCGGAGTAGGCATCTATCTCCATCTTCAGAAGTCCGGCCAGCCGTGATGCGGCGCGGTCGTTGTGCTTCATAATCTACTCGTCCGTGCGCAAACGGGCGCCGCCGTCCGCGCCTTGTGATGTTTGTGTGGCCTCTTCGATGCCCCTGTAGCTTTCGATCTGGTGTGCGATTTGCTCAGCCAGACCTAGCCCTCCCCGGCGAGCGAGCTCGCCCGACAAGGCCTGGTTGAGCATTTCGCGATACATTTCCTCGGCGGGGCCGCCGCCCAGCAGCCCCGATTTTTCCACCGTTTTCTGCATAGCGTTGAACATCTGCGTCAGCAGGAGCGCCTCAAACTGCACGGCCACTTCGGCGGGCGATGTTTTCCCCGCCCGCACAGCCGCCGGATTGGCCAATAGAGTTGCGGTCGCCACATTCATACGTGCGTTCCGTTTTCCTCGCGCCTGATACTGCTCGGCGTTACAAGATCTCGAGCTCCGCTTGCAGGGCGCCCGCTGCCTTGAGGGCCTGGAATATCGCAATCATATCGCGAGGCGTAACGCCCATGGCGTTCAGGCCCCGGGCCAGGTCCGATACTGTGGCGCCTTCCTGCATCACGTGTAAGAAAGCATCGGGCTCCTCAACCTCCAGCGTCGTGCGCGGCACCGTCACTGTTACCGCCCCCCTTGCAAACGGCGCGGGCTGCGATACTTCCGGCTCTTCGCGGATTATCACCGTTATGTTTCCCTGGGCAATGGCGACCGTCTTGATCCGCACGCGGCTGTGCGCCACAATCGTGCCGGTGCGTTCATTGATTATCACCTTGGCCACCGTATCTTCGTTGACCGAGAGATTCTCAATAGTCGAGATGAACCCGACGATCGACCTGTCGTTGGCGAGTTCATGGGGCACCCTTACCCTTACCGTTGCGGCGTCGCGAGCGTATGCCGCGCGTGGAAAGCGCCGGCTAACTGCAGCCGCCAGGCGCGTGGCAGTAGTGAAATCGCTTCGTTTTAGCACAAGCTCCAGCACGCCCTCGTGAACGAGTGTGCCGGAGAGTTCCTTTTCTACCAGGGCCCCGCCGGGTATGCGCCCCACGGTGGGATGATTCTTCTGCTGCGATGCAGCCTGGCCCCCGTAAGAAAAGCCGCCAACGGAGATCGAGCCCTGCCCAACGGCGTACACCGCGCCGTCGGGGCCTTCCAGGGGCGTCATCAACAGCACCCCGCCTTGCAGGCTCGATGCGTCGCCCAGCGACGACACTGTTACGTCGATCCGGGAACCGTTTCGTGCGAAAGGGCCCAGCGTGGCCGAGACCATCACTGCTGCCGTGTTTTTCGAGCCGAGGTCCGCAGTTGAGAGAGAAATATTCATCCGTTCGAGCATGTACTTGGTAAACTTGCCGGCCACTGCCGCACTGTCGCCCGTGCCGTTGAGGCCCACCACCAGGCCGGGGCCCAGCAACTGGTTGTCGCGCACTCCGTGCACCGCGGCCACGTCCTTCACCAGGCTGTCGCCCCGGGCCGGCACGCACACTAGAGCGGCCATAACCATGACACATAGTGCAGTTGTTTTACTCATATTCCTGCCTTGCATATCGATTGCCGGCTGCGGCCGTCAGAACGGCTGCGGCCGTCAGAACGGCCAGATCACGTCGAGAAGCTTCAGGAACCAGCCTTGCCTCGTGTTCTTGCCGGCCGGGCCTTTGGTGTCGTAAGTGATTTGCGCGTCGGCCACCAACTCGGAAGGCACCGAGTTGTCTTCACGCACGTCTATCGGCCTCACAACGCCCGTGATCGTTATCGTTGTCTTGTCGCCTTCTGTGCTCATCTGCCGCCGGCCCTCGATCAGGAGGTTGCCGTTGGGCAGCACTTCCTTTACGATCACCGACAGGCGCTTGGTGAAAGAGTCGGTGCTGGAGTACTCTGCCTCGCCGTCGAATTCCCGGCTTGAGTCCCACTTAAGCCCCGGAAGCTCCGCAGCGTCGCCTTCCCAGCCAAACAGCCTGAAAAGGTCCACGCCAAGCTCCGTGGCGCTTTTCTTACTTGTGGAGCGGCTGGATTCTTTCGACACCTCTGCCTGCTCGTCGATCACGATCGTGAGCAGGTCGCCCACCTCGCGTGCCTTCGTATCCCGGCAGAGGTTACCCGGGGGATTCTTGACCCACAACGACTCGCACGCCGCCACGTTGGCCGCCGCGAGAAAAAGCATAAGGAAGAGAATAACCTTCACCTGATCTGCCTCTCGAGTTCGACGGGCGCAAAGGCCCGCCACAACAATGATTCAGAACGCCACCGACACCTGCCCGCCCGGCGTGACCCGGCCGATCACCTCGCGGCCCGAGTCGATATTCTGCACGCGGATCATCTGGCCCGGCGCGCCCGATTCCTTGGACAACCCCCGTGCGGTGAGGCTGAGGAACGGTGTCTTGAAAACAATCTGCACCATATCGCCGCGCTTGATGACAGGCGGTACGATCACCACCTGCCGCGCTATCGGCATCCCGGTTCGTATCGACCTGGCCGCCCGCTTTCCGATCAGGGCGGCCGCCTCGGAATAAAGGTTGCCCGGCGAGAGCGCGGTGACGTCGAGGCGTCGACCCGCCACATTGTCCTCGTTGAATATCTCGCCCTGGTGTATGTCTCGCCGGGCAACGACTATCTCTTCGAATACGTGGACCAGGAAACACACGGTTGTCCTGAACAGCGACCGGCCGTGTGCCTTGCCCGTGACGATAACCCGCGCCTTGCCCCCCGCGGCAAAACCGCCGGCCATCGATGCCTCGAGCGTGGGCCTGCCCGACCCGGCCGGCACCTCGCGGTTTGCCGGCTTCTCCTCAATCTCGATCTGCACGTCTTCCGCCGGCCACGGCAGTCGCTCCAGCAGCAGCTCGCGCGCCACGTCGAGGATCTCCTGTCCCGGCACGGTTACGGTCTTCGTCGATACAATACAGCCGTCACCGGTGATCTGCACTTTCGTATAGTCCACGTTGTCGCCGTACAGCTTGATCTTAACAACGGTTGCGTCGATAAGCCGCCTGGTGCCCGGCCACGGCACGGGGCCGAGATCTACCTCGGCCAGTCTTTCGGCGTTGGGGCCGTGCACGTCGGCGACGTCTCCGAGCATGATGTTTGGCCCGGGTAGTTCGGTCTGGGTCTTCAATCGGACCGTATTCGTGTTTGCCGAAGGACCGCGCTCCTCGGCCGGCGCGGAGGCAGAGAGAAGGAGAATAATGGACAACAGGACCGAACACGCGCGAGCCGGGGCGATCAGCGTTTTGGATTTCGACCTCGATGCAGCGCTCTGTGAATCCAACGCCTCAGCCTCTTTACCAGGTTGAAGTTCAGTTTTGCTGCTCATCATCTCCTTCTCTCGTGCGCTTGGGTCTTCTTTGCAGTCGGGAATCAGCGCGTAATGTTATTCGTTGCCGCGAGCATGTCGTCGGTACTGCGGATCGCCCGCGCGTTTACCTCGTATGCCCGCTGGGCAGTGATCATATTCACAAGTTCCACTATCACGTCCACATTCGATCGTTCGAGAAAGCCCTGTTCGAGCTCGCCGGTACCGTCGAAGCCGGGCACGATATTCTGTGCCGCCGCGCCCGAGGCCGGCGTAGGACTGTACAAGTTTCCACCCAGCGACTTGAGCCCCGACGGATTGGCGAACGTGGCCAGAGTGATCTGGCCGACGTTCACCGTCGAGCCGCCGGTCGTAACCCCCGTGATCACGCCGTCGTGACCTATGTGAATCGCTGTTGCGTCTTCCGGCACGGTGATCGCCGGATACAGAGCGTATCCCTCGGCGGTGCACAGCCCGCGCGAGCTGTTGAGCCTGAAAGAGCCGTCGCGGGTGTAGGCGACCCCTTCGGCAATCTCCACCTGGAAGAAGCCGTCGCCCTTGATGCAGATGTCGAGGTCGCGGTCTGTCTGCTGCGGGGTTCCCGGTGTAAACACCTTCGCGGTAGACACCGCTCTCACTCCGCTGCCGATCTGCAGGCCCGTGGGTATTTCAACTCCCTCGAGGCTTTCGCTGCCGGGCGCCACCTTCTGCTCGTAGAGCAGATCGTGGAAGTCGACCCTGCTGCGTTTGAACGACGTTGTGTTCATGTTGGCCAGATTATTCGCTATCACGTCGATGTACGTCTGCTGGCCTTTCATTCCCGTTGCTGATGTGAAAAGTGCTTTTATCATAGTTGTGTTCCGAAAGATCCCTGCCGGCCGTTAGCCTTCCGCTGCCTTCGTCAATGAGCTCATGGCGGAGTCGGCCGCCGAAGCAATTCGCTGACTGGCCTGGAAGGCACGCGAATTCTCTATCATCCTCACCATTTCGGTCAATACGTTAACGTTGGAGCTTTCGAGGAAACCCTGCCGTACGCTGCAATCGAGCGCGGGCATCGCCGTGGAAACGTCGCCGGCCTCCTCGAACAGCGTGGAGCCGGCGCGCTTGAGAACAGACTTGTCGGGGAAGGCCGCAAGGCGAAACTTGCCCACCGTCTCGCCTCGGCCGAGGACCGTGCCGTTGGGTGCGACTTGCACCGTGCTGCCGGGCGGAAGAAGGATCGGACCCGAAATTCCCAGGACCGTCAACCCAGTTGAGGTCACGATCCTTCCGTCCGCCCCTTGCACAAAGCTTCCTTTTCTCGTGTAGGCAAGGCCGCCATCCGGTTTCTGCAGGGTGAAGAACCCATCGCCTTCGAGGGCCATGTCCAGTGGCAGGTCTGTTCTCAGAAGCTCGCCCTGGTCGAAAGCAATTCCTTCTTTCAGAGAAACCGCAGTGGCGCCGGCCTCGCGGAGCTCTTCGGCAAACTGCAGGGTTGCCCGCTTGTATCCGTGGTGCGATGCGTGTGCGATGTTGCGGGCGAGGGCCTCTTGCGTTTTCTCGGCCGCATTAAGGCCGCCTGCCGCCGAATAGAGCACTGAAAGCATGATCCTGATGATTCTCCGTGTTGCAACGGCGGCCACGGCGGACGCCTGAGATGGAAGCTTTGCTTTTTCCTCTCGCAATTACCGTGCCAAAGCGTGGCCGAACCGGCAAAAACCGCCGTGCAGCCCCTCCTGAGGGGCGTTTACGGCCACTTTGCGAAGAACACCCACACCCTCGTAATAGGTGCAGTGTGAAGTGAATCCCAGCGATTCGTACATTTTCACTGCGGCAGAATTGCTCGCGGCAACGTTGAGGCACACAGTTTCAACGCGATCAAAAAGCCGGGCGAGTTGGCTAATCACAGCTCTTGTTGCGAGGCCCAGCCTCCGGCAGCCCGGCCGAGTGACAACGTTGCCGATCATCGCGAACGAGTGCTCCTCGCTTACGAAGTGTGTGCCGGCGGCGGCGAGCAACTTGTCCTCGGCGAAAATGCCGAGGTAGCCTCCGGTCGCATACTGGTGCGGATCGGGCGCGAAGCCGGGCTCCGAGGCGTAAAGCTCTTCGAGCAGTTCCACGTGCGGCGGGCGCAGCACGATCGGCTCGCCGCCGATTGCAGGCCGTTGCCTTGCGAAGTCATGCCGCGAGAGTTCGAACTTGTCCGACGTGAGAACCATCCTCTGCATCTCGACCGGCTTGGGCACCCTGTATGACTTGTTCAGAGCTGCTGCGTGCTGCGGGAAGTACGCTATGTAGGCAAGTACGGGCAGATCGGCGCGTGCCAGGCACTCGCCGACGGCGTCGGCTTCGCCGAGCAGGAAAATGATCGTCGGGCGGCTCAGGCTGTAGAGAGCCGCCGTTGCATCGGCCTGGCCGTCGGTATCCTGGTGCAGATGCCAATACACATGCTCGCTGTAAGGCTCATCGAGCAAGGCCAGGTGATAAGCGGCCCCGATCTTGTCGGTCAAGAGGAGCGTGGAGCCCGTTGTTTCGCAAGTTGTTTCCAAAACAAACTCCAAGATGCTCCTTCATTATCTGATCAGGTTCGCCAGTTCCTGCATCAACTGGTCGGTGGTGGTGATGGTTCTGGCGTTTACCTGGAAGCCGCGCTGGGCGGTGATCAGCCTCGTGAACTCGAGGGCGATGTCTACGTTCGACGTTTCGATTGTGTTGGAAGCAATACGGCCCGCTCCGCCGGCCGTGGCTGCTCCCGCAACGGCAGGCCCGGAGTTGGCACCGGGCATGTAAAGGCTGTCGCCTTGCTTGAGCAGGCCCGACGGGTTGCTGAACGTGGCAACCTGAAGCTGGGCGATGTCGGAGATCTTGCCGTTCGAGAAGTTGCCCTGGATGATGCCGTCGGACCTGATCGAGAGTGACCGCAGGGAGCCGGGGCCGAAACCGTCTTGCCCGATGGCTGCCGCCGAGAAGTCGCTTCCGTACTGGGTCAGGCCGTCGAATCCTCCGCTTGTTCCGAGGTCGAGGTCGATCGACTGGGGCAAAGAGATTCCATTGAATTGCACCTCGAATCCTGCGTCGCCCTCGCCTGTACCTGTGACCTGGCTGAACGAGCCATCCTCGCCGAAGCGTATTCCTTCGATCTTGTTGTCGATCATCTGGCCCTCGGCGCCAAGAATCGATGCAGTTGCGCTCCACTCGTTGGCGCCTTCCTTGCGGAAGACAAAAGTGATCACGTGGCTGGCGCCCAAACTGTCGAAGACCTTAATGGAGGTGGTCTTGGTGTCTCCGAGCCCGCCCGCCGTCCTGTTGAAGGGGTGGGCGGCAAACGTCGTTGCCCCCGTAGAACCCGCCCCATCGGCGATACTCAGGAAAAGGCTTGTCTCACCCATAGAATCTGCCGTGAGGACGATATTCCCGCCGCTGTTGAGAGAGGCGGAGCAACCGACAAAGGTGTTGTCGATCTTGGTTATGAGATCTCCCAGGGTGGTGCCGTCGTTGGCGGTGCCGAAGGTAAACGTCGCTTGCAACTGCGCGCCGTCAAAGTCGGTTCCGGTAATCATGATTGTGTCGCCGGGGACATAATCCTCGAGGTTGTCGGACAGGTCGCGCAGGTCGGTGAGGGCGGTTGCCGTCAGCGTGGTAAGGCTGGTCGACAGCCCCAGTGCGGCCGCCGGCGTGCCCGTCACATCGGTGATCTTGAGCGAGCTTGCCGACGTCAGCGAGTCCGACTCCAGCATCAGGTGCCCCTCGGGGGTCAGCGATGCAGTGAAGCGGTCGGCAGATGCATTGATGACGTCCGCCACTTCCTGTGCCGTCGCCGCGGCGATATCCGCGAAGTCGACCGCATTAAAAGTGATTGTGATCGGGGGGTTGGCATTGGCTTCGATGGTCAGGCTGTCGCCGTCTGTGAGCGCGTATGGCCCCGCCGAGCTGCCGGTGATCGTTGCGTATGTGGTCGTCAGAGGGACACTGGTCGTGAGCACTTCGGCCATTGGGCCGTTGGCATTGGCGTCGAGGTTGCCTATGATGTCCACGACCCCAGTCGTCTGCCCGGGCAGCGTTGTGTTCTTCGGGATGGTGATCTGCGCCGCGCCGATGTCCAGCACTCGATAACCTGTGCCGAGGTGCACGAGCTTGTTGCCCGAGTCAACGTCGAACGTGCCCACGCGGGTATAGTAGCTTTGCGCGCCGTCGCTGAGCACGAAGAACCCGTCGCCCTCGATTGCAACGTCGAGTGTGCGGCCGGTTGCCGACAGGCTGCCCTGTTCGAAGTTCGTACTGATGCCAGTCGCTTTTACGCCCATGCCGAGCTGAATCGGGTTTCGGCCACCGACGCTGCCCGAGCTTGCCGCGCCGCTGTCCAGCGTCTGGCTGAACAGGTCCGCAAAATCCACGTTCGAGGCCTTGAAGCCTGGCGTGTTCAAATTTGCAAGGTTGTTGGCCACAATGTCCAACATCTTTTGATGGCTTCTAAGACCCGAAACACCTGAGAGGAGCGATGCTCCCATTTATATGCCTCCTTAGATAATACCCGCCGGCTGCGCCGGCCCGGTTACTCTTCGTATACTCCCGTCACCCAATCGAGATTTACCTGCCTGTTGCCGAGCATCAGAGCCGGGCCATCTGCCGTCAGGAGTACCCCCGTCACGCTACCCTGGCCGGGCAGCGCCGAAGCGGGATCCTGGTACGACACCACCCTGCCCACAAGGTTGGTGGCCTGCAAAGCCTGCTGGGTGGCAAGCATTTTCTCGAAGTTACTGTTGAGGTTCGTCATCTGCTCGACCGACGAAAACTGGGCGAGCTGCGCCAGCAGGTCGCTGCCTTCAGTCGGATTCATCGGATCCTGCATTCTCATCTGGGCTGTGAACAGTCGAAGAAACTGATCCTTGCCCATGACATCCTGGCCGATACCGGAAATCGAGTCCATAGCCGCCTCCTCTTAGATTATGTAGTCAACTGCGCCGGCGGAGGTGGAGCGGTTCACTCCACGGACCGGGCCGGAAGATGCGGTCAATTGCTGTTCTTCCGGCTCGGCTCGGCCCCACGCAGATCCGTTGCTGCTCGATTCTGCCGATTCCCCAAACGGTGCGCCGCCCGGGTCCTGAGTATAAACGTCGAAGCTGCCCACCTCCACCCCGGACGCGGACAGCGATTCGCGAAGCTGTGGCAGGTTGCGCTCGATGAGCTGGCGCACCTCGTCGCGCTCGGCCGTGATCCGCGCTTCGACCATCATGTTGTTCTGGTCAGACGTCAGCTCTACGCGGACCACCCCCAGCTCGGGCGGCTGGAGCCGAACGCGCACCTCGGTGCGGCCCTGGCTCACCATCATCTGCGCCCCGCGCACCACCTGGCCGATAACCTGCGAATCTTCCACCGCGAGGTCCCCGCTCGCCGCTGCCGGCGCTTCAACCGAAGTGGTCGCACCCGTCTGGCGCACCTCTACGCGGATCTGCTCGCCCGTGTTCAAGGTGATGGCGTTCTGCTGATCAGGGGGTGAATTCTCGGGAGCCGGCGCCGCAGCGGCCAGGGGAGCAGCCTGCTCCCTTTGAGAAGTGCTGGTCTCGTCAGTCTGCGGCCCGATGCGGTCGCCTTCCTCCCCCACGGTCCTCTCCAGCTCGAGCGAAACGGGCCTGTCTGTGGTCTCGGCAATCTTAACCTGCCCCTCGTCTTGGCCGGCGGCGGTGGGCTGCGCGGCGGATTCGGTCGCTTGGGACAACGGTACTTGAGACACAAACTCCGGTTGCGCCGTCTGTGTCTGTTCCACGGGCAACGCCTCGCCGGAGCTCTCAGGCACGGCCTGCTGAGGATCAATGACCTCAACGGGTATTGCCGGCGACTTGGCCTCCGTATCGAAGTGCACTTCCACGGGCACTTCCACGGGCACAGCTTGCTGCTCGGGCAGGATTCCAACGAGGACTTCCGCCGCGGCCAGCTTTGCCAGGTCTACTTCGTGGTCTTGTCCCGCCGCGTCGGAGCCGGGATCTGCCTTTTCAGGCTGTTCGTCCTTCGGTTCGGCCTGGGTCTTTTCGACGGCTGCCTCTTGGCTGCTTTCTGTGCTGTTGTCGGCGTCGGAGGTCTTTTCCGATGCCGTCCTCAAGCAGCGATCGAAGCTAGTCTCTTCGTTGGAGGCGGGCGAGGCGCCCTGCGAAGGACGGTCGGCGCGCGCAACAGTCGTGATCTCGGGAAGGTAACTTTCCACGGTTGGCAGATTCATCGTTGCATAACTCCCTGAATAAGATTTTTCAGTGGTAACGCTCCGGCATAATGCACATTCCGTGCCAAGCCGGCGGCAAAATGGATCCCCCGGGGGCGGGCGCGCGTGTAAGCTATGACAAGCCAACTAGTTGCGGGAACCCGGGATTCTTCTCGCGGACGCCCGCCGCCGCGTTGAAACTCGGCGCGATCTCTGAAACTTTTTCCGCGGGAGGAAAGAATTTCCGAGCGGTTCCGGAGCCGATGTGCTCATACAGGTGCGATAAAGTATTGTGGCTTTTCTTATGTTCTGACGGTTCAGGAGCTGTGCGTGCATGGCGCCACAGCGCCTGTCTGCGTGTCCGCACAGGCAGGGCTGTTTGAAACGCTTTCAAGCAAAGATGGTGGGAGGGAAGCTCTTTGCAAAGAGGTATGTGTTTAGCGTCCAATGGGATTGACCCCTCCGCCCTCTTTGGGCACACATGCCGTGTGCCCCTACAAGGACGCGGACGCCTTAATTTCACGCCATTGCGGGTTAGGCCCTTTCACGCTAAACACGTACGAAAAGAGCTTCCCCAACGCCTTTTCCGAAAGGCGCCGCCTTCAGAAGGTGCTCCCCTTCAGAAAGTTCTTGGCTGTCAAAAAGTCTTTG
>Ga0114922_10000811_pt1 | contig 30019 bp, 25 predicted proteins | sample AartaG_FD_100975 | JGI IMG/M metagenome (GOLD analysis project Ga0114922, IMG submission 100975) | Deep subsurface microbial communities from Aarhus Bay to uncover new lineages of life (NeLLi) - Aarhus_00045 metaG | ecosystem: Environmental > Aquatic > Marine > Oceanic > Sediment | place... | reverse complement strand
TGGTTGAAAAAAGTCCTCGATTCTCGATACCCGATTCTCGTAACTCGATGTGAGAAAAGGAGTAAAAAAAATTTTCAAAAAATTTGATTTTTACTCTTACCCCCCTGCGCATTTGGTTGATTTTCAACCACGGATTTGGTTTAAACTCTAAATGCTACACTCTAAATCCTAAACAAATTCGAATTGCCGAAATACGAATATTCAAAACTAATCGCTGAGAACGCAGAGATTTTATCTTTTTTATTAATCGCGGATACCCGATTCCATAGGCACAAGTTACGCTGATTCACACCGATTTTGTTTTGGCCAGCTTGGTGTCCTCGGCAAGCTCTGCTCTAAAAGCAAGCTTTCGGCACAGAGACTCGCTTTCGGTCACAGGTGCATTTTGAAATGCCCCATTTGTGAAGCCGGCGAAAACGGTGTTTTATTAGCCGCGGATTAGCGCGGATTGCGCGGATTTACGCAGATTTTGTTTTGGCCAGCTTGGTGTCCTCGGCAAGCTCTGCTCTAAAAGCAAGCTTTCGGCACAGAGACTCGCTTTCGGTCACAGGTGCATTTTGAAATGCCCCGTTTGGGAAGCCGGCTAAAACGGTGTTTTATTAGCCACGAAAAGGCACAAAAAGTAACCGAAATTTGCCAAAATGGGTGCTTTTTGAGGAAAATTGGTAAAAATTTAGACTTTTTGAAATTAACATTTTGTTAATTTAGGGAGTATAGGGGGTTTTTAGTTTTTTTAGACACGGATTTATTGCCACGAAGGCACAAAAGGCACGAAGAGAAATTAGGCGCAGATTTCGCAGATTAACGCAGATTGGGCGGATTTTGTTTTTGCCAGCCGGTGCGGACTTGGCAGCGGCTTTCTCGATACCAGTATCTGTGAAGCCTGCGGCCAGCGTCCGCTGGGCCATCAGAGATGGCCCGCATAAGAATATGCAGGCCAGCAAAAAAAGGGGGGTTAATAGACGCGGATACCTTGGGCATAAATTTGCACGGATATTGAAATTTATTGACACTGGGTCGGGAATGGGGTATATGGGAATTTATGGGAAGTGGTGTGGAGTTTTTTAGTCGTTAGTATTTAGTGAATAGTATTTAGTTTTTATTTCCGGTAGACTAAATTGTTAGGCGGAAAGTCCGCCAAATGAGTGGCGGATAAATGTTGTATATTATTATGTTCGACATGGAGATATGACATGACGCAGAGGTTCTATCAGAAGGCAAGCGTTCAGGTTGCTATCGTCTCCGCGATTGGCCTTATAGTGGCAGCACTGATTACAGTCGGTCACCAGCGTTCTCAGCTCAAGAGTGAGAACAAAAAACTGGAAGGGGAGGTTACTGACAAGACGGCCGAGATCCAACGTCTTGAGACACTTCTGACACCATTTCGCACGATTGCTATTCAGAAGTACACCGGAGACGAAGCACAGTCCCTTCGGAAGCTGGCTGACTATGTCGTCAAGCTTCAGGAAAGGGACGCTGAACAGGCCAAGCGGATCGGGGAACTACAGAAGCAAGTAGAACAAACAAAGCAGATGTACGGTCCTCCTACACTCGTGCCGCTTGCTAAGGAAATCAAGAAAACGAATTCAGGTTACGAAGCTATTGTGCAGTTCAAGCCGTCCAACAACAGCCGTGTGGATGGATATACCTTCAATGCAAAAGTGATCGAGGGAGATATGAGCATAGTCTCATTCGGAGGGTCCAGCGATCATCACGCGTTCGCCGGGGGACCGGGCAAAGTCTCAGACGACAAGAAAAGTGCTGAAGCACATTTCAACCCGCTCGCGGGAAATCCGACAATCAAGATTGTTGTCACTACGAATGGAGTTGTTGAATTGACCGGAAGCCATTTAGATCGGAGCTGGCGACTTGAGATTGATTAGACTGCCGAACAAGACTATTCAAGCGACAAAGTGACGGCGCGCCGCGCGGCCACTTTGCGCGTAAGGCCGTGTGTCCGACTGAAGGACAAGGGAACATTGATTTTCCCGCGTGTGCAAACAAGTCCCTGAGCGACAAGTACCTGAGGCACAAGTTGCACACCCTACCCGGCTGTGGAAGTAGAGTTTTGGCTGAGCATTTTCTTTATCTGCCCTTTGTGTTCTTTGGGGAAATAATATCGTAATATGGAAGATTGATCTTTTGTTATAGCCTGAAGTCTTTTCAATCCTGACACTTCAGTAATCTCACAAAAACCCGTTTCAGACCATTGGGGGTCGAAGAGCATTATTGAATTCACAGAGGTTTGCTCCTCTCCCGCAGAGGCTGAACTGTAAGGTTTATATGGTGGTATCCCGGTACTATCCTCGATAAAGTAATAATTATGGTCTTTACCTTGGCTCTGTAAGTATTTTCGGACTTTTCCCATTTTGGTTGCCATTTCGAACGGTGTGCCTGCAATAATTTCTGTCCAGCCTATTCCCTTGCGCAGTAAAAGACGCTCAGATAAATCACTTAGTGTTTTATTTTTATTGTTTTGCCATATTGTAATTTGTGCAAGTAGAATGTGGTCAGTTAACTTCTGAAATTTTGTGAGATCTTTGTCTTCTTTTCCACCTAAAAGCATTTTCATTGGTGGCAAGAGTGCTTTGGTAAAGCTCTTGTTATTCTTCGCAATATCCCGTGCGCATTGTAAAATTTTTTTAAGAAGGCCTTCAAAACCTCTTGTTGTATGATGATAATAAACACTTTGATACATATAAAATCGTGAGAATATGTACTCTTCGAGGGCAAATTTCGACTTGTCAGGCCAAACAACAAAAGTACCTTTTTGTTGCCCCTTGATTACTTTTTCTTTCAGTTGCATGGTATGAATGATTCTGAACCAGTCGAAGTTCCCATATTCTGCTCCTGAACATAAAGAGTCCCGCCTTAAATAATCCAAACGGTCCATATCCAACTGGCTTGAAATTAATGACTTCTGCCAAAAAAGTATATCAGGAAAACCTTTTAATGATTTCTTCGCGATTAATGCGGCAACTTTAGCAGGCAGGTTTTTATCTACTTCTTCTCGTAGAACTTTATTAACGGCTGATTCCGTACTGTTAATTATTTCTACGCTTCTTACTTCATGTTTGCCAAAAAAACTTTCGGTGGCGTGAGAAAATGACCCGTGGCCTATGTCGTGCAACAAAGCTGCAGCAAGTAGAGCGTCTTTATCACCAGGACCAAAGTCGTTCATATAATCTTTTTCAAGATATTCCAAACATTGAGTCATAACGTGAAACACGCCGAGACTATGTGAAAATCTCGAATGGCTTGCACCCGGATATGTAAACTGGCTCAGGCCAAGCTGGTTTATATATCTAAGCCGCTGCAGTTCAGGACAATTTATCAAATCAAGTAACCATGCGTGTTTATCAAGGTCAATTGCAATGTAATCATAAAGCGGGTCGCGGAATAACTTTTGGGCCATACAACCCCCGTCAAGCTGAGGCAAGGGCAAAAGCTTTTTTTAGATTCTTGTCATTTTGTGAAAGTTTCTTAAATGTCGCTGTTTGCTTTTGCGCTTCTGTCCAATTGCCTTCATTAAAATATGCGACAGTTGCAGCAAGTTCTAAAACCCAGGGGTCTTCTTCATTCAGGTCCAGAAAGTAGGAAATAAACGGCTCTATCTGTCCATACACCTCCTTGCCAGTTTCACTTTTTTCAAAGTTTGCGAGTACGCTTTTCCCCTTCTGGCTTATTTTTGACCTGTACCGGACGCCGCCAAAACCTGTTTGCTCGGGTGACTCATCAATTATGTCAGCACCTTTAAGCTGGTCTATTAAACCCGCCAGCTCGAAGGAATACGGGCCATAATAATGAAGAATGTAATTGAGGTGTAATGGACAGCCTGCGCGTTGGAGAAGATAAATCGATTTCTGAAGCCGCTTTCTCGAATCCACCTCTGTAACGGAACTAATCAGCTTGGCAAGCCAGTAATCTTTCATAATCCCCGTCTTCCCTAAGTAATTAGTACTGCTAAGTTTCTATCGGCAGTTGGCCTTTCAGAGCTTCAGTCAAAGCTTCCAATATCAACTCACAATAAGCTTCGTCAAGCAATTTTGACAGCTAACCCAATAAATGTGCCAAATCGATAAGGTAATGTCGTTCTTTTCTTTGGGTAAAGCCTTCTTTTAGCGTGATACTCGGACAAGATCAATCTCTTCCATCGTCCGACGCTTATCAAATATTATAGCATCATGGCAACTCATTTGTCAACAAAAACTTATAAACAAATAACATTTTTGTTGTGGAATCTGTGGCTAACGATACCCAACTCCGCAATTCCCGCCAAACATTTAGTCGATAGTCGTTAGTATTTAGCCGTTCCCGGCCGGTCAAATGTTGATTGTAAACTAGTTGCCAGTTGTCAGTATTTAGGGAGAGAGAATAACAGAAAGGGAGGGAAAAAGCAAAAGGAAAAAGGGAGAAGGGAAAAGGGAGAAGGCAGAAGGGAAAAGGCAAAAGGAAAAAGGGAAAAAGAAAAAAAACAGTGGAAAAATCAAAAATTGGCGTCAAGACTCAAGACACAAGACCAAAGACGCAAGACCAAAGACACGGGATAAGCCCCCCAATCAGGTAGGGGCGAGCCCCTTTAGGGCACCCCCGCCCACAGGTGGCGGGGCTAACCGTTGTTGGGACCGAAGGCGAAACGTAGAATTTAACAGGTTGGCTAAAGAGATGGTTATTGCTATAATAGTACGATACAAATATTGTTGAAAGGAGGTTAGAAAATGAAACTATACCTCGTTCAACATGCGAAAGCGACTTCAGAACAAGCGGACCCGGAGCGTCCTTTGACCGAGGAAGGTCATCGGGAGATACAGAAAGTAGCGGCGTTCATCAAGCCCTTGAATCTGGCTGTCGATTATTTGTGGCACAGCGGCAAGAAACGGGCGGCGCAGACGGCCGGGGATTTGGCCAATGTCATAAAAACGAGAGGAGGCATAATTATGCACGATGGCCTTGGGCCGAATGGCGATGTCACCGTGTTAAGAGACGAACTTATCTCAACTGACTAGGATATTATGATTGTGGGACATCTGCCTTTTCTAAGCTGGCTGGCATCACTACTGTTAACCGGCTCGGCAGCGGCCGACCCGATGGTATTCAAGAACGCGGGCGTCGCATGCCTGAGTTGGTCCGAAGGCCATCCGTGGCAAATTGAATGGATGGTGACACCGGAGCTTCTTGTCTGATAAGACGGTACGGTCAGGAGTTGCTTTGATACGAAATTCGATTATGGCACGCTCGCCAATCGATACCGGCTCACTTAGTAAGTGCGTTCAGCAGTTGTGGGAACGTATGAATCCGTGCACACTCTGCCCGCACCAGTGCAAAGTTTACCGCAGCAAAGGGGAGATAGGCTTTTGCGGAGTCGGCGATACGCCGGTGGTCAGCTCGGTTGGACCTCACTTCGGCGAGGAGAAAGAGCTTGTCGGCCGGGGCGGGTCGGGCACTATATTCTTTGCCGGCTGTAACCTGGGCTGTGTATTTTGTCAGAACTTCGATATCAGCCATCATCGTCACGGACAGCAGGTGACAATTGAGTGGCTGGCGCAATCGATGCTCGAGCTGCAAAAGTATGGCTGCAACAATATTAATTTCGTCACCCCCACGCATGTTATCCCAGCTATTATGGCAGCTATCGAATTGGCAAGAAAGGATGGACTTGCGCTGCCTACAGTTTATAACACGGGCGGCTATGATTCTGTGGAAATACTGAAGCTGCTCGAAGGATTCATCGATATTTATATGCCGGATATGAAGTACTCGAAATCGGCGGTTGCCCAGGAGCTTTCCCACGCGCCGGATTATCCGCAGATAAACCGTGAGGCGGTCAAGGAGATGCATCGCCAAGTTGGCGACCTTCAAACAGAAAATGGAGTGGCGACGCGCGGGCTTTTGGTAAGACATTTGGTCCTGCCGAATCAAATGGCGGGAAGCTTTGAGATTATAAACTTTTTAGCCGAGGAAATTAGCGGCAAAACAGCCATCAACATAATGGACCAGTATCGTCCTTGCTATAAGGCCTCTTCGCACACGAAAATAAACCGCCGACCGACCATAGAAGAATCTGAATCCGTGCGTAAATACGCAATCGAAAAGGACTTAAACGTCCTTCTATGATTCAATAATAGGGCCTGAACCAGCTCAACCACTTTCCTCAGTGTCCGCTTCTTCACCGGCCTGCTCGCCGGATTCTTCGGATGTTTCTTCGGTGGCCTGTTCGCCGGATTCTTCGGATGTCTCTTCAGGAACTTGTTGAGTGGCCTGTTCCAACTGCTCTTCAAGCGCCTTTATGGTGGCCAGGAGCTCATCGCCCCATTGCTGGTATTCCCGAAGTTCCTTTTCTTTTTCCCTCAATTGCGTTGTCAGCGACTCGACCGTAGCTTGCGCAGTTCTCGCTTGGGCGAGAGCCTGGTCCCGCTGCGCGGTGAGCTGCGGGACCTGACTTTGTAATCTCTGGAAGGAAGGAGTAATGGCAGCAAGCCCCGACTCGGCCTTATCCCGCTCACCGGCAATCTGCGCCAAGTCCTCCACTAATTGATCCCTCTCGCTTTGAGTTGTCTGTAAAATCGCGTTGACCTTTTCCAGTTCTGCTTTAGCTTCCATAATTGCCCCGTCTGTTTCTTCTTTATCGCCACTACACGAAGCCAAGGCCAGCAGACAGGTGAGCAGGAGCGTAAACTCCAAGGCATGCTTGATTCTAATCATCTTAGTACTCCTTAGTATTTTGGCGAAATAATTCTCCCGGATTTTGCCAATACATATGTTCGGCAGTTCCATTACGACACTTGTGAAAGAATCTAATATTTTTTTTAAAAAAGTCAAGTTTTTTATTGACCATCTGGTCAAGACTGACTAAACAGTCAGAATATGAGCGTCAAAATGGCACAAAGCAGAAAAGACCGGGCCCAGAAAAGAGCCAAGAAAACCCGAAAGAAACTGAAGAAAGCAGCTTTGGATATTTTCAGTGAGAAAAGCATCGATGCGGCAACAGTAGAAGAAATCACTGAAAAAGCCGATGTGGGTAAGGGAACTCTTTACGAGCATTTCGCGGATAAAGAAGGAATTGTTGTTACGCTGGTGGAAGAGGCTATAGAGCATCTAATTGAGCACATGCGCTCATACGACCGTCAGCCGGAAAGTCTGGAAGATATGTTGGAACATTTGCTGAAAGCCCATTATGAGTTTTCCGTTAATTCCAAGGAAGAGTTCCTTTTACTTTTCCAAGGCAAATTATTGGTGAAACTTCAGTCTGATACATTAGATGAGTTGGAGGAACCGTACTTGCGTTATTTGGGAGAAATCGAAGATCAGGTCTCAACCTATCTTTCTCCCAGGCTCGACCCTCTGAAAATTCGTCGGTTGGCGTGTGCGGTGGCAGGATTTGTTTTTGGATTTTTGTCATTTGCTATGATCGGAATGACATCACGTCAAATTGAGAAAAGTATCAAGCCCTTGAGGCGTGTATTTGTAAGGAGCTTATGTACATTTCTTGGGCGATAACTCCTGTCCTGGAAGTTTTCTGTAAGCTACAAACCTTGAGGGAGGGGAAATAGGTTGGAACTATGTAACTGCATGGGAAAAGAGAGGACAAATAAAAGTTATTTAACGGGGGCAGAGATAAATAAGTTCAAAACGATATTGCTGGCAAAACGAAATGAAATATTAAGCAATGTAACCTGTATGGAAGATGAAACGCTTCGAAAGGAGCGGAGTGATTTGTCGAATCTGCCTTTCCATATGGCCGACATGGGAAGTGATAACTATGAGATGGAGAATACACTGGGGTTGGTGGATAGCGAGCGAAAACTCATTGAGGAAATCGACGATGCGCTTGAGCGTATCGAAGATGGTACGTATGGGATTTGTGAGGGAACTGGTGAGCCAATTCCAAAAGAACGTCTGAAAGCAATACCATGGGCCAGATACTGCGTAGCATGCGCCCGCCTGTTGGAAAAAGGGTTGCTCAATAAGACAGAGACTTTGAACAATGTAACTTATGATTATGAAAGTGCCGACGGCAGCTCTGAGGACGAACAACAATTCTCGCAGAGAGTAGAGAAGCCATGAGAAAGACCAGCAAAGGATTTATATTGCCGAGTGCTGCATTTACAATCAGGTGTAGCCAAATTAAATTTTACGAGTTTATGGATAAGCCGCCTCGGATTGGAGATGTTGTCTATGGAGTAATCGACCGGCTTGGCGAACACTCATCTTTGGAAAACGTCTCCGGGCGGATACATATGATGCATGACGGTACAAAAGCTGTTTTTGTGTTCGGAAATAGATATGCACCAGATTTTTATGAGGGGTTGGTGCCGGAAGAAATGACCGATGAGGTTGACCTTCTTGCACGTTCAGGAATGGTCGGCATCGTTAAGACCAAGAACTCGATGATAAAAGACCCAACGAAAGTCAGGATACTTGGGTATGTCTGTGATAAATCAGGCGACATTTTAAATACGCGTGACTTTCCACTTATAAAACCGAGAGCGACAGTAAAAAAGGGACCACGTGCAAAGATGATTCTGGTTTGTGGCACATCGATGAACTCGGGCAAGAGCATGGCGGCTGCTTCATGCTGCTGGGCTTTGGCATCATTGGGTTACAACGTCAGGGCCTCAAAGGTCACCGGTACAGCCGGCCTGAAAGATATTCTACTTATGAACGATGCGGGTGCAAACCGCTATGCAGACTTCACATACCTCGGATATCCTTCAACATATCTTTTGGAAAAAGGCGAACTAATCGGAATTTTTGATAAGCTTGACCTCAAATACGCAAACAATCCCAAAAATTTCTGGGTGGTGGAGTTGGCTGATGGGGTCATACAAAGAGAAACAGCTATATTGTTGAACTCATCGGAAGTAACATCAAGAATTTACAAACTCGTTTTTTGCGCCAATGATGCTTTTGGAGCAATTGGCGGATTAGGTGCTTTGGAAAGGTTAGGTCTCGAGCCTGACGCTATATCCGGGGTGTGTTCAAGTTCACCTCTCCATATGAGAGAACTGACCTCATTTACTGACATTCCTGTGTTCAACAGCGTGGAAGCAAATACGGAGCAGCTGACTGAGATTCTGCTTCGGCCAAACAAAAAATCGAGCCCAAGGAAAATAGCGGTCTGAAAGCTCCGGGAGATGCAGGTGAAATGAAAGACGTAACTGAGCAAAAACGGAGTTGGCGAATGCGAGTTCGTCACCAAAAATTATATTTAATTACATGGAGGTTTGAAAATGGCAAAGAAACGTAAGAAGAAAGCGGCAAAAAAGGCGGCACCTGCGAAGAAAACAGCGAAGAAAAAAAACTAGACGTTTGATGGGAGTAAACCCTCAGAAAGCCATTACTGCAAATACAGTAATGGCTTTTTTTATTTGCGGTAAAAAACTAAGAAAGCTGTCCCCGTAGTGTTTTTGCGTTATGGATGGCGTGGCCGCCGATGTCGTTATTGAAATAAGCATAGATGCTGCGGACCTCTTTGGTGTGGTCTTTTAGCCACTTTGCCCAACTCTGCAGCATTGATTTGGAATAGTCGCCTTCGTATTTGCCTGTCGGGCCGTGAAAGCGGACGTAAATTATGTCGGCGGTGACGACACGCGGCGTTTCTTTACCCACCAAATCGTGAACGCAAAAGCCAGCACCGAACTTGTTGAGCAGTTCGAATGTATCTTCGGAAAACCAGCTATTGTGTCTGAACTCAAACACGGTGGGTGATTTCTTCGGTAGAAGCTTGATAAAACTTTGAAGCAGGTCGAGGTCTTTGCGCAAACTCGGCGGCAGTTGGTATAGGATTGGCCCGAGCTTACCTTTCAATAGGCCGACTCTTTCGAAAAAACGCTTAACCTCTTCGGATGTGTCTTTGAGTCTTTTAATATGCGTGATATACCGATTGGCCTTTACTGCGTAGAGAAAATTTTTCGGGGCCTGTTCGCGCCACCTCTGCATAGAAACTTCCTTCGGCAAATGGTAAAAAGTATTGTTGATTTCGACGGTATCAAAATGCTGCGCGTAATACTCAAACCATTTATTTTTCGGCAGGCCGGGAGGATAAAACAGTTCCTTCCAGTGGTCATAATACCATCCTGATGTCCCTATTCTAATGTCGCATTTGGCTTTACTCATTTAGGATGTTCCCAGCAATTCGATTGAAAAAATCTTAAAATTATTATAAGTTACTGTGGAAAGATTGCAAATGAACAGAGCGATGACGACAAACTAAACCGAGGGCTATAACAGGATGGAGTTTGGACCGCAACAACTCGGTAAATTATTAATTTTAGCCGGAATTATTATTGCAGTGCTTGGGGGACTGGTGATGGTATTGGGCCGAGTCGGGTTGTTCAAACTGCCCGGCGATTTGGAATTCGGTCTCAGGAACTGGCGGATTTATCTGCCCATAGGAAGCTGCATACTAATTTCGATTGTCCTGACCGTTGTTTTATGGTTTATTAACAATTTCCGGCGTTGAAGTGTAACTCAATGATGCATATATCTATTGTTATACCGGTATTTAACGAAAGTAAAAAGATTGCAGCCGACATTGAAGCGGCATCGGCATTTTTAGAGAGCAATCATTTGACGGGCGAGATAATCGTTGTCGATGACGGCAGCGACGACGGAACAAGCGAAGCTGCGAAAAATGTCACTGTCCCTCCCAACGTTGACCTGGAGGTCATTCGCTGCAACGAGCACCGCGGCAAAGGCTGCGCCGTTCGCACCGGCATTACAAAAACGCGCGGTGAATATGTGATGTTCGCTGACAGCGGCTGCTGCGTACCTTACGGACATGTCCTGGATGGCCTAAAGTTACTAAAAAGTGGCGTGTGCGACATAGCACATGGGTCAAGAAAACTGGCGGAAAGCAATATTCAAAGGCCTCAGAGCTGGTATAGGCGAACTTGTGCCGGCGTTTTTCGATGGGTTATAAATAAGAGTATGAAAGTATCTTCCGAGCTTACCGACACACAATGCGGCTTCAAGATATATCGAGGTGACGTTGCGAGGGACTTATACGGGCAGTGCATTACGGATGGTTTTATGTTTGATTTGGAAATTATAATGCGGGCTGAAAAACGGGGCTGCCGTATCAAGGAATTTCCCATCGAGTGGACGTGCGACCGTGACAGTCGGCTATCACCGACAAGAAGCCTTTGGCGCGTTCTTCGAGAACTGATAAATATTAAACGAATACCGGCTAAAGAGAACGCTGGGTAAAAGTCGCAGCTAAACAGCAAATTCATTCCATTGGCCGAACCGCAGGATATTGTCTCTTTGCTTTTCTTTGTCTGACTTTTCCAATATGACCATAGCCAGCGTATCAGAGTGGTCGTGGCAGTATTTTTCTATCTCATCGGGTAACAAAACCATAAAAGCGGTGGAAAGGGCATCAGCGGTCGTGGCGGTAGAGGCTGAGGCCCAGGCGGCAAGTCGACCTTCGACCGGCTGATATGTGCGGGGGTCAATGATGTGCCGGCCTTTCTGCAAACCTGAGCCGCTCAGGGCCCTATCCTGTAAATTAAGAAAGGCTAAAGTTTCTTTTCGATTGCGAGGATTACTGAACGTAACAGGCCATCCCTTTGTCCCTGACGGGCAGCCAAACGCCAAGACCGAGCTGTAACCCGCATGTATAAGAGCAGTATCGATACTCCAGTCACGCAGCAGCTCAGCCATTTTGTCGACAGCATACCCTTTGCCCATCCCGCCGAGGTCAATCTGAACAGGGCTGGTCAGCCCCGCCCCTCCGAGGGGCGGGGTCAGCAGCTCAACCGTATGGTCGGTTTCGTTAAGTTTCAGCAGGTCTGTGCCGGTATGCTGACGAGCGAATTCCAGCTCCTTTTCTGAAGGTGTTCGTGCGGTCTTATTTTCGCTAAGCCAACAGCTAAGCAGATGCCCGATAGTTATATCAAAAGCGCCGTTAGTTTCGTCATAAATCCGGGCACTTATCTGCAAACATTCGAATGCAGCCAGGCCAATTGGCAAAGGCTGACTGGCTGCGAGGTTGTTAATCCGGGAGATGTCACTGTTTTCGACGAATCTGCTAAGCTCGGCCTCGATGTTATCAAGCTCATCGAAAGCCTCCCAAGCGGCTTGTTTGGCATACTGAGTATCTTCGTGTGCAATAAATATCCCAAACGTGGTCGCCATCGCCTCATGGGAAAAACGGCGTATTCCGGAAATCGAATCCCAGTCGCTTTTGAGGTAACAAATTTCTGATTCCGGCTGAGTCATTTTTTACCTGTTAGAGTCTGTCTTTATTTACTGTGCCTGATGTTGCAGGTAACTATCCCATAGGTCCTTTGTTACGAATCCAAGCAGCTCAACCTGCGGGCGCAATTCCACATACGTATCAAAAAGAGGCACATATAGATTCTTCTTGCCGGGCGGCGGCCTATCGAAAAACTCAAGCAGAGCCAGCTTCAAGCTCGGGGGTGCAATGATAATAGGCGCAGGCAGCTCGCTTTCGCCAATCTCGCCCCACCAATAAACTTTGGGAAAAGAACGTAAGTACCACGGAAGAGGCCAGTAATCGTGCTCAGGACAGATAACCTGGATGGTCATTTTGCGCCCGTCCGGATGTACAGCGGCCACGTCTTTTACGCGCTGCTCGATGGTATATATGTCCGGGCTCGTATGAGCATAGACGTATGGGTTGGCCGGGCTGGCATAATACTTGTAGCTGCCCAGGTAAGCCTGCCAGGCGAGGTGAACTCCGCTGGCAGCCAACAGTAAACCAATAATAGTTCGAGCCAAAGCGTTTGGCGCCAGCCTTATCACCGCCACCACCCCGACAGCGGCCAATATAATCATACCGTGCAGAAAACCGAGCAGGCACCAGGGTGTCTTGTATGGAATCAGACAATAGGACACAGTCATTATAAGTGTGTAAAAAGCGATGAATCGAAGCAGATGAGAGCCGGCGGCAACCGCACCTCTTTTAGTTATCGCAACAACAAAACCGGCCACCGCTAAAAAAACAATAAGTCCCTCGCTCCAGGCTGGGCCGCCGGCATATCTGGAGTAGATGAGCATTTTGAGGTAATAATACCAGGGGTGCGTATGCAGGCCGCCTTCACCGGCCCGATGGAAAAAGGCGACATAAGCACGTAATGAATCGAGAATTCCATCGGCATTGGTCAAAAATGACGAGTAAAACAGGGCTGAAACAATTACAGCGGTTGCTGCGGCTGCGATAACGTGCCAGGGATTGACTATTCTTTTGATATCAAAAGCAGGACCGCGCTGCCGGCGATGCAACAAGAGCGTAAGCAAAAGGGCCAAAAGCATCGAACCGAAAGCAATGATTGATGTTTCCTTGGTGGCGTGACAGAGCCCGACGAATATCCCCGTCGATAAAGCCCATTTTATGCTCTTGCTCTTTGTATATCGATAACCGTAGGCGATTACCGCGAAGGTGAAGCAAACCAGCAGCATTTCCTGAATGTAATAACGACTATAGAAAACCATGGCTGGCGAGACAGCAGTCAGTACAGCGGCACAAACCGCAGCCCACCCCAAACCGTCTACCAGCATAAAAGTCAGCAGCACCAGCAGCACGCCGAAAAAAACAGGCACAATCCGCAACGTGAACTCACTCACTTCTGTCAACCTCTCGGCCGAACTGAGCCAGGCTGGAATCAAAGTTAAGTAGTTAAGTGTCGGGCCGTGATACTCATTGGGGTTGTAGGTATATTGACCCTCCTCCAGTAGTGTGCCGAATTTGACTGCGTGAACCGCCTCATCGGTGTGCATCGGCCGCTGTTCAAGCCGCGGCAGGCGCAGCGCTACGGCAGCAATTGTCGCAGCCAGAATCAGGAGGCAGCATTTCTCGAGACATTTCATCCTGCGGGTTTGCCGTAAACTTCAACTTCTATATAGTGGTTGAAATCGTCGTAGTTACTGCCGTTGCTGTACAACCGGACATAGCGGGCCTTGACACCCTTGGCGTCAATGAGCTTGCCCTCGTTGGTCTCGGTATAATGCAGGTCCTTACCTATACCCTGACCGGCGGAGTTGTCACGGTCATTGTTAAACAGCGTCGTGACATTCGTGAAAAAGTCAGGGTCATCAGCAACCTGTACCACTACGTCATAATATATGTGGGCCTGTTTGTGGTAGTGCCAGCACAGGATGGCGTATATGGTGTACGGGGCTCCGAGGTCGATGGTGACGCTTTGAGGGAAAGGTCCCAACTCAACATAACTGCCGTCGGCCGCTTCCTTGTCCCCGTCGGTTACGTATTCAAGCTCGCCGATGACGGGTTCGTCGTCGGTACTGGTGACGGGCTTTTCGAAGGCGACATTTTTTGTTCCGACGGGCGCATAGAATGGTGGGCGCAATTTGCCCAGCGGTTTTTCGAGAAAAGGCACCTTCCGGTCCTGGGGTGTGCCGACAAACATCGGCCTGGGAAGCTTGATATCAAGCGGGACTGACTCCCCATTATTAGCGGTGGTGGTTTTGGCGACCATCGCCTGGTACAGACTCTTGTTGGCCGCGGTGATTTTCTTGGCGTCCATCTTTATCATGGCGCGGTCGTAGGTCATAAGACCGTTCACTTCAATTTCGACATCGGTAGTCTGAGTGTATACTGCGGCAGAGAGGCCATTTGTTATCAGCGGCTTCAGCTTTTCCAGCAAGGCCAGATAGGCATCGGTAAGCTCCTGCTGTGTCTCATACTTGCGGTAGCCCCAGTTCTTTTTATCCTGCCAGGTGTGACCCTTGACAGGCAGGCCCAGGCCGCCAAATTCGCCGAGGACCGCGGCGCGACCGGGCTCGTTTTCCGGAGCTCTGGGGCCGGGGTACTTGTGAACATCGTGCACATCGCCGACCTTGCGGTCCGCCCAGCCGCTGGCGTTGTCGACCAGACGGGTTGGGTCCCACTTCTTTATCAGGTTGACTATGCGGGGCGTATCGTACTGTCCCCAGCCCTCGTTGAACGGAACCCACATAACGATGCAGGGATGGTTTCGATGAGCATCGATAACACGGCTTAATTCCAGCTCGAACTGTTTGGCGGATTCCGGGGGCCGTTCAATATCAGGGTCTTTTCTGCCGACGTGTTTTTCGCCGTTGGGCATGTCCTGCCAGACGAGCAGGCCGAGCTTGTCGCACCAATAGTAGAAACGGGCGGACTCAACCTTGACGTGCTTTCGCATCATGTTGCAGCCGAGCTTCTTGAGTACCTCGATGTCGTAGCGCAGGGCCTTATCGGTTGGAGCGGTATAGATGCCGTCAGGCCAGAAGCCCTGGTCGAGGGGGCCATACATAAACTGCGGCTTATTATTCAGCATAATCCGCATTATGCCTTTTTCGTCCTTGCCGAGCGAGATTTTGCGCATACCAAAGTAGCTCCTAACGTCGTCGACCAGCTGCTCGCCGCCGAGCAATTCGTGGACTAACTTGGTGCCGACCAGCTCGCCCTTGATCTTCTCGAGTGGCAGTTTCTGGCCGCTCTTCTTCCTGTGGAGGAGGATCTGTAGGTCGTAAAGATGTGGTGAATCGGGCGACCAAAGCTTAGTCTTGCGACTCTTCGGCAGGGAGATACGCAGAGGTCTCCCAGGCTCGCCCGTGGCACCTACAGTATCGGGTATGTTGCTGCCCTTCATCGGTGGCCACGTGAGAGCGTGTACATAGTGGCTACTGCGGTCGCCCACTATGTCAACCACTACCCACACGCAATTGTTGTCTACATCCGGTCGTATCTGGATCGAACTGATATAAGATTGGGGCACTGGCTCCAGCCATGCAGTTTGCCAAATACCGGTTGTCGGGGTGTACCAAATCGCGTGAGGTTTGGAGACTTGCTTGCCGCGTGGCTGGTATCCCTTATCCGTCGGGTCCCAAACGGAAAGAACGATTTCCTGGGAACCTTTTTTCTTGAGTGCATCGGTAATATCGAATGTGAAAGGGTCGTATCCGCCGCGGTGCGTGCCGACTTGCTTGCCGTTGACCCGGACGTTAGCTTCCCAGTCGACGGCGCCAAAATGAACAAGTACACGCTTGCCCGCCCATTTCTTGGGGATACTAAACTTGCGCCGATACCACAATCGGTTTTGTTCGCCAACTCGCTTCATCACTCCTGACAGGGCCGACTCAATCGGAAACGGCACAAGAATCTTGCCGTCAAAGCTCTGCGGCTGCGGCTCGTCCTTCGGCCGAATAGCGTATTCCCAAAGACCATTAAGACGCTTCCATTGTTTGCGGACCATCTGCGGGCGGGGATACTCGGTGTGAACCTTACGCGGCGATACGTCCTTTGCCCATTTGGTCATCAACGGCCCTTTCGCCGGTTTCCACTTGGCGCACGCGGCCGAAGAGAGTATTAGCAGCATCGAGACCACAACCAAATACCGCATGTTGTTTATTGCAAAGTATCTGCTACATGTGCGAAAAGATTTACCAAACGCCATTTCAACTGTTCCTTTCCAAACTATGATTCAAAATGTCTTCCCATTTATTATACACTTTAGAATACTCTGTTGCTAATTTATCATTAGGCTCAATGGTCTTAATAGGCTTTAAGCCGACAAAAGCATCTTCCAAATTCGGATAAACGCCCGCACCGATACCTGCACCCCTGGCTGCGCCTTGCGAACCGTCGGTGTTGTATAGCTCTACCGTCGTTTGCGTTACAGTTGCAAAAACTTCGGCAAACAAGGGGCTCAAAAACATATTCGCATAACCTGCCTTGACGGTCGCTAACTCGATTCCCATATCGCGCATAATTGCGAGGCCGTAATTTAGTGCAAAGATGATTCCCTCCTGGGCGGCCCTGAGAAAGTGAGCTTTTTTATGTACGTTAAAATTCCAGCCACAAACAGATGCGCCTGCATCTTTATTTTCCAGGGTTCTTTCAGCACCGTTGCCGTATGGGAATATCAATAGACCGTCGGAGCCGACAGGGGCCTGCGAGGCGAGTTTGTTCATCTGGTCATACGTTAAGCCGTCCCCATTGCCGCTAACAAAATGGTGCTTCAACCAACTGTTCAAGATTCCCGCACCGTTAAGGCACAGCAGCACACCGTACCTCGGACTTTGCGGTGAATGATTAACATGAACGAATATATTCACTCTCGAATACTTGTCATAATTTTTCTTGTCACTGATTCCGTAGACCACGCCCGAAGTGCCGGCGGTGACGGCAATTTCACCGGGCTGTAACACGCCGAGCGACAAGGCATTATTAGGCTGGTCTCCCGCCCTGTACGTCACTTTGGTTCCGGCCTTGAGTCCCAGTTCGTCGGCGGCTTCGGCGGTCAGTTGGCCCTGGCCGGAAAAGGTAGGCACAGTTTCGGCAGTCACATCGGCGGAGATGCCGTAATTATCAAGAACAAAGTCCGCTATCTTGTCATTTTCGAAATCCCACATTATTCCTTCCGACAAACCTGACGGAGTTGTTACTATCCGCCCTGTCATTTTCATTGCGATATAATCGCCGGGCAGCATTATCTTATGAATCCTGGAATAGATATCGGGCTCGTTTTCCTTGACCCACTTTAGTTTCGAAGCCGTGAAATTACCGGGCAGATTGAGCAAGCTCTTCAGGCATTTTTCTTCTCCGATGTCCCGTGCCGCCTGCTCACCAGTTTGCACCGCCCTGCTGTCACACCAGATTATTGAAGGTCTTAGCACCTTCTGGTTTTTATCAACAACAACCAATCCATGCATCTGGTAAGAAATGCCGATTGCATTTATGTCACCGGCATTGAAACTCGCTTTGGAGTTAATCTTCTGCGTGGCTGACTTGACATTGTCCCACCAGATATGAGGATGCTGCTCAGCCCAGCCGGGTTTGTGCGCGATAATCTCCAGCTCTTTTCCGGGTGAAGTCGCGGTCGCGAGCACTTTGCCCGTTTCAGCTTCCATCAACGTCGCTTTTATTGAAGAGCTCCCTACATCGTATCCTAACAAAAGCGCCACCTACATATCCCTTTCTTTACGCAATATCACGAGGGGCAGGAATAGGCAAATCCCTGCCCCACCAGACAACCTATCTAACTGGCTAATAATTTGACATCAAGTTTTTATGCGCTTTCGGCCGAACTTAGCTCAACCACTTCCGGCTCGAGTCCTGCCTTAGCAAGGACAAAGTAGAGCACAGCACCTACGATAAAGGCCATCAGCGGCGCCGCAGGAATTTTGACACTACTGACCAGGGGCAGCATTCCAACGATAAAGCCAACCACCCAGGAAATCCAGCCCGCCAGGTTCCAACCGGCCCGAGGACCAGCCCACTTCTTGCCGGCCAGAAGGTAATCCACCATCATAGCGCCACAGACCGGACCGAAGGAAGCACCGATAATTGTGAAAACACCCATCACGTCCCCTGCCCAGCCCGTCACGGCAAGGACAATACTCACAGCAGTTCCGACGCCAACCGAGATGAAGGGATTCACCTTAGGCAAGGTCGTCTTGAAACTGTTGGCCGCGATGAACGACGAGAAGCACGCCGGTGGGAAGGCTGCAACCGCGAGCAGCAAGCCCAGGGTCTTACCGGCGCCCTCTGAGCCCATGATAGTGCTCATAAAACCTATATCAGCTGTGTCGAGCCCTGTCCCGAGGCCTTTACCGAAAGCTCCCGCCGCAATCAGGATAGCTCCTCCGCCGGCAACGATAGTGGCCAGAGCAATGCCAACCAGGCCGCCCATCTGGACGTTTTTCTCATCCTTGTTGTTCATTCCGAAGTCCACACCCGCTGCTCCTGCTGTGGCAAAGAAACCCACGATATACGTGATGCACAAGGCTATCACTCCGAAGAAACTCAGACCAACCGCTTCACTACCCTCCACGGCGCCGGCCGCAACTAACTTCTCAGCCTCAAAGTCCCCTATTCCACCAATAGTTTTCGCCATCATTATCACCAATATGACTAACGGAATCAGTGGAAGAAAAGTAGCTACTTTGGCAACGTATTGGATGCCTTTCAATCCGACAAACGCTGCCACGGCCGCCCAAACGATGGCGATGATTATCTGGGCTGCCGTACTACCGCCGAAAAGCGGCGCCAACGCCATCGATGAAAAATAGGCGTTGACTCCGAGCCACCCGAATTGCAGTACTCCCATCAGAAAGCCCGGCATCAAAAACCCGCCTTGCGTACCATAAGTAGAGGTCCCAACAACATACAGCGGCAGACCCGTCTTCATCCCGAAAAGGCCGGGAACCAGATAAAACAGAAAGTGGCACAGCAGGGCGGCAACAATCAGCCCAAGAAAGGCCACGCCAAGACCCCGGCCCAGCACACCGCCCGGCGCGTCCGTTCCCCCGCTGGCCATCTTGTTCCAAAAGACAAACCAGAGGAAGATTCCGGCGTATGTCGGTGCCGTGTTCTTGTACCAGGGCGCCCGATTCTCCATCGGATTCGGCTTGGCCATACTTACGTAATCTGGCAGCATTCCATTACTCATAATTCTGTTCTCCTAACTAAAATTACGTTAACCACTCTCGATACGGTATATCAAATCGTTTAGATTAGTTTTGTCTGACCCGGAACCGCTACAGGGTCGGCGCCCATTTGATATGCGGACGGAGTCAGGTCCAGCTCGGATTTGTTCATCACCCACTCCCAGCTCAGTTCGCGGCCTGTATAGGCGCTCATACGGCCCATAATCGCCGTCAGCGTACTTTCAGCGATACGCCGGCCTTCGTTCAATGGTTTACCTTCACGAATGCTCCTGATAAGGTCGGAATGCTCCTGCACGTATGGGCTGGGAGACTTACCTTCATATTTGTACGCGTTTGGCCCCTCAATGGAAGCGTTAGAACCGTCGGTATAAACAGAGCCCTTTGTGCCGACTACTCTCTCTGATACCCGGCTGCTGCATCCCTCTGTCTGTCGGCACATGCTCAGGACGCGCGCGCCGTTGGGATACTCATACTCGACCGCGAAGTGGTCATAGATGTTGCCGTACTGCGGCTGCGTTCGGGCCTGTCGACCACCCATACCCAGGCACTTGACCGGATGCGAGCCAATCGCCCAGTTGATAACATCCAGGTTGTGAACGTGCTGTTCGACAATATGGTCGCCGGAAAGCCAGGTGAAGAACAGCCAGCTGCGACACTGGTACTCCATATCCGACCAGCCGAGTTCTTTTTTCTTTCTAAGATTCTTTTTCGCCGCGCTGACCCATAATGCCCCCTGGTTCCAATAACACTGGCCGCTCACAATTTCGCCGATGGCCCTATTATGAATGCGCTTCATAACCTGCAGGTAATGGTCCTGATGCCGTCGCTGCGTACCGGCCACTATAGCCAGGCCTTTTTGCTCGGCTAATTCGGACGAGGCGATTACCGACCGTATGCCAACAGGATCCACCGCCACTGGTTTTTCCATAAACACGTGTTTGCCCGCCTCTATGGCTGCCTTGAGATGTGCCGGGCGAAAATGCGGTGGTGTCGCAAGTATCACGCTATCGACGTCAGAGGCAATCACTTTCTCGTAGGCGTCAAAACCAACAAAGCATGTATCCTCGCTGACCTTAACGTTTTCAGCGGGCAGTTCTTCTTTGAGATTATTGAGCGATTTATCCACCCGGTCCCGGAACATGTCGCCTAATGCAACAATCTGCACGTTATCCGACGACCTTATGCAGTCTCTTGCCGCGCCCGTACCGCGGCCGCCGCAGCCAATTAAACCTACACGCAGCTTGTCCGAGCCTGCGGCAAAAGCACTGCTGGTGGCGCAGCTTGAAGCTAATGCCGCAAGAGAAACGGCACCTGATGCTTTTAGGAAGCTACGCCGGGAAATCCCGTTTCCTTTCTCGTCTTTATTCTTTTTCATAAATCGCCCCTTTCGATTCTATCAAAGCTAACATATGTCGACTAAAAGCTATCAGATTAATTCTGTCTGGCCTGGAATCGCCACTGCTGGCACCGGCAAATCACCCATTTCATATTTTGGCAGGGTCAGGTCCAGCGTGGACTTATTCATCACCCACTCCCAGCTCAGCTCGCGACCGGTGTAGGCACTAATACGACCCATAATTGCCGTCATCGTACTCTCCGCGACCTGCCTGCCTTCGTTTATGGGCTCGCCGGCTCGAATGCTGCTTATATGGTCAGCGTGCTGGCGGACACTTGCCCTTATGCCCGGGCCGTCGTATTTGTAGGGATTTTGTCCCTCGATGTAGCCCAATCCTCGTGTTGTATAGGTGGTACCTTTTGTGCCAACCACTCTCTCAGAGACCCGGTTGGTTGTACCCTTAATCTGGCTGCACATACTCAGTATGCGGACGCCGCCCGGATACTCGTACTCGACAGCGAAATGGTCGAAGATATTGCCGTACTCAGGACCCGTTCGCGCCTGCCGACCACCCATACCCAGGCACTTGACCGGATGCGAGCCAATTGCCCAGTTGATGATGTCGAGGTTGTGGACGTGCTGTTCATTAATGTGGTCGCCGGAGAGCCAGGTGAAATATGGCCAGCATCGAATCTGCCATTCCATGTCAGACCAGTTAGATTGTCTTTTCGCAAAGTGCCAATCCTGCTCGCCCCAGTTCCAGTAGCATTGTCCGCCGACGATTTGTCCTATTTGGCCCCGGTGGACACGCTTGATGACCTCTATATACTGGGCCATGCGGCGCTGCTGCGTGCCGGCAACGATAGACAGACCCTTTTGCTTGGCGAGTTCAGAGCTTGCGATTATCGAGCGTATGCCGACCGGGTCAACGGCGACAGGTTTTTCCATAAACACGTGTTTTCCCGCTTCGACGGCGGCCTTTAGATGCTCGGGTCGAAAGCCGGGCGGCGCGGTCAGCAAAACCAGGTCGACATCCGACTCGATGACTTTCTTATAAGCGTCGAATCCGATAAAGCATTTATCGTTGGTGACGCTTACCTTATCATCGGCCTCTCTGCTGAGTTTGCCAAGCGACTCGTCCAGACGGTCGCGGAAGACATCGGCCATGGCAACTATCTCAACTCCGTCAGCCGATTTGATGCAGTTTATGGCGTCTCCCGTTCCACGACTGCCGCAGCCTATTAATCCTACTCGTATTTTGTCCGAGCCTGCGGCAAAGACCCGGCTGGAACCGCCCGAAGTCAATGCCGCCAGCGACAATGCCGCGGAGCTCTTAACAAAATCGCGACGCGAGATTCGTCGCCCATGTCCCGAACTGTCATGCTCTCTTGTTTGTTTCATAACCTGCTCCTCTTATTTATATGACACCTTCAGAATCAATCCAGCGACCTCGGGCCCAAGGACTCAATGTAGATGTTGCGGAACTCGATGGGCGAGCCTTCGCTCTGGAGACATATCCTGCCGGAAGTTTCCGTTGCGCTGGTGCCTTTGTTCTGCAGCTCACCGTTAACATAGTTGAGGATTGTGTCGCCTCGGCAAATTATGTCGTAAGTATTCCACTGGCCGGGGGCTTTTTCGCTGCTTTCCTGTTTCTTCGGCACAATCACGTACTGCTCGCTAACGTCCTGTATAAACCTGCCGCCAACACTGATGCCGGTCCCGCCGATAAGCACGAAGTCTCCCGCATTGCCAGACTTCAACTGAGACTCGATGCATCTGGGCCAGACCTTATCCGGCCCGCTGGCGTGCAGCAGCACTCCGCTGTTGGTGGGCTGTTCAACCCACCGCCATTCGAGATGCAGCTTGTAGTCGGAGTAGTCCGCTTGCGTCCTCATGTAGCAATTGGGCCGTCCCCTGCAATGGATAACACCATCTTTTACCGACCATACCGAATGTACATCCACGCTTCTCCCGGTAAGATGGGGTCTTCGACTGTCGGGAACAAAAAGCTTCCACCCGCTAAAGTCTTTACCGTTCCAGAGAGCAACTCTCTTCTGCGAGGCACATCCGGCCGTTGCCAAAACGGCTGATAGTACAACTGCCGCCACCCCCGGTAAGATGGGGTCCTTGGGCCCAAGGTCTGCGACCAATCCAACTGTAATTTTTCTCATCCTTCAAATTCCTTAAATTCGATTTTTCAGAAACTATTAGAAGTCATCGCAGGCCCGATAGGCTTCTATCACCGCCCTTTCACCTTCTTTGCCGCGCTTGCTGTTGCCATGCTCCATACCCACAACATCTTTGTAACCTTTCTTGTAGAGGTGCTTGAAGATGTTCTTATAGTTGATTTCGCCGGTGGTTGGCTCTTTGCGCCCGGGATTATCACCCACCTGGAAATAGGCGATTTCCTCCCACGCCATATCTAAGTTGGGAATAAGATTACCCTCGGTAACCTGCTGATGATAAATGTCGTCAAGTATCTTGCAGGAAGGACTGCCTACCGCCCGGCAAATCTGATAGGCCTGGGGAATTTTGGTCAAAAACAGACCTGGATGATTTCTCCACCAGTTAAGCGGTTCGAGCACCATCACGAAACCGGAAGGCTCGCACACCTCGGCACAATACTTGAGGTTCTCGATTGCATTTGCGGTCTGATAGTCCCACTCCACGTTGTTGTCATAGGCGGCCGGCACCACCGTGCCCCACTTGGCGTTGACCCGCCTGGCTACTTCAACGGCCTCCTTCATATTCTTGACCAGTCTTTCTCGAATAGTTTTGTCTTTTCGAACAAAGGTTTGCTTGCCGAATTCACCGAGACCATAAGCGACAAAGACGCCCATAGTCATCCCCAGTCGGCCCATTTCGCGCGCAATCTTTTCCTGTATTTCCCTGGACTTTTTCATCATGCCATTGTCTTCCAGCGCGGTAAAACCTTCATCGGCCATAAACTTCAACTGGTCTATGAGGTCTTTGCCGGCGTGGTGCCTAAACATCCCGAAATGCGGTGCGTATTTGAGCTTGAATTTCCCCTTGCCTGCTGATTTTTCCGCCACCTGTCCTTTAGCCGCTACAGTCGATAGCGCCACTGCCGCAGCGGTACTGCCCAAAAAGCTGCGCCGGGAAATCTGCCCCCGGTAAGATGGGGTCTGCGACCTGTCTTTTCTTTTGATATTTTTTTTCTGGTCTTTCATATCGATATCCCTCAAAAAAGTTCATAGTTGTGTGTTCGTAGTTCATCGATGAACTAATTACAATGAACAATGAACACTATTCTTTAAGCTTCAGTCTTATTTCGCTCATCTTGGCCCCGTCTTCACGCTGGTCTATGATAAGAATATGTTTTCCTTTCTCAACCGGATATTCCTGAGCAAACTCTTTCCACTCCCAGTCTTTCGTAATGTTGTCATTCCATTTGAAATAGGGATTGTCATCAAGTTTTACATGCCAGGAATCGTCATCGTTAGAAGCACAGCTTATGAAGAAATCCAAATGTAAAATTCCCTTCTGAGCTGTATTAAAACTATAAATTGCTCTGCCACCTTTACCGGGCTCTTCGAGCCGTTGGCCCTCGCCTGGTACAACGATATATATGACACCGTCCTTATCCGACGTAAGCTCCATAGGCGGTGTCAGTATTGCTTTGAGCGGCTTCAGCAGTATTTGCTTTTCTACGGTTACTACCGCCGGCCCACTGTCGCCGACTTTTCGCATCTTGTCAAGGGCCGCATTTGCTTCTTGCGCATGTTCCTTCTTTATCGCCACCGCAATTGCCATATAGGCAACTTCTGCTTCGGCTTTAACAGCTTTATCTTCGAGATATGGTTCCACAAACTTAAGCGCCTCAACCGTCTGCAGCTTGGGAATTCTGGCCAGGACCAACCTCTTTTCTTCCGGCCTACTCGCCGCCTCCATTGCAGCCTTGTATAGCTTCAGTGTCTCCTCAGCCGAACGGTCGCTGGGAAGTCCCATCATCCGTATGTATCCGCGAAGGGCTAACACGCGGTGGATTTGCTCCGGCGCGGTGCGGGCAAGTTCAATCAATATCTCCGCCGGTTCTGCTTCCGGCCAGCCTGCAAGCGCGCGAACAGCAGCGTCACGCACTTTAGCATCTTCGTCCTTCAAAGCTGCCCGAAGCGCCGGCAGCGCACTGTTATCACCTATTTTGCCCAGTACACTCAGTAGAGAACAGCGACTCTTGATATCTTTGACCGAAGGCAGTGCAGCCAGTACCGCTTCGGCCCGTCGGCCCTTATCAACAATCCTGCGGGCAACGACAGCTACGCATCGCTCGGCCTGTTTACGCTCCGCTTCGGTCTGAACATTCGTCAAGAGTTGTATCAACGCCGGCAAATCCTTCTGTCCGGCAACAACCCTTAAAACCTTAAACGATTCAAGCCGAACCTTACCTTCAGAATCACTTGCTGTTTTTAACAGCGTCTTTATCCCCGTCACCGCATTGCGCTCACCAATACTGCGAATCAATTCAACTTTGACTTTAGAACCAGCCTTCGGGATGCCGGCCAAAATCCTTTGGTCAACTTTTGGGTCGCGCAGGCGATAGAGACTCTCGCGGGCGGCTTCGCGTTCGGGACCCGTTGCAGTTGCAGCCGCCTTGGCCAGCAAATCAACGGTTGAAGCGTCACCTAATACGCCCAGTGTACTAAAAGCAGCGCTGCGAACGTCGGATTCAGCGCTTTTAGTGGCATTGATAACTGCAGGCAGCGCAGCACTGTCGCCGCGGCCAGCCAGCGCAGAAAGAAGCTGAACCTGTCCTGCGACCTTAAGATTCGGCAGTTCCGCGGCTACAGCTTTTGTCACCTCCGTCCCTGGTATTTCCCTCAAAAGACCAATGACCAGAGTCTTCATTTCCGGCCGGCCGTACTTAAGGGCGTCAATGACAAAAGCGGCGCCCCTTCGTGGCTCGGCGGTAATAATACCTCGCAGCGCAGCAATACGAATCTGCACAGGTTCTATAGGGGTATACAGCCGCCTGTAAGTCCTCATTGCCCATCTCGTATTACCCTCAGCCAAAAACCTTTCCGCGCACATCAGCTTCGCATCCACCCAGGCCGAGTGTAGCTCACTGCGCATTTTCGGGTTGACTCCGCCTAACGCCTTGACCGCTTCCCTGCTGCCAATCTTGCCTAATGCTGATAATCCTGCAAGTGCAATCTCTCTATCAACATGGGTCGCCAGCAGACTACCAAGTTTTTCTACTGCTTCTTTGTCGCGCCGCTCGCCTATTGAATTGATTATCCCGACCTTCACTTTGCCGCTGGTATAATCCAAAGCTCTGCGCAGTGCCTTATCAACGGCCGAGCCCGGTATACGCTCCAAAGCATATCGCGACATATCTGATGTCTGCGCGTCAACCAGCATTTTAGTCAGCGTGGGTACGGCCTCCCCCGGTAAGAAGGGGTCTGCGACTTCAGTGCCGATGATACTGAGCTTTCGACAGATAAACTGTTTGCAGGCAAGCGTTGCATCCGAGTCCAACACTTCCAGAAGACGTTTCTCAATTCGTCTTAATTCCTTGGCCGAGTCGGACGCGTCACGAATAATATCGGTAAGCTGGGTAAGCGGCTGACGACTTTGGCCGTAATCGTAGGTGACAATCTTTGACAGCACTTCATCCAACGATGCTGCTTGTGTCTGCGCTGACGATATTTTTCCGACCAGGACAAAACACAAAACGGTAATTAACGAAGCTGTAAAAACTTTTGTCCAGCGATTCATAATTTCCCCTTTCTCAATTTCCGGTTCGTTATTGTGTTACAGCTCTCTTGCTTTGCTTTATTGCTATATTACAAGTGCCAGGGGCTGCGCATAGCGTTACCAAGCATTCTGGTTGCGGTTGGGTCGTCAAGTATCTGTTCCGTATCAGGGTCAAAGCGTATCTTACGCCCCAGTGCCATGGCAATCTGGCCGAGATGACCGACGCTGGCTGAACGGTGAGCCACCTCACACGGCGTGATAGTCAACTGCCGGCTCTTAACACAATCCAGGAAGTTCTGCAGGTGGTCCCGGCTTTTATAAAGCCGGATTTCATCGGGGCCGATGACTTCTTTTAGAACGCTTTTGGGATTCGAATCTAAGCTGCCGCGATTGACATAGACCCAGCCCCGGTCACCATACCACTTTGCGCCGCCGGCAACGCTGCTGGATACGACCATCTGCACACCGTTGGCGTACTTACAGGTAAACTCGTACTCGGTCGGGGCGTTCCACAGTCCTTCTTTGGGATAGTCGCCCCAGCCCTCGACCTCCACCGGACCCGTGTAGTCCAGCCCGAGGCCCCAATGCGCGATATCAACATGATGGCCGACCCAGTCCATGATTCTTCCGCCGCCATAATCGAGGTGCCAGCGCCAGTTTTTGTGCACGCGGGCAGGACAATACGGCGCCCACGGGGCCGGGCCAAGCCAGAACTCATAGTCCAGGTTTTCGGGTGGTGGACCGAGGGTCTGCTGGTCTTTGGTCTTGGCATAATCTTTATGCCCACTTCCCAAGCCGACCTCGACTTTGTAAACCTTGCCGATTCGCCCGTTGCGCACCAGTTCGCACGCATGATGAAAATTGGCCACCGACCGCTGCCAGCTGCCCGTCTGCCATACACGGCCGTACTGGCTAACCGCCTCGTACATCGCCCGGCCTTCGGCCAGACTGTGCGACAGTGGTTTTTCGCCGTGAATATCGAGCCCGGCTCGCGCAGCGGCAATGACAGGGATGGCATGCCAATGGTCAGGCAAAGCAATGCAAACCGCGTCCAGGTCACCGCGAGCAATCAACTCCCGGAAGTTATCGTACGTTGCGCAGTCCTTGTTCCCGTACTTCTCATCTACTGTTTTCTTTGCTTTATCGAGATGGTTCCTGTCCACGTCGCAAACAGCCACAAACTGGACTTCATCTTTCGCGAGAAACCCGCGCATGTTGCCCATGCCCTGCCAGCCGATGCCGATAGCGCCCATCACAATACGATTACTTGGAGCAATTGTACGGGCCTTACCCAAAGCCGACGAAGCAACGACATAAGGAAATCCTATCGCACCTGCGGCCAGGCCCGCTGCCCTTTTTAGAAACTGACGACGGTTGATATTATCTTTATTAACCATTAGCGACTATCCTGATAATTCGAATTCTTAATTTTTCCAGGCCTGCCAACCTCCTGTCACATGAGAATTGTTACAGGTCACGTCATCTCCCGGTAAGATGGAGTCTGCGACTGTCGCGCTGCTTACCCAGAAAGAACAATTATAAGAGAAAAACCTATTGGTATCAACCCCCGGTAAGATGGGGTCTGCGACACGCAGATTCCCACACAGATTTGATGTGGCAGTTTCGGAGAAGTTTTGAGTTGCCGGTTAGCTGCCGCCGGCTATAATTGCAAAACAAAGTCAGCGGTGTTGCACTGGGAAAAATTCCTTTGCAGCGCCGTAAGTGCTTGTATTAAAAACAATTACAAAGCGGCAGTGATGAATAAAATGAAATAATCAGGCCGAGTCGGGATTATTTTCCAAATATCTTTATGCGTTTTACCGTAGAATGAGTTGGTTAGTTGAACGAGAAAGAGGTCAAAAATGAAAAGAGCATGGGTAATAATATTCCTAATTTGCTTGTTCGTGGGGCTTGAGCCACTGAAGGTCACATGGGCGGCTCGGACGAAACCATAATCTCGCAAATGCACGACAAGCCCGTGTTCGTCACTCACTATCCCAGGAAAGCCAAGGCCGATTCATACTGTTCTGGCAAAGTGTACTCTTTCCCCTAATCAGCAGGGAACTTCGTGTATTCTATTGAATTCCGTTGAACCGCGCGTAACGTTTAGGTCAGGGGCGCGCGTTAGCGTGTCCCCTGTACCGACTGGTTAGAGCATTCATTTCAATCATACCCAGGGATGACCGATGTTCTCGGTCGCATACGGTCAACCTCGTTCATGTCGTCAACCCATAGGATGCCATTACTCCACCACGCATTGTAGCCGCCTTTGCCCTGTGGTCGATCGCGACGGCCGGTAATCCACAGGCCTGACCTTTTCTTGTCGTAGTACCATTGGCTGTGGCGTGTTGTGACCTCTTGCCAACGTGTTTCACCAATGTCACGGCGGAAGACACGAGCAGATCTGTCAGCGCGAATTATCAACACAACCCTCGTGTGAACAACCTTGCCATAGTACAAGTCACTCTGAACGTACTCCCATTCGCCAACAAAACCCTTCTCTGTGTCCGATAGCGGTACATTGATACGTACAGGCGCGCTGCATCCGGGCTTCCTTGCTATGGCTTGGATTTGTTTTACGACCTTAATAAGTTCTTTGTCGTCAGGAGACCAGTGTGGCTTCCAGGAATAGTGTAGCTTCCAGGAATAGAGGTTGTCGATGCGCACCTCCACCAAATACGAAGTGCCATCAAGTCCTATTGTCTTGTTCTCTCTGGGGATTTCTTTGAATTCGTCAGAGGTCACGAGCACTCTGACCTCTGCAATCTGTCCCTCATCAAGTGGCGTCTGCAATATCTCTTTCTTGCTATGAGTCCCGGGATACACGGTCAGTTGTCGATTTCTCAGGTCAATCTCGATCGCTTCGGAAACAACCCCCATAGGTTGACAAAAGAGGCGGATACAATCTCTGTCAAGTCGCCGAATACCACGCTGCCTGCAGTACGTTTCGATCACCTCAAGATTGCCTGCTCTGTACACTGTTGGCTTGATGTGTGGGAAGACCGCATCGGGTTCCTTTGGCTCTACAATGATGACCTGAGGCTGTGCCTGCGGCGTCTTGCTCTGTGCAGACTCCGTTGCAGGCGGTAGCCCGGAACCGGTTTGCTGTCGAGGGACAGCGGCACAGCCAACAAGAACGATAGCAGGTAGCACGACCGATAGCGCGCTTTTCATGTTCCCACCTTTCGCCTAACTATGTTTATATGGTTTCCGCATAAAACTCCTTACCTCTCCGAGTGTCAGCATAACACCCCTCTGCCCAAAATCAATAAGTTGTTCTTTGGTAGGGTGGGGCTCGCCCCACCATTATTTCTGGTAAAGTGTGCTTTTTCCCCTAATCAGCAGGGAACTTCGTGTATTCTATTGAATTCCGTTGAATCGCGCGTAACGTTGCTAATCAGCCGCGCGGCCTTTTGCGTCGACTGAATTAGCCTTGTTGGCCATCCTAATTGCTCAGTACCACCGCAATAACCGGGATCGCGTTTTGGCATGTGTGTACCAACGCTGTGATCACGATTGCCTTGATTTTCGACTTCTTTTCCCACTCAAGAAAACAAACAGAGAAAATGAAGA
>Ga0114922_10000810_pt1 | contig 30061 bp, 23 predicted proteins | sample AartaG_FD_100975 | JGI IMG/M metagenome (GOLD analysis project Ga0114922, IMG submission 100975) | Deep subsurface microbial communities from Aarhus Bay to uncover new lineages of life (NeLLi) - Aarhus_00045 metaG | ecosystem: Environmental > Aquatic > Marine > Oceanic > Sediment | place... | reverse complement strand
GGTGAGGTTTTCAACCTGCCTGATGTCGAGGTCGACGAAAACGTGGCGGTAATCCCCGGCACCGACGGCCGCAAGATGAGCAAGAGTTATGGCAACGCGATCAATATCTTCGAGTATCGCGAAGCGCTCCAGCAGAAGGTGATGAGCATTGTCACCGACTCAGCGCCCGTGGACGCACCCAAGGATCCGGATTCGTGTTCCTTATTCGGCTTGTATAAGCTTTTCGCCGAGAAGGAGGACGTGATTGCCTTGGCGCAGCGATACCGTGCCGGCGGCCTCCGCTATGTCGATGTCAAGAAAGAGCTTCTGGAATTGATCTGGGACTTCTTCAAACCCTTCCGCGAGAAGAGGGAGGAGCTGGAAGCTGACGAGGGCAAGGTGGTCGAGATCTTGGATAAGGGAGCCGCAAAAGCGCGGGCGATCGCTATGGAAACGATAGAAAAGGTACGCGAGGTTACGGGGGTTCGCTACAGGCTGTCATCTATATCTTGAATCGGCATCTTAATAGTATCTTCCCGTCGGATTTCACCTGAAGGATGCGGCGAAAGCGTTAACTGCAGCAGTCATCGGCGGTCTGCTCTGTGAAGAAATCCTTGAGTATGTGCTTGACGCGCGTGTTGTTGCAGCAGTAGTTATCAGTGACTTCGATGATCAGCGCTCTGCTCTCCGCCCCCATCTGCATCTCGAGCGTCATGTCTAGTATCGCGACGCAGGTGTCGGCCGGGAGGACGTATGTCGCATTCATAATTTCCTTGGCGTCGTAGATCTCCTCAAGGTTCTGCTTGATATCGTTGTAGAAGACCTGGTCGTCCTTGCTGAGATCCAGTGCCACGAGGTAGCTGGTCATCCCGCCCTCCTCTCACTCTGCGGAAGTCTTTTACATTATTATCACATATGAATTATGAGTCAACCACCTTGGGTTGCACACAATAATGTGCATAATCCTATTTGTAATTGTTTCAATATGTTAGTGGAATACGGCCCTTCGCTGATCAAGCCTCAGGCGGCCGTCGGCGACTTCTCGTCCTCCGCCGCGATAAGCTGCCGCAGTGCCTTCGGATCGGTCAGCACGGCGCGGGTAGCGTCCGACTCGACCGGCTCCCTGGCTCCTCCGGAGCGCCATTCCTCAATCTTGTTCATCCCTGCGAGAAAGAGCCCAAGGAAGATAAACGCGCCCGGCGGAAGGATGGCAAGCAGCAGTGGTGGGAAATCCGGCCCGAAGAGCGGGATGCCAAGTATCGTACCGTTGCCTATGATCTCGCGCACTCCGCCGAGAGCGGTCAGTGCCAGGGTGAAGCCGATGCCCATGCCGAGGCCATCGGCGAACGCGTAGTGTACCGCGTTCTTTGAGGCGAATGCCTCGGCACGGCCGAGGATGATGCAGTTGACGACGATCAGCGGGATGAAGAGCCCCAGCGCCTGCCACAGCTCGAAGAAGAAGCCGTGCATCACCAGGTCGACGATAGTGACGAAGCTGGCAATGATGATGATGAAGCACGGGATGCGGACTTTCTTCGGGATGAGGCCGCCCAGCAGGCTGACGACGACGTTGCTCATAACGAGCACGAAGGTAGCCGCCAGGCCCATGGCGATGCCGTTGATCATCGATGTTGTAACCGCCAGCGCGGGGCAGAGCCCGAGGACTAGTCGCAGTATTGGATTCTCGCTCCAGATTCCCTTGAGGAATTCCTTCGAGATACTCATTGGCTGCCCTCCGCTTGCTGAGCGGCTTCGAAGATCTTATCTAGATTCTCCAGGAAGAAATCCATGCCCTTCTGCACCGCCTCGGTGACTGCGCGGCTGCTGATCGTCGCGCCGGTGATCGAATCGATCGATGGTTTCCCAGGGCTGCCGGGATCATCCTTGTCGACGGCGAAAGTGAGATTGTCATAATTGACGCTGTTGAATTGGCCCTTGAACTTTTCCTCGGCGATCTTCGTACCCAGGCCGGGCGTCTCGACGTGGCGAAGGATTTCGATCCTGTTGACCTTGTGGCTTTCGCCTTCAGGGACGATGCCCACCATCACCTCGAGGTTGCCGCCATAGCCGTTCCTCGAGGTGCTGGAGAAAGCCACGCCCACCAGGTCGCCGCCATTGACGCGGGCGATGAAGATTTCCCTCTGCTGCTCGTCCTCGCCGAACATTACGGACTGCAGCAGATTTTCGTCGAACTCGGGCAGGACATTGCGAATCGCCTTGAGCGTCTGCTCCCGCTCCGCCGCGGCGATAGGTCCTTCGGTAACTGTGTATACCAGGGCGAGTGCGAGGCCGGCGACGGCGGCGATGACCGTCAGCGTAACGACGAGTGGCAATAACTCTTTCATCCCCGCACCTCATATAGCTTGCGGCGCGCGCCGAAGACCTCGGGCCGCGAGTAGCGGTCGAGCAGCGGCACCGTGGCATTCATGATAAGGATGGCGAAGCTGACGCCCTCCGGATAGCCGCCCCACAGTCGGATAACCGAGGTTATCACTCCGCAGCCGACACCGAAGATAATCATCCCGCGCTTAGTCACGGGGCTGGTGACCATGTCGGTCGCCATGTAGAACGCGCCGATGATCAGGCCTCCGCTGACCACGTGGAAGACCGGGCTGGCCACACCGGTGGGATTGAAGATGAATGCGATGCCGGTTACGGCGAAAACGCTGGCGATGAAGCTGACCGGCACCTGCCACCAGATGTATCCCTTCCATAGGAGGAACGCCGCTCCGATCAACAGCGCGATCACCGATGTCTCGCCCAAAGAGCCGCCTACATTACCCGCTAACAGCTGCCACAAGTAATCCCACGTGAACTCCATGCCGGTGGTGCCGTCCTTGAGGATGTGCTCCTTGATTGCGCCCAGCGGCGTCGCGCCGGTCCAGGAGTCGGGCGGCATGTAGAGCGTGGGCGCCCAGCTGGTCATCTGCGTCGGGAAGCTGACCAGCAGCGCCACGCGTGCCACCAGTGCTGGATTGAAGGGATTGTAGCCGAGGCCGCCGTAAAGGTGCTTGGCGATTGCGATGGCGATGAACGAGCCGATAACGCAAAGCCACCAAGGTGAGCCAGGCGGCATGTTGAGCGCAAGCAACAGGCCGGTGACGACCGCGCTGCCGTCGGCGATGGTGATCGGCATCTTGCGCAGCCACTGGCTGAAAGCTTCAAAAGCGACAGCGCTGATCGTGGTGACCGCGATGACGATGACAGCGTCTATGCCGAAGAACACCATTCCCAGCACGGTCGCCGGAGCCAAAGCCAGCACTACCGACCACATTATCTTCGTAATCGACTCCCCTCCGTGCAGGTGCGGACTGGAGCTGACCAGCAGCGTCGGATCCGGCGGGGGAGCTGCGGGTTTCTGTTCTTTTGCTTCAGTTGACATTATCAACCCTGAAAATTACTAACTGGCTTTCTTTCGCCGCGCCTGGATCTCAGCCTTGGCACGCCGGACGTTCTGAACCAGAGGAATGTGCGACGGGCAGGAGAATGCGCAGCAGCCACACTCGATGCAGTCCATCGCCCCGTATTCCTCCGCGACATCGAACATTTCGTTGACCGAATAGGCGTTGATTACCGTGGGTAGAAGTCCCATCGGGCAGCCTTTCACGCACGAACCGCAGCGGATGCACGGCTGCGAGGTGAATAGCGTAACCTCATCGGCCTTGAGGAAGACGATACCGCTGGTGCCCTTGATGATCGGGATGTCGAGGCTGTACTGGCTGATGCCCATCATCGGGCCGCCGACGATCACCTTGGCGATGTCGGCGTTGAGTCCGCCGCAGAACTCGATCACATCGCTAAGCAGAGTTCCGGTCCTCAGCAGAAGGTTCTTCGGCTTGTTAATCCCGCTGCCGGTGATGGTTACCACCCGCTCGGTTAGGGGGATGCCGTGAGCGCAGGCGTCGTATGCCGCTGCTGCGGTGCCGACGTTCTGGACGACGCAGCCGACGTCCATCGGCAGGCCGCCGGTGGGAACTTTGCGTTTGGTGAGAGCGTAGATCAGCTGCTTTTCGGCGCCCTGGGGATATTCGACGTTGAGCGCAACGACCTCGAATCCGCCGCCTCCAGCAGCTTCCCTCATTATCTCAATCGCATTGGGCTTGTTCTTTTCAATGCCGATCAACAGATTCTGGGCGCCGAGAACTTTGGCCATCAGCTTGCCGCCGGCGATAATTTTATCGGCCGCCTCGAGCATCAGGTGGTGATCCGATGTCAGGAACGGCTCACATTCGGCGCCGTTTAGGATGAAGGTGTCGATTGGTTTTTCCGCCGGCGGCGAGAGCTTGACGTGGGTCGGGAAGGTAGCGCCTCCCATGCCGACGAGGCCGCCGTCCCAGATAGCCTTGCGGATTGCATCGGGGTCCATCGCCTCGAAATCGCGCAGGGGTCCGCAACCCTCAACCCAGCGATCCTCGCTGTCGGGTTCGATCTCGATCGCCTCCATCCCCCTTCCCAGTGGGTGGGGGTAGAGGTCGATCTTCTTTATCTTGCCCGAGGTGGGTGCGTGCACAGGCGTCGAGACGAAGCCGCCGGGTTCGCCCAGCGGTTGGCCCTTAAGCACTTCCTGGCCTTTCTCAACCAGGCACTTGGCGGGTGCGCCGAGGTTCTGGCTCAGGGGGATAACGAAGCGCTTTGGCAGCGGCATCTTCTCGATCGACAGGTCCACGGTGTACTGCTTGTTGTACGCGGGGTGAACTCCGCCCTGGAAGTGAACCGGCTTCGTCATGCCTGCGCCTCCTCCGCTGCCTGCTCGGCCGGCTCAGCCGGCGGCGGAAGCTGTTCGGTGAACTCCGTTTCAATCACCTGGATCGCGCCGGTTGGGCATGATTCCGCGGGTTCCCGGCTCAGCAGGGGCTTGGAGTAGTCGACGACGGCGAGGTTGCCGTCCATGGTGATCTGCTCGTCGTCGACAGCCTTGATGCAGCGGCGGCAGCCGATGCAGCCGACACTGCAAGCCTTGCGCACCACCGGGCCTTTGTCCTGCGAGCTGCAGACCACGTGGACTAAACGCGAGGCCGGCACCATGTGGATGATATTTTTCGGGCAAGCCTCGACACACTTGCGGCAACCGATGCAGATCTCCGCAACGACTCTCGCCAGCCCGTCCTCGATAATGATCGCATCGACCGGGCAGACGTGCACGCAAGTCCCCAAACCCAGGCAGCCGTAGGAGCACGATTTGTCCCCACCGGAAACCAGGTCGGAGCTAATGCAGTCGCTGACGCCGTTATAGTGGTATTTTTTCCGCGCTGCCGAATCAGAGCCACCGCAGAAGACGAATGCAACCTTCTTTTCCTGGGTGCTGACTTCCTCGCCCATGATGGCGGCCACCCTCGCGGCCACGTTCGGGCCGCCCGGAGCGCAGAGGCTTGGATCCTTACCCTCGACCACTGCTTTCGCGTAGTCGGCACACCCTGCGTAACCGCAGGCGCCGCAATTGAACTGGGGCAGTGCGGCGTCGATCTCCTCGACCCGCGGGTCGATCTTGACCGCAAACACTCTGGCTGCGAAGCCGAGTCCGAGTCCGGCCAGCAGGCCAAGGGCTGCCAATGTAAGGATTGCGTTGACAATCATTCCAATAAATTCATTGAATTACTGCTTCACCAGGCCGGTGAAACCCATGAAGGCCAAGGACAGCAGCCCGGCCGTTACCAGTGCAATGGCGGTTCCCTTGAGAGCCCGAGGCGTGTTGGCCAGCTCGATGCGCTCGCGCAGTCCGGCGAAAAGTAAAATCGCCACCGCGAAGCCGACCGAAGCGCCGAAGCCGAAGATGGTTGTGCGTGCCAGGTCGTATTCCTTCTGGATGTTCAGCACCGCGACGCCGAGCACGGCGCAGTTGGTTGTGATCAACGGCAGATAGATGCCCAGCGCCTTGTAAAGCGGCGGCGAGAGCTTCTGCAGAGCCAACTCGACCAGCTGCACCAGCGCGGCGATGATCAGGATGAAGGCAATAGTCTGCAGGTATCCGATGCCCAGCGGCATCAGGGCGACCGTCTGAACAATCCAGGTGACGACGGAGGCCATCGTCATTACGAACATCACGGCGAAGCTCATTCCGAGCGCCGTGCTGACGCGGCGGCTGACCCCCAGGAACGGGCAGATGCCCAGGAACCGTCTCAGCACGAAGTTGTTGACCAATACTGCTGAAACGAAGATTAGGATAAATTCTTGAAATATCATGTCAAAACTTGGTTTTGTATCTAATTGTGAACAAATGAGCAATTACCTGGTGGAGTGTATCCCAGAGTTGTGTCGAAGGCAACACTATTTCCTACGCAGGTAGGCGGTTTTTCGTACGAGGAGCGGACCTGCCGGGCGGCAGTCACTTCACGCTTGACGACAACCGCGTGCCGGCCTTGAACTTGACCACCTTTTTCGGCCTGATCTGTATAGTCTCTCCGGTTTTGGGATTGCGCCCGATGCGTGACGCCCGGCTGTGGACATTGAAGCTTCCGAAACCGACCAGAGTCACCTTATCGCCTTTGATCAGAGCCCCCTCGATGGCGCCAAGAAGGGAAGAAACGGCTCTCTCGGCATGACTTCGTGGTAGAGAAGTGTCTGCAGCTACTTTCCTGATAAGTTCGGCTTTGTTCATTATATTGCCCCTTTATGAGACTAATTTAACTCGGTAGTGATTGTGTAACAAAGTGACAATTGCATGTCAATAAATATGATTAGCGCCGCCGAACATCACAAGTCGTCCATCAGCCCATGAAATTTCGCCTGAATATGCTATACTTTCACGTGTAATTGCGGGTGGTTGGGAAACGCTTATGGATATAAAGGTAGAGAGAAACGGAGGTCAGTACCGGTTGACGTTGACCGGCGTTGTCGACAATACCGCCGCCGAGCAGCTGAAATCCGTGTTTGAGGAGATCTGCGATGAGGTGCCCGCGGAAGTTCGCCTGGATTTAAGCGGAGTCTCCACAATTAACAGCACCGGCATCGGAAAGATCCTGATGCTGTTCAAGGCTGTTCGCAAAGAAAACGGATCGCTTGAGATCACCAGCATCAGCGACAATCTGAGGGAGATTTTTCAACTTACCCGGCTGGACAAGGTAATCCCCATCAGAAGCTAGAAGCATCCGGCTCCGCGAGCCCGCGGAGTTTAATCCCGCGATTCGCCTTCGAGCAGGGGGCGTACTCGTCAGAGATGTGGTGAATCTGCGATGCAGGTTGAGAACAACAGGTTGAAAGATAGCGGGGCGCAATCGGTGGAGCATTTTGTAATCGTCGATTCCAATGCAAAAGTTCGACATCTAAGCCAATCCCTGGTCGCGTTGGGAGGGGGCGAAGCAGGGTCTTTAGTCGGCAAGCCGCTCGAAACGATGTTCGAGGATTCGGGATGCGAAGCCCTGCGCAGATGGTTGCGGGCGGAAGACTCGGACGCCACGCTTCCGGGTCTGAGCATTCGCGATTTGGAATGGTTGAGATCCGCACAGACTCTCCGCTGGCGTGTCAGCAGACTTCAGATCGACGGCGAGACGGCCTTCGCGGTCCTTTCTTCATCGATCAATATTTCGAAGGCGGGGGGAGCCGCCAGCGAGATATTCACACTGCGTCTTGGCTCACTGGTCGACGAGGCGAAGCTGCCAATAATCGTGACCGATAGAGACGGGTGCATCGTCGTCTTCAATGACGGTGCGGAAGAGATAACGGGGTACGACCGATCAGAAATTCTTGAAAAAAGAACGTTTGCGGATCTGTTCCCGCTGGCTGCGGAATCTGAACTGATTCGAGGGATTCTCGAGGGAGAGAAGGACCTTGAGGGGAGTTCGATGTCAGTTCACTGCCGCGACGGCAGTCACCGGCCCGTCAGCCTGACCTGCAGGCCGCTACTGGATCATGCAGGGGAGATAGCGGGGACGGTTTCGGTGGCTCTGGACCGCAGCGACGAGCAGTCGATTGCCGCCGAGCTCGAGATTTTGTATCGTCAGATGGAACGTTTCAGCGAGATGACCGCCAGGATCATCTCAATTGAGGAAACCAAGACACTTTTCCAGCACTTCGCAAATGCCATCTCCGATATCTCCGATTTCTCTCGAACGCTGATCTCGATTTTCGTCGACGAGACGCCTTTCAGGAAGATAATCGCCCACTCAGGGGTCGATGAGCAGGACATAAAGCACCTGCACCAGGTCGAGTTTCCGCGTGAGAAACTAGTCTCTGTGCTGCGGGAGGAGTTTCGTTTCAGTCCCAACTGTTATTACATACCTGGGAGCAAACGAAGCGTGGTGCTCAGCGACGAGGAAGTGGCAAGCGGAACGGCTGGTTCCGAAGCGGAGAACGGCTGGCATCCCGACGACAACCTACTCGTTACGCTGGTAAGCGGCGACGAGCTTCTTGGATTCTTTTCCGTCGACGATTCCAAGAGCGGGCGCAGGCCCACACCGGAAACAGTAAAGCCACTCGAACTCTTTGCAATGCAGATAACCGAGGTGCTCGCGCGAAATCGGCTTGAGGAAGAGCTCCGCAGCCGACATCGTGACCTGCAATTGCTCTACGAGATCATGGTGATCGTCAACTCATCCCTGGATGCCGGCGAGGTGCTGCAGAAGCTGGCCGAAAGCATCAAGGAAAGGATGGGCTACTCGCTCGTTTCCGTTTACCTTATCGAGGATTCGAAGCTGATCCTCAAGGCGATCCATGGTGCCAGATACGATGAGGCTCTCAGGTCGATTGAGATTGGCTCCGGCATTGTTGGAACGTCGGCGCTCGAAGGGCATGTGATAATCGCCAACGATGTGAAGTCCGATCCAAGGTACATTAAGGGGGCGGTGGATGCTCACTCCGAGATTGCTGTACCGATCAAGTCCTCCGCGATTCTCGACGGTGAGGAGACGGAGAGCATCATCGGAGTGCTCAACATCGAGAACGTTCAACCGACCTTGTTGTCGGACGAGGACGGACGCCGCCTCGAAGCGATAGCCGCGACCGCATCGGTCGCCATCGAAAACTCCAGGCTGATGGACAGAGTCCTCTCCCTGCTGAAGGAGGAAGCGAACTACAGCCAGGAGTTGGAACAGAAAAAATCAGAGCTCGACGAATTCGTATACACCATCAGCCACGACCTCAAGAGCCCGCTGAGCAGCATCAAGGGCTACGCCGAGATGCTCGAACTCGAAATGGGCGGCAAGATCGACGATAACGAAGCGAGGTTTATCGAGCGGATAAAAGCCAACGCCGAGGTGGTCAGCCGGATGATCAATGATCTGCTCGAGCTGTCTCGCGTCGGCAAGGTGATGGAGGAGAGCCGGCCGGTTGCGCTCGAGCCGTTGCTCCGAGAGATTGCTTTGGATCTGCGGGCAAGCGCTGAAGGTGAGGAGGTTGAGATAAGTCACGTCGATCTGCCTGAAAATGTGATGTCTGATCGCCGCCGTCTCGGGCAGCTGTTCACCAACCTCGTAAACAACGCCTTCAAGTATCGGGATCCGGATCGCAAGCCTGTAATCACAATAGGCTGCGTTGCACACCCCAACGAGTTCCAGTTCTATATCGAAGACAACGGTATCGGTATCGATCCAAGGCACCTTCAGTCGATATTCGTATTCGGAGTCCGGGTGCGCGAGGTCAAGGTCGAGGGCACGGGCGCTGGACTTGCCATCGCAAAGAAAATCATCGAGACGATGGGCGGACGCATCTGGGTCGAGTCGAAAAAGGGTAAGGGTTCAACTTTCTTTTTCACCCTCCCTTGCTGAAGCCTCCCCCGCCTGAGTTTCTTACCGTTCACCCTGTGCCTTTTCCCGGATATCGCCTAGAATAATGAATAATGTCACCTTGCGAAGAGGTCGAAGTGCGCCGGTGAGATGAACACTTTCTACAGCGTCTGCCCTTACAATTGCTGGCCCGTTAATTGCGGGATCCGTGTCGGAGTGCGCGATGGCCTGCTGGTAGAGGTGGAGGGGAACCCCCACCACGACCTCAGCCGGGGAATGCTCTGTGTCAAGGGGCAGAGTTGCGGTGAGATTGCGCGCAGCCAGGATCGCCTGACCAAGCCTCTGATACGCGACGGCGAGCGCGGCGAGGATCACTGGCGTGAGATTACCTGGGATGAAGCTCTGGATACCATCGCCGGGCGCATGACTGAAAATATTGCGGCGGGCCGGCGCGAGGCGAACGCCATCTATCACAGCCACGGCAATATTGTTCAGCGGATAAACTGGAAAATCCTGACTCCTCGTTTTGCCAACTTGTCGGGGATGACACTGTGGGACGGCGATTTTCCATGCTGGTACGACGTAGGCGTGGCGCAGGAACTAACCGGATTCTGGGGGCTGCACGATCCGGTGGAGATGGGATCGCACTCCGTCGCTCTGATCAACTGGGCCCAGGATCCCGCCGCCTCGATGGCAAACATGATGCCGTATGTCACCCAGCTCCGTGAGCGCGGCGGCTATGTTGTCACTATTGATCCGCGCGTAACCCAGACCGCCGCCGGCAGCGACATGCACCTGCGGCCGCGCCTGGGGACCGATGTGTGGCTGGCCAACGCCGTGGCCAACATCCTTATCCGCGAGGACACGATCGACAGCGAGTTTGTTGAGAATAGTTGCCACGGCTGGGAAGAATACAGGGAGCACATCGGAAATTTTAGCCCGGATAAGGCTGCAGAGATTTGCGAGCTGCCTGTCGCAGAGATCGAACGCCTGGCGGCGGTTTATGCGGAAAGGAAACCGCTTTGCACTAACCTTACTCGCGGCGCGCTGGGAAAGCATATCAACGGCGTGCAGATGGTCCGCGCGGTGCTCTGCCTGATAGCGATCAGCGGCAACATCGGCGTCAAGGGCGGGGGGGCGATCTGGGGGGAGGCGCTCGACTGGAATTACAATCTCTGCGCTGAGGAGCGGAGGCCGGAGGCGCTATATCCGCCCAATAATTTCAACGCGATAGACCAGGCTCTCGACGGAGGAGTGATCGACACGCTGCTGGTCGTGGGCGGGAATCCGCTCAGCCAGTGGCCGGACATCAACAGGATGAAAAGACTGCTCGACCGCCTCGGCCTGGTAGTTGTCTACGACCTGTTCCTCAACCACACCGCCAGGGAGGTGGGCGATATCGTCCTGCCCGCCACTTGCTGGTTGGAGGAACTCGGCCTGCGCACTTCCAACACCAGGATTTACCTGATGGAAAAGGCGCTGAAGCCGCCCGGGGAATGCCGAGAGGCGAGCTGGTGGATGGACCGGTTGGCGCGCCGGCTCGATGTCGAGGACTATTTCCCCTGGTCCAGCAAGGAGGAGTGCCTCGACGAATGCCTGCGTTCCCCCGCATGCCATGCGGTGACGGTGTCCGAGCTTCGCCGCCGCCCTGACGGCATTAGAGGCGATATCGCAGAGGTGCCCTACGCTGATAGAGATTTCCCCTCTCCGACAGGTAAATTCGAACTGTACAGTACTAAAGCCGAAGAGCTCGATCTGCCGCCGCTGCCAGAGCACCGCGAGCCCCTCGAGAGCCCCGTGGCCACGCCCGAAAGGGCGCTGCTCTACCCGCTGCAACTTATCTCAGCGCGGCGCAACAGCCATTTCCACTCTTTCCATTTCAGCCACCGGTTCATTCCTACCCTGCAGGCAATCGAGCCCGCCCCGGCACTGCAGATGCATCCCTCCGATGCGGCATCGCGCGGCGTGGGCGACGGCGATGAGGTTCTGATGTTCAATGACCGCGGGGAGGCGAGGGTGGTGGCCGAGATCACCACTGAGGTACCGCGGGGCGCGGTCAGTCTCAATGATGCCTGGCCGCAACTCAATGTGGTGACGCCGCCGAAAGCCGCCTGCGATCCCGCGGTTACTGTGGCGCTGGGTATGGGGGGGCAGCCGGCTTATCAAAATACCCTGGTAGAAGTAAGGAAAGCCTGATGGCGCAGCGCTTTTTCTTTGTGGATTTAAGCAAGTGCTTTGGCTGCTACGGTTGCGTAGCCGCCTGCTCCAATGCAAACGGCACTCCCGAAGGTGTATTCTGGCGCTCGCTGCATAAGCTGCCCCCGGAATCCGGCAGCTCGGCGTTACGCTGGCTGTCGCTGGCCTGCAATCATTGTGAGAATCCTCCCTGCGTCGCAGCCTGCCCCTCTAAAGCCCTGGTGAAGAGGGAGGAAGACGGAGTGGTGCTTCATCTCGAGGACCGCTGCCTCGGTTGCCGCTACTGCCAGATGGCCTGCCCCTTCGACGCGATTCGTTGGGATGCAGAAGCGGGGATCATCAGCAAGTGCCACTTCTGCCATGAGAGGCTTGAGGCGGGCAGGGAACCTGCGTGTGTTGAAACTTGCTTCGCGGGGGCTATCAGCCAGCGGGTAGTCGAGGATGACGAATCGATCGAACTGTCCCGGGAGGTGCCAGGTTTCTCTCCGGGATCGGGAATTAATCCCTCGATTCGTTTCGTGACAGGCGAGGAAAAGCAGGTCTTCCGAAGGGAAAACTCGTTTCCACCGACGATACTGAAAGTCGAAACGTCGGGGGATTAGTTTTTGTTTTCCAGTGGATTCAACGTTGTCGCCGGCGGACAAAGTAGGAAATCGAGCGGTCGAATGTACGCTCTTCCTCAGCGGTGAAATAGCAGGCGGGGAGCTCACCCGCGCGGCGGTGGTAAGCTATGCATTCGCAGCAGAATCCCTTTCGCGAGCAAGGCTCGTAAGTGCAGTTGCATATCGACTTGTTGTTTTCGTAATTATTACATTCCATCGCTTTCCCTCCCGGACAAGCAGCCTTTATTAAAGATAGTTGAAAGAATGTATCGGCTCAAGGCGGCATCACATGTAGCTGTTCAATCCGACGCTATGTGATACTATCAATCGGAAATTTTTGAGAGAAGCTTATGACAAGCGCTGAGAAATACGATTTCATTTCTGACAACGAACTGGAGGCTTTTCGGAAGACTGCGGAGAAAGACGGCGGCGCGGAAGAGTTTGCCGCGCTGGCCAGGGCGTATAACATCCGCGGCATGTTCCCGCAGGCTTTGTTCGCGGCCGACCGGGCTACCACTCTTATTCCGGTTCAATTCACAGGCTGGTTCGAATACGCAATTGCAGCCTCAGCGATCGGCGAAAAGCCCCTGCGCAAGATACTGCGCAGCACGCTGGATCTACTGGAGAAGGGCCTGGGAGAAGTGGCGGAGGTCAAGACGGCGCTTGCCCTGACGAGTTATTACCTCTCCGACGACGTGGTTGCGATCCAGCTTGCGCGTGAAGCCCTGGCAGAGAGTACGGGGAGGCCGTCGGACAGCCATGCATACGAAGTGCTGGGCTACATAGCTTATAACGGTGACAATTTCGAGGAAGCACAAGGCCATTTCTCCAAGGCGCTGGATGTCGACGATTCGAATTTCCGCGCCCACTGGATGGTGGGGCACTGCATGTTCGAACTGGGCAACCTCGATGAAGCGAAGCAGAGCTATTCACGCGCTGTGGAGCGCGAACCGTATTTCGCCAACGCCTGGTTCTCACTGGGCAAGGTTTACCTGGTCTCCGACAAGCTTCAACCGGCATACCAGTGCTTCGGTAAGACCCTCTCGATAAATCCACGCATGTGGGATTGCTATTTCACGCAAGCGGACTACTATCTCGGGCACCAGGCCTACAACAGCGCGATAGCCTCTTGCCACCGGATTCTCGAGCTGGGCCCCGGAGGTGATGTCAGCAGCGAAGCGCTGAATTACATCGGCGAGATCTACCTGGTGATGAGGGACTATCCCCGGGCGCAGCGCTATTTCGAGGAAGCGATCGCTTTCGGCCCGGAAGACGCGGTCATCTACAACAATCTCGGCGTGACTCTACTGAAGCAGGACCGGGTGGAAGCCGCGATGGAGCGTTTTAGCACTGCGATTGAAAAAGATCCCCAGCTCGCTTACCCAGTAACCAAGCTCGGCCACGCTTACCTGATGCGGAAGGAGAACGACAAGGCCGAGAAGCTCTTCAAGAAGGCGCTGGAGCTTGATCCGCAGGAATACTGGGCCTGGCTTGGCCTGAGCGATGTCTATCGCCGCCAGCGCCGTTACCGCAAGCAGCTTCAGGCCGTGCATCGCGCGCTTGAGATCGAGGAGGAGGATAGCACCGTCTACAATTACCTGGGCATTGCATTCGAATCGGTTAAGGAGCCGTTAAAAGCGGAGGCGGCGTACCTCAAGAGCCTTCAGCTGGATCCCTACAATCGCAAGACCGCAAACAACCTCGGCTTCCTATACGAGAAGTTCTTAAAGGACAGCGGCGATGAAGATTACCGCTCCAAGGCGATCAACGCCTGGAAAAGGCGTCTGCTGATCTGCCGTGACAGCGGCATCTCGAATGTAATGGCCAAACGCCACCTGCGCTCACTGGGCGTCAGCGACGGAACAATCAACAGGTGGCTTGCCGAAGAAGCGCTCGATCCCGAATCCTGCGACTTTTAACCGTACTCTCCAATTGCGTTTTTCTCACATCAACACTCTGATAAAGGCATCCGACAGGGTCCGATCACATTGACATGAATAGGGCGCCATGTTAGTTTTTATCGCCGCGTGCAGGAGGAGTTTGTTCATCTACAGGGGGATAGGACCCCAAGCAGGTCTTATCAACAAGGGGTGTGGGAGTATCCCGCACTAAGGGCGCAGGGATAATGACTGAGCACCCGGAAACAATAGGACGCTACGAGATCATCGATATGATCGGCAAGGGTGCCATGGGTGTGGTTTACAAGGCGCGGGATCCCAACATCGACCGCATAGTTGCAATCAAAGCCATCAAGAGTTCGGAAGTCTCGGCGGCCACCGATGGGGAGGACATCTTGGCGCGTTTCAAGCGCGAAGTTCAAACCGCCGGGGATCTGATTCACTCCAATATCGTGACGATTCACGATGGAGGTCAGGACGGCGGTTTGCACTGGCTGGCGATGGAATTCGTCGACGGACCCAGCCTTGCCAAGGTGATCTCCGACAAGCTTGTCCTGCCGCTTCAGGATGTCCTGACGATCTTCGTCAAGATCTGCAGCGCGGTCGACTTCGCTCACAAGCACGGTATAGTCCATCGCGATCTCAAGCCGGCAAACATCCTTCTTACTCAGGATTGGGAACCGAAGATTGCCGATTTCGGAATCGCCAGAATTGCATCCTCGACGATGACCCGCACAGGCGTGATTCTCGGCACGCCTTCTTACATGAGCCCGGAGCAGATCACCGGGCAGCGGGTGGACAGCCGCTCGGATATCTTCAGCCTGGGGATTATCCTCTACGAGCTGCTGACCGGGGAACGACCGTACCTGGGTGAGAACCCGACGGTGATCATGTACAAGATCGTGCATTCAGAGCCGGTCACCCCTGAAAAGATCAACCTCGGCTTGCCCTCGGGCCTTTCGCAGATAGTGATGAAGGCCCTCGCCACGAACCCCGAGGCGCGCTACCAGCGCGCAGGAGAGGTGGCTGTCGACATCATTGAGCTGGTGAAGCGCACGCCTGAGCTGTCGATCTCCACTTCCAGGCTCGACATGCCGACCGCGATCTTCTCTCCCGCGCAGGTCGGTGGCACTCTGGACAGGTACGAGGCTGTTGATGCGCCCCCCGACACTCCGACCGGGAAGGGCTGGGGCAGGGCTTTCGTGCTTGCCTTTTTCGTGCTCCTGATAATTGCGGCCAGCGTCGCGGGCGGGTTCTATTATGTCTATGGCGACAAGCTGTTCGAGATGATTGGTCTCCAGGGCTCCCAATCGGGCGACAACGGGGGGGGCACTACCGCCGACGCGAATGCTCCCCAATTGAGCAAGGAGATCTCGGTGACAAGCGAGCCGGAGGGTGCCCAGATTTTCATCGACGGGAAACTACAGGAGGGAACCACGCCCACAACCTTCTCGGTATCACACAGGCAGGGAGCAGCGGCTCTGCTGCTTGTGGAGAAAGATTGTTTCAAAGCTGAGCGGGAAATCCGTTTCGAGGATAGCAGTCCCCAGGAATTCAACCTCGAATTGGAGCGAAAAATCCGTAGCGTAACAGTGGCGAGCGAGCCGGAGGGCGCTGCGGTGACGGTGAACGGCGAACGCAAGGGCACGACTCCTCTGGCGATCGATATCGAATGCGGTCTGGATTATCGGGTGGTCGTATCCGCATCGGGCTATCGCAGCGAAACTCTCGAAGTAGATTGGGACAGCGTCAGCGAGGACGAGCAGTTGGCGGTCACCCTGCCCCAGGCGCAACCGGGCAAGCTCACTTTCCAGGGAGCCCTCCTCGTCAACGTTGTTCGAAACGGAAGGGTTATCGCCCGTGGCGTTAAAGAGCTGGAGTTACCGCCGGGCAGGCACCAAATCACGCTGGTCAACCGGCAGCACTTCTTCCTGATGGAACAGACGGTCAATCTCAGGGAAGGGGAGAATGCCGTAATCGAATTGCCCAGGATGGGTCTTTTGAGTGTTTTTGTGCGCCCCCCGGCTAATTGTGTGATAAAAATCAACGGTTTCACTCTAACGCAACAGGAAATCCCGCTCAGGAGGCATGCAGTGGCGGCGGGAAGTTATGAAATCAGCTTTACCTGGCCTGACAGTAGCCAGTCGCAGAATGTGGAAGTCCCCGCAGGTCAGTTTGTTACAGTAGGAGGGACTCCGGAAAAGATTACCGTCAATGTCGCCTCCAACTGACAGGCGGTCGGGGTAGGAAATGACGAACTTTTTCACTGAATTTTCGTTATAATATGAGGGTTATTAAGAAGAAAACTAGCAGCTGGAATTGAGTTCAGATTAGATGGCTGACCAACGTAAAGCCGACAAAGAAATCAAAGTCTCCATTCCGATGCTTCCGGACATGGAGTTGGCTGTCAGCCGCCTCGCATCCACCCTTGCCGAGTCCATTGACTTGGATACCGATAAAATCGATGAGATAAAGATGGCGCTGATTGAGGCTTGCCTCAATTCGTTTGAGCACAGCAAAAGCAAAGATCAGATGGTTCACGTGCGTTTCAGGGTCAAGCCGCGGGAACTGGAGATCACAGTCAAGGATTACGGGGTCGGGTTTGATCCCGATGGGGTCGAGGAAGCCGATATCAACCACGCTATCCACAGTCCTGACAAGCGCGGTTGGGGCTTCAAAATCATGAAGACACTCATGGACGATGTGATCGTATCCAGCCATCCGGGCGGTACCCAGATCAGAATGATTAAGCGACGTGATTGAGGGGATATGGAAATGACTCAGGAATTAAAAGTGGCGGTCAAGAAAGAGCCGAATTACGCTGTTCTGCGCACCGACGGCTACATCAACAACCCTGGCGGTGAGAAGGTCGCTCGCGAGTGTTACAAGTTGATGGAGGATGGTTACAAGCACTTCGTTCTCGATTTTTCGAAGTCGAAGGTGATAAACAGCATCGGCATCTCCATCCTGATCGAGATTATTGAAAAGGTGTTGGAGATCGACGGCTCCCTCAACTTCACCGGCCTGACCAGCACTATCGCGAAGACGTTCAAGATAATGGGCCTGACACAGTATGCCAACGTCTACGATTCTCTTAGCGATGCTGCAACGGCGATTGACTCGAGGGTCGAATAAGCCCGTGGCCGCCGGCTAGGCTTATGAGTAAAGATGACTACAGCGCGGCGGTGATACTGAAGGAAAAACTCCTATATTCAATACGGTCTCTTACTGAAATCGGCGAGGAGTTGTCTGCGGCGGAGCAATTCGAGAGCTCAAGCCGAGCCGTTCTGCACCTGCTGATGGGAACCATTGTCATTTCCAAGGCGGCCATCATGGTCTTCGACGAGGACGCCAATAAGCTGCGCATCTCGGCGTCCCGCGGGATTGAGGATCAGGAGATTACCTTCAGGATTTCGCGCAAGCTTGCAGCCGCCTTCCATTCGGTCAAGGAGCCTTTTCCCGTCACCGAGCCTCCCAACGGGCGGCTGCGTGAATTCTTCGAGGAGCATAAGCAAGACATAGAAAAGTTGCACAGCCATCTATGGGTGCCCCTGAATGTAAAGGGTGGTTTTATAGGTGCGATCAGTGTCTCGAAGAAATTCATGGGTGGCGAATATGAGGAAGTCGATCTCGAACTGCTGAGTATCATCGCCCAGCAGCTTTCCATCGCGATCAACACCTATCGCCTCATCCGCAACCTCAAGGCGGCGAACTTCCAGCTCAACCGCAAGTTACTGGAGTTGGAGATCCTTTACGACCTGGGCATAGCGATTGGGACTCTGATGGAGGTGGGCGAGCTGAGCGAGCAGATTCTGATCAACGCCGTCGGCCTTACCGATGCCTCCACAGGCATGCTGGCACTCAAGGATGAGAAGGAGAACCGGCTCGTCATGGCTGCCGGCATCAATATGCCTGTCGATGACCTGTCGGAGATCGAAGGCCACGAAGAATTGCATGGCCTCCTGGAAACAGGCGAGCCCTGGCTCGAAAACAATGCAGATCCCGGGACCATGCCGTTCGGTTTCAGCAAGCTGCTAATCGTTCCACTGCAAGGCCAGCACGGCATTCAGGGTTTAATCGGCCTCGCAGATAAGGAAAGCCGCTCCGGCGAACTGCTTGATTTCACCGAGGAGGACCAACGCCTTCTGAGCAACTTCGGCTCCCAGGCGGGGGTGTCGATCGAGAACGCCAAGTTCTACGCGGAGTCGGTCGAGAAAGAACGCTTGGAGCGCGAGCTGCAGGTGGCCGCGTCGATTCAGCGGAATCTGCTGCCCGATTCGTTGCCGGAGATAAGCGGGTTTCAGATGGCGGCAACCACGCTGCCCAGCCGGGCCGTGGGTGGGGACCATTACGATTTTATTCGGCGCGACGGCGAGTATTTGATTGCCATCGCCGATGTCAGCGGGAAGGGTATACCCGCGGCCCTGCTCGTTTCGACGCTGCATGCGACCTTCCATGCTCTCGCGGAAGGTGAATGGCAGCTGCCGGAGATGGTGAGCAAGATATCCCGAAGTATCTATGCAAGCTCGCTCTCAAACAAATTCATCACCTTTGTGCTGGTGAGGCTCAATCCTGAACAAAAAACCTTTCACTCGGTCAACGCGGGCCACAACTATCCTCTCTTGATATCCAAGGAAGGCGAAATTAGCACATTGTGCAAAGGCGGGATGGCACTCGGCCTTTTACCGGGATGCGAATACCAGGAGGAGGAGATCTCTCTATCGCCCGGAGACATCCTAGTTTTCTACACCGACGGCGTTACGGAATCGTTCGATCTGGAGGAGGAGGAATTCAGTGAGGAGCGTTTCCGGAACCTGCTGTTGGAGAACCGCCACCGCAGCGCACAGGAGATCTTCGATGCCGTCCTGGAAGATATCAAGGTGTTTGTCGGCGAGGCGCCGCAGCACGACGATCTGACGCTGATCGTTATCAAAGTGGCCGAATAGCAGGCCAGGGTCACTTAATCAGCCTAGTTGTAAAGCGCTTCCACTATGTGCTATACCTTTTGGCTAGAGGCTTTACTTTCAAGGGGATATGAGCATCCGCAAGCTGATTGTGACCGCCCTCGCGGCGATGATTCTGGCCATCCCGGCCACGCTGTCGGCCCAGCAGAATGCCCGCGACGACGAGAACCTCATCCGAGGTCTGCTCAGGGACAGGCTCTATGAGGTGGCGGCGGACAAGATTTTCGATTTTGTCTTCAAGTACCCGCGTCATCCGCGTAGGGAGAGCATGCTTTACGACATCTGTGACAAGCTGCTTGGGCGAGGGAACGAGGCTAAGGCAGGGCCGCTGCTGCGCTGCTATATGCAGGAATTTCCTGAGGGTCAGTATCGCCGTCAGATCACGATGATGCTTGCCCGGGCAGAAGTCGCTACCGGGCAATTTCCGCAGGCCATAGACCTGTTGCGGCAGATTATCGGTGACAATTCTTTCAGCGCTTCCGATCAGGCGGAAGGCAGGGTCTTGCTTGCCGAGTTGTATCTCACGCAGCAGCGATTCGATGGCGCGGTGAGCCTTCTCGAGAGCATCGCTTCCCGCAGAATAAGCGCAAGAGGCAGGCTTACCCTTGCCAGGGCTTACAAGGCTTCCGGCAGGTTCGACGAAGCCGAGGAGGCATTGAAGGCGCTGCTGAGGGGCAGCGGACGGGGAGAGACCTGGCAATGGGCCAGGGCTGAGCTTTCCTGGCTATACGTGGAAGCAGCCCGCTATCAGGACTGCTTGTCTCTGTTGGAGGATTGGACGCCACCGGCCACTGGCGATTTATCGGATCTGAGCACTAAATTGCTCCTGGCTGAGGCTATCAGCCACTACCACCTCGGAGATTATGAGAGCGCTTATAACACTTTAGGCCCATTAGAAGGTTCCGGGAGTTTCCCATTAGCCGAAGTGAGCAATTCACAGCTTGAAATCATCGGGGTATTACTGGCTCTAAACGAGTGGCGGCCCGCATCGGAGCTCATAGCTCCGCTGTACGCAAGCAATCAAGATACGCTTCTGCGCGAGAAGCTGGCCGAGCAATTCGTCGATACGCTCGTGAAGAGCGCCCTCCCCGAGGAGGCGATCCGGGTTCTCAGGGAGATGGCGGATTCGTCGGGAGAGCCGGATCACAAAGCGGTTTATCTATCTCGAGCCGCTGGTTTGGCGGATACAAGCAGCCTCAAGCTGGAATTGCTGGACGAGGCCGTCAATTGCACTCCGTCACAGACTTATTTATCAGGGCTGCTGTTCGATAGAGCCGAGGTGCTGGAGCGTGCCGGAAGGCTGGATGAGGCGAAGTCGACGCTTGAAGGTGTTATCGCGCTGCATGGAGAGGGAAACGGAGCCTCCCCCGAAGCGCACGTGAGAATCGGAAACCTGCAATTGCTACAAGGTTATATCGGGGATGCACAGAGCTCTTTTGAACTTACCGCGGCATCGCCGGGTCTCCCCGAAATCAGGCGGATAGCTCTTGCACGCTTGATGCACTGCCACATCCGGCAAAGGAACTGGCGGAACGCAATAGAAGTTTTCGGTTCTCTGCGCTCCTTCAGTTCGGACGATCAAATCCCAGCCGGTAGCTGGCGCGACATGGCAACCGCGGCGTCAATGTCGGGTTTGCATGACAGCGCCTCGGAGTCTGCTCAGAGAGCGATACTCTCGGCGAGCGATCCGGCACCCGGGGAGCTCTACAGCCAATTACTCTTCCTTGCAGCGGAATCCTATCGCGCCGGGCAGATCCACATCGCTGAGTCTGTTTACCAGTGGTTGATGAATAACGGCGACGAGGACGTCAGCCTGGCAGCGGGGCCGGGCTATATACTCTGTGCCGTAGGGACGGAGCGGTGGCGGGAGGCTGTCGAACGGAGCCGCGTCGTTGCGGAATCAGCCGATGACTCTTGGGTGGCGGCCTGGGTGCGTTATATTCTGGCGACGGCCCAGGGAGAACTGGGCGAGTTGGAAGAGAAGCAGCAAACCTTTTTGAGCCTAGCCAGGGATTTCCCCGACACAGCGTTTGCGGACGCGGCAGTCGAAGAATTGAAACAACTCGCCCTGGATTCCGGGATTTACGCTTCGGCGCTTCAGTTCGATCCCCGGTTCAGCGAATTAAGTCCGGAGAAACAATACGAGGCTGACCGTCTGCTGCTGCGGGCGCAGAAACTGGTCGTCACCGGTAGTTTTGAACAAGCAGCCAGACTATACCGTGCCTTCCCGCGACTGCTGCTGATGCCCCCGCAGCACAGGTTTCTCTGTGCTAGGGCGTTTCATCGGACAGGGAGTTACTCCGATGCGTTGAGGCTGATGATGTCAGTCTCTGTGGAGGATCTGACGGCTCCGCAGCGGTTCGAGCGCGATCTTGTGATGGCCGAGTCGCTTGTTGCGGAGGGTAAGCCCGACGGAGCTTTGAGTCTCTTCCGTGGATTGTTGAATAATCCCCTTCCCGGCTCAATGAGGCTGGACGCACTGTTTGGCGCAGCGCGAGCATCCGAAGCCGCCGGCCGCTGGGCCGAGGCGCAGGCCTTCTACAACGACTATCTTGAGCACTCCAAGGCGGATGAGCCCGATCTATCGCGGATCGAGAGAGTAGCGGAAGCATTTGCTGCTCACGGAGAGCATGCTAAAGCAGCTCAGTTATACAGAAGGCTGAAGTTGCTTGCGAAGGGCACCGAGAGTCTTGCCTCCTACAGCTTCAAAGCGGCGATGATGCTGGAAAACGGCGGAAGTTTGGAGCTGGCTGTTGAGGAGTATCTGAAGATAGCTTATCAGAATCCCGATCTGGAACCCTGGCCTGCGCGCTGCAGGCTGAGAGCGGCGGCCGTTTACGAGCGGTTGGAGCGCTTCGACGCTGCCGAGCGACAGTATCGGGTTGTTGCCGAGGATTATCCCGAATCAGAGGAGGGCAGGGCTGCTGCTGAGCGCCTCAGAGCCCTGGGTGCTCGCCGCGAGGTCGTGACTGAAGAGCAAATCAAGCCTCCTCCGACACAAAAGTGATAACACAGTGAGATTCATCTGCTTCCCTCCCCTCCTTTTAACTGTTAGAATTAGCACCGAAAAGGAAAAGCCCGAACCCGCATTGACAGCGGAAATCGGTGGCTCTTTAGCAAATATATCGGACGGCATGGGGTCCAGGAGAAAAGCCCGCGAAGTAGTCTTGCAGCTTCTCTACCAGCACGAATTCAATGTCGGGCAGGTAGAGGAAGCGCTGGCCCATTTTTGGCGTCCCGGCGAACTGGACGCGAAGGTCCAGACGTTTATCCGCGAGCTTGTAATCGGCACGATCGAACACCGCGACGAGATCGACCATTTTATCAGTGACAGCTCGGACCATTGGCGGTTGAACCGTATGGCACTGGTCGACCGAAATATCATGAGGATGGCGGTCTACGAGTTCCTCTATATTCCGGAGACGCCGAAGAAGGTGGTCATCAACGAGGCTATCGAGATCGCCAAGCGGTTCAGCTCGAGCGAAAGCACACAGTTCATCAACGGCGTGCTGGACAACATTCGAAAAATCATAGATAATGACGGGTCATGAGCGTGTATTACCACATCCTGCCGCATCGACTTCCGCCCTCGGGCGGAAAGGCATACCTGTAATCACCTCTCTGCTGTCAGTTCACCTTTCTTTTGCTATATTGTGCCCTCGGAATTGAGGGTTGTACGTAAGGCAACGGAACAAGAATATGAGCGAGCATTACAATTTCAAGGATATCGAGAGCAAGTGGCAGAAGATCTGGACGGAAGCCGGCGAATTCGAGGCGACACCCGATCCCGATAAGGAAAAGTTCTACTGTCTGGAGATGTTGCCTTACCCTTCCGGCGACATCCACATGGGTCACGTGCGCAACTACTCCATCGGCGACGTGATCGCCCGCTTCCAGCGCATGCAGGGGCGCAACGTCTTCCATCCCATCGGCTTCGATTCATTCGGCCTGCCTGCCGAGAACGCTGCGATGAAGCACCAGGTTCACCCCCGCGAGTGGACCGAGCGCAACATCGCCAAGATGATGAAGCAGCTTAAGCGGCTGGGTTTCAGTTACGCTTGGGAACGGGAGATCGCCACCTACCATCCCGAATACTATCGATGGAATCAATGGTTCTTTCTGAAATTCCTCGAGAAGGGGCTGGTCTACCGCAAGGAAGAACTGCTCAACTGGTGCCCCAGCTGCCAAACGGTGCTTGCCAACGAGCAGGTGGTCAACGGTTGCTGCTGGCGCCACGAGACCACGCCGGTGATCAGGAAGAAGATGTCGCAGTGGTTCTTCAGGATTACCGACTACGTGGATGAGCTTCTGCGCGATCACGAGAAGCTGCTCGAGGGCGGCTGGCCGGAGCAGGTCATCACGATGCAGCGCAACTGGATCGGCAAGAGCCTTGGCACCCGCATGCAGTTTGAGATCGCCGGCATGGAAGAAAGGCTGGAGGTCTTCACCACCCGCGTTGATACCATCTATGGCGCCACGTTCATCGTGATGAGCCCGGAGCATCCGCTGGTTGAGAAACTGGTCGCCGGTCGGCCCGAGGAAGCGGAGGTGATTGCTTTCGTCGAGCGCCAGCGCAACGAGGTGGTGACCGAGGAGGAGATGCAGAAGCGGGAGAAGGTGGGCGTTTTCACCGGACGTGAGGCAATCAATCCCTTCACCGGCGACAGCATGCAGATCTGGATCGGCAACTTCGTGCTGATGGAGTTCGGCACCGGCGCCGTCTTCGCCACTCCGGCGCACGACCAACGCGACTTCGAGTTTGCCAAGAAGTACGACCAACCGATCCTACCGGTAGTCGAAACGCCCGAGGGCGTTCGCCTGAAGACCGAGGAGATGACCGAGGCGATGGTCGAGCGCGGCAAGCTGTTCAACTCCGGCCTCTACGACGGGTTGACGACGGATGATGCGATCAGGGCGATCAATGTCGAGCTCGAACGCCTGGAAATAGGCGGGGGGACCATCTCTTACCGCCTGCGCGACTGGGGCATCAGCCGCCAGCGCTACTGGGGCACGCCGATTCCAATAGTGGAGTGCGATGAGTGCGGCTGCGTCCCGGTGCCCGAGGATCAGTTGCCTGTGCTGTTGCCCGAAGAGTACATCCTGGAGGGCGAGGGCTCGCCTCTGGAGCGTGTCGAGCATTGGGTCAAGACCAAATGCCCTAAGTGCGGTGGAGAGGCGCGGCGGGAAACGGAGACGATGGATACCTTCGTCGATTCCTCCTGGTACCACGTCCGTTATACATCGCCGCATGTCGATGGGGCGCCCTGCGACATCAAGGAAGCGAACTACTGGATGCCTGTCGACCTCTACATCGGCGGCATCGAGCACGCCATCATGCATCTGATGTATTTCCGATTCTTCCACAAGGCGATGCGCGACATCGGACTGCTGGAAGGCGACGAGCCCGCCACCCGCCTGTTCACGCAGGGAATGGTGATAAAAGACGGCGCCAAGATGAGCAAGAGCATGGGTAATACCGTCGATCCAATCGAGTTGGTGGATCGCTACGGCGCCGACGCGGTTCGCCTATTCATGCTGTTTGCCGCGCCGCCCGCGAAACAGATCGACTGGAAGGGCGAAGAAGGTATCGAGGGGATGTCGCGCTTCATGAACCGCATCTGGCGCCTCGTCGGCGGTGCCATCGCCGACGGCGGAGCAGAGCCTGCGATGCCTTCCTACGATGACCTGGATGAAGACTCCCGAGCGCTCCTGCGGAAAACGCACCAGACGATCAAGCGCGTGACCGATGACATCGACAAACGCATGAATCTCAACACGGGGATCGCGGCGGTCATGGAACTGGTCAACGCGATAAATTCGTTCGGGGCGGACGGTGCTGCGCGGCGGGCAATACGTGTGGAAGCGCTGAAGACGGTCACGATGCTGATCTACCCCTTCGCGCCTCACTTCAGCGAGGAGCTGTGGGAGCGCCTGGGCAACAGCGAGCGCCTGACCTTCACCCCCTGGCCCGATTACAACGCCGAGTGGGCTGCCGAGGAGATGCTGACCATCGTAGTGCAGGTCAACGGCAAGCTGCGCGGCCAGATCGAAGTGCCCGCCGGTACCGGTGATGAGGAGATCAAGACCGCCGCGCAGGAGGACGAGAAGGTACAACGCTTCGCTGAGGGCAAGACAATTCGCAAGGTGGTCTACGTCCCCGGCAAGCTGGTAAACATAGTAGCGAATTAAGCAATAACGACAGCCGTATCATTTGAGTGCGGCTGCCGTATTGTTTTCGTCAGGGATAATTCGATCTATCCCTGCTTCTTGAGAACCATTCCCGGGAGAGCGCCGGTATTCTCGCCTTTCTCGATCACTGGCCGACCGTTGACGATCACATGTTCAATTCCGACGGGATACCGCTCGGAATCGGTGTAAGTGGCGCGATCAGCAACCGTTTTTGGATCGAAAACGACGATATCGGCAAAGCAATCCTTGCGTATAATTCCCCTGTTTTCGAGTCTCATACGTGCAGCCGGCATCGATGTCATTTTCCTGACCGCATCGGGCAGGCTGAGCACCCCTTTCTGCCTGACATAGTGTGCGAGGAAGCGCGGGAATGTCCCATAGTTGCGGGGATGGGGTATGCCCTCGGAGAGGATTCCGTATGGTGCGAGGGCATAGCCGTCGGAGCAAAGCATAACCAGCGGGTGGGTGAGAATCTGCTCCGTGTTCTCCTCGCTCATACCGAAGCCGATGATGCTCACGTTGCCGCCCTCCGAAATCAACAGGTCGCAAGCAAAGTCATACGGCTCGGAGCCCGCCAGCGCGGCCGCGGCATCGAGGCGCTTACCGACGTAGGCGCGATTGATCTCCTCCTCCACTGATTGGATCATGATGCTTTCCCAGCCGTTATTGGCTCCGGCCTTCACCAGCGTTTCCGGTTTCATCTCGAGGCGTGCTGCGGGGTCGCTCAAGCGAGCAACGAACGCTTCGCTGCCGCCGTCGAGCGCCCATTGGGGGAACATGATGCTGAGTCCCGTAGCATAGGCGGTGTAGGGGTAACGGTCGGCGGTCGCGTCCAGGCCACGGCCGCGAGCCCTCTCGATCAGGTCGAAGACCATGGGAATCTTGTAGTAATTGCTGTGCCCGGCCGCCTTGAGGTGCGAGATCTGCAGGGGAAGGCCGGCTTGCCCGGCGATGGTGATCGCCTCGCCGACCGCCTCCAGCAGCGCCATGTCTTCACTTCGGATATGCGTAGCGTAGAATCCACCATGCCTTGCGGCGACGCTGTTGAGCTCGATCATTTCCTCGGTGGTGAAAAAGCCGTTCGGGGTGTACTCGAGGCCGCTGGAGAGGCCGAATGCACCCTGCTCCAATGCGTCTGCTATGAGGCGCTTCATCTGCTTCATTTCGGCGGTGGTCGGATGCCTGGCGTCGCTGCCCATGACCATTTCCCGAACCGTCCCGCTGCCGATCAATGTGGCGTGGTTGACGGCGATGCCGCTGCGTGTCAGGGCGGTTTGGTAGCCTTCAAGGTCGGTCCAGTCGATCTCGATGCCGAGCCGTTGCGCCAGTTTCCTGATCTCCTCGGAATCGGGATCTTCTATCGGGAAAACAGAACCGCCGCAATTTCCGCTTAATTCGGTTGTGACCCCCTGCCTGATCTTACTCTCCGCTTTCGGATTAATGAGGAGCTCGAGATCGGTATGTGAGTGGATGTCGATGAATCCCGGCGACACGACTTTTTCGGCCGCGTCGATCCTGGATCCGGCTCGGGCGTTCTTGAGTTGCCCGATCGAGGCTATTCGGTCTTTCCTGATCCCGATGTCGGCCTTGAAAGATTCCCCACCGCTTCCATCGATTATGTTGCCGTTTTCAATGATCAGGTCGAATTCATCATCGCCGCCGAAAACGACGGCTCCGCTACCGGCCAGGAGCCCGGCGGCGGCAAGTCCCTTCATCGAAGAGCCGAGAAAGCGCCTGCGCGAGATAACTTTGCTCATTTACTAACACCTCGAAAACGGATCAAACAAATCACAATTCAGCGATTGGAAGTCCTCAACCGGCAATCGGTTGGAGAATGTCAAGAACACGCTGTTCAGGATATCGCCAAACCGCGATTATCTATTATACCTTCTAATCCTCAATTCTGACTGAAGGAACGAAGATCGGAAACTCTCCCCACCTCTAAGGCAAAGCCACTCACCTTACTATCGTCGCCCCTCGGGAACTTTTCAGCCAACACGCGGCGGGTCGCAGAGAGTTTAATATCGCCAGCTCGTTAGATCTGCACCCGGCGGGGCGGTCTCGACCATCCGTTGGATCCAGTCGTGCACGAAGCGCTGCACGTAGGTCAGGCGCGAGACGCTGTTGGGATTATCGTGGTCGCCGCTCCAGCAGTGCTCGAAGCGGTCGCCGTAATCAATCGAGCCCGCGTAATAAGAATCCGTCGTGCTCTCGAGGAATTCTTCCATCAGGTAGACTGCGTTGTTGAGATAGAAGTTGTCCATGTCGCCGCAGAAGATGTGGATCTTGCCAGCCAGTTTTGGTCCGAGTGTCGCCCAGTCGCGCTCGACGATGTGCCGCAGGTCGTAATTCTCGCGCCAGTAATCGGCGACGGAGGGATCGATTTTGCCTGTAAGTTTGTCCCAGATCGGCTTGGGGTAGCCGTCCTCGCCAGCCGGACTGAAGACCGCCTGCCAGATGTCCCACTGTCCGCCGGAGCGGCCGTTGGTGCCGAGCACGAGCTCGCGATGGTTCGTCTCTTGGAGCGTGGCGCTGATGCGGCCTAACCAGTCGCGGCTGCCGGGCCTCGGAGTTCGCTTCCACTTGCTGTCGAGGAAGTAGGCGTTATCGTCTTCGTAGATATTGACGATCGTATAGGCGCGGAAATCGATCGGATCAGGGCAGGCGCACCAGCAGCCGTTGTACTCGTCGGGATAGAATATCTGCGCCGCCAGCACCTCCCAGCCGCCGGTCGAGCCTCCGAACATCACCCTCGCCCATGGCTCTCCGATTGAACGGAACTTCTCCTCGATCAGCGGAATCAGCTCATGGGTGATGGCGTCGCCGTAGGGGCCCAGGTTGGCTGAGTTCACGGCGTACGAGTCGTCGTAATAAGGATTGGCATGCTGAATGGTGAGGATGATGAAGCGTGGGAAATTGCCGCCGGTCCAGTCCCTGTAGAACTTGTGGCTGTACTCCTGATATGTCTGCGCATAGCCCTCAAGACCGGGCTCGGGCGGCGTCTCGCGGAAACCGACTGGAATGTAGAACTCGCGGTGATGATGGCCGTGGTAGATCACCAGCGGGTAGCGCGCCTCGGGGTGCTCGTCGAAGCCCTCGGGCAGCAGCAATATCGCTTCCAGATGCGTCGGCCTCCCCCAGAATTCCGTAAGTAACTGACTCTCCATCCGCACGTGCTTGATGTACTTCGTGTCCTCGCGCTCGGGGAAGGGCGGAATTACCTGATCGAGGACGATCTCGATCGTCGTGTCTTCCCACGGATCGATCCGGATTTTCTGCGGTGTGCTGTAGAGGTTACCCGGTGCGCGATTCCAGTGCTGGCCCTCGCCGCGATCCATCGGCAGCTTGACCGTGTGACCGTCAGCGCGGTTGAAGGTTTCGTATTTGTGCAGCAGAGCTTGCACCACGTAATCGCCGGGCGGTATGTCGGCCATACTCTTCAGGGGGTAGCCGAAAACACCGGCGTCAAACATTGCTGGTTCTCCCGGCCCGAGCCCTTCGACATCGATGCCGAAGGCGAGTTGGGTGTCCGGCCCGTAGTTTATCTGGAAGCGCGGTTCGGCCTGGTCGTTGCTCGAAATCAGTAGCAGCATCCGTCCGTCGTGGGTTTCCTGCGAAAGGTCCGTCGTGAAGGAGACGGCGAATTTCAATTCCGACTCCGTTTTGTCGGCGCATGAAACGAACGACAGGGATAATGCGACGGTCAAAGAGATACTTAGAACGACACGCAGTCCATTATTGCGGAGTGTTGCAGTCATGAGTTCCCCTTCTATTAGTGCGGTTATTCAATATTCTAATCATAGTGTTTTATTTTTTGCAAGACCTCTTCTACAGGTTCTTTCAAGCGGCGACAGATAAGGATCGGACTGTCGGATTCGTAGGGCATTGCATAGGGGTGGCTGTGAATCGTGGCTACCTCCACCTCCTCGAACATATTCCTCATCCCTTCCTCCGACATCCCAAAACAGATTGCCACCTCCCCTGAGAAATCGCGCGGCCCCCAGAGCCAGTGTGAATTGTGGCCGCTGATCGGCTGCGGCAGGCCGAGCTCGGCGCCGAAATATTGGATGGCACCCGCCTCGCCGTAGTTGCCGGTAATGACGGCGCACTTTTCTCTCTCGCCCTCGGGCAGGCCGTTGTAGATCTCAGCGAATTCTTGAGCCAACTCTCTCCAGCCGAAGCGGTCGGCGAAATACTGCGGGAGGGCGGCGCGCTCGTGACGCTCGGTAGGAACCTCGCTGATCCCGAGGAATTGTGAGTAGCTGATGAAGTTATCGGGGGACAGAACAGGTATTGCGAGTGGAGCCAAGGCGGCACCCGCAAGTATCAGCAATGCGGCGTAAACAGGCTTGAGCCATCCCCAATTGATCCTCGTCACCAGGCGTTCGAAAGCCACCGCCCCCGCGGCGAGCAGAAGGGGGATGGTGGGACCAATATAGTAGTATTTGGAGCGTTGGAAGATGAAGACCACCAGCGCAATGAGAAAGAGCAAGCCCAACGGCCTGTTTTTTGAGGCGTCTTTACCGAAAAGAAAGAAGAGAAAACCTCCGATCCAGAGAGGAACCGTCAAGGGATTC
>Ga0114922_10000809_pt1 | contig 30107 bp, 32 predicted proteins | sample AartaG_FD_100975 | JGI IMG/M metagenome (GOLD analysis project Ga0114922, IMG submission 100975) | Deep subsurface microbial communities from Aarhus Bay to uncover new lineages of life (NeLLi) - Aarhus_00045 metaG | ecosystem: Environmental > Aquatic > Marine > Oceanic > Sediment | place... | reverse complement strand
CAGCAGCATTATCCTCAAAATGAATTCTTGTGCCTTCTGCTCTTCTATACTCTTTTTTTTGGCGTACAATGACAGCAAAAACCACTTGTTTTCTCATATCCGGTCTTCCCTTAACAACAGAGGCGGTGATCATATCTCCGACTCCTGCGCTTGGTTTCCTGCCTTTGACTGTTTTTGCTCTTTTAACTGAGATTACCTTAAGTACCTTGGCTCCTGAATTATCACAGGCCTCAATACGCGAGTCTTTCTGAAGTCCCTTGGTTATGCGTGCCCTTGTTGCTTTCATTTCTTCTCCTCTACTTCTATTTTTTCCGAAGGCGTGGGTTTTGGCTTTGTGTCAGGGCTCTCCTTCTTTACTTCCTTCACCCCAGCATTTACTGCTTCTTTAGGCTTGGTAGTGGCTTTAGTATCTTTCTGCAATGCCTTAGCAGCTGCGACTTTAGTCTCTGTGGTCTCTGCTTCTTCAATAGCCTCATCTTTCAGAGCGTCCCTCTTTGACTTCTGGCCAAGCACCTCTATCACCACAAAATGCTTTGTCTTAGAAAGGGGTCTTGTCTCAGCGACCCTTACAACATCCCCTTTTTTAGCATTAATACAATCCGGATTGTGAGCAGCTATTTTGCTTCTCTTCTTTTCATACCTCTCGTACTTAGGAACAGACATTCTTCTTATCCAGGCAACAGTCACTGTTTTAGTCATCTTATCGCTCACAACCGTACCTGTAAATTTTCGTCCCCTTATACTCGTGCTTCTATGAAAAGGACAGTTCTTATCCGTGCAGGCCTTGCCTGGCTGCTTAACCTTTAATCCAATTCCTTTCTTTTTCATTTTGTCTTTGTTCCTCTGTTAAATTAAGCTTTAAGCTTGGTTCTCTCTTCAGGCCTATGGAGGATGTCGTCTCCTTTGACCTCATTGTTATTTATCATAAACACAGCGCCTTGTTTTAGCACCGTTTTTTCATCATCATTATCAGTGAGCACCTCGAAAGCATTCTTGGTCTCATCAATAATCCTACCTTTAACATGCTCCAAACTCTTATTTTTAGCATGAAGCACTCTTATTTTGCCACCTATAAATTCTTCAGGATGATATCTTATCATTCTCTTTTCCTATGTTTTGTGTCTATCTGGTTTCAATCGTGTCTGGGCTGAAACCAAGCTTCACAAGCTCTGTCTTAATCTTCTTCAAGTGGTTTCCTTGAAGCTCAATAATGCCGTCCTTTGCTGTGCCTCCACAGGCAAAGTGGCTCTTAAGCTTCTTAGCCAGCTCCTTAAGGTTTACTTCATGCTCGTTAATCCCCTTAATCACTGTGTTGGTCTTACCGAACTTCTTCTTTATGAGTCCAACCTTGATTTTCTGGCTTTCCTTTGCGATTGTTTCACAAACACAAAGCTCTTTTGGCAGCCCGCACGTACTGCATGTTTCGCTCATTTTGTTTTTTTAGTCTGTTTTGTTTGTTTTTCTACTGTTTTTATACTCTTTTTTTTATCTGTCTTCTCATCAAGTGATTCCAAAAGCATCATCCTGGCAATATCCTTCTTCAGCCGTCTCAATTGCCCGGTATTTTTAGGCGGTGTTCCTGTAGCAACCTGAGCATTAAGCTTTATTAATTCTAACTGAAGCTCTTTCAACTTCTTTTGCCTTTCTTCTTTGCTCATCTGCACTGCTTCTTTGAACTTCATTTTTTATCATCGCCTGCTTCTTTTTCTTCAGAAGCTTGTTTTGAAACGGTCTTCTTGGCTGTCTTCTTTTTTTCTTTTACTTCATCCCCCTCTCTTCCTTTTGCTTCTTCTGCTTCTTTTACTTGCTTTGCTTGTTTTCCCTCTTCTCCTTTCTCCTCTTTCTTATCTTGCTTCTGTTCTTCAGCTGGGACTGCATTCTCTTCTAACTTCCCAGAACCCATCACATCCTGTACTCCCTCTACACTCTCAAGCTCCTCTATTTTTTCCTGCATCTCTTCCTCTATGGCCTTGTCTTTAACCTCTTCAACAAGCTCTTCTGGCTGCTTAAGTAGTTCTATTTTATCAGGAAGCTCTGTGTCCGGGGTCATTATGCTTACCTTTACTCCAAGGGTGCCGCTCTTAAGCTTGGCAACAGTATAGGCAACCTTTACTTCTGAAATAGCAATATCCCCGCACTTCTTTAGATAACCCTGGTAAAAACGCCAGGTCTTGGCCCTTGCACTGGGCACCTTACCAGATATCAGTATCTCTACTCCAAGGGCTCCTGCGCTCATAACATCTGACATTGCTTTGTGTCCTATTCCCTTGAATCTTTTGGTTCCAAACTTCTCAAGAGAGTTGGCTATCATCTCTGCTATAATTCCTGCATCTAAGCCAATACTCGTTACTTCCTCAATCTCAATCTGGGGATTCTCAAGCTTGAAGACTCTCTTCAAGTCTCTAGTTAGTTTTGTTATGTTGGTCCCTGCCCGACCCACAACAAGACCGGGCCGGCTGGTGCTTATGATTATTTTTTCTCCTAAGGGCGTTCTCTGAAGCTTGACATCACTCAAACCAACCCTGCTAAGATTATTTCTAATATACTCCTTGATTTCAAACTCTTTTATGTTCTGATTGACAAATTTTCTTTCAATCATTTTGCTTTTTAGCCTCTTCTTTTCTAACCTTAACCTCTGCCTTCTCCTCAACTTTCTTCTCAGCTGCTTTCTCCTCTTTCTTATCTTCTTTCTTTAAGGCCTTCTCTGGTGCCTGCTTTGTTTCTTTTTTATCCTTCCCCTCTTTCTTCTCCTTCCTCACAGGCTCAAGCTCCTCAGCAACAAGCTCTACATGGGTTCTTTTCATATGTATCCTTCTCTTTCTGCCATAGTGAAGGGGAGTTGAAGCTTTTTGAGCACAAGCATGAATTATCTTGAGTTCAGAGCCCAACCCCTTGTTCTGGGCGTTTGCTTCTAAGGATTTTAAGAGGTTAAGGAACTGGGTTGAGGCTCTAAAGGGGTATTTTCCCCCGGCTGCTCCTTTCAATCCTTTCTTATGTCCTGCTCCTTCTGTAAATCTCATAAAGGGAATGGCCACCTGCTCATCCCTCACCTTTTCCAGCAAGGACCTTGCCTTTTCAAGGCGCATGTTCTTGATAAAAGAGCAGATCTCTATTGCCTGTTTAGTTGATATACTTAGGTCTCTGCCAACTACCTTGACGAGGTTTTCCTTGTCTGATTTAAATGCATAATTATATTTCATTCTCTTCTATCCCTACTTAACCGACAGGCTTGCACTTGACCTTGTAGCACCAATACCTGGAGCGCTGTGTGCAACCCGATTTCTTGTAAATACATATTCTCCTAATCTGTGTCCTATCATTTCTTCTATGATAATAACCTGTTGAAAAGCCTTGCCACTGTGAACCAAAACAGTCTTACCTACCATGAAAGGAAGCACAATCATGTCCCTAATGTGGGTCTTTACCGGCTTTTTGCTCACCTGGATTTTATTTATTAACTTCTTCTCATGTTCACCAAGCCTTTTAATCTTCCTTCTTGCATCACTGGGCATAAGACTTGCTAGCTCTGTAAGGCTCATTTTTTGGAGTTCTTCTAACGGCTTGCCTTTATAGGCAAATTTTTTTTGAATCATCTTTCATCCTCACATCCTATTCCTTTATTTCTTCTTCCCTCTCTTTCTTCCTGTTCTTCTTGGTCTTATCATACCGACCTTTTTACCTGGGGGGGCATTCTTAGGCGCAATAGTGGGTCTTCCCTTATTGCTACTCTTAGTTCCCCCAAATGGATGATCAACAGCATTCATGCTTGTTCCTGAAACAATTGGCCAATACTTATTCTTAGTTCTCATTTCATAGAATTTCCTTCCTGCCTTGTAGAAGGGTTTTTCTTTTCTTCCACTGCCAGCAACAACCCCTATGCAGGCTCTGCATTCTGGTCTGAAGTGCTTGTACTTCTTTGAGGGCAGCTGAACAGTAACCTTGGCTTTTGCTCTTGCTACCACTCTTGCGCTCATTCCAGAGGCTTTTACAAACTTACCGCCGTCTCCCGGCCGGTTCTCAATGTTGAATATCACTGTCCCTTCAGGGATGTCTTTTAGCTCAAGGATGTTGCCAAGCTCAACCTTTTTGCCCCCTATGGAGAGGGGCTGCCCTATTCTTACTCCTTCTGGAGCAATGATTAGCGAGGTTGTATTATCAGCATATTTTATCTTTGCAAGAGGGGCGGTGTGCGCCCTGCACCTAATTAGGTCTGTGATTACAGCAGAGCCGTTCTTTCCTATCTTAGTCTGGCCCTTAAAATTAAAACTAGGCCTCTTATAAGTAGGGCTTCCTTTTCCTCTCTTCTGCTGTGTTAGGGTCTTTCCCATTATTATCTCCTCATATTATATATTCTATACTTGAGCTCACATAATTCCGAGCTTGGTTGCCAAGTCAATAGCAGGAGTTTCTGCTGAAAACTTGACATAGGCTCTTTTTCTTCCTTTTGAATCATTAAGTGTAGTAACCTTCATAACCTTTACATTAAAGATTTCTTCAACAGCCTTTTTTACCTCTTGTTTGTTAGCCTTATTATCAACTACAAAGACCAGCTTATTCTCTGCTTCCATCAGCCGGATTGATTTCTCTGTTGATAGAGGATACTTAATTATCATTTTTTAGCCCCAGCCTTTTTACTCTCAGCCTTTTTTACCACTTCCTTTTTTACTTCTTTTACTTCTTTCTTAATGGTCTTGCCCTTGTAATTCTTCATAAACAAGCCTGTCTTTAGAGTCTCAAGGGCTTTGTTAGTGAAAAGGGTTGCCCTGCCTGGGTGTGCTCCTGGAGCAAGCAGCTCTGTGTTCACTCTCTTAATATTGACAACATCAATTCCTGGAAGATTATCAGCTGCTTTTCTTACTTCCTTTGCATCTGACACAACCAGCAACAGGCTTTTCTTAACTGTCTTTTTTCTTCCTCTTAACTTGCCCTGACCAGCCCGGATTCCTGTCTTCTCAATCCTTGCCAACTCATCCTTAAAGCCGAGGGCATGCAAGGCCTTAACTAAATCCTTGGTTTTACTAATTTTCTCAAGGTTCTCTTCAAGTGCAAAGGGGTAATTCTGAGGCACCTTGTGCCCTCTTTGGGCAACAAGTTCTTTGCTCATAGCTGCGCTCATTGCCGAGCGAATGGCCTTTCTCTTCTCACTGGTGTTTAATTTCCATCCCCATATCTTCTTGGACTTGGGTGAGTGGGCTTTTCTTCCACCAACCGTGCCTGGAACAATTGCTCCAACCCAGTACATCTGCGTTCCTCTTCTTGAGAGAATCTTTCTTGGAACTCTGCTTATTCCGTGTCCATAGCTTCCCCTGTACTTTCTCCTTCTCTTGGAAAGGTCTCCTGAGTGGCGCATGCCTGCATCCTCAAAGGCGCCATAGGCCTGCCTCTTATTATTCTGAATAGCTAAGACTGCCTTTCTGATAAGGTCCTCTCTAACTGGTTCTGAAAACTGGGCTGGCAGTTCTGTCTGCCCGACTTCTTTCCCTTGTATGCTTAGTATTTTAACTTTCATTTTGCTATAACCTTAAAAGCATCATCTTCCTTGTTTTGATTGTAGGCTAATCTTATTTATGGTTGGAAGGGCATCATCCCTCTTGGGTGGTCTTAGGGGTTGTGTCAATAACACCAACCTCTTCTTCGGACCGGGAACAGAACCCTTCAATAACAGATATGTGGTTTTTACCTTGCCGTAATGGGGGAATCCGTCCTTGGGATTAATCTCCTCTGGCTTGGTTCCTATCTTGACTATCTGAAGATTCCATTGTAAGCGCTGGTGATAGCCTGTTTGTCCGGCATAGGCAGTTCTATACATTATGTGCTGCTGGGCAATCCAGGGCCCTCTGCTTCCTGGCTGTCTTCTGCCTTTCTCTGATTTATGTTGTTTTAATCCAATACCAAACCTTCTAACCGGGCCTTGTGTTCCTTTGCCCTTGGTAACAGCGTGGGCATCAACCAGTTGTGCCTCTTTGAAGACTTCCTCGACAGCAAGCTCTTTATCTGTGTGTTTTTTTATGAAGTCAAGCTTGTCCTTGTTTGAACCGCTTAATCTTAACTCAAAAACCTCTGGTTTTTTCTTTCCAATGCCAGCAAGCCTTGGCTGGGTGTACATGAGAACAGTGATATCAGCATAATCCTCTGGATTTATTTTGTCCAGATCTTTTATGTCAGAAAAGTTTTTTGGAAGAGAAAGCTTGCGTTGAAGGTCTTTGGTAGGTTTAAACAAGAAGTCTTTGGCAACAAACAAACCATAAGCATTTTTTTTGTAGAATCGAGCACAAAAGATTTTGAGCGGGGGACACTCGAGCACCGTGATGGGCAGGCGGATGTCTTCGCCCTTGGTTGGTGTTGTCTTCCGGTTATCAACGCCAATAAGATGAGTCATGCCCACCTTATAACCAGCAAAGCCCATGATAGAGGCAGTGTCAAAACCCTGTTTTGACCATCCCCTAATCCTGGGATAAATCTTTTTAGATCTTCTTCTAGGCCAATAAGCCATGCTTCCCTTTCTTGGCTTCTTTATGTCTGGCATTTTTAGTAAGTCTCCTTAGTCTCAAATCAGTTAATCTCCTTCTATCCCTCCCCTTCTGGATAGCTAGGAGTAAGCTCTTATGCGTATGATAAAAAGCCTTTTTGGGAAAACACCTATAGAAGACACTAAAACTCGCGTTTTGTGTACTGAAAAGGGCTTTCTTTTCAGGCTTTTTCCTGGTTTGGGTTCATTACCACCCAAACCATGTAGAAAAACAGCGATTTCTTTATAAAGCTTATGGTTAGGCTAGAGTGAAAAGCGAAAACCTCAGCTCCTCTTCTTCCTAGTGCCCTGGGCTCTTCTGCCCCTTGCTTTTCTTTTAGCATATTGTAAGGGGTTTTTTATCTGCTCACACAGGTCTTCTGGCTTACAAATACCAAGGCCTTTGTAATACCCTGGGTTATCGCAGTTGGGAGGCGGCTTGATTTCCTTGCCCTGCTTTGCATATCTTAGCTGGCCAAGGACATATTGTGGCCTCAAGGGTTCGGCATTTTTCTCATTCCACTCCATTAACCTCTTCTCTATCATGTCGTGGTCCCACCCACAGCTTGAAAGGAAGTTTATCAGGACAAAGACCGCTCTTTTACGCCCATCCTCAAGACCGCTAAGGATTAGCTTGATACAGGGAGGAAAATTTTCTTCTCCAATTGCCTTTTCTGGCAGAGCATAGGTTTTTTGTTTTTCATCAAGCTTTTTTTTCCTTTGCTCTTCTTCTTCAATTGCCCTTCCTGCGGGTTTGAAATCAAAAGCATTTTTTAAAAGAGTGGTTGCGTCTTCAGAAGCAAGGCTCCTGTCTAAAAAAGCATGTTCAACTTTAACCTTTTCTGGCTCTGCATCTTCTTTCTTAAACTTAAGAATCTTATTTATATCAACAGGCACAGATATCAACATGGATTTTTCATGAAACGAGTAAGGCATCCTGTACAAGTGACGGGGACTAATAAGGATTGTGTCTATTTCTAAAAAAGGTTCAACATTTAATTCAGGAATGTCATCACCCAGCTCATTCTTTTTATACCTTATTATCAACCCTGCTCTCTTGCCTGTCTTTTTTATTATTTTATTGAACTCTCTCTTCTCAACCTTCATTATTGCCTTGCTGAGGGGCTCTTGTATCAAGAACTTAATGTACTCTGCAATCCTTCTGGGAGCGTCTGGAAATAAATCTTTTACAGGCACGCCGTCAATGGTTTTGGGAAAAGCCTCAAAAGGCACACCTATATGAAAGCCTTTGTTACCAGAGAACTTAGCAGTGACAGATTTAACCCCATTATATTTTAGGGCCTTAATCGTGTAAAAAGCAGCAATCTTGCTGTAGTCAAAGAAGTGACAATCTATGTCAAGAATCAGGTCCCAGCCTTTTCTGAGCTCATCAAGCTCTTCCTTTCTCAAATCTGTACTTAGCTGGAGAGGGTTTTTCCATAGTTCCTCTGAGCAATGAAAACTAGTAACCCTCTGCTTTGCTAGTTCCAACACGTCGTTAGGATAAGAGAGAATCTCTGGCCTTTTACCAAACATTTCACCAAACCTAAAAGCAATCTCTTTATCCTTTGCCTGCTTTACAACTTCTTCCTGGATCTCTTTTCGCTTATAGAAAGATAAGGTCTTTGCAAGGAACATCATCTTGCTTTGGGGTAATTTGGAAGCGTATTTAAAGAATGTTGTTTTTGATTAACTAAAACATTTATAAATTGGGTGTGCCTCTTCTCTTTTTGCGCGGGGGTGCCGGAGTGGCCAAACAAAACTCTTGGAGTTTTGATGCTCCAAAACGAGTTTTGGACCAAACGGGATAGGTTCAGGCGACGAGAAACTTCGTTTCTGAGGTCTCCTGTCGGAAACGCCTATTGGCTTAGTGCCTACGAGGGTTCGAATCCCTTCCCCCGCATTTAGACGAAATCTTTTTATACCTGACGCTCTTTCTCCTCTAGCAATGGAAAAAGCATACATGCTGATAAATACAAGGCAAGGAAAATTAATGATTGTTAGTGCAAAGCTTAAAGAGTTTGATGAAGTTAAAGAAGTGCACGAAGTTTACGGACGATTTGACATTGCTGCAGAGATTGAGACAGAGAACCGGGCAGAGCTAAAATCCTTTATTCAGAACAAGGTGAATATAACTGAAGGAATAAAGAGCACAGAGGTTTTGCTTGTTAATGACTTAGATAATGTAGAAGAAGAGCCTGAGGAATAGATGGGGCTACCATTTTTATTTCTTAGAGTAGTCTTTTTCAACAATTTCTTTTATTCGTCTTGCTTTTTTATCCCCTATTAATTCCACTTTTTTAAGTTGTTCTTCTTTTGCATTAACAAACTTCTTTATGGTCTTAAATTTTTTTAAGAGGGGTTTTGCGAGCACAGGCCCCACCCCAGGGAAGGAGCCTACAATGTATTCCTGCAATTCTGCATCGGTTAATGGCTTTGCGGTGTGAAGAGCATACTCCTTTTTTGATGGGTCTGCTTCTCTTTTGGCTATTACCAAGAAGAGCCCGGTGGTTTCCTTAAAGTTCTTGGTCTGAATAATTGGGATGCCGTAACTGACAGCAATCGTAGAGAGGATCCCTCTAATTGCATTTGGGTGTATTTTTCTTTGGGTGTAAATGTCCTCCTCCCCTTCTATCACAATGATTGGGCGCTCATATCTTTTTAAGTTAGAAAGTTGCGAGAGCAGCCTGCCATCAATTATTGAATCTGCAAAATCCTTGACTTTCTTGTATTCAACAACCACCCTCTCACTTAGGATATAATCACCAACATCCAGCCTGCTTAACTCCACCTTCAAGCCTTTGTCTGAGAGTTCTTTTATGATTCCAGAGCCCTTTTCCCTATAATCTGCAAAGATAGTTAGGTCAGCATTGAATTTTTCAGCATCCCTGCCGCTTAACCTCGTCTGTTTCTCATCAATTTCAGATTTCTCAAGGGGTTCTTCTAAGCCTGGCTTAAACCCCTCTTTTAAGCCATGAATTATTCGATACATCCTCTTCTCTTTATGAACAGAAGCCCAGAGATTTCCCTCGTCTCTTGTCTTCCTGGTTATCAGAACCATAACCCTTCCCTTCTCCTGCCGGCCGGTTCTTCCCCTTCTTTGAACTGTTCGTATAGCAGAAGGCACGGGTTCATAGAATATGACTAAGTCAACAGAGGGAATGTCAAGCCCTTCCTCTGCAACACTCGTAGCAACAAGACAGTTGAATTCCCCTGCTCCAAACTGCTCTATAATCTTTTTCTGCTCTTTCTGGGTCATGCCAGTATCCTTCTTTTTTGCCTGACCAACAAAAATCCTTGAGTCAACTTTAAGAGCATCAAGAACCTCTTTTATTTTCTTGGTGGAATCACGAAATTGATTGAATATGATTATCTTAACCTCCTTTTTCTTCTTTAGCTCGTCTGTAATTATCCTCCTTAATTCTGTAATCTTGGGGTGTTCGTGCCCTGCAGCAAGCATGTTCTTGGCTTTTACAGAGGCCGAGCGGAAGTTTAAATCCTTTACAAGATTCTGAACTGCCTTGACCTTGGTCTTTTGAGCCTCTTCCTCTAGTTTGGAGATATACTCCATCAGGGGTTTTAGTCCCTGGGTTTCAATTAACTCAAGAGCATGCTGAAGTTTTAGGGCCTCAGCCAGAAGGCTGACGCTTCTCATTAAGGTGTAATCTTTTTCACCAGAAGTCATTTTCGCAAACATAGCCCTCTGTAACTCCAGCAGAGCGGTCTTGCTATAGCTTGAGATATTGCCATACATAAAGCCGAATTTTTTGATGGACTCAAGCTTCTGGTCAAAAGCAGCTCTAAGATATTTTCTTATCTGTACAAAATCAGGAGGAAGGTCAACTCTTACTCTTTCAACATCAATCTCCTGGATATACGGCTTGACATCAGGATCATCATAATGCCTTAATTCTATCTCTTCAACAAACAAATTCTTGCACACTTCCTTAATCTTTTCCTGGTCAGACCCGGGTGATGCTGTAAGGCCAAGAATCTTGGGATGCTCTGCTTTTTTGTTGTATTGCTTTGCTATAAATACATAAGCATAATCACCAACAGCCCTGTGGGCCTCATCAACAACAAGAAGGCTGACCTCAGTTAGGGATATCTTGTTGCTAATAATGTCATTCTCAAGGCCCTGGGGCGTGCTCACGATTATTTTGCTTGTTTTCCAGAGCTCTGCCCTCTTACTCGGAGGAATCATACCAGTGAACAAGTGCACCTCCTCCTCTTCTACATCAAGGTGGCTCCTCATAGAATCAACGTGCTGGTCACATAAAGGCCTTGTTGGTGCTAGCACAAGGATTTTGCTATTCGGGTAGTTTGTTAACCTGTTCGCAGCTAGAAGAACAGCAATATTTGTTTTTCCAAGACCTGTCGGCAGGACAACCAAGGTGTTTTTCTTAACAGCGGTGTCAAGAATGGTCTGCTGGTAAAGTCTTGGTTCAAATCCACGAATCATTTTGAAGAGAAAGAAAGGGTTGTTTATAATGATTTTTGTTCAGAAAACAGTTTGTCTCCTAAATACTCTGCAAAGAAAGCGTCCCCAATGCACACTTCTGAAAAACTGAATTTTTTGTCAAAGAAATATTTCCTTGCGTCGCTCACAAGAAAAGGAATCTTAGCATTGAGCAAGCCCAAATATTCTTCTTTGTTCATAGTTCTGTTCTCAATTTTACGCATAATCTTCTCCATTCTGAAGCGGGGCAAGGGGGTATGGGTTAAAACCCAGTGAGCAAGGTCATAAAGCTTGTCTCTGCCTCCCTGACTTACGTTTAAGCGTTCATTACAGTTTTTAATAGTCAACTCAATGTCTGAAAGTTTATCTAGCCTTTCTTTGTTATAAGCAATCTCTTTGGCAATGGTCAATCTCTTAAAAGCAGAACTCTCATCCTCACAAATCTGTTGATAAACTTTCCTTCTCTCTTCAACAGCCTCTTGTAAGGTTTTCATGAGGGGAGGAATGCTAATAAGGTATAAAAAAGTTTCTGTTCGAAACAAAAACGAGAAATTCAAAGAAAAAAATAAAAAAAATAAAAAAATAGAAGAAGGTTTATCTTCCCCTTGCCATTTTGGCACAGGAGATGTGGCCTTTCTTGTCAATAAAGTAGAGGTATCCTTTCTTCTTTTTAACGCCTACTTTTGCCACTACTTGCGGTTTGCCCTTTGGCTTTTTCCTTCCTCTTGCCATCTTGGCTCTTGCGACATTTCCTTTTTTGTCGACGAAATAGAGCCAACCTTTCTCTTTCTTAACACCAACTTTGGCTACCATTTGCTTTGCCATAAAAAACACCCCCTTAACTCTTTTACCTTAAAGGTTTTTTGTTATTTTATCAATCGAATGCTGTTCTTATTCTTAAATCTTTTGGTTTTACCGACTAAACCTTTAAAAACCCCAAGAGAGAAGAAGCCGGTTAAAGAGCCTATTTCTCTGACTCGTATGACAAGTAATAGACGATTGTTATCGCACCGGCAACCACCAGAGCCAGGATTAGAGAGAGCAAGGTGGGAATAAACCAGATAAGAATCGCGTATACAATGAAGGCTGCGAAGAGAAGAACAAATATCCACCTTGATGCAATAAAAAGGTAGAGGCCAGTGGTCCCCCCCTTAAACTGCCTGATCTTCTCAAAAGTAGGTATGGGCAGGATAGAGAAAAGGGCAATCAACAGGTTGGCCTTGATTATGTTCTGTATAAGTATGTTTCCTGTAGAAAGAACTATCGGCGCAAGGAGGCCGGCGATTATCATATTTGCCAGAGGCCCTGCAAAGGATATATAACCCAAGTCCTTGTGTTTTGCTCCACCCCTAAAAACACCCATTCTCAGCTTGCCAACTGGTTCATGCCAGAGGGAGCCGGTGAAAAAGAGGGGAACATAACCATAAGTAAAAAAAGCTACAATCAGGCTGAGGAGAATGCCGTTAAGCCAATATTTGTACTCGGAACGATAGCCCATTGCAAGAGCTATTATTTTTTGTATTGAAAAATGAATCATAATCGAGATGAAGACAATTATCACCATGATTATAAGGTTGCCGAGACCCACACTTAGGTTAAACTCGTCTCCTCCCCAAGTCCTAAAGCTTAGAATAAATGCAGCTACAAGAACAGTTGCTATGATATAACCCAACTCTTTTTTTGTAAAGGTAAAGCGCCGCTCTAAGCGGGTGACCAATTCATTAACACTCATAGGCCAACTCTTGATTTATCCCTTTATATAGGTTTCTTTTATGCCCTCTTCTTCTTGATTAAACCCAACAGGTCTTGTTCGTGACCTGCCCCCACAACAACGAGTATCTTCTGTTCGGGATAATTCTCCATTATTGTCTTTAATTTCAAGGCCATGATTTTGTTCCTCTCTTGGACAAGCACCTTGTAGAGACCAGGATATCTTTTTTTCAGAATTCGCAAGGCCTTTTTTATAAACTGCTTCTCAGGCACCTCTCGAAGATTTATTCTCATCTTCTTAGAAAAGGGAGCGGTAAAGATGTCAATAAGGAAATTGAACCTTTCTTTCCACCCAATTGCCTTTGAGAGCCTTGCCAGGGTCACTCTTACATCTCTGTCAATAAGGGCTATTCTTTTCTGGTTGTCTCTTGCAAGTTCTACTGCTCTAAGCATGTCGCTTCCTGGTTTTATCCCAACAATACTTCCCAGCTTCTGCTGTATCAATCCGCCGATTAATGCAAACAAATAGCCCTTTAAACCAATTTGGGAAATTAAGGCAGGAGAATAGCTTGGTTTCCTATCGTGGAGCAAGGCATGCAGCCGGTTTCTATCAAGTTCAACAGCAACAATGTCTGGGTCCTGCCTTCTAAAAATATCTTCAACCTCTTGAAGAGAGGTCTCTGCTATATGAGAGGTTCCTATTATAACTAAATTTTTGTATTTTAACATGGTTATAGATAAAGCTAAGTATAGTATTGCTTTATCTTCTTGCCTTTCTTTATCTCGCCAAACTGGTTTCCATAATGCTTTATGTTTTCCCTCATAATTCTATTTGGCATTGTCCCAAGTCCCTTCTCAACCAGCTCTGCTCTTATTTTCAGACAGTCAAGGTTAATGCCGGCCGGGCAGTCCTGCACACACGCGCCGCATTCTGTGCATAAAAAGAAGACTTCTTTATAGTCCTTTCTCTTGGCTAAAAAAGCCTTGAACCTGGGCCCCACAGATTCCTTTACCAGAAGTTTATAGATAGGACAATTAAGGTTACAGGCGCCACATAAATTACAGTTTTCAACTGCCTGGTTTTTTGATGCCATCTTCAAGGTTCTGATAAATACAGTCTCCAAGCGAAGCTTCTACCGAATATTCTATCTGTAGTCAATAAATTTTCCTGGGTTTAATATGTTGTTATAATCATACTCGTCTTTGAACTTTATTAGTTCCTTTTTCTTGACGGGAGCAATAAAGCTTTTGTTTGTAGAGCCATACCCAAAGCCCTTGCCAAAACACCCATTAATCCTCCTTACAAAAGACCTAAATGTATTAACAAGACCCTTATCCTCCTTTAAAAAATAGGCATAAAATAAGCCAAGGCCAATATGGCCGTGTAGCCGGACCTTATTTTTTTCGCACCATTCGATTAAGTCGTATGCTTTTTCCAGGCTAACAAAAGGGTCTAGGACATAATAATAGCCCTTGCTTCTGAGAGCGGGATATACAGAATTAATCTTTTCAAGGATTTTCTTTACCTCTGGAACCTTCTTGTTTTTTCCTCTTAGAGTTGAATAGGCAACCAGCAAGAGATAGACATTATCAAACCCCAGTTCCTGTGCTATTATCTTGTCAAAAAACTCAAGGAAATAAACTTCAACATCCCTCTTCAAAAGCCTTGCCTGCTTAAGCAGCTCTAAGAGTTCTGAAGAGGTGAGAATGTCGAAAGAGAGGCTTTGCTTCTCAGTAACTTTGAGTTTTACTTTTGTTATAACTCCTGTAAGTCCTTCTTTCCCAACAACCCCTTCTATTTTTTTTGTGTTATAATGTTTTCCAGTACCATCAACAAATTCCACTTCTTCTATCCACTCCTCGACCCGGCCCAGACGGTGGCTTTCCTTTGAGAACCTGTTTTGAGCAACCAGTCCACCAATTGTCTTTACTGGGATAAAAGAAGTAAAGGGAAAGTGGAGTTTAAACTCAGCAAGCCCTTCGTTCAAGTCATCTATCCTGACTCCGGTTTCTACTTCAGTAGTCTTATTATTTAAATCAAGGCGTTTTATTCTCTTCATCCTCTCCATTGATAAGATTATGGCCTTTTCTGCTATTGTGGCATCTGCCGAATTAGTGCCTGAACCACGGATAATGATTGGTGTGTGGGTTTGGTTTGCAAAGAGCATTATCCTTCTTATCTGTTCTGTATCTTCTGGCCACACTACCAGGTTGGGCTTTAGAGTTGAATCTGTGGCACAATAACTATAAGCCTCTAAATCAAGAGGGCTATCAGAAACATTCCCCGGCCCTACAAAGTTTGCGAGTCTTCTTTTCATTTTGATTTTGCACTGCCTTTATTAATCTTTAATTAATTTATTACCCTTTAATCTTCTGCAATTGTTTCACTCAATTCAACAACCTTTTTTCTATGATCAGCATTCTCTTTAAGATGAGCATAGCAGTAGGGGCAGGACACAATGATTTTCTTAGAACCGAGCTGTCCAAGCCTCTCCTTTGCTATCTTGTTGGCAATTTTCGGGCTGTTCTGCTTGACCCCACTTCCTGCTCCACAACAAAAGGTCTTTTCCTTTGTTCTAACAGGTTCTATCAAGCTGAAGCCGGTCTGTTTTATAACCTCCCTTGGCTCCTTGATAACCCTGTTCTTTCTTGCAAGAAGGCAGGGGTCATGGTAGGCCACCTCGCCGGTGTTCTCAGAAGTGAGCTTGTGCTTGTTAGCCCAAAGAGTCTCGGTTATGTGCTCAACCTTTATTCCATAATGATTCTTAAAAATATCATAACAGTGTGGGCAGTTGGTTATTACTTTGGTGATGTTGTTTCTCTTTATGGTTTTAAGATTCTCTTCTTTCACTTCCCTAAAATCACTTTTATAGCCGGCATTTAGTAAGGGGGAGCCACAGCAAGCAAGCTCATTAATTATCACAAAATTCACTCCAAGGTCAGCCAATATAGCCTTATAATTATCATAAAGGTCTTTCAGATAAGATTTGGTCATGCATCCCGGGTAGTAGAGGACCTTCTCTCCTATCAAGCCAGTTAGGCTGTGCTTTATTTTACTTAAAAAACCAATTGGCAAATTGAAACCACCGGAGAATAGAAAACAAGGCTGATTTTAATAAGTATTGTTTTTCAAGAAAAAGAAAGTTATAACTAAGAGATTAAAACCCTGGAAGACCCAAGAAAAGAGGGCCTTCCTGGGAAAAAGAGGTGAGTGAACATGATTTTGTGTGTTCTTTTGCTCAAAATGAGCACTGGTTAAGCACCCTACCAAGAGTTGAGGCAAATAAGGGTGTATTAACCCAGACAGCCATATCATAGGTTGGGTGCACCTTTGAATCATGTGAGAGCATAAAAGCAAGCTCTTTGTCATCTATAATGCAGAACCGGCCGTTGTGTCCTTTAGTATTCAAGACATCCGCTGACTTCTTTAAATCCTTAACAATCTCTTTTGACTTGTTTGTTAGAGAGGCCATTATCTTGATATTCACACCCTTTTCCTTTGCTTTTTTGAGAGACTTACTCAAATGTTTGTGTTTTCTTATAAGGCCTTCTTCTGTGGTCATTAGAACAATTGACTTTTTGGCATTCTTTATCATTGTATTAAGATGATTATAAATCTGGTTTCTTCCCTTTATAATTCCTGTAAGCTCAGAGGGGTTAATCATATCAACACCTTGTGTGTGGAGGGTGTTTAGTTCCTTAAGAACATCAGAAGCCTTCAGGTGCTCCATGACTTTGGATCTCTCTTGTGCTTCAGAGGTTATCCTCTTCTTGACCCTCTCTACTACTTCCTCTGGAGGGATGGCAATATATTTTATTGGCTTGCCTATCTTCATAATTATAAAGCCTTTTTTCTCCAAGCTTTCTAAAACATCATAGCTCCTGCTTCTTGGTACACCAGCAATATCGCTGAGTTCACCAGCTGTAGAAACGCCTCTTGACAAGAGGGCTGTCCAGATCTTTGCTTCATAACTATTAAGACCAAAGTCTTTGATTTTCTTTAAAAATGATTCTTGAACAATCATTAACATCTCCTCTTTAAAACCTGTTTATTCCAATAAATAACTATTATGAAGTGAAAAAAAGAAAGGGTGTTTTATTTATAAACCTTTCGTTTGTGATACTATTTTACAGTAGTTAAAAGAATTTTGGAGTGCCTCCCCTTTATTTCTACTAGAGTTTGAAAAAAGAAGAGGGGGTGGTGTGTGATTTTGTTTTTTATTTTATCTATCTTAATCTATCTTTTTTACTTTTATCTTTATTTTATTTATATATTTACATTCTTCATCTTTTTTATCTTATCTTCTTTTTTTCTTAATTAATAATTAATGAAATAGTTTCAATATAGAAAGAAATATAATTAATTAATATAATTAATAATAACTTATTTTTAAGAATAATATAATAATATTAAAAATATATATTAAATAAAGGGTAAAAGGGAAATAAAATAAAAATTAAGAGGAGAAGAAAGAGAATAGGGCAGGGACTAAAAAATAAAATTAAAGTTTATACCAAAACCACCTTCAAATTATCATCAAATACCCTCCAACCTAATTATTTACTCTACATGAAATCAAGGTGTCAGGGCCTGGTTTCGTCTTATATGTTTTTTTATATAGGTTAAAGAATATATTCTACATGAAAACAAACTTTATAAGCCTTGGTTTCTTTTGGAAATTTTCTCGACGAATTATGGGGTGGGTAACACATGAAAAAAGAAATAAATAACATCTTTGAACAATTTCTGAAAAAAGAGTCATTATTCAAGAGCAAGAAGGTGCTTCAGGCGACCTATATCCCTGAAGAAATAAGGCACAGAGACTCTCAAGTGACACAGATAGCAAATATCCTGTCTCCTGCTCTTAGGATGGAGAAGCCCTCAAATATTTTTATATATGGCAAGACAGGAACAGGAAAGACCCTTTCTGTGCGATACCTAGCAGAGCAGATGCTTACAATGGCAGACAACAAGAAGGTTCCTCTCAAGATTATCTATATTAATTGTAAGTTGAAAAAAGTAGCAGATACAGAGTACCGGCTTATAGCCCAACTTACAAGGGAATTTGGGAAAGAAATCCCCCCTACCGGCCTGCCAACAGACGAGGTTTACAACATTTTCTTTAAGACCCTGGATGAAGAGAAAAGGATAGTTCTTCTTATTCTTGACGAAATAGACCAGGTTGTGAAAAAAGCAGGTGATGGGTTGATATACAACCTTACAAGGATAAATTCAGAGCTCAAGAATGCACAAACAACCATTGTAGGGATAAGCAATGACCTAATCTTCTCAAATAACATTGATCCAAGGGTTAAGAGTTCATTAAGCGAGGAGGAGGTCATCTTTCCCCCATATAATGCTGTCCAGCTACAAGATATCTTAAAGGAGAGAGCAGCAGAGGCATTTAAAGAGGAAGTGCTAGGAGAAGGGGTACTTCAGAAATGCGCTGCATATGCTGCCAGAGAGCACGGAGATGCAAGAAGAGCCCTCGAACTGTTGAGAGTGGCTGGTGAGCTTGCAGAGAGAAGGGGGAGTGATAAAATAACCATGAAAAACATCGATGAAGCAGAGGATACTATTGAACGCGATAGAATCCTGGAATTAGTCAAAAACCAGCCAAAACAGTTCCAAGCAACACTTTATTCAATAATTATTAACAAGAGCAGTTCAAAAACCAAATTTATACAGACAGGAGATGTTTATGATACCTACCATAAACTATGCATTAAGGTTGGATTAAGACCCCTTACCCAGAGGAGGGTTTCTGATATTATTGCAGAGCTTGATATGCTTGGAGTGATAAATGCAAAAGTGATCTCAAAAGGCAGGTTTGGAAGGACGCGCGAGATAAGCCTAATCCTCCCCCCTTCAATTGAGGTGAGGATAAAGAAAATATTAGAGGAGGATTTATTCACCTAGCCAAATAGGGTGTATTTAAAATGAGCCTTGTAAAATCCTTTTTGGAAAAAGGAATTCTTATAAGCCCGGAGGTAATGAAAGACCCGAAATTAGTGGAAAGGCTTCCTGAAATAAAAGATAAAGCTTTAGAGGAAGGGGTTGTTATTGACCGGGCATTTCTGAAGAGAGCCGGATTATTAGGGCCTGAAGAGGGAAGGAACATCAACATCCTGTTTTCTTATCAAAAAGAGCCCGGCAAGATAACAGTTAATGATTTTATTGCTTATTTTAACAAGAGATTTGAGGCATTATCTGTTATGTTAAGACAGAGGCAGGAGCTCCAGAATCCGACTAGCATTGGCCGGCTGAAAATGAAGAGGGACCGGGAGAAGTTAGTGCTCATAGGCATGGTTTTAGAGAAAAGAACAACCAAGAACAACAACATTATGATAACCCTTGAAGACCCCTCTGGGACAATTAATGTTTTGGTTAGTGACAGAAAGAGGGAATTGTATGAACTTGCAAAAAATGTGGTGCTTGATGAGGTCCTCGGTGTTGAGGGAGTTTTAGCAGGCAACTTTGTTCTTGCCAACCAGATAACAGCACCGGACGTGCCCCTTATTAAAGACCTCAAAAAAAGCCCGAGAGAAGAGGGGTTGGTTCTGCTTGGGGACCCCCACTTTGGCTCCAAGGCATTCCTACAAAAAGAATTTGAGGATTTTATTGAATGGATAAACCAGAGGAAAGGCAATGAGGAGCAAAAAGACTTTGCTTCTAAGGTGAAATATCTGGTTATACTTGGCGACTTAGTTGAAGGAGTAGGGATTTATCCTAATCAGGAACAGGACTTGGCGATAAAGGACATACAAGAGCAGTATACCCGCTTCACAGAGTATCTTAAGAAGATTCCCCCTCACATCAATATTTTAATATGTCCTGGCAACCACGACGCCGGTAGAATCTCAGAACCCCAACTAGCCTTGCTTCATAAATACACTAAGAGCCTGCAGAAACTACCTAATGTGGTTCTTATAAGCAATCCTGCTTTTGTTAATATAGGAGCAACAGAAGACTTTCATGGCTTTGACCTGTTGTTGTACCACGGCTATTCTTTAATCTACTATGCTGATAATGTGGAGGGCATAAGATCAAAAGGCGGGCAGAAAAGACCAGATTTGATAATGAAGTTCCTGCTTCAGAAAAGGCATCTTGCTCCAACACACACTTCTAACCTTTATGTTCCAGATGTAGAGGCAGACCCCTTAATTATAGATCGGGTTCCTGATTTCTTTATCACAGGCCATATTCACCGGGTTAGTGTGAGCAATTATAAGAACATAACCTTGATAAATAGCTCGTGTTGGACAGACACAACAGAAGACCAGGAGAAGCGGGGACTTCAGCCCCAACCAGCTAAGGTTCCTGTTGTTAATCTTAAGACAAGAGAAGTAAAGATAATCAATTTTTTGAAGGAGGGGGCTAAGGGCAAAGAATGAAGAAGGGTTTGCTAGACAGAAGATGAAGAAATATTTTGAGGAATTGGAGAGAGAAACCTTTAATGCCTATAAACTAGCTTCTAAAGCCAGGAGTAGGGGATATGACCCAAGTTCAAAGCCAGAGATTGTGCTTGCAAAGAACCTCGCAGAGAGAGTAATCGGTTTGATAAGTGTTGTTGCCCCCCAGCTTCAGGGCACCGGGGCAATTAAGAAAATTGGTGAGCTAGAGAAGAAGCACGGGGTTTTGGATTGGAGGGTTGCTCTTAAGATTGCTCTTGAGATAGCACAAGAGAAGTTCTGTAAATTCAAGGATAAAAAAGAAGCCATGGAAGTAGGAATACGAACTGGTTTTGCATATGTTACTCTCGGCGCTGTATCCGCCCCTCTTGAGGGATTTACCAAGCTCGAAATAAAGCCAAGGAATGATGGTAAGGGGGACTACTTCTGCCTCTACTACTCTGGACCTGTAAGAGCAGCAGGAGGAACCGCTGCCTCTGTGAGCGTACTCATAGCAGACTATATAAGAAAAAAAATGGGGTATGAGGAATATGACCCAACCGGGAAGGAAATAAAGAGGTGCCATGCAGAACTCTCTGACTACCATGAGTATGTCACCAATCTCCAGTATTATCCTTTTAGGGAGGAGTCTGAGTTCATAGCTGCCCACCTTCCGGTGGAGATTTCAGGAGACCCGACTGAGAAGTATGAGGTGTCAAATGTAACCCTTAAGGACCTACCCCGGGTGAACACAAACAGGATTCGCGGCGGCTTTTGCCTTGTTCATGCAGAGTGTCTTGCTCTTAAAGCGCAAAAGCTCTGGGGTAAGCTCTCTAAGTGGGCTCCCGACTTTGACATGGAGCACTGGTCTTTTTTAGAAGAATTCCTTAAAATACAAAAGACAGTAAAAGCAAGGAGCGGAATCGACAAGGAAAAAGATAAAAAAGACTCAAAGCAAGAAGACAAGGATAAGGACAAAAATAAAGAGAAGGAGAAGATAAAGCCAAACTTTACATATGTCTCAGACCTTGTTGCGGGCAGACCTGTATTTGGGCACCCTCTTGCGAACGGGAGCTTTAGGTTGAGATATGGCCGGGCCAGGACCTCGGGCTTTTCTGCCCAGAGTGTTCATCCTGCAACAATGCATGCGCTCAATGAATTTATTGCAATAGCAACCCAGTTAAAAGTAGAACGCCCCGGGAAGGCAGCTGCTTTTACTTCTTGTGATTCTATAGACGGGCCGATTGTGAAGTTAAAAGAGGGGTCTGTTGTCTGCCTTGAGACAGAAAAGCAGGCCAAGCAGTTCAAAAACCAAATCGAGGAGATACTTTATCTTGGTGATGTTTTAGTAAACTATGGGGATTTCTTTGATAGAGCCCACCCTCTTATACCTGCGGGTTATGTTCCTGAAGAATGGATTCTAGAATTAGAAAAAGCAGGGATAAACCTATTTGGCACCTTTGACTTTGAGAAGGTTGGTGAGTTTGTAGACATCAACAAGGAAAAGCTGGAATTGCTGTTTAATAATCCGTTAAGAACCAAGCTTTCTTTTGAGGCGGCCCTTCAGTTAAGCAAAAGATTTGGCATACCTCTCCATCCCCAACACACCTTCTATTGGAACAGCATCACGCCGGACCAGGCACTCTCTTTGGTCGGATGGCTCTCAGAGAAGGCAGAGATTATCAGGGATGGGAACAAGATTAAAATAGTTGTTCCTTATAGTGAGGAGAAAAGATACTTGGAGCTTATTGGTTTGCCCCATTCTTTTATCAATAACGAGAATGTTGTTATAGAAAAAGAGGCTGCAAAGGCCCTGCTTGGAAACCTAGGTGTTAAGGAGAAAGAAGACTTTAGAAAAGCACAAGAGGCATTAAAGGAGTTAAAGGGATTAAAAGAACCGAGCGAGAATAAGAATAAGAACAAGAACAAGGACAGAGGCGGGAATGAGGAAAGGCTCTCAACCCTTGACATGATAAATTCACTTAGTAGAGTTAAAATAAATGATAAACTCGGCACCTTTATTGGGGCAAGAATGGGAAGGCCTGAGAAGGCAAAGATGAGAAAACTCACCGGTAGCCCCCACGTCTTGTTTCCTGTGGGCAAAGAAGGGGGGAAGTTTAGATCTTTTCAAGCCACTCTGGAAAAAGGAGAAATCAATGCCCAGTTTACGCCCTTCTATTGCAAGCGCTGTCAGAGAGAAACAGTTTTTAGCATGTGTGAGGTCTGCGATAAGCCTACTGAAAAGATGCGTTACTGCAGAGAGTGTGGTTTAGTAAAAGAGTGCCCTCATGAGCCAACACCATATAAAATGATTAATTTCAAAATAAAAGAAAGCTTTCCTCTTGTTCTTAATAAATTGGGAACCAATATTTTTCCAGACCTAATAAAGGGGGTGCGTGGGACCAGCAATAAAGAGCACATTCCTGAACATCTGGTTAAAGGCATTTTGAGAGCAAAGCACAGAATCTATGTCAACAAGGACGGCACGATAAGATATGACTGCTCAGAGATACCCCTCACACATTTTAAACCCAGCGAAGTGGGGGTGTCTTTTAAAAGACTAAAAGAGCTAGGCTATACTAAAGATATCCGCGGAGTTGAATTGGGTTCTGAAGACCAGGTTGTTGAGTTAAAACCACAGGACATCCTGCTTCCCTGTAACCCAGTCTCTCCGGAAGAACCCGCAGATGAGGTCTTATTCAGAATATCTAAGTTTATTGATGAATTATTAGAAAAATTTTATGGCCTGAAGCCATACTACAACTTGAAAACAAAGGAAGACATTGTTGGCCATCTTGTTATAGGCCTTGCCCCCCACACCTCTGCTGGGATTCTTTGTAGAATTGTCGGCTTCTCAAAAACCCAGGGCTTTGTAGCACACCCTTATGTGCATGCTGCCATGAGGAGAGACTGTGATGGTGATGAAGGCTGCCTCCTTCTCTTAATGGATGCTTTTATTAATTTTTCAAAAAAATACTTGCCTGGGAGCAGGGGAAGCACCATGGACGCTCCCTTGGTATTAACCTATGCTCTTAACCCTTCTGAGGTTGATGACATGGTTTTTAACATGGATATTGCATGGAAGTACCCTCTTGAATTTTATCAAGCCTGCAGGGAGCATAAGATGCCCTGGGAGGTGAACATAAAACAGGTTAGCCATGTTCTTGGCACGCCATCGCAGTACGAAGGGATGGGCTTTACCCACGACACAACAGACATGAACCAAGGCGTGCTTTGTTCTGCTTACAAACTCTTGCCAAGCATGGAAGAGAAATTAAAGGGCCAGATGGATTTAGCAGAAAAAATAAGGGCGGTTGACACTGTTGATGTTGCAAGGTTGGTTATTGACAAGCACTTTATGAAAGATACCAAAGGGAACCTAAGAAAGTTTTCACAACAGGAATTCCGGTGCGTTGGGTGCAATGAAAAATTTAGACGGCCGCTCCTGTCAGGTAAGTGCTCTGCTTGTGGAGGAAAAATAATTTTTACTGTTTCAGAGGGCTTTGTAATAAAATATCTGGAGTTAAGCATGCGCTTAGCAGAGAAATATAAGGTTCCGGTTTATATGAGGCAGACCCTTGAGCTCTTGAAGCTGAGGGTTGAGAGTGTTTTTGGCAAGAAAAAAGAAAGACAGGAAGCCTTGGGGGCATGGTTGACTGCTTAGATTTGGTTGGGTGCTTAGGTTCAAATCTTTGAATAAACTGAATATTTTGCACCACATGCCTGACACTTAATAAAATAAATATTTCCTTCTTTAGTCATCTTTGTGTCTGGTCTCCCACATTCCCTGCACACCACAAAGGCATCAGCATATTTCTGGATTTTTTCATTAACCCTGCTTGCCGGGATCTTGGTTCCCAGCAGCACAAACTGTTTCTTAATATCTCCTGGTGTTGCCAGTTCTTTTAAAACATATTTTAGCATGTGTGCTGGTTTTCTGCCCAAGTGCTGGGCAATCTGGATAAAATTACTAAGAATTGTTTTATTGCCTTGGATGTGTCCTCTAACTTTAGGAATCACAAACCTTTCAGAGCTCTGCTTAGTTTCAGGCAGGGCCTTTTTTCCTCGTTTTAATAATGATTCGTAACTATCCATTTTGCAACCTCAAGAAAAGGTTGTTGTTTTATAAAATTATTTATTCCAAAAGGTTTATAAAGAGAAAAACAAGGAAATAAGAGCATGGTCCTTGAGTCCCTTATAACCCCTTTTAAGGCAGAGCAGAGGCCTTCGAAGCTCCTTTTACTCGGAGCGAGTTTCGGTAGTATAGCCATCTTTCTGAGCCTATGGATCTTTAAGTCACAGGCGAGTTTAATAATGGTCTTTCTAACATCCATGGCAGCCCTTCCGCTGATATACAACACTATTAAGATGGAAGAGGAGAAGGACTTGGAGGGTATGGAGGAGAAATGGCTTTTAAAAGAGCACAGCAAGGCCTTGATGTCATTTGTTTTCCTGTTCATAGGCGCAACCATTGCCTTTTCTTTCTGGTATGTTCTCCTGTCTTCTGACACAGTGAGTACTCTTTTTCAGGCGCAATCCGCAACTATAAATGCTATTAACAGCCGAGTCACAGGGCACCTTAGTTTTAGTGCAAACATAAGCTTTTTTTCAAAGATTTTCCTTAACAATGTAAAGGTGCTTATCTTCTGCATCCTCTTTTCCTTTGTTTATGGCTCTGGCGCAATCTTTATTCTTATGTGGAATGCCTCTGTTATAGGCACGGCCATTGGCAATTTTATAAGGAGCGAACTCGCAAGCGCTGCCCAGCTGATTGGGTTTGACAAAATCGCTCATTACTTCCAAGTTATCAGCATGGGTCTGTTCAGATACTCTATCCATGGGATACCAGAAATCTTAGCCTATTTTGTGGGCGGACTCGCAGGAGGCATAATTGGTATCGCTGTTATAAAGCATGACTTCGGAACCTCCAAGTTTGAGCACATACTGCTAGATTCTGCTGACTTGCTCCTACTAAGCCTTGGAATTTTGTTTATAGCAGCTCTGCTAGAAGTTTTTGTAACACCAATAATCTTTTAGGTGTAGTGTTCTTGGTCGGCGCAGTTCTATATTTTCTATATTTCTATTCTAGAATCTTCAACTTGCCTGGCCGAATCTCGAAAATCTCTCCTTCCTCGATAAGTTTTTTGATAAGCTCCTCTGCATTCGGTGCGGCACTTCTCTTTTTTACTTCCTCTATGTCTGCGCCTTCGCCAACATCAAGATCTTTAATAAAAGAAATGATTTTCTGAAAATGATTTGTGGAATGGGCTTCTTCTCTTATCAAGACAGGTTTTTCTTTCTTTAATTTCTTTTTTTTCCTGTTTAAAACCCTGAGTTGGAGTTGCCTGTACTGACCCCACTTTTGGTCTACTTTTTTTATTATCTCTGGCAAAAGATACTTTTCCTCGTTATAAACACGGGGACGCCCGATAACCATTACCAAGTCACTGATATTCAAATCATCAAAGGCCTCATTTTCAAAACTCCTGAGGAGGATTCTTCCGCTTCCATCATCAATTATCGCTCCCCTGGCCGCTTCCTTGCCAACAACAACCCCCATTAGGTTAACCCGGGAGAGGTCTCCTGCCTCTGTAGAGAAGTAGCTGGGTTTCCATCCCTCTGTCCTCACAAAACTTCCTCTAAGCAAATCATTAATCACGCAGATTACTGCTGTTTCCCTTTTGATGTCAGCCATAAAAATCACAGCTCTTTGAGTTATTTGCTTCTCCCGAACCCAGAGGATTATATTTTTGAGATAACCCCGTGCTTTGGACTAAAGACATCTCCTGAGCGCTTGAGCCTATCCAAAGTCTCATTCACCTTGTCCCTACTGATTCCCTTTATCTCAGCTTCTCTCTCTATGTCCTCGACAGGGATAGTCTTTCCAAGTATCTTTTCAAGTTCAGTGATTATCTCTCTTATAACAACAATGTCGCTTCTCTCAGAGGCACTGATACCAGTTGCAAGCCTGTCAATATCAATCTTTCCTGTATCTGGATCAATACCTATCTGTGACAAGCAGTAATGCACGAGCTCAATAGCTTTTTTAGCATCCTTTTTTTGCACTTTGTCGCGCAGCTCTGATCTTGCACTGGCCTCGCTAAGCCTGATAAGGGCTTCTAGTTGTCTTGGGCTGATGGAGATGGTTCTTACACCTTCTTCTCCAGCTCCTAGGTTGCGCATACTGACAAAAAAATCCTGGATTTCTTTTCGGGCAACATCTGTTAGTCTTGGATAAATCTTTCTTCGAGCATAAGAAACATATTTTTTTATCATCTCTGACTCAATCTCTGTTTCTTTTTTTTCAGCGCTTTGATGAAGCTGAAGAATAAAACCTGCCAGTTTCTCGTCCTTATCTTTGTCAGGCAGGTCGCGCATAGGAAAAATTAAATCAAAACGATTAAGAAGAGTTGTTGGCAGCTCTATTTGTTTTGCAATCATTTCATAAGGGTCAAATCTTCCGAACTTTGGGTTAGCTGCAGCAAGTACTGTGGTTTCAGCCTTTAATGTTGCTTGAATATTTGCTTTGCTAATGCTTATTGTTTGCTGTTCAAGTGCTTCGTGCATAGCACTCTGGTCTTCTTGAGTCATCTTATCCAGCTCATCAATACAGCAAATGCCTTTGTTAGTTAGAACAAGGGCTCCTGCTTCCAAAGCCCACCCTCTAAGAAACTCGTCTTTTACAACAGTAGCAGTAAGGCCTGCGCCTGTTGCTCCTTTTCCGCTAACATACCTGCTCTTTGGAGCAACCACACTGATTCTTTTTAGTAATTGGGATTTGCCGCTTCCAGGGTCACCTATAAGAAGAATGTGAATATCTCCTCGAGTAACATCCCCCCGGTCCCTTTTTTTTAGAACCCCACCAAACATCTGCAGAAGAAGAGCTTCTTTAACTTGTTCATAACCATAAATACTCGGAGCTATAGATTCTCTTAGTTTCTCAAAAACCCTTTTATCTTTGCTCATATCGAGGATTTGTTTTTCTTCTTTCTCACTAATATCAATTTCATAGAAGTCTTCTTGTATTGGTTCTACGTTATTTGCGTCGTTAAATAAATCAAATCTTGTGGTTCTTACACCCGCAATCTCAATAGGAATCTCTTTTACAACACCAGCCACACAGATCTTGCTTCCAGGATTAGTTCTTTTATCACTCATAGGGCTGACCAAATCACTCTTTAAGAAAACATTAAGCCTCTTAGGCTGTTCCCCCCCTGCCAAATCCTCGGGAGCTTCTTCTAAAACAATTTTTTGAGCATCCACAAGCTCTTTTGAGATAAGCCTGAACTTTCCTCTTCTCCCGCAGCTACACCGGGTGGGTTCCTTAAACCTAGTATCGATCTGAAGCACAGTTATGATGTTCCCGCAACTGGGGCACTCAAACCTTGCGCTTGTCACCTGGGGTCTCACGTCGCTCTTTTGCCTTACAAGACCCTGTATCTCTACCAGTTTGCCAATCTGGGTGCTTCGAATGTTTCTTATCTGAATTTTTTGAGAAACAGGAAGATTAAAGAAGCGGATTTTGAAGTTCTTGGTATCTCCTTCTATATCAAAACCATCAATTGCGAGCTCTGCTGCTTTTATTATCTCCTCTGGTTTTTCAAGCAGCAACTCTGCCAGCTCCAGGTTGAATTTCGACAGGGTAGTAAAGTCTATCTTGATAAACTTCTCTCCCTTACTTATCTGCCTTACAAGGTCTTTGTAGTATTCTGACTCAAAAAACTTATGAAACAGGTTTACTTGTTCTGAAACATCCACCAAAACCACCTATGAATACTAAAAATTATTGAATTTAAATGAAAACATACAAAACATTTAAGACAAAAATAAAACAATGAAATAATTTATTTAACTGCTTTAAGGGTTTCCACCAGTTTGTCCAGGGCTGCATGCACCTCTTCCTCTGATTTTGTTCCTGTGCACACCACCTTTCCATTGCTGAACAGCAGGAAGGTTGCCTTTGCTTCCATTAGCTTATATACAAGCCCTGGGAACTGCTCGGGCTCATACTCTGTGTTGTCAAGCTTCATTGCAAGAACATTAAGGTTGAGGTCCATACCAATATTTCCGCTAGCAACAATGTTCTGAATGTTAACCTTCGGAGTTATGGTAATCTTTATCCCTATCTTTTTCAGGCTCTCGATAATCCTATCAATACTCTCGTGAACCTTGTCCATGCTTCTTGCTCCTGTGCACACCACTTTTCCAGAGCTAAAGATAAGGGCTGATGTTTTTGGATCCTTTATCCTTATAACCAGTCCAGGGAACTGCTCTGGGTTATATTCTGTGTTACTGAGAGTAGCAGCCATCTTTTCCAGAGGGATATCATGCTCCAAGCTGGTGGATACAACAATGTTTACCACCCTAATATCTCTTGGCCCTGCTTCTGCATATTTCTCAACACTTCTTTTTACAGGGGCAGGGAGGACCGGTTTTTTCTTTCTTACAACTTTCCTTTTTACAGGTTTCCTCACCGGCTTCTTGGCCTTGACTTTTCTGAGCTTCTTTTTTTTCACTGCCTTCTTTTTAGTTGCTCTCTTTTTTACAGCCTTTTTTTTCACTGCTTTTTTCTTGACTGCCTTCTTCTTTGCAACTTTCTTTTTCACTGCCTTTTTCTTTGGCTTAGAACCCCGCTTAGGTTTTTTCCCTATCTTTGTCTTCTTTTTCTTTGCTGTTTTCTTCTTTTTCTTCACCATAAAAATCCTCCTCCTCTTCTTTTCAGTCGAGAGCTTTATAAAGCCTTTATAAAGGGGAAAAAGCAGGGCATTTATAAATGCTTTTATCTTTGGAAATAAGTTTAACAAAGGTTATTTTGAAAAACATAGGCCCCCAGGCTTTCCTATGGAAATTAGCTTTTCCAGGCTTAAAAACCGTTAAAACACAATAATTAGCCCTTCTGTATACCTTTTACCCCCCATGATTTCCTATGGAGAAAGGCGTATTTTGGCTTTTTTTCTGATGGGAGAGAGAGAAAGAATTAGAAAAGTATAAAAGTGCTCTTGAATAAACTCCTGTTATGAAGATTGATGTTGTTGTTCCGAAGAATAATGGGGCAGAGTTACTAGCTATGGCTATAAAACTTGGCTTTAAGGAAATAATTTTTCTCTATAATCAGGTAAAAGAAAAACCAACCAACCCAAACTCAGATGAAATCAAGGTTTATACTGCTGGCTTGATTAATAATATGAATGACTTGGATAAGGCAAGGAGGAATTATGATTTTGTTTTTGCTCCTGCTAACAGAGCCTTTTTTGAAAATAAGCATATTAAATACCTTATCAATGCTGAAGCTGATTCCAGAGATGAGCTTCTCTACCAAAAAAGAGCAGGGCTGGATGATATCATGTGCCGGGTTGCCAAGGAGAAGAACAAAGTTGTTGTTTTCAACACCAGCCTGCTAGCACAGGATAAGAACAAGGATAAGAATAGGAATAATATGAATATATTTGGAAGAATGCAGCAGAATGCAAGGCTATGCAGAAAGTATAGAGTAGAAACCCTTATTGTTACGTTTGCTTCTACTCCCTTTGAGATGAGGACGCCCAAGGACTTAGACGGATTTGCAAGGGCTCTAAAACTGCTTTGAACTAGGTTTCTCGCGATTTTTTGAAAAATATTAGAAAAATATATATAACAACAAAGCAAAGAGTAGGTAAAAGCTTTTAAAAAAACAAAGAGGGTGTGTGAATGATGTTTAACAAGAAAATTCTCTTTATATTAATCTTATTGATAGTGTTTGGAATGGGTGTTGGTTTTGTTAGCAGCACCCCACAATGTGATTGTGAGACCGACGGCGATTGTTCTGGTGACACCTGTGTTGATGGAGGAGAAGGATGTACCCCATATATTGATATGGATGTGGCTTATATGGGTCTTTGTATGACAGCCTGTGGTGATATTGGGGGGCAATGTAAGGGCACGTGCGCTGGAGATGAAACCCCTGTAGGTTATACTGACTGTTATCCTATAACTTGTTGTGTGGCTTCTTCTTCCACTTGTACAGGCACACCCTATGCTGGCTGTGGAAGTTGTACTTCT
>Ga0114922_10000808_pt1 | contig 30112 bp, 31 predicted proteins | sample AartaG_FD_100975 | JGI IMG/M metagenome (GOLD analysis project Ga0114922, IMG submission 100975) | Deep subsurface microbial communities from Aarhus Bay to uncover new lineages of life (NeLLi) - Aarhus_00045 metaG | ecosystem: Environmental > Aquatic > Marine > Oceanic > Sediment | place... | reverse complement strand
TTCGTACTTATAAAAGGCGCATTTTATTGTCATGAGCTTTTAGAAGAAATAGCTTTAAGTGTTCTTAAAAAAGGAGGAATTCCACATATTACAGCAACAAGTGATTATTATGAGGAATCACTCTGGCAAGATGATAAGATTAAAGCTAAAACAATAGAAAAACCACCGCTTCCTTATTTGGAGATGATTAAAAACATTGACGCTTATATAGTAATTGAATACCCAGAAGATCCTTTAATTCGTAATAATGCTCCAGAAGAAAAACTTAAAGCTTATCAAAAATCAGTTGCTCCAATACGAGAAATACTATATGGATTCAAAGAAGAATATGCACCAGGAAAAAAATGGTGTTACGCTGCTTGGCCTTCGAAAAAAGCCGCAAATTTCTATAATATTGAATATGATTTGTTTGAAAAATTCATTGTTGATGGTATGAGCATCCCTTCAGAAGAATTAACTAATATTACTAATAATTTAGGAAAATTTTTTGACAAAGCTAAAAAAGTTTATGTTACTGATGATTTTGGTACAGATTTTTGGGTTTCAATAGAAAATAGAGTTAAAATTCTTGATGATGGGATACTTTCTGATGAACAAATTGCATTAGGAGACTTAGGTGGAAATTTACCCGCGGGAGAAGTATTTTTCCCTCCGAATGAAAAACAAGGAGAAGGCAAAATTTTTTGTCCATTAACAATTGAGAGATATTCTAATAAAATTTTGAAAAATGTAGAACTTAGTTTTAAGGATGGTAAATTATTATTGGATAAAGTCTCGGCTGAAACTAACTTAGATATCCTAATTAATGCTTTTAAACAAAGTGAAAAAATAGATAGAGAAAATAAAGTACCAGAAATAAGGACATATAATGTTGGTGAACTTGGTATTGGGTGTAATCCAATAATAAATAAAGCAATTGGATACATTCTTACAGATGAAAAAATTAATGGGAGTGTCCATGTTGCTTTTGGATTTAATAAGTCTTTTGGAGGTACATCAGCATCTCAAATGCATTGGGATTTTGTTACTGCTCCAAAAGCAAACATTACAGTAGAATATATGGATGGTTCTAAAAAAGACATAATGGAGAATGGAAATTTGATAAATGAATAATTACCTTTTTACAATTATATTACAACTTGTATTTAAGGTAATTCTTCTAAGAATTGAATTATTTTCTCTAAAACTTTTTTTTTAAAGGTAATACGATCTGTCTTGAAATTATATTGCTGGACATACATCTTTTCTTCGATTGAAATACCTATGAATACCAAACCTACAGGTTTTTCTGGTGTCCCTCCAGTTGGTCCAGCTATACCGCTAATTCCTATTCCAATATCAACATTAGAAAGTACTCTTATATTATAAGCTAATTGTTTAACAACATTATCAGATACAGCACCATATTTCTCAATGATTTGCGGATCCACATTTAGTAGATTTATTTTAGTTTGATTACTATAACATACAATTCCTCTTTCAAATACTTTCGATGCTCCAGAGATATTAGTAAACATGTGTGAAACAAAACCCCCTGTACAAGATTCTGCAACTGCAATTTTTATGTTCTCATTAGAAAATTTTTTTATTATTTTTGAGATTCTTTCTAAAATATCCATAATTTTGCTCATGTAAATATTTAATACGAGTCGTTATTATTAATATAAAATAATAACAAATAAAAATAAATAAAAAAATAATATTGTATACTTTTGAATTATATTACATAATAACAGATTTAAATGAAATAATTCAACGAAGTGATTTAAATGGGAAAAGATGACGTTACTAAAGGATTCGTATTTAAGATTACTGTAATAGGAGATGGAGCTGTAGGGAAGACTTCCTTAATTAAAAAATATACTCAAGGTAGCTTCCAAAAAGATTATATTAAGACCCTAGGCGCCCAATTCTCGAAATATGATGAAGAAATGGAGGGAGATAATTGTAAATTATTCTTTTGGGATATTGCTGGACAACGGGAATTTGATTTCATGCGTCCCACATTTTACAAGGGTAGTAAAGCTGCAATCATAGTATTCTCCCATACTGATGAAGATAGTTTTAATCATATAGCAGATTGGCATGAAGATATTAAAAAATATACTGGAGATCTCCCAATTGTATTATTTGGTAATAAAACAGATTTAATTGATGAAAAGGATTTAGATGACGAAATCATAAGTGATATAATTAAAGATAGCAATTTCCTTGGCTATTATAAGACATCTGCTAAAACAGGAAGCGGTGTTTACGAAGCATTCCAAGCAATTATAAAAAAATTATATTACAAATACAAAGAAGAATAGAAAATGTATGAAGATATCAACCAAGGATATCCAAAGATTTTATTTTTTTCGTCAAATCATTGCGCACCTTGCATCCCAGTGGAAGAAAAGCTAAAGAGAATAAATATTTCACTATTCGGAAAAAAATTAAGAATTGAAAAAATCTCAATTGATTTGGAAGAAAATCGTCAGTTAACACAAGAGTATCGTATTTCATCAGTTCCCACATTAATTATAGCAGATAAGAGATTATCAGTAAATATACAAGAAGAAGAAATTATCGATGCGATACTTTATGCGTTTATATCTTCAGTCAAAATATAAATTTACATAAATAAAAAAAATGTATAATAAAAATAAAAAAAGAAGTGAAATTTGATGGATAGGCAATTACTCTCCAAAATTCTCGCTCAAATGAAAAAAAATTTAAGAGAGGGCAAAAACATCGGAGATATGAAAGTTGGTGCTTTATTAGCTTTAGGACACCAATTAGAAGCAATCTTTTACTATTTAGGCCATGAACTAGGAACAAACTTAAAAATTAAGCCCGTTAAGGAGATATCTCAAGTTCCAGATGAAATAAACCGAATTATTACTGAGTTTAATCTTGGAAAAGTTGAGATCACTGAAAGTACAGAAGAGATAGTACAGCTAAAATTAAAGGACCATTCATCCATAAAAGATTTAATCAAAAAAGGAATTAGGACATCAGGAAGTTTTTGTTCATTTGAAGCAGGGTTATTAGCAGGAGTTGTAGAGAAATTAAGTGATCGTCATTGTTTTGCTCAAGAAATTGGATGTAGTTTACAAACCGGCGAGAATTATTGTACTTTCATGATTGTGTTTCAGAAAGATTAATAAGATTAATTAAATATTTTTTCTTATCCATTTTTTATATAAAGTATTAAACCACATGAAGTCCTATACATAATAATAATGTGGATGTAAAAATTTATTCAAGTTTGATTCAATAAGAAATTAAATAATCAAAAATAAATTAAATAAAAATTATCAATATATTATCTCATAAAATTTAAATCAAAATTACTCAGAAAAGGTTTTTCAGATTGGAACCTAGTTATATAATTAAGATTTGTTTGCTTGGGGAAGCAAATGTGGGGAAGACATCACTTGTATATAGATTTATTGAGAATAAATTTAGAGAAAATTATAAATCCACACTTGGTGTAAACCTTTTAAAGAAGGATATGAGTATTGCAGATTATGGTAGTGCTTCTGCTCAGATTTGGGATCTAGGGGGCCAAGAATCCTTTAAATCTCTTAGAAAGTTATATTTAGAGGGAGCTAATGGCGCATTGTTGGTTTATGATATGACTAGCAAGAAAAGCTTTGAAAAACTTGGTGAATGGATACAAAGTTTTAGAGATGCTAGGGATGATGCTCCTATAATGTTAATAGGAAACAAATCTGATTTAAAAAAGCAAATTAAAATAACTGAAAATAAATCCTCGGAATATGCTAAAGCAAATGATATGTCTTTAACTATAACTTCAGCTAAAACTGGTCGAAATGTTGAAGAGGCTTTTATACAATTAACTAAACGTATTTTAGATCAGATCTCAGAAGATTCTTAAATTGCGATTTAGATAATTTCTTTTCTTTATTAATTTTTGAAAAAAATTATTTATGACTATCAAAATTTGGTGATTTTAGCACTATTCTTTTTTAAATCTACCACCTTTATAAAGGAGGATTTATTTAAATAAAATTAACAAAAAAACCGTGAAATAAAGAATATTATTATTTTACAAAATTTAAATCACAATTATCACTTATATTTATCATGTCAGATGAAGAAATTGAAGATGAGTTAGTAGAAGAAGAAGAGAAAGAAGAAAAATCTAAAGGGAAAGAAGTGGAAGGAGAATACGATTATAAAACAGACTTAGATTATAAAATAGAAAACGTTGTAGCAACAGTTGTGGTGGAAATAACAGAGAAAATAGATCTTAATCAGATTGCAAGACGCCATGCAGATGTAGAATATAACCCAGAACGTTTTCCCGGCCTTGTAATGCGAATTGAAAAACCTCGCGCTACTATTTTGATATTTTCTACCGGAAAAATGGTAGTTACTGGTCTTAGACAAGCATCAGAAGCAGAAAGAGTTGTTGATAAGGTTGTTAAAAATATTAGAAAAGCAGGAATAAAAGTAGCTAATCCAGAAATTACTATTCAAAATATTGTAGCTTCAGGTGATCTCCATACAAATATCGATCTAAATATGGCAGCAATTGTCATGGAATATGCTATGTATGAACCAGAAGTATTCCCCGGTTTAATTTATCGGATGCAAGATCCAAAAACAGTATTTCTAATTTTTTCGACGGGAAGAATTGTGTGTACAGGTGCAAAACGAAAAGAAATAGTTAGAGATGCGGTCTTAAAGTTGAACCAACAAGTTAGAGAATTAGGTGTAGCAAAAAAGGATATTGGAGATTCAGAATATCAAGATATTACTTTTATCTAATTTATTTTTTATCTTTTTTATATTTGGACAATTGAATGTCAAGTAATAGATAGTTTTAAATTGTTTTCTTTTTGCTAATTGCATCAATTGAATTAATATATTCATTATATAATGCTTCAATTAGTTTATTTTCTTTAGCCTTAGTAATTACAAAAAGAAATAATTGATTTAGTGTAACATGGTTGCTTATTTTATAAATATCCTCTGTGAACCCGATACAATCGCTATATTGATCAAGGAAATTGCATAAAATATATCTATTTTCATTTCTCATATTTACTTTATTTAATACCCCAAACATTCTTAAAATTAACGGTGCTTGATATTTGATTTGATTATGCTGTATTGAGCGAAATAATTTTAGATGTTCATATTTTTTTAGAGGAACCGACATAAATAAAAAAAGAAGAAGGAAGTTTTTGAAAAGGAGTAATACTAGGGTAATACGAGAAAAGTATGCATTTTTATTTTCTAAGAAATTATACTAGAATTCATAATCAAACCCTTTGAATTCATTTGTAGGAGGAGTAAATTCATGTTCTATTTTCTCGACTTGAGCATGCTTAGGACCTTGTTTAGAGAACTTTAATAATTCAAATAATTTATCCTGAGGTCCTTCAGCTTCAATATAGACGGTGCCATCAGACATATTTTTAACGTATCCAGTTAAACCTAATTTTCGAGCAACCTTCCTAGTAGTATAGCGAAAAAAAACACCTTGCACGTATCCGAATACTTTAATTTTTATCTTAGATACTTTCATACTCTCAAATAATAAGAATCTTTCTCAGAGTCATATCCTACAACATTATTTTTTACAAGCGTTTCAAGGACACTTAATAACCATTGTTTTTTTGTCATTATCACCTTTTTAAAATCTTCAAGCTTTACTAGATCTTTAATTGCTAGCAAGAATAAGATTTTACTTTTTACAGGTAAATGATTTGTTTTTGTAATGAAATCGAATTTTACTTCATAATCATATTCTCTTGTTTTTAGAAAGGCAACCTCATTACTTAATTTTGTTATTACTTCATCAGTAGTACGGAAAGCATCCAAACTGATATGAAACATCGCCTCTAGAGTTTCTTTTAATTTCTCTTCTTCTGTTAATTTATCAATCTCTTGATTAAATTTTTCGAGAATTTCTAAATAGTCATTACCATCATCAAATTTGCTTAACACTAAAACGATTATGATTTCTTTTTTTTCATTATAATAAGAAACTGAGTTCCATTTTTTTTCTTCTGTAATAATGTAAGATTCAGTAAAGTTATGTGATATCGTTATTTGTTGTACCACTGGATTTGGAATTTCTAAGTCTTCAGGGAATTTTAAATAAATAATACCTCCCTCAACCTCATCCCAACGAATTAAAAAGATACCATTTGGCATTGTATCTATTTCAGCGTCCAATTAAATTCTTAATATTTTAAAAATCGTTTATTATTAAAAATATAATTATTATTTGCTTAATTAATCAATTATGATATCGTAATATATATATTTGACCTCAAGCTGGTAAAATTAAACCAGACTTAGAATGATTAACTAAAAAAATAAATAATACAACATTGATCTGTCACTTAGAGGATACGATATGGCAGTATTTTATGTATATATTTTAGAAGTTATGGCTAAGAATGGAAAAAAAAGATATTACACTGGTTACACCAATAATCTCTATAGGAGATGGAAGGAACATCGAAATGGAACTGGTGCTAAATTTTGTCGTGGTAAGAAACTTATTGAGTTAAAATATTTCGAAACTCATCAAACTAGAAAGGAAGCTATGAGAAGAGAATTGCAAATCAAGTCCTTTTCAAGACAGCAAAAAGGAGAACTTATAAAGAGCATTAGTTTTAATACAAATTAGTTGATTTAATTTTTGAATAACAAAAATTTTTTGATCTGTTTAGTAGGATTGCCTGCATCGGGTAAGAGTACATTTGCTAATTCGTTAAAAATTGCCCTTAAAAAAAAATTTAATAATTTGGAAGTTAAGATTATTGATCCTGACATAATTAGACAAAAAATAACCTCAGATAAATTTGATCACGAAAAAGAACACATTGTCAGAAATGAGAATTTAAAAATTATTAGGAGTGAGTTAGAACTAGGGAATACTGTAATTAGTGATGATTTAAACTACTATTCAAGTATGAGACATGATTTAAAAGGAATTGCAGATGAACTTAATCTAGATTTTTCTATCGTTCATATTGCAACCCCTATTGAAATTTGTATGAAGTGGAATGAAAAAAGAGGTGAACCTATTCCTATAGAGGTTATCAGTAAAATTCAGGATAAATTTGATATGTTTAATAAATATAATTGGGATAATCCTATTGCCACGTATGATCTCTCAGAGATATCTGACCTAAACATAGTAATGAAGGAATTTTTGGCTAAATTAGAAGATAAGATGAATTTTAGAAAACAAAAATTTGGAAAAGAAAGGACTAAGATTATTTCTAACATATATAATGAAAATTTAGACAAAATTACTAGAGTTTATGTAGGAAAACTTGTATTAAATCCTAGTTTTATCCCTCTTAAAAACAAGATTTTTAAATTAAGAAAAACCTATATAAAAAAAAATAAAAATAAAGCGCTAAGCGAGACAGAAATCTTAAAAAGGTTTAAAATTTATTTAGAAAAAATTCTAAATATAAAAATTTCTTGAATGTTTTTTTGACAGACAATTATAAAAATTAAAGAAAAAGAAAATAAACTACTATTACTTTTTTTACATGATAATTTTCAAAAATTTGATTAGTTTCGTTATGAGGAAAAATGTCGCAAGGAAAAATTGTGAAGAAGAACTCTAAACTCAGAATTGAGAGGTTAGATAAAAGTCGAAGTGGACGTTCTCTTTGTTATATAGATCAAGATATAATGTTTGAATTAGGATTAAACACAGGAGATATTATTGAGATTAGAGGAAAGAAAAAAACTACTGGTATTGCTGTTTCTTCAGGTTCAGATAGAGGAAAGGGGATTATTAGACTTGATGGACTCCAAAGATTAAATGCAGGAGCAACAATAGGAGAATATGTTACATTACAACTCGCAGATGTTCATCCCGCAATTGAAATTATATTAACTCCTACCCGTCCTAATATTGATTTAAAGAGGCAAGCAGAAGCGATTAAAGGAAAGTTAATTGATAAACCGGTAGTGTTAGGCGATATCGTTGATGTCTTGGGAACTTTTGTTCAAAGAGATGAGAGTGACAACCCAATGTCTGAAATTATGAAAATGTTTCCTTTTGGAGCTAAAAAAAGGCCAACATTGGGAACGTTAAGGTTAATTGTGGAGAATTTAAAACCTTCAGATAAAGTAGTTAAAATAACTCGTGATACTCTAATAAAAGTTAATAAAAGAGTAGCGGTTCTTAATATCTCTGGGGGTGTTGTTACTTACGATGATGTCGGAGGATTGACAGATGAAATTCAAAGAATTAGAGAGATGGTTGAATTACCTTTAAAACACCCTGAATTATTCCATCGTTTGAATATAGATCCACCTAAGGGTGTACTATTTCATGGACCTTCTGGAACAGGTAAAACGCTTATGGCAAAAGCTGTTTCACAAGAATCTAATGCTAATTTTATAATTATAAATGGTCCTGAAATAATGAGTAAGTTTTATGGAGCAAGTGAGGGGAGACTTCGAGATATATTTAGAGAAGCAGAAGAAAATGCGCCCTCTATAATTTTTATAGATGAAATCGATTCTATTGCTCCAAAACGGGTTGATACTTCAGGAGAAGTAGAAAGGCGAGTTGTTTCTCAATTGTTATCTTTAATGGATGGTCTACGTGGTAGAGGGGAAATAATTTGTGTTGGTGCTACTAACAGAATTAATGCAATTGATGAAGCTTTAAGAAGACCGGGAAGATTTGATCGTGAGATTGAGTTTGGTGTTCCAAATGTTAAGGGAAGAAAAGAAGTATTTCAAATACATACAAGGGGAATGCCAATAGAAAAAGACGTCAAACTAGATGACTATGCTGATATAACTCATGGGTTTGTTGGAGCTGATATTATGGCGGTATGTCGGGAAGCTGCGATGTATTCACTTAGAAGAATTTTACCAAAGATCAATTTAGATGAACCAATCCCTAGTGAAATTATTCAAGAAATTAAGATTAAAAATAATGATTTTATTCAAGCTCTAAATATGATTGAACCTTCTGCAATGCGAGAAGTTATGGTCGAAATTCCTGATACCTCTTGGGATGAAGTTGGAGGCTTAGAGGATATAAAAAATGAGTTAAAAGAAGCAGTAGAATGGCCATTGAAATATCCTAAATTATTCGAAAGAGCAGGGATTCGCCCATTAAACGGAATACTCCTTTTTGGGCCCCCCGGATGTGGAAAAACCCTTTTAGCTAAAGCTATTGCCACTGAAACAAAGACTAATTTCATAACAGTAAAAGGGCCCGAATTATTTTCTAAATGGGTTGGCGAAAGTGAGAAATCAGTAAGAAATATTTTTAGAAAAGCTAGACAATCGGCACCTTCAATAGTCTATTTCGATGAAATTGATGCTGTTTCCGCTTCTAGGGGAATTAGCGAGGGAACCGCCCTTAGAGACTCAATTGTAAATCAAATATTAGTAGAAATGGATGGAATTGAAAATCGAAAAGGTATTGTTGTTATTGCGAGTACAAATCGACCTGATATGGTAGATTCAGCATTATTAAGACCTGGAAGACTAGATCGATTATTATATGTTAGAGCCCCTAACCTTGAAGAAAGAGAAGATATATTAAAAGTTCACACTAAAAACATGCCCTTAGCAGATGATATTTCTTTAAAACATACCGCACAAACAACAGAAGGATATAGTGGTGCCGATTTAGAAAATGTATGTCGTGAAGCAGGAATGCAGGCAATTAGAGAAAAATTAAATGATTTAGAAAAAATAGAACAAAAACACTTTGATTTTGCATTGTCTAAAATTAATTCGACATTACCAAACGAAATTATTGAAAAATATGAAAGTATGGCTAAAGAAATAACTAAATCAAGGAATATTCAGGAATCCAAAGCTGATTTATATAGATAAGTGAAACCTCAATAATCCTCTTTTACTCTTTTTCTATTGATCTGATTATAGTATTAATTGATTTTGTAAAATTTTATTATGAGCATTAGTTAATTATTATTATCAAAATAATTTTGTTGATGTTTTAAATGAATGATATTAAAATTGATTGGGATGGTCATATAAGAAAATATTGGGCGGCAATGGAAGAATTAAATTTAGATTTTTGTGTTCTAACTCGAGTAAAATCTATAACATATCTGGTAGGATGTTTTGTTCCATGGAAAAGCTATTTATTTCTCCCAAAAGAAGGGATGGGAGAACCAGAACTATTTACTGTACTCTTAGACACAGAAAGAATAAGAGCAGAAGGACATTTGAAGAATATAAGTGGATGGGGGCCTCTCAAAGGATTTTATATAGAAAAGAAACTGCAAAAAGCAGCTAAAAAAGCAGGGGTATATAATCCTAAAGGAAAACCTCCTAGAATTGGTGTAGAGCTTGGATTAGATATTTGCGTAACTGGTCAAATGCTTTCATATACTGAAGCAGAATTATTAAAGAAAATGTTTCTTGGATGCGAACTTATTGATTTTAATGATAAAACCGAGAGAATTCAATTTATCAAAGAACCAGAGGAGATTGCTATGCTTCGTAAAGCATCTAAAATTACCGATATTGGACAAGAGGTTGTTAAGAAAGAATTAAGTGAACGTCCTACGGGGAAGATTTTTACTGAAAATGAGATTGCAGGAATAGGTACTTTAGCTATGAGAAAAGCAGGAAGCAATTATGAATGGACTTTCACAGGAAGTCAGGAAATCGGTTCAGGTCATCGAGCAAGCTGGACTTTTAATGGATGTACGCCAGCTACAAATAAAAAAGTAAAAGAGGGAGAATCTTTACTTGTAGACTTGCATAGCGAATATGGATGTTATCTTGGAGATTTAAGTCATAATTATATTCTTGGATCATGCTCTTCTGAGCTTAAAAAGTTCAATGAAGTATATGAACAATTATGTTATACTCTAATTGACAATATGTATATCGGAAATACATTTGATAACTGCTATCAAGAAGTACATAAAGTGGCTGAAAAAACAGGATATGGAAACGAATTATTCTTTGGAATTGGACATGGTATCGGTTGTATTGGGAATGAATCTTCCCCTGTTGTAGTTCCCGGTAAAGATTGGGGTCATTTAACATTCGAAGAAAATATGGTTGAAATTGCAGCAATAGTATTTAATCGACCTGGTCTAGGAGGACTTCGGCTTGAGTCGCCTACCCTTGTTACAAGTAAGGGTGCTGAAGTTTTACCGAAAACCAAATTTGAAGTTGATTATATCTAATTCTTTTTTTCCTTATGTTTTTAAAAAGCGGAGTTTATAAATTTTGAACGAATTTCTCAATTCTATCCATAGCTTCTTCAAGCTTTTCTAATTCAGTAGCATATGAGATTCTTATCATATTTTCTGAAAATGACCCAAAAATGTTTCCAGGAACGATAGCTACCGCTTGTTCTTTCATAATTCTCTGTGAAAATTGAGAACCGCTCAAATTGAATTTTTCTGTTGAGGGCATTATATAAAATGCTCCACTTGGTTTTACTACATTAAAACCCATCCTGTTTAATCGATTATGCACTAAATTACGTCTTTTATCAAAAGTCTCCCATATTTCCTTAAAAAAATTCGCGTCCATTTTTAGTGCTTCAATAAAACCATACTGAGCAGCATGATTAGTTCCTGCAATAGTATATTGATGAAATTTCTCCATTAAATCTATTATTTCTTTTGAAGCAATAGCATACCCTAATCTAAAACCAGTAGCAGAATATGACTTTGACATAGCATTTACTGTTATAGTTCTTTCAAACATACCATTTAAAGAAGCTGGACTTACATGTTTTAGTCCATCATAAATATAATTTTCATAGACTTCATCTGTAATTAAATACAAATCATTTTCTATAATAATATCGACAATTTCTTCCAAATCTTTTTGAGTTAAAGCATAACCAGTAGGATTATTAGGAGTATTGATCAACATTGCCTTAGTTTTATTTGTAATCGAATTCCTTATTTTTTCAATATTAGGGCTAAAATCTTTATTTCGCTCAACCTCTATCACTTTAACACCAAAAAATGAAGCACAGTAAAAGTAAGAGACGAAATTTGGTGAGGAAATGATCAACTCATCTCCAGGATTAAAAATTGAAGCAAATGCTAAAGTAACTGCTTGACTGGCTCCGTTAGTAACAATTATATTATCTCTCCATTTTATATTAATCTGATTAATATTAACCGCTTTCTTCTCTATTAATTCTAATAACTCAGGAACACCCCTAGTGGGGGCATACATAGTAATATTCTTTTTTAATGCGTTTATATTTCCTTGTATTACAGGTTCGGGAGTTCTAAAATCTGGCTGTCCAATCCCAAGACTAATAACACCCGAACGACCAGAGGCAAGATCAAATAACTCTCTTATAGCAGATTTTGGAGCTTTCAATAATCTTTGAGATGTTTCTTTCATGATTATACTCTTAACATAAATACTTTAAAAAGACTAGTCGTCAATTTTTTAATACAAAAAGAAGTTGTGCGAGACTATTAAAACTTTTTAAATCTCTACACCATGGTTGTTCAAGATTTGATTTACTAGAAGTATAAAAGCTTCTTCAATATTTTCTCCCAGTTTTGCACTTGTTTCAATAAAGTGGCTAGCTTTGATTTTTTGGGCTATTTTTTTACCTCTCTCTTGTGTTACTGTCCTTTGGTCTGTTAAATCTGATTTATTGCCAATTAATATATATGCTCCCTCTTTCTTAACATATTTTTTGAAATCTCGTAACCATTTGGAATTTATGCTATCAAAAGTGCTATAGCGAGTAACATCATAAACCAGTAAAGCACCTTGACATCCCTGAAAATACATACTGCGAACAACTCGGTACTTTTCTTGACCTGCTAGATCCCACATTATAAGTCGAACTTTTGTGCTATTCAAGTTTACATCTTTACGAACAATGTTTGCTCCTAGCGTAGGTTTGTAGTCCTCGTTAAATGAGCCTTCTACAAATTGATTTATCAAAGATGTCTTACCTACAGCAGCATCTCCTAAAATAACTACTTTGTATACGAATTCTCGATCGAGATTAGCATCTTCGATTATCATTGTGCAATTTAATATTTTGTTGTAGGTCTATTTAATACTTTTTTCATTTTTTTATAAAAAATTATATTAATGTCTAAATGGATTTCTTATATTACTTCAATTATATAACTTAATTTTCGTTTTTAACTTATTTAATACTTTTGTCAATTTTTAATTTAACTATGAAACTATTATGTTGGGGATCTTTTATGTCATCTATATCTCTCTCATAAATAACTTTATGTTCTGATGGTAAGGATTTTTGTAATGAATTAAGTAAAAATCCTTTAAACAAATCACAAGGAACTCCAATCTCAGAACAAAAGATACATCGATCGACACTTATAAACATTTCATTTTCGTTATTTTCTCTAATACTAACCTTCCAATCTGCTATAATTGAAGAATTTATTTCATCAATAATTTCTTCAAAACTTTTTCCAAATGGAAATAAATAAAATGAGAATTTCTTACCAATTTCAAAAAGGAGATCAGAGGAATCATATAATAAACAATTTTGAGCAGATATGATTTTTTTAAAAGAAAAAAAGTCTAATGTATCATTAGGGTTTTTATCTCTTATATCCTTTATGTGTATCATTCCTGCTTCTTTTAAGATAGATTTCATCCCATCATAATCAAGGATATCGTGATAGGCTTGAAGAAGCGCCACAATAACTTTATTTTTTACAAACCCTTTATAATCTCCAATCATTTCTGTTTAATTCGATACCTTACTTTTTATAATAATTTATTAATTTCTTTCGAATTTAACTCCACTTTTCTTTAATATATACAAAACTAATTTTTTAAACGCTTCCTCAACGTTTTCCCCATATTTTGCACTTGTTTCTATAAACTCTGCAGCATCAATCTTTTGAGATAATGATTTTCCTTCTTCGGATGATACTTTAATTGAATCTTTTAAATCTAATTTGTTACCTATTAATATATAAACTCCATCAGGCCTGCTAAATTTTTTAAAATCCTCAAGCCATTTTATTGTTATCTGTTCAAATGTTGAATAACGTGTTATATCATAAACTAGAAGTGCTCCGACACAACCCTGAAAAAAATTTTGACGTGTTAATTCATATTTATCCTGACCGGCTATATCCCATAAGAGCAAACGAATTTTGGAGTTTATTTCGTCAATTCTTATATCCTTTGATACTATGTTTACACCTAGAGTTGGCGTGTAACTTTCTTTAAAGGAATTAGTAATATATTTATCAATTAAGGATGTTTTCCCTACTGCAGGATCTCCTAATATTGCCAACTTTAATGCCCATTCTCTATTCTTATTATATACCATTAAATCTCAACCCATTTTCATAAATCTAAAAGCGATAAATTAAATTGAGGATCCTCAGCGCGACTTAATTCTTGATCAATTTCCAATATTTTAACTTCACCTGTAACGGATATTATGCTTGGTTGGCTTAGATGTCCTCCTATTACAGAATAATCACTTCTTCCTAAAGTTACATGTAAGTGAATTATTGGCTCTTTACCTTTATATGTTATATTTCCTATGCAACTAATTAATTCTACGTATTCATTAAAAGTTTCCATTTTGTAATTTTTGGAATCAATATCATAAAAACCGATTGTAAATTTTTTTAATGCACCAATACAGTTGATTAATCCAGATTTGATATTATATTGTTTAACTAAGTCAATGATTGAGTTTATTAAATCTTCATTAGGTTCAACTTTCCCGAAAATAATGCGTTTAGATCTAGTTTCGATACTTTTCATTTTCATTTAAATTTTATTAAACTTTAATTCCTTCATTCCTTAATATTTGAAAGACTAATTTTTCAAAAGCTTTTTCTACATTTTCTCCGTATTTCGCACTCGTTTCAACAAGGTTACTTGCGTCTATTTTATCTGCAAGTGCTCTTCCCTCCTCATTGGATACTGTTCTAGAATCTTGTAAGTCAATTTTATTTCCTATTAAAACATAAGCTAAATCTTTTTCTCCATATTCATTTAGATCTTCTAACCATTTAGATTCAATATTTTTAAATGTAGCATGTCTGGTTATATCATATATAAATAATGCCCCTACTACACCTTGAAAAAACATTTTTCGCGAAAGATCATATTTTTCTTGACCAGCAATATCCCAAATAACTAACCGGATTTGATTATGTTCTGTTTCTAATTCTTTCACACAGATTGAAACGCCTAATGTGGGCTTGTAATCTTCTTTAAATTGGTGATGAGCATACATATTGATCAGAGAGGTTTTACCAACCGCGCTATCTCCTAATAAAACAAGCTTCAGAACAATGATGTTGTCAGACATCGTTATTAAAAAGATCTATTTGAAAATATTATCTATTTTTTATAGATTAGATAATTTCATATTTTTTATATTTGAGCTAAATAAGAGATTTTCATACATCTGCTACAAATTATTTTTTCATCAATAATACCGTAATATTTTTTAGATCATTTTACTTCATTTAAAATATAACGTGGATGTGGATGCTATGAGTATAAATATTAAATTTCTAAGTTTTGCACAAAATATGATTAAGATCATATCCACGATTATTATTATCTAAATTCATTTATTTGTGAAGTGAATTTTCTTAGCTTTTACTTCCACATCCTACTTCATAAATAATGCATTCGGTATTTATGATATAACCAAATTTGTTAATTAAATAGTTTTTTAATATTTTTAAGTCAAAATATTTGAGTATGAAAAAAAAAATTAAGTTAGGTGTTAAAAATTTCTTATAATGAAAAAGAATTAGAAGTATTACGATTTTGGAAAAGAAATGAAATATTTGAAAAAAGCGTGGCGCAAAGACCAAAGAATAATCCTTATGTATTTTATGATGGACCCCCATTTGCAACGGGATTACCTCAACACGGTAATATATTAAGTATTGTAACAAAAGATGTATTCCCGAGATATTGGACAATGAAAGGGCATCATTGTGAGAGGAGATGGGGTTGGGATTGCCATGGACTTCCTATAGAAAGTGTCTGTGAACAAGCTCTAAATTTGAAACAGAAGAAGGACATTTATGAGATGGGTGTAGGAGAATTCAATGAGTTTTGTCGATCAAAAGTGCTTTGGTACGCTAATGAATGGAAAAAAACCGTTGATCGAATGGGTAAGTGGATAGAATTTGATAATTCGTATAAAACTATGGATAATACTTATATGGAAACCGTGTGGTATATTTTTAAGAAGATATATACTGAGGGTTTTATATATAAAGGTAAAAAAGTACTGTTTTACTGTCCAAGGTGTGAAACCCCACTCTCTAATTTTGAAATTTCTATGGATAATAGTTATAAGGACATTACTGAACAATCTATAACCGCAAAGTTCGAATTAAAAGAAGAACCAAGGACATTTCTTCTAGCATGGACTACTACTCCTTGGACGTTGATCGGAAATGTGGCTCTAGCTGTTAATAGTAAGCAACCATATGTTAAAATAAAGGTTGATGGTGAATATTTAATATTAATAAAAAACAAAATAGACACCATCAAAGAAGAATATGAAATAATTAAAGAATTTAAAGGAAAAGAATTGTTAAATAAAGAGTATGAGCCTTTATATCAAATTTCTACAAAGAGCGACAAAAAAGGGTATCTCGTTATTGATGGCGGTGATGAAGTTTTGTCCGATGAAGGAACAGGAATTATACATATAGCGCTTTATGGGGAATTTGATTATGAAATGATAGATAAGTATGATCTTCCTGTAATTCAACATATTGATGAGCATGGCGAGCTGGCTAATGGTCCTATAGATTGGATTGGAATGTGGTTTAAGGATGTAGATGAAGAGGTTTTGGAGGATCTACATCATCGGAATCTTTTATTCGACTCAAAAGATTACACACATTCATATCCTTTCTGTTATAGATGTGATACTCCCTTAATTTATAATGCTCTTGATGCTTGGTTTATAGACATTCAGCATATAAAACCAAGACTTTTAAAAACCAATAATAATATCAACTGGTATCCTAAAGAAATTTCTAAAAGATATCAAAAGATAATAGAAACTGCTCCTGATTGGTGTATTTCAAGAAATCGGTTTTGGGCTACAGCAATGCCCATCTGGGAATGTGAAGAATGCAAGGAAATTAGAGTAATGGGATCAGTGAAAGAATTACAAGAAAATGCGATTGAAGAAGTTCCTGATGATCTGGATCTACACAGACACATAGTTGATAAAATACATCTTAGATGTCCAAGTTGTGGTAAAGCAATGAATCGTATATCAGAGGTATTTGATTGTTGGTTGGAATCGGGGTCAATGCCATATGCAGCAAAACATTACCCTTTTGAAAATATTGAATGGTTTCAACACAATTTCCCGAGTGATTTTGTTTCGGAATATATTGGTCAGGTCAGAGCATGGTTTTACTATATGCATGTAATATCAATTCTGTTATTTGATGATATTCCTTTCAAAAATGTGGTTGTAAATGGTAATTTACTTGGCGAAGACGGAACAAAAATGTCAAAATCAAAAAGAAATTACCCTGATCCAAACCTGATAATAGAAAAATATGGAGCAGACGCTTTAAGGATTTATCTTTTATCGTCTCAGCTGATGAGGGCAAAAGATTTAAATTTTAAAGAGGAAATTGTGAAGCAAGTATATCGTAGATTTACTTTGTTATTAATCAATGTTCTAAAATTTTATTCATTGTTTGAAGTCGATGAATTGACTATGAATATAGCCGAATCAAGTAATATTTTAGATAAATGGATTGTCAGTTCATTAAACGTCCTGATTCAGGATGTCACCTTACAAATGGATGATTATAATACAGCAGAAGTCAGTAAATTATTATTCATCTTCATTGAAGATCTCTCAACATGGTATATTAAAAACAGTCGAAATCGATTTAAAAGTGAATATTTAAATGAAAAATTACCAGCAATGAATACATTATCATATATATTAAAAAATTTATCAAAACTCTTAGCTCCCTTAACGCCATTTATTTCAGAGATGATATACCAAAAATTGAGAGAAAAAGGAATTGTAAACTTAGAATCCGTCCATTTAGAGTCTTGGCCTAGTTTTAATGAGAAATTTATTGATAGCGACGTTCGAAAAAACATGGAATTAACAAGGGAAGTAGTAAAAAGATCCTTAGAATTAAGAGATAATTCTCAAATTCCAGTTAGGCAAGTTTTAAATAAGGTTAAATTAAACGGAGTAAACCTTGATAATGAATATTTAGAAATAATCGCAGAGGCTATAAATGTGAGAAAAGTAATCATTGATAAAAGAGATTTTTCGGAAATTTTAATAGAATTAGATACCGAAATTACGCCAACGTTGAGGTTAGAAGGAATCGCCAGAAACTTAATTAGACACTTGAATAATTATAGAAAAAAATTGAATTTATCAACAAAAAATCGAATAAATTTATATATAAAAATAGTTGATAAAGAAATTTCAGAAGCTTTTGAAAAGCATGAAGAAAGAATTAAGAAAATGATCCAAGCTGATATAATCATTCAGAATTTAGAAGGAAAACAAGATATAAAGAAATTCAAAATTGAAAATAAAGTCGTTGAGGCATGTATTGAGGTAAGCAATTGACTTAAAATTATAAAAGAGGAAGATAGATCTTAAAATCTTCCGTAAAATTCTTATTTTTACTTAGTCTTTATTATTTTATGCTTAAAATCTATAATACCATGACTCGACAAAAGGAAGTTTTTAAACCTATAGAAGAAGGTCGAGTTAGAATTTATACTTGTGGGCAGACTGTATATGATGATGTGCACATCGGAAATGCAAGAACTTATAGTTCATGGGATGTAGTTATTAGATACTTACGATACAAGGGTCATGATGTATTCCACGTTCAAAACTTCACTGATGTGGGTCATTTAACTGATGATGAAGATCAAGGTGAAGATAAAATTGAGAAAAGAGCAAGAGAACAAAAGATAAATCCTTGGGAATTAATCGATAAACAAATTCAAGAGTATTGGCAAGTAATTGATGATTTAAACATTCATAGACCAAATATATCTCCTAGAGCAACAACTCTTATTCCTGATATGATTGAAATTATTCAAATTTTGTTAGAAAAAGGTTATGCTTATGAAGTAAAAGGCAATGTTTATTATGACACTACGAAATTTAAAGATTATGGGAAACTTGCGAGATTAAAACTTGATGAAGAGAAAGCACAAGCACGTGTAGCTCAAGATCCATTGAAAAAGAATTACTTTGATTTCGCATTATGGTTAAACGCACGAAAGGGGGATCAAATCCATACTATGCGATGGAACTCTCCTTGGGGTGAAGGATATCCTGGATGGCATCTTGAATGCTCGGTAATGGGTATGAAATATTTAGGAGATACCTTAGATATTCATTGCGGGGGAATTGATCACATTCCTACTCATCATCCCAATGAAATTGCCCAATCCGAAGCAGCTACTGGAAAAAAGTTTGTAAATTACTGGATGCATGCTGAATTTATCACTTTAAATGGCAAAAAAATGAGTAAAAGCCTTGGAAACTACGTTACAGCCCGTGAGCTAATTGATGAATATAGTGGACTTGTTGTGAGAATGGGGCTCGTCTCTGGACACTATCGATCTGCGGTGGATTGGAATCCACAAGTTATTGAAAACGCAAAAAATAATATTGAAAAAATAAGAAATTGTTTAAATGCTATTGAAAATTCAAGTGGTGGAAGTGAGAATACCCTTGAAGAAGCAATAGAAAATGTTAGAAAAGATTTTGAGGAATCCATGGATGATGATTTCAATAATCCAAAAGCCCTTGCCGCTATTTATGAATTTATTAAAAAGATTAATAGTTCCCTAGACAACAAAAAGGAAATTCTTATTAAAGCAAGGGAAACGTTACTTGAACTTCTCGGCATCTTTGGTCTTGACTTCATCAAAAAAGAAGAAGGAATTGATATTAAATTAAATAAATTAATGGATATTATCATAAATATTCGGGATAAGGCAAGGAAAGCTAAAAATTACGAAATTAGTGATGAGATAAGAGATAAATTAAAGGAAGCAGGAATCCAACTTGAAGATACCCCAGATGGCCCTCGTTATAGTCTCTTTTTCAAAAAGTAGTTTAAATCTAACCCTTAAGAAGAATAATAAAAAAAAATAGAATTAGAGAGTAGTTAAAACTTCCCATTTTTTATATAGAGCAGGATCTCCGCCATCCTCGATATAATCAACATATTTTTTTAATCCTGTTAAAATTGTGTCTGCTGTATTTTTATATAATTTTGAGAGCTTCTTGTCATCAAATTCGGTCCGAATTTCCACTTCTGTTTTATTCGCTCTAGGAGTCAAAATATACCCAATTGAATTCATATCACTTTTCTCCGTATACCATGTAGCACTTTTATTTTCATCAGTTTCAGTTTTGATAATTGTAATTCCTCCAACATCTGTTTCCAATTGGATTTTATCATCATCTAATGGAGTTACTGCAGTTACACTAGGATTCCATTTTGGTGTATTCAAACCATCTATTAAAATCTTATAAATATTTTCGGGTGTAGATTCAATTTTGATTTTTCTTTCCAATTTTGGCAAAAAATCACCATAGTTTTAAATGCACATAATTATATGATATTTACTTTTATATAGATTTGTGTGATTTTTAAATGCTGAATTATTTGTAAATAAGAATAATAATGCCAAAATCTATTATCTCAACATTATTGACTATTCCACGTTTGAAAAAAACTAAAAAAAATAAGAAATAAAATTAAATGATAAAAAAAAGATTATTGGAATGTTTTTAGTAGTTCCTCGATTTCTGCTTGGATTGCTTCCGGCTTCTTCGCTGTTTGGCCTGCTATGGCGAGCTGTCTTTCTATAATAGGTCTATGAAGTGTGTTCATAGCGCAAAATGGGATTTCGCGAACTTTAGAGGGATCATCTGGGTCTATAACACCATAATGAACAAGACATCTGCATACTCTTTCAAGATCAAAGTTGTAGCTGTCTTGGAAATGCATTGAGCTGATCATTAGGTTTCGGTCGTTAAAGAATTGTCCAGCAGATTTTAAGTTTGGAGCCATTACTAAACGAGCAAATGCTTGATATGTTTTACTAGTAAGAATTTTTTGTGGACTTTTAATATATCTTGCTGCTCCAGCAAAGAAATATGCCTTCATAACTTGCCGATAACCTAAACTGGTTATATCATCAACAAAGTTTCCAATTTTGGAAGCGATCTGTCCAAAGTCATCTAGGTTGATACCTTTCAATAATCCAGTAGGTTTTGGAACTTCTTGTTTCTCAACCATATCCCAAACTTGATTAGACCATCGAATCAATCCTTCAGCGTCAAAAAAGTTTTCGATGGGTTCCCACTCATCCTTATCATTAATTACACATATGGTAGCGAAGCCACAATCGCTATGACTCGTCATACTGAAGGGTGGCATATCGTCAAACCAAGCTAGCAATTTTGTAAACTTCGCTGTGAATGCAATAGGGTAAAACTTGGTTACTGAACCATTTGTATATTTATTAATTGCATCTTTTAAATCAGAAGTTGTATATCTAATATCCATTAATTCTTCAAAACTTATACGTCCGGTTAATGAAACTGGTTGGAATATAACGCCTGATACAACATCACAATTATTTTTTGCAAAATCCAAAATCTTTCCAATTTCATGATCATTTACGCCTTTAGCGATTACTGGGACTAACATAACACCATAAAATCCAAGCTTTCGAGCATTTTCAATGACTCTCTTTTTAAGAGGCCATAAGTTAACTCCTCTGATCTTTTTCCATACTTCAGGATTATCTGTTGCATCAAATTGCAGATACAACGCATCCATTCCAGCATCTATGCATTTTTTCGTAAATTCTAGTGATTTCCCAAATCGAACACCATTGGTGGTTACCATAACTTCTGTAAAACCCAATTCATGTCCTTTACGAATAATTTCTGGGAGATCGTCTCTAACTGTAGGTTCTCCTCCAGATAGCTGGAGTAAAACCGCTGGAATAGGTTTCATTGATCTGAAATGTTCCATAATTCGGACGAGTTCTTCGAATGTAGGTTCTACAACGTAACCTGCCGCGCTGGCATTCGCAAAGCATATTGGGCAGGTTAAATTACACCTATTGGTAATATCTATTAAACATATGTTCGGAGCACTTTTATGGTTTGCACAAAGACCACAATCATATGGGCATCCTTTGTTTATTTCTTTAATTCCAGAGGATGTGTATTCAGGTTGAGTAGAATTATTAACAGTAGAACCAATATCGTTCGTAATATTCTGTTGCCATTTATATTCTTCTGGATTAATAGATAGTTTATCTTTGAATTCTCCATGTTCCTTACAAGTTTTTCGCATCATTACCCAGTTTGTTTCGGGGTCTACGTAAATTTCTGCTGAAACATGATGCATACATTCTGGACAAATGCTTATAGTAGTTCGAATAATTTCGACTTCATCCTTTTGATCAGATTGAGTCTCTAACTCTGTCATAAGAATCTATACTCTGTTATTATTTGTTTAAAATAGTGTTTTAATAAATAGTTATTCTATTAATTAAACTTTTAAATCATTTAAATCTTTTAATAATCTCTATACTATTATCGATATTATTAAAAAAGATTAACAATCTTAATAAAATTGGAAATTGTGTGTCATATTTTAGTCTTCTTAAATTGAAATTATAATAGTTAACTTTAAATTTTAAATTTTAATAAGAATTGCGAACAGATTTTTCATTGTCTTTTCAAAATCTTCAATAATTACTAAAAGTTTTGTTTTTGCTCCTCTTTAATCATTATTAGAAATTCCGATCTCTTAAAAGTTTAAGATCTTCATGGAAGTTATAAGATTAGAAATGATTAAGGGTGACTCCTGTCCTACGAGACGCAAATACGCGTCAAAACAAAATAGGGGGAGGAGGGCGAAATCAGAGTGTAAGAATTTACACTACCAAAAGACAAAAATCCAGGGTGTAGGCAGGAGTCATTATTTTTTGATTTCTATTAATTTACTTTAGTTATTTCCTATTTTGTTTGTTTTGAATTTAATTTTATTTTAGATTTTAATAAAATTGTGTTTTTTTATTGATAGATTGCTTTCAAATTTTTATCCTAAATTTATTATATCATTAAGAGTTTATAAATTAAATCATTATAGTTCCTATGGCAATTTTAGTTTAAAAAAGAAATAGGATTAATAAAAGGATTAATTTAATCAATGGACATAAAAATCTTAGTATAATCATGTCAAATAAAAGTGAAGAACAAACTGTAGGAAGACCAGAACCAAAATTTAAGATTGATTTTGTGACAATAATATGGATAATTGTTGGTTTTATTGTATCTTGGGTAAATATGTTGATTATTTCAGAGTCGATGGAGATTTGGTCGTACTTAACAATAATTTTTACAACGATAATACCTACAGTAATTATTGGTTTAAAGAACCGATATTGGGGGTACGGTTATTTGTTTGGGTTTGCTATTGCAGGAATTCCGTTCTTGTTCATAGTTGAACTTTTTATAGGGGGTTATACATTTGCAACATCTTTGTTTATTTTCATTATATTATGGTTAATCTTCTGGAAAGCTTGGAGGTCTCTATCTTCAATTAAGCAACTAAATAAATAAAAAAGACCAAAAAATAACATTTAATGATTGAATTACATTAAAACTAAATATTTACATTTTATGCAGAGTTTTCCTTCTTTTTTTGCTTTTTCAGCGCATTCTAGGCAATATTTTGTTTTACACGCGGGACATGTATAAATTTCTCCTTTAATATCCCCTTTATGAAAAAGACAAAATCTTTCATTGAAAGTAACCGAAGGGGGCAATATTGGGGGAGGAGGTACTTTTTTATCACTCATTAAATCACATTACATAATAGTCTCTTAAATAGAATTAATTAAGTCTTATTAAGATATTAAAAAAAATTATAAATTACACTGTAATTTAAGCTAATTTACTAAAGTGTAGGAATATCTTCAATCATTACACTAATAACATTAGCAACAGACATAAACTTATCTTTAATAGTATCGACTGTTAATTCCCCTGCATCAACCATATCTCCAATAAGATACGTCTCATAGAAGCATTTTTCCATTTCATAGCATAATCCCGTTGTATGTAGTATTTCGTTGCTTAAATTCATATCATTCAATACATTAGAGATTCCCTTGACGAGATCTGGCGAAAATTCTTTGAGTTTTACAAGGATTTTTTTAATATTTTTATTTTTTGTGGGAAAACAGCTTATTTTGACAACATCTTCGCGAGAAATAAAAATTAATAAATAATAGGGTGAATTTAATATTTCTTCCTTAATTTCAGAAGGAAAAATAGGGTTTTTACTAAGTTCTTCATTGTTTATAATAAGACCTAAAGAAATTTTATTTTTTTCAGTGCTATTGTCTGTTTCCATAATAATCAAAAACCTAAAGATAATTAAAAGTTATATTTGCGTAAGCATATATAAAGTTTTTTTATTTTTAATTTTTTACACGATTTATATAGGTTGGTTTTGTTATATTTTTCTTCAATTAAAAGCTTATGAATCTTCAATACTTAGAACTCTGGTATTACTAAGATAATATTTGTATTTTATATCTAAATCGAATTTTCATTATTTAATATCTCCAATAAATAAGAATTAATTGCAGCTTTAATAATGGAATTCCAAAATAATTTTAATCAAAATGGAAATAACTTTGGATTTAAGCTTGATAAGTTTACTTCTCAAGAGTGTAGGTTTCATGCGTTATATTTTATTGATTATGAGACTGGTGCTTTACTTGTAAGCAACCGATATACGGATAATTTAAATTTTTTAAAGGATGACTTAATCTGTAGCTTTTTAAATGCAATTAATTTATTCATTAATGAGATCAATGAAGGTGCCAATGAAGAACTTCAAGAAATTAATTTTAAAGGTACAAGAATTTTATATGAGAGAGAAGGAAGGCTCTTAGCTATAGCGATTACTAAAAAGACCAATTTACAAATGGAAAGAGGAATTCTAAGAGAAATTGTCGAAGATTTTTATATCCGATTTAAGCATCACATTAATAATTTTAATGGAGAAGTATATCCCGCGATACTTGATTATAAAAAAAGATTGAAAAGTATGAATTTGAACTCATTATTTAAATTGAATATTCATATTTAGTCCATTAAGAAGAGTCTTCTGTATCATCATCTTTTTTAAATTTTTCAACTTCATTTTCAAATTTTTCAACGATATGTTTCGCGTCAGTTTTTATTTCAATTCGTTTTTCATCAATTTCTTTTTGTTCTTCAATTTTTTTTGCATATTTTTCTATAGTGGTAAGGATTTTCTCACTCACATCTCCTAAATTTAGATGTAGTCCGGTACGTTGTTCATCTAATTCCCGTTGTTTCTCAATTCGAAATGCTTTCTCACTAACAGATTTCTCAATTTTTTCTCCTGTGCCGTCGATATCTGCATTTATTTCCTTACGCTGTTCATCCAATTCCCGTTGCTTCTCAATTCGAAAGGCTTTCTCACTAATAGATTTCTCAATTTTTTCTCCTGTCCCATCAATATCTGCGTGTATTTCCTTACGCCGTTCATCCAATTCCCGTTGCTTCTCAATTCGAAAAGCTTTCTCACCAATTGATCTCTCAATTTTTTCTCCAGTCCCATCAATATCTGCGTGTATTTCCTTACGCTTTTCATCCAATTCCCGTTGCTTTTCAATTCGAAACGCTTTCTCACCAATTGATCTCTCAATTTTTTCTCCTGTACCGTCGATATCTGCGTGTATTCCTTTACGTTGTTCATTCAATTCTCGCTGTTTTTCAATTCGAAATGCTTTCTCACTAACGGATTTCTCAATTTTTTCTCCTGTACCGTCGATATCTGCATGCATTTCCTTACGCTTTTCATCCAATTCCCGTTGCTTTTCAATTCGAAACGCTTTCTCACCAATTGATCTCTCAATTTTTTCTCCTGTACCGTCGATATCTGCGTGTATTCCTTTACGCTGTTCATTCAATTCTCGCTGTTTTTCAATTCGAAACGCTTTCTCACTAACAGATCTCTCAATTTTTTCTCCTGTACTGTCGATATCTGCATGTATTTCCTTAAGCTGTTCATCCAATTCCCGTTGCTTTTCAATTCGAAACGCTTTCTCACCAATTGATCTCTCAATTTTTTCTCCAGTCCCATCAATATCTGCATGTATTTCCTTACGCTGTTCATCCAATTCCCGTTGCTTCTCAATTCGAAACGCTTTCTCACTAACAGATCTCTCAATTTTTTCTCCTGTACCGTCGATATCAGCATGTATTCCTATAAGCTGTTCATGAATTTCTCGTCGTTTTTCAATCATAAATGCTTTTTCATCAATAGAACCTGAAATCTGTTCCTTTCCCTTTTTAAAAGCTAATTTTCTTTCTTCTTCAGTACTTTTTAAATAGGCCTCTCTCTCTTCTTTTTCTTTCTTATAAAGATCATCAACAAGCTTTTTTTGTTGTTCTATTTCTTCCTGAGATAAAGGTTTTTCATTTTCACCCAAATTTCTCACTTTCTAAAAATTTTTGGCATTTTTTTTTAAATATAATATCAAAATTAGTATTTAATAATTTTTATGTTTAAACTATAAATAAGTTTTAAGATAAATAAGGAGTATTAGGATTTAACTAAAATTATAAGTTTTCTAATTATCTATTTTATAGGAATTGGTCCAAAAGAATCCTCTTGCATATGTTCCATAAGGCTTTCCATTGTTAATTTCAGTGTGAGCATTTCCATAACTTCCATCTCTAATTTCTTTGCTTTTTCAGAATCTAATGCTAAGTTATGTTTTGTAATTAAATTTTTGAATTCTTTTTTTAAATTTTCTCTTAACTCATCTTGTTTATTTAAATTGATATCTTGAGTTTCTAGCCATTTATCTATCTTTTGTTTAATTTGAATGTCTACATTATTATCTAAATTATACGTAACCTCAACTTCATTGAGATTCTCTAGATTATTAAGATATTTTTGATCTTGGTACATTGGTTTAAGTAATAATCCAAGATTCATGATTAAAGGTTGTTTTTGAAGTTTCTCTAAGGAATCTGTTAAGAATTCTAAAACTTGATCTTTTTGCGTTATTTTTGAATAATTAATATATTGTTGGACAAAATGCATTATTGAATTTTTTATTAATAATTCTTCAAAATCAAAGATAGATTCAGGTTCAATTTCAAGAGTATTATTAATACAAGTGTGTAATGAGTTCATGAAAGGTTTAATATCTTTAAACATTGAGAATTTATCTATAAAACTCAAAATATCGCCTAAAATTTCGAGTTTATTCTCATCTGGTTCCGTGTTATAATAATGATTGATATTATGCTCCAAATCGCTGTTCTTATCAGAAATCGATAAGAGTTGTTTTACGTCAGAATAAATGGAACTTAAATCCACGATAATTTTATTTTGTTTTCAATCTTTAAAAAAATTTATTTTATTTTAGAAAAAGATTAGAAAAAAAAAATTAAAATGCTGTGGTGATTAATGCCGTAGTGCCATGTTTTTGAGCTTCCTGAATAAGTTCCATTACTTCTTCAGAAGATAAAGGAACTAAATCGAGAGCGCTCATACCAGATAATTTTAATTCAGCAGTAGTAGTGTCAGCAAGATTATTACAAGCACCTGAAAAAAATACTTTCCTTCTACCAAATTCTTTCCTTAATTTTTGACCCACTTCTTCAATAGCACAATATCCTGCCACAAGTCCTTTTGTATACCCTTCTGCTTTTAATTGGTCTATAATATCCTCATTATGTCCTTTTCCCATAACAATAAACCAACCACCTTTAAATTTTTCTGGATAATCAAAAGCTAACCATTGTAGTAATGATAACGGATTATTTTGACAGCCTTCTCTGCATAATAATTCTTTTCCTTTTATGATTTTAACATTTTCTGGAAATTTTTGTAAGAGATCCCATTCATACTTTTCTTTATAAGCTTCTAAATCTTTTCCTATTACTTTTATTTTGTTTAAATCACCTTCGCCTAATCCTCGTTCATAAGCTATTTTTAAATGAGGAACCTCATCAATTGTTAAACCGAATATTCTTGCTCCGACTATATCGACAGCTAATGTGTCTCTCCCCCCAATAAGGATATTGAAAGGGATAATGTGTTGATCTTCCCATGCTGTGGGGGGATAATGTCCATGAATTGTACCTTCAATACCATCTATGATGGTAATATCTGGTTTGATTACATCATATACTTCCACTAATTTTGAATGTAAATTATAATTGTGGTCTTTACCACGATCCGCATGTTGAGGGAAACCCCATTGATTTTTAATTCCCAAAGTAACAACAGTCATACTGTGAGTTTTCAATTTTGGTAAATTTATGTATGTAACAGAATCTCTGTTCTCAATAATTTTTGTTACTGTTTGTGGTAATCTATAAGTTTTTAAATTATATCCTCCTGGGACTTCTTCTGCTGAGGGTTTATACTTAAATTCATAATTAAACGTATCTTCCTCATCTAAATAAATTATTTTTGCACCAGCTTTTTCGCAAATTTCTTTATAACCAGTAACGGTAAACACCACTCTCGTTATATTAGCTTGCGTTGAATTTTCCATTACAAATACTTTTGCACCCCTTTCTTTAAGAAAGCCTATTACAGCTTCTAAAACTTCTGGCGATGTGTAAGTATGTTTCTTAAAATTAATTCCATTCACTTTAATATAAACTTCTTTTGATTTTTTAAGGATGGTCCCGCCAGCGCTCTCAATCTGATTGAAAATTCGGTTTACAGCGGATTTAATCCCTTGATTTGTATCTTCAATATATACTTCAGTCATAATTTTTCACTTTTTCTAACTATAATATCTTAAAGTTGTTATTTTATATCATTCTTTGGTAATTAATTTCTTACAAAATATTAAAGAATAGGTATTTGACATATGTCAGATCACAAAAAAGTTTAAATAGAGCTTATTCTTTAATATTATTAAGCAAAAATTTTACTGGTTTTTAAGTGATATAGACAGTGTTTAAGAGAGATATAGATCAATTTAGGTTTGAGAATAGACCACATAGGTTCATGGGACAAGGTCCACCTGAGCATCATGGACCTCCTCATCAACCTCCATTTGGTGGTCTTCATCCCTTTGGATCATTTCCACCATTTCCAAAAGGTCCTTTCAAACCTCCTTTACCTATAGGTCGAGAATCATTTCAAGAAATAAGAGATTTTATCGTATTAATAATAATTTCTGAGTATCCTAATGGGATTACCGGTTATCAGCTACAAGATAAATATAATTTTCCAAGAGGAACCTTGATAAGAACTCTACAGGAATTAGAGGATAAAAAATATTTAAATTCTAAAGAGGAAATAATAGAAGGGCGAGCAAATAAATTCTATATAATAACAGATGAGGGGAAGAAATTTTTAGAAGAGTTAAAATTGAAATGGGCAAATTTATTCAGTATGATGTCAGAGATAACACCCTCTAAGGGTTTAAGATTGTTCTTAATAGAAAAAATAAAAGAATTTGAGTCGAAAGATGATGCCATCGATTTTTTTAGAGGTTTGAGATCCTGGATGAAAGGCATGCTTCAACGAATAGAAAGAAAAATTGAAACCTTTAAAGGGAGTAAAGCCGACTTAGATAGAATGATTGCGGAAATCGAGAAAATGGACACCTTAAGTAAAGATAAGATAATAGAAATGGTTGAGGAGTCAATTAGAAAAAGTGGAGAGTTTGAGAAAAGGGGGAAAAATTTATGCCAATAATCGAAGAAAAAGTAATTCCTAAAAAAGCAATTATTGACACATCAGAAGTTGTTATCAAACTAGAAAATTTAACAAAGAAATTTGGTAATTTGACTGCTGTCGATAATGTAAACCTTGAAGTTCATAGAGGGGAAACTATAGGTTTAGTAGGGCCTAATGGAGCAGGTAAAACGACAACTATTAAAATGATTGCGAAAATATTGAGACCTACATCAGGTAGAATATTAATTAATACCAACCATCATGAATTAGAAGACTTACATAAAGTTTCGAGGACAATCAGTAATATGGGTTTTTTAATAGATATTCCC
>Ga0114922_10000807_pt1 | contig 30125 bp, 28 predicted proteins | sample AartaG_FD_100975 | JGI IMG/M metagenome (GOLD analysis project Ga0114922, IMG submission 100975) | Deep subsurface microbial communities from Aarhus Bay to uncover new lineages of life (NeLLi) - Aarhus_00045 metaG | ecosystem: Environmental > Aquatic > Marine > Oceanic > Sediment | place... | reverse complement strand
TGAAAAAAGCCGCTCTGTTTTTTGTCGATTTTCTAATCGAAGATCCGAGGAATGACAAGGGATGGCTGATCTCAGGCCCCTCGAACTCACCCGAGATCGGTGGGCTGGTCATGGGGCCGACAATGGACCATCAGATCATAAGAGAACTTTTTTCCAACACGATCGAGGCTTCGGAAATCCTGGAAGTAGATCCAGAATTCAGAAACAGATTGAAAGATCTTCGTGCCAAGATCGCTCCCAATCAGATCGGACAACATGGACAGCTTCAGGAATGGCTGGAGGACAGGGATGATCCCGAGAACAAACACCGGCACGTGTCCCATCTGTGGGGACTGCATCCGGGGAATGAGATTACGCAAGAGGACACGCCGGAACTTTTCGAAGCGGCAAGAAAATCCCTGGAAATGCGTGGTGACGAGGGGACGGGCTGGTCCATGGGATGGAAGGTAAATTTCTGGGCCCGTTTGAAGGATGGAAACCGGGCCTTTAAGCTCATCAACAATCTTCTGCGGCTCACAGGTTCATCCAAAACGGAATATGCCGGAGGAGGGATTTATCCCAACATGTTCGATTCTCACCCTCCGTTCCAGATCGATGGGAATTTTGGCGTCACCAGCGGCATCGCCGAGATGTTGCTGCAGTCTCACTGTCGGGATGCACAAGGCAACTATGTATTGGAACTGCTCCCAGCCCTGCCCTCTGCATGGCCCACTGGCCACATCAAAGGACTCTGCGGACGGGGTGGTTTTGAGGTGGACATTCACTGGAAGGATGACAATCTTGTCAAGGCGAAGATCTTGTCCAAGGCGGGCCTCCAGTGCTCTATCAAATATCAAGAAAAATTGGTGAAATTTGAAACGGAGAAGGGAACACAATATTCATTGGACAAAAATCTTCGTATTGAATAACTTACCTGGATGTGGCTTAAAAAAAATGAGGATACAATGAAAAGACGAGATTTTATAAAAACGGGTGCCCTGACAGTATCAGGATTGCTGGCCGGTTCCAGAAGCGGAAAAAAAGTCGCTGAATCTGATGTGTTAAAAGGTCGCAGACCGAACATCATCCTGGTGATGACGGATGATCAGGGTTACGGAGACCTGGCCTGTCATGGAAATCCCGTCCTCCAAACACCGAACCTGGATGCCCTTCACGCGCGGAGCACTCGCTTAACCAAGTTCCAGGTCAGCCCGACATGTTCGCCAACCCGAGCCTCTCTTTTGACCGGGCGGCATGAGTTCAAAAACGGGGTGACCCACACCATTAATGAACGGGAACGCCTTGCCCTGGAGTCGGTAACGCTTGCCGACATGTTAAAAAAGGCGGGATATGCCACGGGCATATTCGGCAAATGGCATCTGGGAGATGAAGATGCCTATCAACCGGATAAGAGGGGATTCGATGAGGTTTTTATTCATGGCGCGGGCGGAATCGGTCAGAGTTATCCGGGGTCGTGTGCGGATGCCCCGCCGAACCGGCAAAACCGGTATTTCGACCCGGTCATCAAACACAATGGCACATTCGTAAAAACCAACGGTTTCTGCACCGACGTCTTCTTCCAGCAGGCTCTTGGATGGATCAATCAACAGCGCAAGGGAAAACGGCCATTTTTTGCCTATCTTGTCACCAATGCACCCCACGATCCCTTTATTGCTCCGGAAAAATATAAAAAGCGTCTGCTAGATCAGGGCCTGCAGGATGGGCTGTCCGGATTTTACGGCATGATCGAGAATATCGATGACAACATAGGCATTCTGATGAAAAAATTGGCTGAGTGGAAGTTAGAGGAGGACACTCTTTTAATCTTTATGACCGATAATGGAACATCAGCGGGGCACGCTATTTTCAGCGCCGGGATGAAAGGAAGCAAGTGCACGCCTGAGGAAGGCGGCACGCGCGTGCCGGCATTTTTCCGCTGGAAAGGTGCTTTCAAAGAAGGGATCGATATCGACCGCCTGATAGCCCATATCGATATCTTCCCGACATTGGCGGTGTTGGCAGGGGGAAGACTTCCCGACACAGGGCAGGTCGAAGGCCGCAGCCTCCTTCCCCTGCTGCAGGATCCCCAGTCGAAGTGGCCGGATCGATACCTGTTTGTGCACGTCGGTCGATGGGAAAAGGGTGCTGATCCGGAGATATCCAAATTCAAACAGTGTGCCGTCCGAAGCGAACGGTTCCGTTTTGTCAACAACCGAAAGCTCTACGATATGGAAGCGGATCCAGGACAAGAAGTTAATGTCATTGACAAGTTCCCTGAAGTGGTGCAGAAAATGCGAGAAGCCTATGATGTTTGGTGGGAAGAGACGCTCCCACTTTTGGTCAACGAAAAGGCGACTTATGAAGGCGTGGCTCCTTTCATAAAAAAATACAACGAGCAACTCAAAACCCGGGAAATTCCTGAATGGAAGCCGCTTTATTTTTAATTCAGTTCTTGATTGTCCAGAAATACGCTTTATTCTCATCGAAATCGATGCTGATTGAAGCAACGGCTGTTCCATCGCTTACTTTTGTCGCCTCAAATAGATGCACTCCATAGAGAACATTTTCAACTATCAAGGTTGCAGAAGAGCCTATTTCACTCAACAAATTATCGTCTCCATAGATATTAAGGGTTTCCCCATATTCGTTAGTAACATGAATACTGGCTTCACTTTGGAGAGTCCAAACAAAATCCACTGTCTCCGTGAGTTCTACTGATAGTGACGAAAGCACTGTCTCTGTTCCTTCCCTTTTGGCTTCAAACTCATGATTCCCTAGAGATACGTTTCGGATGGTTTTACTTTCCTGATATTCAACCGAGAATTGGAAATTTTTGTCCATGTAAACATCCACAGTCACACCGCAATCGTTATTAACCGTGATCTTGGCTTCAGTTTGGTCATCATTAGGGCCAGTTGTGTTTTTGCAGCTGATCGGAGCCAAAAGAAAAATACTCAACCAAAAAATAACTCCAGCATGCACTCTTTTCTTATGTTTTTTAAGCTTCGCCATTTGGGGCCTCACTTATTAGGATAATCTTTTTTTATTAGACAAATCAACCCAATGATTTCTTCCCTGTAATCCTAACATAATATATAAATACTAATATTAAAATCATTTAATCTTATTTTAATCTATAATTAATTTTCTTTTTGTATAATCACCTTGCGTAATAAAATGAGTCTGGAAAAAAAGAAATAATATGATGTTGTCTAGGATGAATCTTTCGATAGCCGGAATCATTCTTTTTGTGCTCCTTATCAATATCCCTTACATTATCGGGCAGGAGCGAACAAAAAGTGCTCATGTTATTCGCACCGAAAGTCCTCCCAAAATAGATGGTCTGATCGAGGATGATTGCTGGAAAAATAGGGAGCCCGTGTCTGGATTTTTCCAATTCGATCCGGTCAATGGAGTGAAAGCCTCGGAAGAAACTCTCGTCTGGATGGTTTATGACCAAAAGAATATTTACTTCGCCTTCCTGATGCAGGATTCTCGACCGGATAAAATATGGGCGGAACTGACCCCGCGCAATACGTATGAAAATAACGATTCCATCACCGTGATCCTGGATACCTACAATGACAAACGAACGAGCATCAGTTTTACCGTGAATCCCAAAGGAGTCCAGAAAAATTCCGTTGAAACGATCTGGAAATCCGGCGCTGTCGTACGCAATGACGGGTGGACGGCTGAGATGGCCATTCCTTTTAAATCTTTGAGGTTTTCCCCGCAGGAGGATCAGGTTTGGGGGATAAATTTTGAAAGGTATATCTACCGGTTAAATGAAAAGGACTACTGGACCGATGTTGACAGAGACACGCCTCTTCTCCACAAGATGGGAGAACTGACTGGGCTATCTGGAGTTCGCCCAGGATATAATCTGGAAATATTTCCTTACGCCGGTTTCCGGACATCTCGGTGGGAAGATGAAAAAAATGACAAACTGGCGGCTGGTGTTGATGTCAAATACGGCATACTCCCGAATCTCATCCTCGATCTGACGGCCAGCCCGGACTTCAGCGAGGTGGAATCCGACCCGTTTATCTTCCAGCGCACGCCCTACGAGAATTATTTCCGGGAAAACCGTCCCTTTTTCAGCGAGGGCAGCCAATATTTCCAGTTGTCCACAGAACAGAGTCATGGCTGGCGTCCCAGTATGTCCTTGTTTTATTCCAGGCGTATCAGCGACCCGAAAATTGCTGGAAAAATTTCAGGGAAAACGGGAGGATATTCCTTCGGCATTCTGGGTGCCCTCAACAAAGAAGAGGAGGGAGATGCCTTATATTCCGTTGTCCGGGTACAGAAGGATATCTTCAGGAATTCCCAGATCGGGATCTACTACGCCGGCATGAGTGCTGAGACGGATTACAATAGAAATTTTGCGTTGGATTACAATTTCAATTTTGGTCGTATTTATTTCTTGCGTGGCATGCATGCGCTGTCTTACAACAAAGGTTTTTCCTCGAAAGACCACGGTATGCATGTCATCCAGTTCGAAAGGGATATCGACGCTGGGGTTCAGTTGGAGATGAATTTTCAGAGAATCGAAGAGAATGTGGATATCAGGACCGGCTTTGTCAACCAGATCGACACCCAGTCCTTTGAGTTGAGCTCAGGATACGCCTGGAGATTCAATCGGGGCCAACTCAGGCGTGTGAGTTTGGACCTTAGCGGGAACCTCAAACATGATTCCCACGGGAACTCGACCGGCAATTCCGTCGACTTTCGGTATTGGACAGAGTTCTTGTCTAAGTTTTCCATCCATGGGGGATTTTCGCTGGGAAAGAGTAAATATCAAATTTTTGCGGGAGACGATGAGCTAATCTGGACGGATGATTTTATTAAAACCTATGGAGGAGATATCGATTTTCGTTGGGATCGAGGGGGATTCCTGAAAGAAGTGAGTATCGAAGCGGGGTGGGAAAAAAGGGGAATATATAATGACGATTTTAGCGAAGTAGAATCCGGTTCCCATCTAAGCACAGAGTTCGAACTCACGCTGCGTCCACTCAGCTACCTAGAATGGTCCTTCAGCAGCGATTGGATAAAGCAGACGATCGACCGGACAGGGGAGACGGTTTTTGATGGAATGACCTATGCCACAGCCCTGCATCTGCAGTTGACGCGGAACCTATTCTTGAACACAAGGCTCCTCGGTGAAACACGCGAAAATCAATATAATTTCGATTTTTTGGTCGGGTACTATTTCGGAGCCGGAAACATCATCCAGCTCAGCTATAAAAAAGGATTGAGGACAGAAAACTCTCTGACAGAAAAAGGCTATTCCATAACACTTAAAGTATCATACTTGTTACGAATCTAGGCCTTTTCCTTACATCTTTTTTGTGATTCACCATTTTTCCCCATGACAACTGAAGCAGGAAACACCCGATTTTTTTTATTCTAAGCGGCCGGGAGGGCGGACTTCTTCGCCGACCAGCTCTCCGTCTCCCAGTGATTTTCGGGCTATCTCCCCTAATGCCGTGAGTCTCTCGATTACGTCTGGATATTTCTCGGCTACATCGTGTTTTTCGCCGATGTCGTTTTCCAGATCATATAGCTCTAGCCCGGTTTCACTGTGGGCGTATGGTCCTGGGAGACCGCCTTTGCCAGGCTCAACTCCTTCGTAGGAACGATAACCATGGGGGAAATGCAGCTTCCATCTGCCCTGGCGGACAGCCTGGAGCTGCTTGCCGTAATAGTAGAATAGATGATCCCGGGGATTGGCATCTGGGCCTCCTTTGAGCAGAGGGAGGATGTTCAGGCCGTCTATTTTCTGTTGCGGAAGGGGTGCTCCGGTAATGGCAGCCAATGTGGGCAGCACATCCATCGTTGCGGCCATCCTATCACAAACCGAGCCTTGTGGAATCTGACCCGGCCAACGCATGATGCATGGCATCCGTACGCCTCCTTCCCAGGAAGTGCCCTTGCCTTCTCGGAACGGTCCGGCAGATCCGGCGTGTTTCCCGAAATTCATCCAAGGACCGTTATCGCTCGTGAATACAACTAGCGTATCGTTTTCCAGCCCGTGTTTTGCCAATGTCTTGAGTATCTCTCCGACCGACCAATCGATCTCCATCATCACATCCCCATACTTTCCCTGCTGGCTCTTTCCTCTGAATTTGTCCGATACGCCCAGAGGAGTGTGGACCATGGTGTGCGGAACATACAGGAAAAATGGTTGGTCCTTGTTTTTTTCGATAAACCGGACTGCCCGTTCAGTGTACCTTGTCGTCAAGGTGTCCTGGTCTTCCAGGGTTTGAATTTCCGCGACTTTTTCATTTCCCTCGATAAGCGGCAAAACCGGATACCGGAGCTTGCTGTGTCCTTCGGGCAGGGCAGTCCCATCATACTCTACCGGCCACATATCGTTCGAGTAGGGGAGTCCAAGGTATTCGTCAAAACCGTTTTGGAGGGGCAGAAATTTGTGGTGGTGGCCCAGGTGCCATTTTCCGAAACATGCTGTGGCGTATCCCTTCTTTTTAAGAACTTCGGCAATGGTTTCTTCATCTGGATTGATTCCCACTTTGGCCTGATCATTGTATGCACCAAAGATTCCGATCCTGTTGGGATAACATCCTGTCAGCAACGCTGCCCGTGAGGCGCTGCACACAGCTTGAGCGACATAAAAGCTGGTGAACCGCATGCCCTGTTTGGCCAGTCGATCGATGTTTGGGGTGTCATATCCTTCGGCTCCATAACATCCCACATCCGCATATCCCATGTCGTCGATGAAGATAAGCACGATGTTCGGCAGGCGTTTTTCTTCGATATTTTCTTTTTTGCATGCTTGGTTTAAGCTGACGAGAGGCAGAGTGGCTGCACCCCATCCCAAGGTCTTCAGAAAATCCCTTCGCTTAAAGGCCTTTTTCATGATTCTTCCCCTTAATTTGAACATTCAGGCATATGGATACCACAACAACTAAATTATGTCCAATATCACCTGACTGGAATAATCTTTTTTCCTGCACGTCAGCGCTCTTTCTCTCTTTTTTTATCCTCTGTTCCCGTGTTTGCCCACATCTCTGCTCCATTAGCAAAGTCGTGCTCAATACAACATCGCCGTCTATCTGCGCCAGATTCCCTCAAAGAACGGTTGATAATGGCTATATCTTCAATGGTCGCTTCAACCATCCTCAATAGCCAAAACAACAAAAAAAATGATGTTTCCGGATGGATCTTGATTATTCTTTGATTTTGATTGCGATGAACATAAGGCCGAGATAACCGATCAATGCCAGGGGAATGACGGTCATCCAGTTCATACTGCGAAGAAATGTGAGAATATTTTCGATCAGAACATCCAGGTTGTCCAAGTAGAATTTCATGATGAGGATGGGCACAAATCCTAAAACAACAAAAAAGGACATCACGATAACGGCGAACTTGGTGTACCCAAGGCTAAAAATGCCGATGTAGGAAAGTGCGGCAAAAAACAGGCAAGCAACACCGCCCATCAGGATGTAGGAGCGGACAAGAGCCCAATCATTCGGCGCAACCTTGGAAATGGAAAAAAGCAGGAGCAGGTAGCCCAGGGTGGCCACGACTGTGATCAGAACAAGACCGAATTTGGCCAACACGATTTCACTGGCCTTGACCGGCAGGATGTCCAAAAAATCATAGCCTTTGTGCTTTTCCTCGTATTGTTCGTTGAAAAACACAGGACCGAAAACCAGCATGATCAGCAGAACGCCGGATACCAACACCAAAGGAAGAGCATGCTCATTTCCGAGTGTGATCCTCAAGATGGCCATGAGAACAAAGATTATGCCCAGATATCCAATGAAATAAACCATATTTTTTTTAACTATTGACAACATTTTTAAGCTCCTTTCACGAGTGAAATCAGGATGTCGTCCAGGTTGACGTTTTCGATCTTGACCACTCCCTCTGTGATCCCTTGGACCAAGGAATCCTTGATTTCCAGATAACGGTCTGTAACGCCCGAACTGCCAAAGGCATGATCTTTTCGTCTTGTCAAAGAGTTCACGATTTCGCTGTCTAAAGCTCCCTTTTTGTAGTGGATCCTCTTCCAGTTGGAAAGGAGCTCGTCCTTTTCGCTGGCCAAAACAATTTTTCCCTCTATCAGGAATGCGACTAGGTCAGCCGTCCGCATGATATCATCCGTTATATGGGAGGAAATGATGACGGATTTCCCTTCATTTTTGGATTTTTTTTGCAGCAGCTCGAGCACCTCCCGTCTGATGACCGGATCCAAACCAGCTGTGGGTTCGTCCAGGATGAGAAGCTCGGGATTGTGTGAGAGGGCTAGAGCCAAAGAGAAGCGGACCTTCATCCCTTTGGACAATTCTCTCGTTTTTTTTGTCCGGCTTATCTCGAAGTTGGTCAGCAAACTCTGGAAAGAGTTGGTGTCCCAGTTGTCGTAAAACGCGGAGACGAATTTCCCTGTCCACGCTACCGTTTTATTCCCGTAAAAATGCTGCTCCTCCCCGAGATACCCGACTTTGTTTTTGATCTGTTTGGCGCTTTTTTGTGGATCCAGTCCGAAGACCTGAACTTCGCCTCCGTTTCTTTTCACCATGTTCATCAGAATTTTGATGGTAGTGGTCTTGCCTGCGCCGTTGGGTCCGATCAATCCAAGGATATATCCCTTGGGCAAACTCAATGAAATGCCATCCAGAACGAATCCCTTGTATCTTTTTTGCACATTTTTTAATTCCAAGATGTTTTCCATTTTATCCATGTGAACTCTCCTTTATTTCTTTGACAAGGGCTATGATCTCCCTTGCCGATATATCGAATTTTTCTGCTGTTTTGAGGATTTTTAAAATATCCTTTTGGATATCCTGCCATTTTTCCTGGCGCAGTTTATCCCGATTGATGTTGGCGACATATGAGCCCAGTCCGGAACGTGTGATGATAAATCCCTCGTTTTCCAGGTCGGAATAGGCACGTTTTATCGTGATCTCGCTTATCTTCAACTCTCGAGACATTTCCCGGATCGATGGAAGCTTGGTTTCCGGTTGCAGTCCCCCCGATGCGATGGCCTCCTTGACCTGGTCGGTTATCTGCTTGTACATCGGATCCGGATTCAGGGGGGAGACCACGATAAATAAATTATCCATCCATCATCCTTTTGCCGCTTCCTTGGCCCGTGTGGCTATTTGGTACAATAAATAGAAAATTGCCAATCCACATATGGGCATAATTACCCAAGTCAACCAATGGAGTTGAGCAAGTCTCTCCATGATTTCACCGATCTCCATATCCATTTTTAAGATCACTAGTTCGAAGATCAATATGGGTGATACCATCGTTATTATCATGGCCACCCAGACAAATTTAACGAATACGGAATGACCGAACCGGAAAATGATGATGTAAGAAACAGCAGCCAGTAATATCGCAAAAATAGCACACAACAAAAGGAACACCCTGCCTATCGTATACAGATACTCGGGTCCAGGGATAAACAGATACAGGATGTTATTGTACCAAACAAGAATTGCTGTGGTGAGCAAAACTAGGGTAAATTTGGAAAGGACGACCTCGCGGTCTTTTATGGGTAAACACCTCAGAAATTTATAGCTTTGGGATTTTTCTTCGATCTTTTCATTCACGATAAGTGCCCCTTCCACAGCGAGGATCAGCCACAATCCCTGCATCAGAACCATCCCATCGCTAAATTCTTGCCGGACAAAATAAAAGTAGAGAGTCATCAGGATCATGATCGCAACTGTGTGTTGAATGAAGTATATGGCGTTTTTTTTCATCAGGTGCAACATTTCGGATCTCCTTCAAGCATACCTTGCCTTCAATCTCTTGACAGCCAGCTTCATCAAGAAATAATAGCCGACCAAACAGATAACCGTAACCAAGATCCAATAAGGGCCTCTCATGAACTGCATGATTTCTGAATCGGTAATTCCTCGCGGCTTCAGAAAAAAAATCCTGAACGGGATTGGAGAGACAAAGAGAAAAATCCAAGCGATCAGGACATACTTACCGAACCGAGAAAATCCGTATCGGAAAATGCCGAGATACAGAAGGGCCGCAGCCACGAGGCAGATGTTCCCATGGGTAATGAGATAACCACAGCTGGGGATAAGATATTCCGGGTCTGTGGAAATAAGGGCAAAGGCGGCACAACATCCTCCCACATAAATCGCCACCGAGATGAACACGATGGTGAATTTGGCCTTGACGATCTGGGCCGGCTCGATCGGGAGAATCCTCAGAAAGTTGTATCCATTGGCCTTGCTTTCCATCTGTTCATGGGAATACATCGCTCCCAACACGAGCCAGATCATCGGGGCGAGATAAGAGGCAAAGGAAAGGCTGAACGGATCAGGCCCTGTGAGACGGTCGCTATTGAACATGGGGAGCCCGAACGCAAGGAGCAAGCCTGGGTATAAAAAGTACCAGAACGAAAACTTCTTCATCAGACGCAACATTTTTAGTCTCCTTTGACCAAAACGATCAGGATGTCATCCAATCCCACGCTTTCCACTTTAATATCCCCAGAAGCTAGGCCTGAGGCCAAAGCGTCCTGTATTGCCGGATAATTTTTGGTCAAGCCGGAAGTTCCGAACGTGTGGCTTTCCACACTCTCCAGTGTATCGACCACGGATTTATCCAGTGATCCGGGCGTGAAATGGATCTTTTTCCAGTTGGAGAGCAGTTCGTCTTTAGATTCGGTAATCACGATTTGTCCGTTGATCATGTAGGTAATGTAATCGGCAATCCTAAAAATGTCATCGGTGATGTGGGAGGACAAGATCACGGTTTTTTCGTTTTCATCGGTGAAGGTTTTTAAAAAATCGATCACTTCTCTCCGGATTATCGGGTCAAGCCCCGATGTCGGTTCGTCCAGCATAATGAGTTCAGGATTGTGGGATAGGGCGATAGCCAGAGACAGTTTTACTTTCATGCCTTTCGAAAATTTTCTGATCTTTTTCTTAGGAGGTATTTCGAATTTTTCCAGTAGACTCCGATATGTTTCCGCGTCCCATCGGTCATAAAAATGGGACACGAATTCTCCTGTCCAAGCAGCGTTTTTGTGATCGTAAAAGTATTGTTCTTCCCCGACGTAGCCGATTTTGTTCTTTATCTGCTTTTCGTTTAGGATGTTGTCCAGCCCAAAAACTTTCACCTGGCCTCCATCGGATTGTAACAAGTTCATGATCAGCTTGATGGTGGTGGTTTTGCCTGCGCCGTTGGGCCCGATCAATCCCATGACATATCCTTTGAGGACGGTCCAATCGATGTCGTCCAGGACAAATTCTGGATATTCCTTCCTAAGTCTTTTTATCTCCAGTATGTGTTCCATTTTTTCCTCCTTTGTTTATGCCAAGAAAAACAAAACGAGCAGCAAAACTGCGATCATCAAAACCAACAGTTTATAGCGGATAAAGCCTTTTTGTCTTTTCATTTTTCCACTCCTTTTTCTTGAAAGGCTTCGATAATGTCATCGGCGGAAATATCGAATTTTTCTCCTGATTTGAGGATCTTTATCAATTCTTGCTGGATTTCTGCTATTTTCTCATCTTTCATTTTTGCTTTGTTGATACCGCCCACGAATGAACCCAATCCGGACCGTGTGAAAATGTATCCCTGTTGCTCCAAGTCGGCATAGGCGCGTTTGATGGTGATCTCGCTGATTCCCAACTCTCTGGTCATTTCTCTAATCGATGGCAATTTTTCATCCGGCCTTAATGTTCCGCCAGCGATGGCATCTTTTATCTGATCCTTCACCTGTTTGTACATCGGATCTGGATTCAGGGGCGAAACTACGATAAAAATTTTTTCTTTCATTTTAGTGAGTATGTCAAATATACACAGTATACGAGGTATTCGCACTCTTGTCAAGTTTTTTTTAAAAAAATTTAAATTTTATGAATGATTTCCCTCTTTTTGTTGTCTAAATAGTGTGAGATGGAAAAAAACGATACAGGAGGTCAAAATGAAAAAAAGTTTGACAATGATGGTAATTTTCTCCTTCTTGGTTTTGTCTGTGGTAAGTACTTTTGCCCAACCCCAACAGAGGATGCCAAGGGCAAAAAGGACGTTCGACAGGTCACAAAACCGGATTCTGGGTGTTTTGAAGGCCAACCAAGAAGAGCTCAATATCACCGAGGAACAGTTCGAACAGGTCCAAAACCTTGTGTTTTCTTTCAAAGAAAAGACAATCAAAATGACAAGCGAGAGCAGTTTGAACCGGTTAGATTTGCAGAAACTGATGCAGGATAGGGAAAACCTGGATTACAACAAGATTAAAGCGGTTCTTTCCAAAACGTCCGTTGTCCGAAGCGAGATGTTCATCGAAGGGCTGAAACTCCGGGAGGAGATCAATAACGTCCTGACACCGGAACAGCGTGAAGCTTTAAAGGCAAAAACACGTGATGGCATAAGAAATCGACCCCGTAATCCAAGAGGCCGGTTGCAGCAGCGTTTCCCTCGTTTCAGAAATCCTATCCGGAAGTAGTGAGAAAGTTCGAATTTCGAAGTCAGGTTGAGAATTCAAACAGATTGGGCCAGTCCTCGACGAAAGAAAAGTTGGGGAGCTGGCCCTTTTTATTATCGGTTACACTCAACGAAAATTTCTTTTTCAGCTATAATAAAAAGTTATAGACAAGGAGAATAAAATGAATAAATTTTCGACCCATTTGCTGATACTCTCTCTTACCCTAACTATGCTAATCGGTTGCAGTACGCTCGAACTGGAGAGCACTTGGAAAGATCGTGACATCACAATGGACGGGAAGAGCGGGGATTGGCTGGGAGCCAAATATTATTTTGAAGATTCTGCCGTTTCTGTTGGGTTGATCAATGATGAACAGCATCTGTATGTGTCCATGATGACCGAGAATCCGATGCTCCGGACTCAGATCATGCGGCAAGGCCTGATTGTCTGGCTCGATTCTCAAGGGGGGAAAAGTAAGTCTTTTGGTATCAAATTTCCTCTTGGAAGACAGGGAGATGAGCAGGAAGGAAAAGGAATAGCACAGCGGGAAATGATGGATGAAATGGCCAGAGAAGAAATGATGCTAAAGCTCCAGGAAACGATGACAGAATTGGAGGTTTTGGGCCCTGATGAAGAGGTTTTGGCGAAGATGGATATCGATGACACCCAGGGAATCGAAGTCAAAATGAGAAACGCAGGGGGCACTTTTGTCTATGAGCTCAAGATCCCCCTCTCATCCAGTGAAGAACTTCCCTTTGCCGTCGGTGTGGAACCAGGAGCTGTGATCGGTGTCGGATTCCTGTCGCCCAAAATGCAGATGCGGAGACCGAGTGGAATGCGCGGTGGTGGAGGAATGCCAGGAGGCAGAGGTGGAATGGGCGGCGGAATGGGCGGCGGAATGGGCCGGCAAATGCCTCAAGAGCTAAAAATCTGGGCTAAGGTTCAGTTGGCCTCGGACTCGGCTGCCTCTCTTTCTTTTTTTTAAAACTGAAAGCTGCTTGTTCTATTTCTCCGGACCGTCATAGGAAAGATTACGGGCTATCCATGCTTGTCTGTACTCCACTTTTCTGATAACAGACCATAATTTTCCCTGCAACGCCGCAGCTTCTTCGCCCAAAGCTTCGCTGTAATCGGTGCTAAAGTAATCACCGGGATTTTTGGCGTTTTGGACAAGGATGTACAGAGGCTGTTCTTTCCCCATAATAACTTCGTACACCAAGAATCCATCTGGAATATTCTTAGCCTGATAAATGGCCTTGTATTTTTTTGACATTTCTTCCAGTGCTTGTTCCTTACCTGGGAGAAGGTAGGTGAAAGTCCAGCTTTGGAAATTGATCTCTTCCGGTTTGAGCCTGGGATTTTCCGGCTTGTAGGAGAGATCGGGCCTCAGCGCGATCAATCCGTCCTCTCGGCACTCGCTTGTTCCATCCAAAAGTTTTTGGATTTTTTGTCCTTGTTCAGGCGCGATCTTGGCCATCAATTCGTTCATAGTGTCCCCGAGCACTTGTATATCTGCAGTGTTTTCCAAGGGCACGATGAACTGAAAAGTGAAATCGTTGCAGCGGAAAACATTGATGGGATACGGAAAATTGTGTTCCTTGATTTGGGCCATCAATTCTTTTGTCCCCTCGAAATAGTCCATGACCTTGGATGGCTTAACCGTTACCTCACGGACGAAAAAGAGCTTTGCTTCCTGCTCCTGAGCTTGTGCTGCGATAGTCAGAGCAGATAAACAGAGAAAAATACTCAATCCCAAAAAAACAAAAAATTTTCGTCGCATAAATCCCCTCCATTTTTGAATTGTATTTAGGGAAAGAGTTCAACCGAAATGATTAAATCCAAAGGATTTTTTTGCTGATTGTCTTTCCTCCCCATAATAGCCATTATGATATATCACAGGGAGAAACAGGCTGTCAATCTTTGATATAGAAATTATTTTGAGCTTATTCCCCGAGAACTTTGCGTAATCTAACTGGTTTTGTAGTTCTTTCTCTGATCTTCAGGTTCAATATCTCGACTCCCAATGAAAAAGCCATGGCGAAATAGATGTATCCTTTGGGAATGTGCAGGTCGAGTCCTTCTCCCATGAGCGAGAATCCCACAAGCAGTAGAAAGCTCAAAGCCAGCATCTTGATGGTGGGGTGGGTGTCCACAAAATTCCCGATCATGCGAGCAGACAACATCATGACACCCACGGCGATCACGATGGCCAGGATCATAACCGGGATCTGATCGGCCAGGCCCACGGCGGTGATGACAGAATCAAGAGAAAAAACGATGTCCAGGATAGCGATCTGGATAAGGATTGCAACAAAATTTCGGGAAACTTTCGCCTTGGTTGTCGCCGGTTTTCCCTCCAGGCTGGCATGGATCTCGTGGGTGCTTTTTGCCAGCAAAAAAAGACCTCCGGCCAACAGGATGACATCCCGACCGGATATTTCGTTCTTGAAGACGCTCAAAAGGGGAGCAGTCAGGGTCATGATCCAGGTGAGAGTGAGTAGGAGCAGAATGCGTGTCCCCATGGCCAAAGCCAGGCCTATAGTTCTGGCCTTGTTCCGCTGATGGGAAGGCAGTCGTCCCACCAGAACCGAGATAAAAACGATATTATCGATACCGAGAACGATTTCTAAGGCTGTGAGGGTAGCTAGAGCCACCCAGGCTTGGGGTTGTGCGATCCATTCCATGACGAATTCCTTTCTTAGAAGCTTTTTTGGTAACTCTGCTCATGAGATTATCACACGCGAAACAAAATATTCAACGTCTTTTCTAGAGCGGACATCGCTCGTCTGGATCGGCAGATATAGAACGGCCGATCGGTGCTCAGAAGCGGAGGGTGACGAATAAATTGAAGGTCAGTCCCATGTACAAAATGTTGTTCTCGAAGATCTCTCCTTCCACCACATCGAACTCTTTGTACCAGACGTTTTTCCGGCCATAGAGGTTGAACACCGAGGCCCCGATGATGGATTGGTTTCCGAACAGAGGGAAACGGTAACTAACAGAAGCATCGAGTCGATGGTAAGCCGGAAGCCGGGCGCCGTTCTTGGTCCCCAGCACTACCCGTTCGATCGTGCGTCGCCCCTCCAAAACCTCTTCTTCTTCCACACCGACTGGTTCTGTGTAGGGCCGGCCTGTGGCAAAAATCCAGGTTGCGGAAAATGTCCAGTCATTCAAGTCGTAGCTGTTGACGATTTTGAATTCGTGCGTTTGGTCATGGAGAGCTGGGAAGGGATCGGCTTCCAGTTCCGGGAAAGTATATTCCACCTTGCTCAACGTGTATCCGATCCAACCGGTGTAGCGGCCGAATTTTTTCTGAAGGAGAAACTCGACTCCGTTGGCCACCCCTGTCCCTGTGTATATGAACTGGTTATAATCGATTTCTTCCTGCCAAGGTGTGAAGCGTAGGGCGAATTCCGACAGGCCCTTCAGATCCTTGTGAAAGACTTCGACATCGAAAAGATAATCCTGAATCTCATAGGTCAGGCCGAGAATGAAATGGGTGGCCTTGCCGTAGGGGATGGTCTCGCCATCCGATAGGGCCCAGAATTCCCGGCTTCCCTCCTGGACGTCTTCCCGGGTGATGCGATTGATGATCTGGGAATAGCGGCCCCAGGCCCCTTTGAAGTGGAGGGCGTTTGTCAATTTCAGAGAAAAGGCCAACCGAGGTTCGTAAAAGGTGACTTCCGTCGTGTCGAAATAATTGATCCGGATCCCCGGTGTGATGGTAACACGATCGAAGAGAGTCCAACGATCTTGAACATAAGCGGAATACTGGGTGCCCTCGCTATCACGGTCGAGAATGCTCAGGAAATTGCGGGGCCCAACCGGCTGTTCCTCTCCTTCCTGTTCCTGGATCTCCTCGACATTGTAATTATACGTGACCTTGTTTTTTGTGATCTGCATACCGAATTCAGCGTGGTTGGTCTTATGCAGCCTCAGGGTGTTGTCCCAGCGAAAGGTGAGGTCATCCAAGTCATTGTCCTCGATCGTTCCACGGGAAAAGCCGCGGTTTTTAAAGAATGGAGGAGGTTCCCAGTCCGGATCTTCGGATGTCCAAACGAGGTCACTGGTGCGGCTCGAGTCAGTTTGGCTCAAATAATTGGAATAACCGACTGTGACATGGCTCAGGAACGACTCATGCCACGTTCGAATCCAGTTGGCGCTCAAACCTGTGTTGCCCCATTTGCGGATGTCCTGGATATCGGTCGAGCCTGAAACCGAGATCCCCTGATCGCCCAACCTCTCTGCGAAGAAAGAAGGAAACTCCTGCACACGGGAGTTGTCCATGTTGTCCAGACCGTTGTAAAAACTGAGGAATATTGTATCGCGAGGTCCAGGCTTGAAGGTCAGTTTTGAGTTGAGATCGTAAAAATAAGATTCGGGTTGTGCTTCAAAGGATCCCTGGAACCTGCCGCCTCCACCGCCTCCTTTCATCAAGCGTCCCCGGTTAGAGGTGTTTTCAGTGAACATCCTGAGGATGCTGTTGTACAGAGGACTCTGGAAGGATTGGCGCCCGGCCAGGATAAAATTACCCTTTCCGAACATGGGCACTTCCAACAATCCGTTGAGACTGAGAAGGCTCAGTCCTCCGCTGCCATGGAATCCTTTGCCGCCACCGGACTTGCCGGTCAGCTCCACAATGCTGGAGAGCCGGCCGCCATACTTGGATTCATATCCTCCTTTGTTCAAGCGGACCTCTCGCACCGCTTCCATGTTGAAGGCGCTGAAGTACCCGAAGAGGTGATCCACATGGTAGATGGTGAAACCGTCGTACAGGATCAGGTTTTGGTCCGGTGTTCCTCCACGGATATACAGCCCGGATGAGGTTTCCTGACTTCCGCTGATACCCGGTAGGAGTTGGAATGCGCGAAAGATATCCTTTTCCCCCAGGCTGGGCAGGGTCTCGATCTGTTTAGGAGTCAGAGTGACTTCGCTCACTTTTTCTGCCACACTCAACAGCGGTCGTTCCGCCTCGACGGTTGTTTCTTCAGAAAGCGGGGCCATCTCAATCGTGATGTCGACAACTATGGTCATTGCAGGTGAGACGACGACTTCCTTTATTGCCTCTTTGAATCCGTCGAGTGTTGCGATCAGGGTCACCATTCCTCGTGTTATCCCGGTAAAGGAATAAAATCCATTCTTGTCGGTGACAGCGCTTACACTCGTGCCTTCGATCGAAACAGAGACTCCTGGAAGGGGTGTTCCATCTGCCATTTTTACCGTGCCCTGTATTTTTCCTCCCTGTCCATATGATGTTCCCGTAAAAATGAAATATGCTGCAAAAACAAAAAATATAAGCCGTCTGATCATCGAAACCTCCAGATTAAATGATGCTTTTTTGTATACCGATGCCTCTACCTCTCTGTATTCACATCCATTTGACAACCAACCCTTCTGTTTTATTCTCTTGATGAAACAAAAAATTTTCTATATGGATGGCTTGGATTATTTACGAGCCAAGATTACTGTAGCTGCGAGGATGTGGCCCGTGAAGCTGTATATGAATACTGCGAATGGGTTACAACGATGCAGATGCGGAGAGATTGGCTCGTAAATAATTCAGGCTTATGAAAGGCTTGGGGGGTGCCAAGCCTTCAAAAGGAGCGAAAAAAAGGAGTGATTGTGTTACAAAGATTAGACAATTGAAAAATTAGAATTATTGCAGATTTAACTAAAAATTTTCGGGAGACTTTTTATCTGGGGGAAATTTCCTTTGGGGTTTAGGAAAAGGTCTGTCTCTCCTAGGCCAGGGTTTTCCATCTCTTCGCGCCCATGGCCTGCGTTCCCTCATCATTTTTTCCAGGCGTTCTTTTTGTTCAGGAGTGAGCACGGAATCCAATTCCTTCTTTAAAGATTCAATAGATGCTTGCATTCCATCTGTTAAATTTTTTCGGAGTTCCGCATCATATTTTGCGTGTTTTTGGAGGATCCCTCTGATCTGTTTTTTCTGTTCTTCAGTGGGATCGATGACCCTCTCCAGGATCATCGTGAATCTGTTGGGATTGACCGCATCAAAAGCCCTTTTGATCCTTTGATGCATGAAGGTTCTGTTGAGCATGGCTCCCAATACGATCCCGAAGATCAGGGTTATGATGATGACGATCGTTGTTTTGACTTTCATATTCATATCGATATCCTCCGCTTAAAACAAAGGCAGATTGAGAATTTCCTCAAAGGTGAAATCCGAAGCAAACATAATTTCTTCGGTGGTCAGTAAATCCCCTGTTTGAAGGTTGTATATCAAGAGTAAAAGCAAAATTGCGGCTCCCGCAATAGCAAACCTTCGGAACATCAACAGGAGTGTTTCGTGGAAGGATTCAAATCCGTTTTTCTTTTTCTGGAGCGATTCGATCCGGCTCATCACGCGTTCCGGAAATAAAGGTTTGAATGAGGGAGTAGAGCTCTCCGCAAGAGCCTGGCGTTGAGCTAAAATCTGTTCTTTTTCCTTCTGGAGTTCTTTGGATTCCTTCATGGCTTTTTCCAGTTTTTCTCGGTCTTTTTCGTTCAATTTGTCGTCAAAAGACCGATAAAATAATTTTAATATTTTTTTATCCATGTCCTTCCCCTCTTAAAACATTCGTTTCCCAATATAAGGGCGTTAAAATTTCTTTCAGTTGCTTTTGAGCCCTGGCCAATCGGGATAGGACCGTCCCGACTGGAAGGCTCAAGATCTGTGCTGTTTCGTTTGTCGAATAACCCTCGATCAATCGCAACACGACAACAGCTCGGTATTTCGGATCTAGTTTTTCGATCCCCAAGTGAACAATATCCTTGAGCTCTTTTTTATTCTTTCGATTTTTTTTGTCAGGTGCTTTTCCCATTTTCTCTTCCCCTTGGGAAAAGAAATGTGTGTTCCGTCGTTTGCGTCGCTTGAGTTCGTTTAAAGAAAGATTGATCGCGATACGGGTGAGATAAGTCCCGACGCTGGATTCACCTCTAAATTTATCCAAAGACTGGTAGAACCGGATAAAGGTTTCCTGCCCCACATCATCTGCTTCTGGACTACTCCCCAACATGCCGATCACTGTTGCCACCACCCTCTGTTCATTTTGTTTCACAAGCTCTTTAAAAGCATTTTTGTCCCCATTTTGGGCCTTTCTGACCAATTCCTGTTCGCTAATTTTTTCTTCCACGATATCCGACGTGAAATGATAGATTGGGTACTCTCTTGCCAGCCTTGTTTCCATTCATACTATTAGACAAAGGAAATCGCTTTTTTATTCCCGCAATTTTATCATCGCCATTTGATTTTGAGATTGTGCTGTCCGCGGCTGGTGATTTCCGGATGTAAGTCCAGTTCGAGCATTTCAGGTTTGTTCCCGATAACCATGGCTGTCAAGTAAACAAAACGGGTGACCTTGACCATTTTGGTAAAATCCACCCTGTCGACCGTATCGGTTTCCTGGTGATAGTCCTCCGTCGTCCCGCAGAAGTACCATACCGCAGGGATGCCGTACTCGATATAGGGATACTGATCGCTCCGGAAGAAAAAATTGTCCGGGTGCTGGGGATCTTCATATTTGTAGTCCAGGCTCATGCGGAAATGTTTGTCGTTGACGGTGTTAATAATCGCATCTAGTTCTGAACTGAGTTTGTTCGAGCCGATGATGTAGAGGTGGTCGAGATCGTTCCGGCAAATCATGTCCATGTTCAGCTCAGCACTCATTTTTTCCACAGGAACGGGGCTGTGTTCCACGAAATATCGCGAGCCCCATAGCCCCTTTTCTTCTGCTGTGTGCCACACAAAGATAACGGATCGTTTGGGTTTTGCGATCTGCAAAGCTTGAGCGAGCTCTAACATGGCCACGGTTCCAGAACCATTGTCATCTGCTCCATTAAAGACCTTCCCCTCCCTCACCCCGATGTGGTCGTGATGGGAACCGAATAAGACGTATTCCTCCTTCAATCGTTCATCTGTTCCTTCTAGCCATGCAACAACGTTATAGGTTGTATCCTTTCTTTGTTGGTTAACGATGGAAATGTCCATGCTTCGGTTGTCCAATTCGCGCCAGGGAACTTGTCTCCCTTCACTGAGATCGTCGAACATTTCTTCCAGTTCAGCTACAGATATTCCGAGGATGGCCGCCGCCATTTCGTGGCGGATCTCTGCACGTAGATAAGTTTGTTGTGATGAAGATGCCGATACTGTTTTAAGATCTTCGGCCAAACGGCACCTGGGAGTATTGTCGAAAAAATATCCTTTTTCAGAAAAATTCTTCTCCCTCTCTTTACTTATAACGATCAGGACAGCCGCCGCTCCTCTCGAACCGATAGCGCGGCTTCGGCGATACAAGAGTCGTCGGTTTTCAGTGGTATTCAACCTGTGATTTTCGGGAAGATCGGGATCGAGCATCACAGCGATTTTACCTTTGATATCCAGGCCTTCCAGGTCGTCCCATCCCGATTTCGGCGATGAAAATCCGAATCCTACAAACAATACCCTTCCGGCCATTTTTATGTCCTGGGCGGAGCGACCATAGATTCCGAAATCGTCAGGAAATGAAAAATTGTGCATCCTTTTTCCTATCATCAATCTCATCCGAGTTTGAGCTTGATCTATGGTGGCAACTTCCAGAGGTATCTCCTGGAAAAAAGATCCATCGGGCATCAATGGTTTTAGCCCATAATTCTCTGTTTGAGTAGCGATGTAGCGGGAGGTTATCTTTAATTCTTGAGATGGTGTATTCCTGCCCCTGAATTCATCCGATGCAATCACATCCAGATGAACCTTCAATTCTCCGGCTGTGATGGATTCCACTGCTCTCTGCTGCTGCGTTTTGCAGCCGAATGACAAAAAAATCAGTACTAAAATAGCAAATCCTGAAAAGAATTTGGTGGATTTCATGAAATTCTCCTCATTGCTTGAGATGTCTCAGTCTATAACACAGCCCCTGGCCAAAGTCAAAAAGGGTAACCTCTTCCCCATCGAGACAATAAATGGCCTCAGGAATTTTAATTTTTTATAATTTGAGAGGATAGTGTCGTTGTAAGCCTAATATTTATCCTATATAACTATAGGGGATAAAGAAGGGATGCGAATTTATGAAAACCAAAAAAATATGTCTGTTGGCGGTTAGCTGCCTGATCGTTTGTGTTTTGTACAGCATGGATAACCAGAAGGTAAAAGTTGGCTTGGATGTTTTCCTTCTAAACCATCTTTCCAAACTCGAGGGAAAAAGAGTAGGGATCATTACCAACCAGACAGGGATGGCATCGTCAGGGGAACACATCGTGGATATCCTGTCCAGTATCGAGGATCTGTCCATCGGTGCGCTGTATGCTCCCGAGCATGGTATCCGGGGGGATCTTCCCGATGCGACCAAAATGGCTTCATATGTCGACAAAAGGACCGGGCTCCAGGTGTGGAGCCTATACGGAGAACATCTCAAACCCACACAAGAAATGTTGGAAGATGTGGATGTGCTGATTTATGACGTTCAGGATGTCGGTGCCCGCTTCTACACATTTATCAGCACCATGGGTCTGGCAATGGAGGCGGCATCGGAGAATGGTAAGCCGTTCATCGTCCTCGACCGGCCCAATCCGATAAACGGAGTGATCATCGAAGGCCCTATCATCGAAAAACAACATTTTTCATTTGTCGGACAATACCCTATCCCTGTGCGCTACGGCATGACGCCGGGAGAATTGGCATGGATGATAAAGGGTGAGAAATGGATGAAAGGGATGGATGAACTGGACCTGAAGGTCATCCCGATGGAGGGGTGGCAGAGGACCATGTGGTATGATCAGACAGGACTTCCCTGGACTCGGCCCTCCCCGAATATTCCCTCGATCCTTACTGCTGCGGTTTATCCCGGGCTTTGCTTGATTGAGGCCCTCAATCTTTCTGAAGGACGCGGCACGATGCGGCCGTTCGAACAGATCGGCGCCCCATGGATCAACAGCTATGAGCTGGCAGAGACCATGAATTTTTTACGTCTCCCCGGGATTTATTTCAAGCCGATAACCTTCACTCCTGTTACGCTCCCTCACGCTGCACCCTGGAATAAGTACAAAGATCAGGACGTGAATGGTTTGAACCTGATCATAACCGACAGGGAGAGAGTGCGACCTCTACAGGTTATAGTTTATCTTCTCGTTGCCTTGAAAAAACACTATCCAGCGGAGTTGGAGCTTCGAAAAAACCTCGAACGGTTGATCGGCATCTCATCCTTTCGCCGATCTATCGATGACCTCCGTTCTCCTGAGGATATCCTCGCGGAATGGGAGCCGGGAATCCTGGCGTTCAATAAGTCCAGGGAAAAATATCTTCTTTATAAATAGGGGACGCTCCCATAATAGGGGGTGTTCCACAAAGTGCTGGGTTCACTCCTTTATTTTTTGGATCATACCCACGAGTTCATAGGGTGTCATTCCGTTTTTTTCTGCGACATTCCGGATGACCTCATCTTTTTTCGCATCGATCCCTTTTGACTGGAGGAATTCCATGATGTCCTGTATCGGGATATCCAATTCTTGGGCGAGATTCTCCAAGGTTTTCCATCCGTAACCACCCCCCATGGATTGTTTTTTTGATGCGGTAGTGTCGTCCAATGTTTTCAAGATCTCAAACAGCGCAACCGGAGATGTGTTGTTGTCTTTGGCGATATCCTGTATCGAGGAGCTGGTGTCTCGGACATTGATTCCATTGTTTTCGAGGATTTTTTCGGCTCTTTCCATAGGCATTCCGATTTGGTTGATGAATTCTTCTAGGTTCATCAATTCCGCATGGGGAATGAACGGCTCCTGGCGGTTTTCTTCCCAGGAATTTTTCATCTTTGTCCCAAAATTCATCACGGTGCTAAAGGGAGGTATGCTGATTGCTGTGGCAACAAAGACCAGAACAGTCAAAACCAATGAAATGCTCAATTCCAGCCTCATCCGGATCCCGGCTTTGATCTTCTGCTTGATGTAGTTCATGATGGCTTTCCAGTTATAATAGATATGGATCACAGCAAAGATCAGAAAGATGTAGCCAAATATCGTGTGGAGAGCTGCCCATTGTTCTTTGGTGAATCCCCAAAGCTTCCAGTTTGTCCAGTGGGCGATCCGTCCTGGCGGAACGATGTATAGAACGATTCCCGTCACATTCTCTACGATAAAAGACCACAACACGATCAGTGCGGTAAAAGCCCGGAATTTGAATTTGATTTTTTTCATTCCTGTCTCCCAAATATCACTTCATAATTATGACCGATAATTGTAACAGATTCTAGCGTGTTGAACACATGAAATCCTTCAAATTCTTGTCAATATGATGAGGAGTATGATAGGTTACAGAAGGAATTTTGAATGGCTAGCATCTAGAAAAGGAGAATGAAGGATGGCTGAATCATTGGTGCTTGAAGGGAAAAATTTGGCCAAGTCTATAGAAGAGTCGTTAAAGCCTCGTGTGGCTACATATGTCGAGAAGTCCAACGGAAAAATCCCGGTATTGGCTACGATTCTCGTGGGAGATGATCCGGCTTCTGCCACCTATGTCCGGATGAAGGGGAATGCCTGCCGGCGTATCGGGATGGAATCACGAAAGATCGAATTGCCTTCGACGACAACGACCGAAGAACTCCTGGCAGAGATCGAGACTTTGAATCAAGATTCTGATGTGAATGGCATCTTGCTCCAGCATCCTGTGCCTGAACAGATCGATGAACGGGCCTGTTTCGATGCCATCGCTTTGGAAAAAGATGTGGACGGTGTCACTGCTTTGGGTTTTGGCAGGATGGCGATGGGAGAGTTTGCCTTCGGGAGTGCAACCCCTACAGGCATCATGACGATCCTGGATCATTACAACATCCCTCTCAAAGGCAAGCGGGCGGTTGTGGTCGGTCGCAGCCCGATTCTCGGGAAACCTTTGGCCATGATGCTTCTCAACCGCCATGCGACCGTGACCATATGTCATTCCCGGACGATCGATCTACCCGAAGTCGTGCGGGAAGCTGACATTGTTGTTGGAGCTGTGGGAAAACCCAAGTTCATCCAAGCGGATTGGATTAAACAGGGAGCGGTTATCGTCGATGCAGGGTATCATCCCGGCGGAATAGGGGATGTCGACCTTGAGGAGGCTTCCCCACGCAGCAGCGCGTACACACCAGTTCCAGGTGGTGTTGGTCCGATGACCATCGTTTCCCTTATCTCTCAAACCCTCGAAGCTGCAGAAAAACAGCTTGGCATTGTTTAGAGTATCGTTTTCCTGAAAATAGATGGACATTCACAATATAAAGCTAGAATTTAATAAATTGGAGGTGATCGAGAGATGAACGTTTATCGTTGTCCAGTGTGCGGGTATCTTCAAGTAGGGGGGATAGATTTTCATTTCTGTCCGGTATGCAAAACACCAGCTGAGTTTTTTTATAGAGATTCCACTTCGGATCAATTTGCCAACTGGGACGCCAAATCGCGATTGATGATAGGGCATATGGCTGAGACCGGGCACTATTACTTGGAAGGGAAGGGAACCACACGCCAGTTTCTCAACATGGATGACCTCCTTTTCATGCCCGGACAGATCGCCGTCCCACCTCTGTTGGATGATGATCCTGTGAAAGCAGAGGTTGTCCTGGGAAAGAATTCGCCTCGATCGATCAGGTTGAAAACCCCGATACTGAATGCCGGGATGTCATTCGGCGCATTGAGTCGTGAGGCAAAGATGGCTCTGGCCAAAGCGTCCCGGATGGTCGGAGGTATTGCCAACACGGGAGAAGGAGGGATGCTGGACGAGGAACGGGAGCTTGCCGAGAGGATCACCCTTCAGTATGCTTCTGGGAGGTTTGGAGCCGATCCATCACGTTTGAAGAAGGCCGATATGATCGAGATCAAAATATCTCAGGGGGCTAAACCAGGCATGGGAGGAAAACTGCCGGGGAAAAAGGTTACAGAAGTGATTGCCAAAATTCGGCAGATCCCTCCTGGAAAGATGGCGGAATCTCCATCGAGACATAAGGATATCGAAACTCCAGAAGATCTCTCCAAAAAGATCGCCTGGCTTCGTGAAATTTCAGACGGAAAACCTATCTCGTTGAAATTTGTCGGAGGGCACCTCGAAAAAGATTTGGATGCCATATTTTCTCAGGCAAACATCCCGGATGTATTGGTTATCGATGGAGGGGAAGGAGGAACAGGAGCTGCTCCGGTTTTCACCAAGGATCATGTGGGACTTCCCCTTGTTTATTCGCTCCCCAAGGTTGCGGATTATTTGCGTAAAAATGGGCTGAGGGAAAGGGTGACTTTGATCGCGACAGGAGGTCTCCGGCACTCTGGAGATGTTGCCAAAGCCATTGCACTCGGTGCAGAAGGGGTCTACATGGCAGGGGCCTTGAAGATAGCCATGGGCTGCAAATACATACGAGAATGCCATCTCGGCACATGTCCATATGGGATTGCCACCCAGGAAAGAAGCTTGAGAAAACGCCTGGATGTGGACATCGCCGCAAAGAGAGTTGCTAATTTTATTCGTGCTGCAACAGAGGAGGTAAAAACATTCGCACGAATCTGCGGAAAGGATGAAATCCATAAGTTGGACAGAGACGATTTGAGAGCTATTAACCCAGAGGTAGCTAGAATTACCGGGGTGGAAATGGCTTCAGGAGGCATGGAATGAATCCTCCTGGAAATTCTGTTATAGGCGTGATATTTTTAGTAATAGGGATAGCCGCCACCCGGATTATGCTCTATCTAAAGGGGAAGGAAAAAGACAAAATCCTTGGGCGTTCCCTCATGCGGACACATCACATTCTCGGTTATCTGTTTGTCGGCATCTATCTCTTTATGGTCGTGACGATGATTATCAGAGTGAGCCATTACCAGGGGGAGTTGGCAGTCAGGGCAATTTTGCATGTGGTTTTCGCCCTAGCGATTTTTCCGTTTCTTGCAGTTAAAATATCGGTGGCCAGGTGGTATGCTTCACTGACAAAACATCTTTTCCCATTGGGGATGGCTATTGTGATACTTGCCTTCCTGTTGAATGCTATCAGTGCTGGCCATTTTTTTCTTTACAGAGATTCGGTGAGGGAAGTGGCAATTTCATCGTTGGATAAGGCCACAATGAATAGGGATATCGGTCGTCAACTGGTTGTAAAAAAATGCGCCAAGTGCCATACATTGGAAAGAGTATTTAAATCTTTCAAAGACGAATCGGGCTGGACAGATACAGTCAATCGGATGGCTTTGATCGATACCCCGAATATCCGAGAATACGATGCAAAACAGATTATTTTCTTCTTAGTCAAACAGCAGGAGAATAGAAAGGGAGGAGATATTACCTCGGTTAAGGAGGAAATTGGAAAAACGCTTGTGGAGAAGAAATGTACCACATGTCACGACTTAGACCGGGTTTATCAAACATCCAGAAGTGAAAAGGAGTGGGGTTTGACAGTAGAACGGATGAAAAGCCACGCGCGCGATCCCAAATTCCTGGACGATAAAGAAACCAGAGAACTCATTCAATATCTGAGCGATCGATCGAGTCCCGAAAAACAATAAGGAGAATTTATGTCATGAAGATATTGATCCTGGATGGAAATCCCGATCCAAACAATACGCAGTTCGAGGAATATTTGGCAGATCTTACCAAAGAGATACACGGCCTGGATAATGAGGTCAAGCAGATTAAATTGCGAGATTTAAACATCCGGTACTGCACAGGATGTTGGGGGTGTTGGGCCAAAACACCTGGAAAATGTGTTTTTCCTGATGAGTCACACGATGTCTGCCGGGAGTACATTCACTCGGATTTCGTGTTGATGGCCTCTCCGGTTTTGATGGGATTTACCTCGGCCCTTTTAAAAAAGACGCAGGACAGGTTGATTGGCCTCCTTCATCCCTATTTCGAGTTTGTGGAAAACGAAACCCATCACCTTGGACGTTATGAAAAATATCCCAAAAACGGACTGTTGCTTGACAGGTCCCAGAATACCGATGATGAAGATATCCAGATTATAAAAGATATGTTCCGACGTTTTTCCCTTAATTTCAAAACCGAATTAGCGTTTTTTGGATTGATGGCTCAAGATACAAAGGAGGTTGCCCGTGCGATTGACAATATTTAACGGTTCTCCCCGAGGCAAAAGCAGCAACACCAAACTTTTGATGGATCAGTTCACGAAAGGTTTTTGCGAAAGTGGCGGGAATGAAGTCGAGACTGTTTACGTCAACCGGACAAAGGAGCTTCCTGAGCAGGTGGACCTGTTCAAGAAGGCCGATCATGTGATCCTGGCTTTTCCCCTTTATACAGATGCCATGCCTGGACTTGTGAAGGCTTTTATCGAAGCCCTGGAGCCTTTATGTGGGAGGAGTGAAAATCCCAGCATCGGATTTGTTGTCCAGTCCGGTTTCCCCGAACCCAACCATTCCCGGTTCGTAGAACGATACCTCGAAAAACTCTCCAAACGTTTGGGAAGTCGTTATCAGGGCACCGTCGTCAGAGGGAGCGGGGAAGGAATCAAGATACAACCGAGTTGGATGACACGCAAGCTGTTCAAGCATTTTTATGAACTGGGAACAAAGTTTACCGACGAAAACGGTTTCAATAGGGAAGTCATGCGGAAACTGGCACCGAGGGAACAGTTATCCAAAGGACGTCTATTTTTCTTTCGCTTATTAGACAAGACGGGAAAGGGGAATTTTTATTGGGATATGCAGCTCAAGCAAAACAAAGCCTTTGAAAAACGGTTCGATAAACCTTATCAATCCAAAGACTAAAATTTCAATTCGAATCCTGAGAGAAGAATATGGATGGATTCTGCGTCTCGTATGGCCAGCCAGACGTAGCTGAGGCCGAATTCCACGTGTTCACTGAGCGGGATCATTGTCCCTATGTAAAGGCGGTTTTTCTGGACTGTGTAGACTTTGGTTTTTCCGAACGTTTCGGTCGCGATAAAAGGCTTCAGCTTGAGTTTTCCGATGCTCAATTCGGTTTTCAGCCTAAGTCTCAAGCGAAATCTCAGGTGGTCTTCCGGTAACTCTTCTTCGAACTCCCGGATTTCTGTCCGGAATCGGATGTCAAAATCCATTTTTTTGGCCACCTTGGTTTTCCATCCCGCTTCCAATTGGAGACGGTTCTCGCTGTAGACAATATCCTGGATCTCCATATGCTCCCGCTTGTAAACGGCGGCTATGTAGAAGTTTTTGGGGAGGTGGAACACAAGGCCGCCCGCGACATTCTTCAGATATGGGTTGGAATATGCGATATCTAAATTCCGGATTTCATGGGATAATCTAAGGCTCAATTTGGTCGAGATGGAAAAGGTGGCGGAATTATTCAGCCAGGCCTGGCTTGTATCACATCTGCCGTTGCTCCAAACCAATAAAAAGATAGCAGGGAAAAGAACGATTGTTTTCAGGATGAGCTTATGATGGACTTGTCGCATAGGCTCATTATTATATAGCTGATTTATTCAAGATTACAATTAATTCGAGACATCACTTGAATCCTCGGCAATCAGGTTTGGAGTATTTGTGCATAGACTAGTAAATAACTATTGAAAAAATGATTTATTAGAAATAAAATCAATTCTTTTAAAATAATATTTTTCATAGGAGGCATAATGATTAACCGAAAACGATTCTTCTGGACAGTGGCTATTTTGGGATTATTCATTCTTACTCTTGTTTTTGCTGTATCTCCTGTTCAAGCACAAAGGGGGAAAAGGCCGCAGAAAATCGAGTCCACTGACCCCGAACTCCGGTTGAAGGGCTATGAGAAACATCTGGAAATGACCGAAAGTTCACCCTTCAACAAGGAGAAGTGGTATCACATCGGACCCAAGAACGTTAGCGGCAGATGCACAGATGTGGCTGTTGTCACCCCAAGAGGGAAAAATTACACAATCTATGTAGCTACTGCGTCTGGAGGTGTCTGGAAATCCATAAACGAAGGGACGACTTGGGAGCCTGTGTTCGAGAAACAAGCTTCCACTTCGATCGGCGATGTGGCTATCGCTCCATCGAATTCCGACATTGTTTGGGTGGGCACCGGGGAGGCCAACATATTCCGGAGTTCCCAGGCAGGAGTAGGGATTTACAAGTCTGCCGATGCAGGGAAAACCTGGACGCACATGGGGTTAGCCGACACCAACACCATCGCACGGATCGTCGTTCATCCCGAAAATCCCGATGTCGTTTACGTGGCGGCTTCGGGTCATGAGTGGACAAACAACGAGGAGCGCGGCGTTTACAAAACAACCGATGGCGGAACCACATGGAAAAAGATCCTGTACATCGACGATATGACGGGAGCCAACGACTTGGTCATGGATCCATCTAACCATGCCACCCTGTATGCCGCAACCTGGCAGCGCAAGAGAGAAAAATGGAACGATCCCCGGAATGAGCCAAATTTTGGCGGAAGCGGAATCCATAAAACCACTGACGGTGGCGCGACGTGGAAACCGATCAACAATGGGCTTCCTGCTGCCCAATATAGAGGCCGGATCGGTATCGATCTTTGCTTGACTAAACCCAATGTGGTCTATGCCTTTGTCGATAATTATGATCTTGCTTTTGAGGCTGCCGAAGGAGAGACGGATTCCTACGGCCGGCCAAAGGAGGATGTCATCAAAGGAGCCACAGTTTATCGTTCTGACGACGAGGGAGAAACCTGGACCCAGGTAAGTGGCCTGACTGATGAAATGAAACCCTACATGGAACGCCACTCCGCTACATACGGCTGGGTTTTTGCTCAGATGCGTGTGGACCCCAACGATGAAAACACCATCTATAC
>Ga0114922_10000806_pt1 | contig 30167 bp, 20 predicted proteins | sample AartaG_FD_100975 | JGI IMG/M metagenome (GOLD analysis project Ga0114922, IMG submission 100975) | Deep subsurface microbial communities from Aarhus Bay to uncover new lineages of life (NeLLi) - Aarhus_00045 metaG | ecosystem: Environmental > Aquatic > Marine > Oceanic > Sediment | place... | reverse complement strand
TGAGATATATTTGAGTCATTGCTCAGAAACTGCCCGATGGTTTTCTTCAGCTCACCAGAGCGCCGAATACTTGACCGAGGCGACAATTTTCGCCACGTGTTCCACACTAAAGGTTCAAGCTTGTACGCGAAGTTGGCAAGCAGGACAATAAGTTCTGCAAGACGGTCAGCATCAAAATCCGGCTCATCACCAATTTGAAGTTTGGTCCTGAGTTTTTCGATTGATTCATCAGAATAATCCACTCGGACTTGCGAGCCCGATCCTATCTGCTGCAACCTCTTAGTAACAGATTCTTTCTGGCCAGCAGGAAGTTCAGGAAAGATTTCCAGGAGGCTATGAACAAGAAAGTCGGCATCCTGAAGCTTAGCCTTATCAGTTATAGAAATGCTCTTGTCCTCCTGTTCTTTTAACATCGGCAGTGGTACAATATTGCCTATCGGAAATCTTTCCTGCAATCTTTGTAAGAATTCATTCCTTTCCTCGGGCAATACTATTTTCAGAGCTCGCTCAATCTCTTCGCAGAGATAATCCTTTCGCGTCTGTTCGCTCTCGTCAGCAAAATCCACTTGAATCAAATGAAGTCGATTTGCCGTTTCGAGAACGTGGATTTCCATCTTCTTATCGTTCGCAGGCACAGTTTTTAGACCTCTTTGAACAAAAAAGCAGCATCAAAAATAAGAACTATTATTTTCCAACTATTTCGGTTTGTCAATAGTAATCATAAGGAGTCGGCAGAACAATATATATTCAGAAACATGCTATACCATGAAAGTCCGTAATACGAGGTCGTCCGCATCCTTTTCAAACTCCTTGCTTTTAAGCCATGTCGACCATCCCAGTTGGCCCATCTTACCCAAACAAATACTTGGAACCTCTATTGCACTTAATATCAACTGAATCTCCCAGCTCAATTCATCTCCGACATAATTCTTGACCCATGCGATAAGCCGCCGAATACTATCGCCTCCCGGCAACATACGCTGGTATTCGGAAAAATGCATAGGTCCGAACTTAATCCTGAACTTTTGCTGGCACTCCCAGAAACGAGATCCTATTACCAGTGTCGAGCCTAATTTTGCGTTTTCGACAGATTCTCCCAATCGGCAATAATGCTCTTGTGGAATATCAATCCACTGCCCAATAAACTGTTCTATACATACTGCTATTCCAAAATAGTCCTGTAGAATCTCTCGCAAGCCTTCAGCATTTTTGGCCTGGCAAACAAGACGACCGGAATAGTGAAGTTTTCCTACGTCAGGAATGGCATCTCTGTTACGAAATGAATCTTCTCCTATTCCAAATAAACTCCCTATGTAGATTGCGAACCGGTCCTCTTCTGTGCGATCATGGCTGACACTTTGCTGGTTACACGCCCATGCCCGGTAGAAAAGCGATATCATTCGATGATTAAAAATATTAAGGAAACTTGCAAGTGTTTTGTCTTTTTGGTTATGTAATCGATCATAGACATATTCAGTTATAAGCAGAGGCATAGGTCCGTTGGTACCAAGAAGGCCGAGAAAATTAACGAACATCCGACCAGGATATTCATCCGTTGCTTCTAAAAAGGTCTCTATGGCTGAGTGTGCAAAGGCTAAAGAGACATTTTGGCAGAATCTGATGGGATCATACTGAGGGCGGTGGGAATGTCCGATACGCGGCAGATGTGAGTAGGCACATTCGATCCGACGCACCGCCTGGAAAAAGTCAAACGCATATGGTTTATCCCGTAATGCCTGACTCAAAGAATCGGACGCAGCCCGTCTCTCATCTTCCATCGCATAATTTCTCCACGTTCAAGCGATTTCACTACAGTTTCGGTAAAAGAATTAATCGAAACATATTTGGCGAAAAATTGTTCAAGAACAGCACCAAGGAGGAACACCCCGGTTCCCTCGAACACTGCTTCTTCGAGAGTTACTGTCACCTCCAATCCACGTGCAAACGCGATTGAACCTGATGTTGCGATTCGACGAGTAATCGGTTTACAACTTATTGATTTAACACCATCAATTTGCTTGCGAGTCTGCAGATCGCCGACATCACTATATAACCGCAAAAGGTCTCGTAATGCTGATGCACCTTCACCTTTATCCGTATCTGTAAGCGAAAGATAGTTCAGCGACAGGTGATTAATAATGCGCCACGCAATTTCCCCCTCGGCGTGGGAGGGCTTGGGTAAGGTTGGAGCCCCAAGGCAGCGAATTGATGTGCAAGGTGCTGTCTTTTCCATTGTAAAATCGGACTTCCCTACTCCTATCGGCATATGCAGCGGCAGATCGCGGTTCGTGCACAGAGCCCCCACGCCTAATTGTTTAAGTTCTGTACTATATGGTGCTGCCGTTGAATCTACAAGAGAGATGTAAACTTCACTGCCTGTATAACTCCTCGATCTTCGGCCCTGCAATCTTGCATCCTGAGACTGTGACCTGGGAACCCGGTTTGTAACATAATAGGTCTCTGTACTGATGCCCCCCAGATCTTTTGCCAGATAAAAAGGAAGAAACTCTTGTAGCTGGTCTGACAGAGCTCCATAACCTATTACCTTGGAAAGCTTGTAAACCTCAAAATCCTGTGCTTTAGTTCGGTCAGGAACAACATGAAACTCAAAAACTTTGTCCGATACAAGTATCCGGTCCAACCGTTTTTCAAACAGGTTTATTGCCGGCGAACAGAATAATCCGAAGTTATCGGCATTGACTGCACCCTCAAGTTCAATATTCGACTCTCGGAACAAGATAATAATATCCAGTTGATTTTGATCACAGCTTCGGATTGCAGCACCCAAACCGGTAAGTTCTATGAACATAAATCGCTGAGGAAAGGCGAAGTATTCATGCAAAAGACGATATCCTTGAAAAGATCTCGAATCATAAGGCAGTAGTTGTTGTTCTTGGTCGAAACCCACACGCCGAATACAGGAAGCGTCAAGAATCTTTTGCCATTTTATGGGTTTGGTTGCCGGCTGGACCACAACCGCCACGGCACTTGCGAAAAATTGTTCATACAAATGCATTGGAATCTCGCCGACACCCATAAGATATAAGATCAAGGAGTCCAGCTTCAACTCGCTGAAGTTAAGCCCGGCAGTGGACTGGATTGCAATTTTAATTCCCGCTGTTACACCGGGCAGGTTGGGCACTTCGAGCGAGGCCAACTCACGTGTATAGTAATTTGCCTGGTTTATTTTAATGGGCCAAAGGGTCACGTCATGTGCGGTGCGATATTCGCATCTGGTTTGATCCGTTTTACCAAGTTTACTGTAAAGCGATGAACCTCGAGGGATTACAAAACCGTCAGACAAACCACCCTCGTTAAGATCTGGCTCGAACTGAACAATACACATAGAGGGCGTGGGTGCTAAATAATGAGGATATATAGTTTCGAGCAAAGACTGTGTAAACCTGGGAAACTCTGCGCTGAGTTTGAGCTGCACCCTCGCAGCAAGAAAAGCAAACCCCTCGATCAATCGCTCAACAAAAGGGTCCTGACAAGGCTGAAACTCATCCAGACCACCAAGGCGACCTGCTATTTTAGGGAACTCCTTTGCAAACTCCGCCCCCATTGCACGAAGATGTGCAAGTTCACGATTATACAGGTCCAGCAGTCGCCTATCCACTTACCTCGCCCTTCAATTTGTGATGGCCGGTCTCTACGTCAACCTCCGTTTTAACGAAAAGATGGTCAGGCAGCGGTTGCGCCCACAATTCACCCTCTATTTCGAAAGTAAGAGTACGGATGTTCTCTGAATCCAGTGGAGTAATAATACGAACAGACAGTTGCTTACGTGTAATTCTCGGCTCAAAACATAAAATCGCTTGCTTTACTTGTGCTTCATACTCAGCAGGACTAATAGCTGAGATGGTTGCACCGCACAAGTCAGGTATGCCATAGTTTAGCACAGACTGCGCTGCATGGCTAAACTCATATATATTATCGCGGAACGGATGGCTCTTCGAATTTAAGATCATCTCCAGGTCGCGAAGTACTGCACGCTTGTATCTTCTTATGGACACTACGCGTTGGTCACGGCTTTCCTTACTCACTTCCGGCTCATCGTCAGTAAGGCGGTCAAGCAGACACGGCTGGAGACGGTCCATCGGAGTAAGCTCAGCCATTACTCACCTCACCATTTTGTTCTTGTGTTTCCGACTGATCCAAAACTATTTGCTGTATCTGCAGCAGCGGGAATTCATCCTTATTTGTGGCAAGCATGCGCTGTCCCAGGCCAAGGTACAAATCGCCTGGTTGTTCAATCCACTCAGTCTTACGCGCAAGTAGAATGGCACTGTCTTTGCTGGTTTCCGAGTTTGGGTACCGCGTTGGTATCAGGCCCGTTGTCTGGCCACCATTGATCCAGGTAAAGTGTGCAGGGAGCCAGACTACATCGCGCAGATCGGCTGGTGGATCGATTTGGATTTGATGTAAAGCAGTGAAAGGAACCCAGTAATATTTGCCGTCAATAATGGCCTCAAGTATTGGACCAAGCCTGGAATCAGCATCTGAAATCCACTCAAAACGCTGGCCATCAATTGAACCGGCAACGGCAGTTGCTGCGTCAAATGCGCGCTCCCGGAGTTTCTTTGATGCCTCGTATTTCTCTTCCGAAATCATCTGGTTGGCCTGTACCAACAAACCAATCCACTCTGCCGGCTCGCCGAAAACGAGCGGTGAGCGTTTGCCGGCAAATATCTCAGCCCTCAAAGCCTCACAATTAAGCGCTACCCGGCATACTTGAGCCATGAGCAAATTCATGGAGTCGAGTTCCGCCGCCACGTTTAGCTGGGTTAGAGCTCGTTCCCAGTCTCCCAGAACAGACAACAACTGGAAAAGAAAAACCCGAAGCTTGGCATTCGTAGGATCGGCGCGGACTTCATTTTCCAAGGCGGTTAACGCTTGGTTAAGCTGGCCGTTTTGCAATAATTCTTTTGCTTCCATGCTTACAACCTCAGCGCCTGGGTAGAACTTATCCATCCCGGCGCTATTCCACAGGATAAACCTGTTAAATGTAGTTGGTCTTTAACTTAGGGTATTAGCCGATCTTGTTGACGATCAAGTCCCAACGGGCTGCAATATCACACTTCGGCTCCCTGGTCATGCGGTCCGTTTCAGTGCAAGTACGTCATATCGTGCCATAGTTGAAATTGATTTCTTCCAGCGGTGGCACTCTCGGTATTCAGGGGGCGCTGGGCGTATTTCAGGTTTCGGCTTCTTCCACCTTCCAACTGTACTCAACGTTACCCTTCTTTTGACCCTTGCTGTCACACTCGGTGTAGGTGACCTTGATCTCCTCGAAGTTGATCTTGATATTCTCCGTGGGAACGGTTTCCGATTGGCCGCTGCCACCCACGGAATAGCTTACAACCTGGCAATTCTTCAACTCGTAAGCGTAGTAGGTCACCCTACCTGCATCGGTATACGAGGCGGTCAAATGAATCTCAACTTTCGGAAAGACTTTTCCCTTGCACATCGACTCGGCTATCTTGGGACTTGACTTGTCCAATTCCTTTGTTAATGAAATGTCTTGGAGATCGACATCTCCCCTACGGCGAGTCGCACCCGTACCCGTCCCTGGCTTGGTTATCGGTTGGCTAAATGTTTTCAGATCACTCCAACCCTTGTGGTCCTTGTCTTTACACTCACCGTCAATACCATCGAATTTGATGTAAGCCGCCATCTGTACTTCCTTTCCTAATTAATTTCGCTTCGTGGTCCGGCGCAACCTACCTTATATCCTGTCGAACGGACAGGACACCTTCTCACGACGGCGCCGGCGCCGCGGCCAGAATCCTGTCTTGCTCTCCTTCGGACGTTATACATCTATACAGTCAGTCGCAGCTTTATCGACAGGAGCAGTCGAATTAGACAATGCACCCGGCATAGCTGCGCTCTATAAACCACCTCCCTTACTTTATTAACCGCCGCCCTTGGCTGACGGTAGCTTGGAAACTAACCGCAGCGAAACGGACAATCCCTCGAGCTGGTAATGAGGCCTCAAAAAGAATTTCGCAGAGTAATAGCCGGGATCTCCTTCTACATCCTCAACCACAACTTCTGCCGCCGCCAGAGGATACCTCGCCTTAACTTCTTCGGATGCGTGTGGGTCGCTGGTGACATATTGAGTGATCCATTTGTTAAGCCAACTCGCCATGTCCTCGCGTTCTTTGAAAGATCCGATTTTATCCCGCACGATGCACTTGAGGTAATGTGCAAACCGGCACGTCGAAAACAGATACGGTAACCTTGCAGCCAGCTTTGCATTTGCAGTAGCGTCCGGGTCATCATACTCGGCCGGGTTGTGCAGCGACTCGGCACCAATAAATGCCGCATAGTCTTCGTTTTTCCAGTGTGATAACGGCATCAAGCCATTCTTGGCTAATTCCGCTTCTCGTCTGTCTGTGATGCCAATCTCTGTTGGGCACTTCATATCCACCCCACCATCATCAGTCGGGAAAGTATGGCAAGGAAGCCCTTCGACCATTCCGCCGCTCTCAACACCACGGATGTTCGCACACCATCCAAATTGCTTAAAAGACCGGTTAATATTCACGCCCATAGCATACGCTGCATTTGTCCAAAGATATTTTGAGTGCTCGCCTCCAGCCGTCTCCTCTTCAAAATTAAAGTCTTCGAGAGGATTCGTTTTAGCACCGTAAGGTATCCTGCCGAGAAATCGCGGCATTGTTAAGCCGATGTACCTGGAATCTTCAGATTCACGCAGTGACCGCCATGGGGCATATTCGGCCGTTTGGAAAATTTTCGTAAGATCCCGAGGGTTGCTAAGTTCATTCCAGGAATCCATATTCATCAAGGTAGGGGCAGCCGCACTTATCAACGGGGCGTGCGCTGCAGCGGCAATCTGGGCCATCCCATTAAGAATTTCAACGTCCGGTGGACTGTGATCGAAACAATAGTCACCGATGAGACAACCGTAAGGCTCTCCGCCTGGTGAACCGAATTCCTCTTCGTAAAGCTTTTTGAAAAGCGGGCTTTGGTCCCAGGCTGTACCTTTGTACTTCTTAATGGTCTTTGCCAAATCTTTCTTAGGGAGATTCAGTACACGTATCTTCAGTGTTTCATCCGTTTCTGTGTTATTTACAAGATGATGCATACCTCGCCAGCTACCCTCGATTGCTTGGAAGTCCTCGTGATGCATGATTAAATTAATCTGCTCGGACAACTTCATGTCTATTTCAGCAATAATCGCTTCTATTGACCTGACTGCATCGTCGGAAATGAGAGCCGTTTCTGACAGGGCTTGTTCAGCCAAGGTTCGCACTGCCGAACTGATGGAATCTCTTGCGCGATCGGTCTTCGGTTTAAACTCTTTCTTAAGGAGTAAGTCGAACTCACTTGGCTCTATTGCTACAGCCTCAGAAGCCTGCATTTCTTCTTTTTCTTTCTCTTTGGCCATTGGACTATTCCTCCTTAGCAGTGTCAGTAGATTCATCTTCTTGTTTTGGTGCAGAAGTTAAGGCATTTAGCAGGGCCTTGTCCTTAAGGACCTTAGCTATCAGCTCTTCGGCGCCACTTTTTCCATCCATGTACGACAAGAGATTTGATAATTCTGTCCGGGCGTTCAACAACTTGTTTAGGGCATCAACTTTACGTGCGACTGCCGCCGGAGAAAAATCCTCCATACTCTCAAAGCTGATATCAACGCTCAGATTACCTTCGCCGGTAAGTGTGTTTGGAACTTGAAAAGCAACTCGCGGTTTCATCGCTTTTAGCCGTTCATCAAAATTATCGACATCGATCTCGAGGAATTTACGATCTGTGACACTCGGCAAACCCTCTTCCGGCTTACCAGACAAGTCTGCCATTACACCCATCACGAAGGGTAAATTGATTTTTTTCTCTGCACCATACAACTCCAAATCATACTCTATCTGCACACGGGGTGCTCGATTACGAGCTATGAACTTTTGACTACTCTTTTTTTTTGCCATTCTTACTCCTTTCTCAACAAGAAATAGTTCCGCCAAAACTGTCGGCATTAACCGGCAGAATATGGGGCATTAATCCGACTGCTCCTCACCGGAATCACTACTGCTAACTCCGCCAATAATCTCAACTTGGCTCATACCATCCGGGCAAAAATCCTTAATAACTTCTAAAAAGTTTTTTGAAACTAATCTTTGTGCTCTGCGTAAAAGTAGAGGAATAGGACTTGAGGGTTCGTGGCGGTCGAAATACTGACAGACCTTATCGAGAGCCAAAAGAGCTTCCTGGGAAGAGCGGATATCTCCCGAAAGTGATATTGAACCTTTCTCTGCCACACTACCGGTCGCTGCAGTATCCTCATCGACAGCCGTGCCGTGCCCACGCTTTGCCAGATATTCCTGAACGCGTTTTTGGATATTCCCAAGAACTGCCCTGAAACCACTAAAGTCCGGAGTCTGGCCTTGAGAAGCACGTTCAGAGAACACGCTCATCATGGCGGCTATATGTTCAATAGCCTCTTGAGTGGTTTGGGACATTGACAGGAGTTCATCGGTTGAAGTATCCTGAAATGCCGCATCAATCACCGACATATCAGGAGCCTGTGCTCTTTGTTTATCTGAAACCGAAATCTCTCCTTTTGCGATCTGGATGTCTCTAAGACTAAACTTGCCCATCTGAACTGAATTACACAAAGGTACTTCTGACAGCCGCTGCTTGAATTTCATAGGATCCTGTGCGCTGACGGAAGTTGGGGACAGCGATTGCAAAATATTTATTCGCTCAAGCGGGTCATTGTCGTCATCCGGGTCAAGCTGAGGATAAAGCTGATCCCAGAAACGTTCCAGCAGCCCATGGAGCAAAGACAAGCCATCACGCAAACCATGTATCCCCTCCAGCTTGAGAAGGGAAATAGTTAGGTACATTGCAACCCTAAGATCTTTCGAGCGTCTTAACAGTTCGGAACTTTTTTCACGAACTTCCCGCCAGTTTGGCTCTTCTGCTTCTTCCTCCACACCAGCCACTACCCCCCCGCCAGCCTTGGTTCGCAGCATGTCTTCGAGAGCCAGAAAAGAGGGGTCATAGGATAGGTCTTCGCCACAGGGAGCCTCAGCGTTCACTTCGGTAAGCAAACTTTCGATATCAATCGCCATGGTACATCCCGCCAAATTAATAACCTACAGAATCCACTTTTGGTCTAACGCACGATTGCTGCTGTATTCTCAGCAAAGGACTAAAAAACCAGATGCACATCATATCCGCCACCTAGATAAGTAATAAACGTCAAACAAAGCGAGCACTACGAACCACTATACTCTATCATATGCAATATAGTATTCGCCAGCCCCCCTTACTACTGGGCGCGATTTTATGGCAACCAAAACATAGTGTCAAGCTCCTTATAAAAAATTTTTCAAAAATATCGGCAGTCCGTAACAAGTTTCCATCAAGTTTGTGTCCGTCTCACTTGCGAAATGCACAATAGCGCCTAAGTCGAGCGAATTGGAGCAAAAGTTGGACAAAAAAGTAAAATTTTACAAAGTTTTTCTTGACTTTATAGATATTCGGGCCAAAATTGAATTTGGATCTGCAGAATGCAAAACTATGAGAGAACATCCAGAGAGTTCAGATAACAATAACAAGTTTACCCGTGAAACGCGGGCCGATTTAAATATACGGTTTCGATATTTATAAAATGGGGCAAAACTCACTACAAGGTCTGTAAAGTGTAAAATATAGCTGAGTATACATAGCGCCGTTTACAGTTATACAGTTTCGCGTCGTGTTAGTCTATGAGGTATTTGGAGTTATTGAAGCGTAAAGTGTCATATGTTATCATATTGCCTATTTATTAAGAACAAAGATTTGACCCCATTGTTCTCGTATTAATAAAATTGCCCGGCTTTATAGGCAGCGTGCTGGTATTGAGCACATTGAACAATGGAAACTAATTGTATAAAATAAAGGTACGGTCTGTCGGTGAGTTAGTGGCAGATATGGGTGGGACAGTGAAGGGTATAGGATATTGACTAAAGTAAAATGTTGCTTGTTGACATATAGCTTAATGTCGTAAATGGTGCGTTTGTTCCCTGTGAGCCCTCACTTCATCGGCCCCATGAACTTGCGGAAATGCCCGTAACGTGGGGAGTGTAGCTAACGGAAATCTGTGAAAAGGAGATAAAAATGGATTGGAATATATATGATTTGGATTTAGAGACCAAGACAAAAGGGCAAAACGTGTACTACCAAATAGAACGGGATAAGGAACGTGGGTTTGACAGGTTAGGTGAATTAGCTAGTCAGTTAATGAACTACGCTGGAGGAGACAGTACCGTTAAGCTCAAAATTGAAACAAACCTTAAATGGATGGTTGCTCTGTATGATAACGCAACGCCTATTGTTGAAATTATCAACCAAACCGAACAAGATAAAAAATTAGGACTCTTGAAAGCTCTTGAGGCAGGACTCCGGGAATTGCATGGAGATTGGCCTTGGATTCATAGCGAGGAAGCGAGCCTTCAAGAATACGTTGATAATACGGTAAAGCTAGAAGAACACCTTCAAAAAGGGTGGTCTCTCGTAAAGGAAAAATGGGCCACACTGCCAATCACTGCCCGGAGTAATTTCGTAAGTAGAGTGTTTAACCAAGACGCAGGGTATGTACACATGGCCGGTACTTTGGAGGATTATGTTGCTCCTGTTCCGGAAAATATATTGCCTGCACTTCGGGAGGAGCTTAATAAAATTTCAATGACAAATCCTTTCACCGATAAAAGGGTCGAAAATCCACTAAGATTTAGGGACATCATCGAGATGGATTGGGCTGAATGTAGCAATCCGGATAATAATAAGTATAAAACGATGTGGCAGAGGATGCTGTACAAAGTCATGGAAGCCCTAAACATCCAAGCGGATGATTTGCCAGATACGTGTGAGGATTACCGTCAGGCACTGAAAGATGCTTTTTCCTTCATAGCAGCCGATGCCGAACCCACATCCGGAACGGTAATTAATGGTCTATTAGACACTGAGGGTAGACTCAAGGTCATAATGGGGCTTGAGTAATAATTATGTACCAACCTTGATTAGAGAGTTATCCAAGTTCTTTATCCTGCAATCCGGCAGACTTCTTCAGCAAGACAGAAAGTTATTACGAAATACCTTATTTTTTCAGAAACAACTAAACTAAAAAAAATTGGTTGACATAGTGGCGCATTTTAACTAAACAATTTATGTAAACGATGTAATAATGAATATTATTACAACCTGACGGAAGAAGTCATAATACGGTGCACCAATTTATTAACATACTCTAAGACAATAGAAGGATACAGCCATGGCTGAAATCAATCGCGCATCTCTATTTGGCAAACTTAACGGCTTGTGCTATAAATCCATTGAAAGTGCTACGGTTTTTTGCAAACTGCGAGGTAATCCATACGTGGAATTAGTGCATTGGCTGCACCAGATTCTCAAGCAGCCGGATTCGGATATGAACCGTATTATACGGCACTTTGATATGGACCCTTCAAGACTTGCTAAGGATATGACAGAGCAGTTGGATCAATTACCACGGGGTTCTACATCGATTTCAGACTTATCTGCTCATATAGAAGAGTCTGTAGAGCGAGGATGGGTTTACGGATCCCTATTATTCGGGGAATCACAGATTCGCTCGGGTCACTTGATAGTCGGCATCCTTAAGACCAGCGGCCTCAAGAATGTCCTTCTGCGTATCTCAAACGAATTCAGCAAGATTAAACTCGAGCAGTTGACGGATGATTTTGCGAAAATTGTAGGCGGGTCACCGGAAGAAACACTCAAGGCAACTGATGGTTCCTCTCTCCGAGCAGAGGCTCAAGCCGCCGGTGGTACCGGAGAGATGGCACCTGCGGCAATGGGTAAACAGGAAGCCCTTGGGAGGTTTTCTGTGAACCTTACGGAAAAGGCTCGGGGTGATGATATGGACCCTATTGTAGGTCGCGATGAGGAAATCCGGCAGATAATTGATATTCTGATGCGCCGCCGTCAAAATAATCCCATCCTGACAGGTGAAGCAGGAGTTGGCAAGACAGCAGTTGTTGAAGGTTTTGCCCAGCGTATCGCTGGGGGCGATGTACCTCCATCGCTTAAGGATGTGTCACTGCATGTGCTGGACGTAGGCTTACTTCAGGCCGGTGCCAGTATGAAAGGTGAATTTGAGAACCGTCTGCGTCAGGTTATAGAAGAGGTTCAAAGCTCACCAAAACCAATTATTCTGTTCATCGACGAGGCGCATACTCTAATCGGAGCAGGAGGTTCAGCAGGTACAGGTGATGCTGCAAACTTGCTCAAGCCGGCATTAGCTCGCGGCACATTACGAACCATCGCGGCCACTACGTGGTCGGAGTATAAAAAATATATTGAGAAGGACCCTGCACTTACCCGCAGATTCCAGGTAGTCAAAGTCGATGAACCCGAAGAAGACAAGGCATTAATGATGATGCGAAAAGTGGCCTCGAACCTCGAGAATCACCATCGAGTCCAGATATTAGACGAAGCCCTGGATGCCGCAGTTCGTCTTTCGCACAGATATATTCCTGAACGTCAATTACCCGATAAAGCTGTAAGTCTGACTGATACTGCATGTGCAAGAGTTGCCATAAGCCAGCACGCAGTTCCACCGGAATTGGAGGATTGCCGCCACCGAATCCAGGCATTGGAGACCGAACTTGAAATCATCAACAAAGAAGTTGCAACAGGAATTGACCACAAAACCCGCGAATCTGAAATTGTCAAGAAACTTGAAACCGAACATGAAAGATTAGCCAAACTGGAAGAACGCTGGTCAAAAGAAAAGGAATTGGTTGACGCCGTTTTAGATATTCGCGCCAGATTACGCAAATGCGGCAAGGGAACTATCGAACAAGCAGACATTGCTGAAAAAGAAACATCAGAAACCAGCAAAAAAACTGAGGGTACGCCTCAGGATGATACTGGTGGTGCTGCTTCAGCAGCACCCGAAAAAACAGAAGTGTCAGATAAAGGAGGCAGAGAAAACTTGCTTAAAGAGCTCAAATCGCTGCAGGAGCAGCTCGAGGAGCTACAAGGTGAGAAGCCCCTGATTCTTCCCTGTGTGAATGCACAAGCCGTCGGCTCGGTAGTTGCCGACTGGACGGGGATCCCTGTTGGTGGAATGGTAAAGAATGAGATCGAAGCGGTTTTGAATTTGGCAGAAAGGTTAAAGGAACGTGTTATCGGCCAGGACCATGCACTGGAAGCAATTGCCAAGCGCATAAGGACGTCCCGCGCCGGCATAGAAAACCCGAACAAGCCGATCGGGGTAATGTTCCTGGTGGGTCCCAGCGGCGTGGGCAAGACCGAATCGGCACTTGCATTGGCTGAAGCTTTATATGGCGGCGAAAGTAACTTAATCACTATCAATATGAGCGAGTTCCAGGAAGCTCATACGGTCTCAACGCTCAAAGGCTCACCTCCCGGATACGTAGGCTATGGCGAAGGTGGTATTTTAACTGAAGCGGTGCGACGGCGTCCCTATAGCATTGTTTTGCTCGATGAAGTTGAGAAAGCTCATCGCGATGTACACGAGATCTTTTTCCAGGTATTCGACAAAGGCCGTATGGAAGACGCCGAGGGCCGCCTCATTGATTTTAAAAATACAATCATTCTCCTGACGAGCAATGTCGGTACAGACCTTATTATGGACATGTGCAAAGATCCGAAGCTAATGCCTGAGCCTGAAGGTATATGTAAAGCTCTTCGCAAACCTTTGCTTAAGGTCTTTCCGGCAGCCCTTCTCGGGCGCCTTGTTGTCGTGCCCTATTATCCAATCAGTGACGAAACACTGAAGCTTATCACTCGCCTGCAGTTAAGCCGAATTGGACGTCGTACACAGGAAAACCACAAAATACCGTTCAGTTATGATGATAAGGTCCTGGGCCTTATTACCAGCCGGTGCACCGACGTTGAAAGCGGGGCTCGAATGGTTGATTCCATATTGACCAATACTCTGCTTCCGGAAATAGGCCAGGAATTGCTGACCAGACTTATGGAAGGAAAAACAGCAAAACGCGTTCACATAGGCGTTAAGAAGAGCAACTTCACTTATTCGTTCGATTAAAATATGTGAGTTATGGGAATATTGAGCTTGTTGGAAATTAAAACTGTGTGCAGTAATAACACAATCATTGGTACCGTGGCGTTGCTGGTATAAAAGATCCTGAACCAGCTAACAACATAATTCCTTGCTTGCTGGTGGTTGCTAGTGAAAGGGATGATGGGTAATGGCAATAAAGCAGAAAAACAGAGAGGCTGCAATTGGGACCCCCTTGGGGGAGGATGTGCTTCTTTTAGTGAGTATGTCTGGTACTGAGCAACTTAGCCGGCCATTTGAGTTCCAGTTGGAGCTTGCCAGTGAAGAACATCAGGTCAAATCTTGTGACATTATCGGGCAGAATGTGACTATACGGCTGAATCTGCCCAAAGATGAAGTTCGCTATTTTAACGGCTTCGTAAGCCGTTTTACCCAAACATTGGGAAGCCTCGAACTGGCTCGGTACAGGGCGACTGTAGTACCTTGGCTATGGTTTCTGACCCGAACGGCCGATTGTCGCATCTTTCAGAAAAAGAAAGTGCCCGACATCATCAAACAAGTTTTTAATGATCACGGATTCACCGATATTGAGGATACCCTCACCGGCATCTACCGTGAGTGGGAATATTGCGTGCAGTACCGTGAAACCGACTTTAATTTCGTCAGCAGGCTCATGGAACAGGAGGGGATATACTATTTCTTTAAGCATGAAAACGGCAAACATACCTTGGTGTTGGCGGATTCTGCCGGCGCACATAAATCTTATCCTGATCATGACCAAATCAAATTCCGTCCTGCCGATCTGCGAGCCAGTGAAGAGAAATATATTTCGGACTGGATTGTTGAGACTTGTATTCAACCGGGTTGGTATGCTCTGAACGATTTTGACTTCGAGAACACACAGAAAGACCTGCAAGCAAAAGCAAATGTGGCCCGTGAGCATGCAAAGGCAGATTTCAGCATCTACGATTATCCCGGTGAATACATTGAATCTAATGAAGGGGAAGATTATGCCAAGAAACGAATTGATGAGTTGCAAGCCCAATATGAAGTGATTACGGCCAGCTCTGATGTCCGCGGTATATGTACCGGCTGCACCTTTAGCCTCATCGATCATCCCCGCGAGGACCGGAACAAAAAATATCTGATCACCTCTGCAAATTATAACATCAACTCTGACCTCCTTCAAGCAAGCAACGAGACTGCTTATTCGTGTAGCTTTAAATCTATAGATGCCACCCAGCAATTTCGTGCGCCCCGTATCACTCCGAAGCCAACAATACCAGGCCCCCAGACGGCTATGGTTGTCGGCCCATCCGATAAGGAGATTTATACCGAAGAGTTCGGCCGGGTAAAGGTACAATTTCACTGGGATCGTTACGGTACAATCGACGAAAACAGCTCCTGCTGGATTAGGGTCGCGCAGGTATGGGCCGGCAAGAATTGGGGTGCGATGTATATTCCTCGTATCGGTCAGGAAGTCATTGTTGAGTTTCTCGAGGGCGACCCCGACCGGCCGATAATAACCGGTCGAGTCTATAACGACAAGGCTATGCCGCCGTATGAACCTAAGACCAATCCGACGATGTCAACAATAAAGTCTAACTCCAGCAAAGACGGTGGGGGCTTCAACGAAATCCGCTTCGAGGACAAAAAAGGCGAAGAACAGATATTTATCCACGGCGAAAAGAACCTCGATATCCGAGTCAAAAACGACCGCTTCGAGACGGTCATTAACAACCGTCACCTGCACGTGGAAAAGGACAAGTTCGAGCACGTGGAGAACAACCGCAGCGAAACAGTCGATGCCGACCACATGGAAGAGATTGGCAAGGACCGTAACCTTACCGTTAATGGCAAAGAGGCCAAGGAAGTCGCCAAGAGCCTATCGCTGACGGTCAAGGGCGATGTGATCGAAGTCTTTAAGAATAACCACTCCGAGCAAGTTACCAACGACTATTACGTGAAAGGGGACAATCTTGTCATTGAAGGGATGACGAATGTCACCGTCAAGGTGGGCCAGTCGTTCATTGCTATTGAGGCAGGCGGTATCAAGATCGGCACTACGGGGCAGATTGTGCTCGATGCCAAGGGTGAGGTAGGCATCAAGGGTCTCGCGGGAGTGACGGTTGAATCCGACGTCCGGGCGACACTCGAGTCTCTTAATACTACTGTCAAGGGCGACGCGACGGTGAGGATTAGCGGCGGTGGAATGACGGAAGTTAAGGGTGGAATAGTAAAGATTAATTAGCCATGATGAGGATGTATTATGAATCCTAAAAGCGGAAAGGCGGGCAAAGCTGTTGCACCGGCTGCACCGGATGCTGCTGAGGATGCCGATATAGCCGATCCCGGCAAGATGGCCGAGATCAAGGCTGAGCAGGTGGAAACTAAATCCGGCAAGTACGGTTCCGAGAAGGTCAAGCCCTTCAAGCCTCCGCCCGAAGAGGAGGAAGCCAAGGCCGTCGAGGAAGGCAACGGTGAGACCACAGAACAAAAAGAGCAAAAAGAAGAAGAAAAGAAGAAAAGCTGGATTGAGATTGAATTAGTGGGCGAAGACGACGAGGGTATCCCCGGCGAGAAGTACAAGATCACCCTCCCCGATGATTCGGTGGCCGAGGGCACCCTCGACGAGAAAGGCTGTCGCCGCGTGGAAGGATTTGAGAAGGGCATATGCAAGGTCTGTTTCCCGGACCTTGATAAGGAAGCGTGGGAGAAGATCTGATGGCCTATAAGAAATACATAGTCAAGCAGGGTGATTGCATTTCCAGCATTGCTTTCAAGTACGGCTTCTTTCCGGACACCATCTGGAACGATTCGAAAAACAGCAAGCTCAAGCAGGACCGCAAGGACCCGAACGTCCTGCTGCCCGGTGATGAGGTGTACATACGCGACAAGGAAGAAAAAGAAGAATCCTGCGCAAGCGAAGAGCGCCACAGCTTCAGGAGAAAGGGCGTGCCGGAAATATTCAACATTCAGTTCAAGATCAACGATGAACCAAGGGCCAACGAGGCTTATGTCCTCGATATCGATGGGGAGCTCTCAGAAGGGCAAACCGATGAGAACGGGATTGCCGAGATCTGGATTCCGCCGAACGCAAAGAAGGGTAAGATCTCATTCCGAGACACGGGGGAAGAATACGAGCTTGAGCTGGGCGAGCTGGACCCCATCACAGAGATATCCGGAGTCCAGCAGCGCCTGCAAAATATGGGCTTTTATGAAGGTCCGATCGACGGGAAAATGAGCGAGGAGCTCGAACAGGCGATTCGCATCATCCAGGAACGTAATGATCTGGAACCGACCGGCAAACTCGATGAGACCACGCGAGACATGATTCAGGAGGAGCACGGCAGTTAAAAACGTGTGCTGAAAAGGAGAACAACTTATGTGGGATTGTAAGAAGTGCGGACGCAAGTACAACTTTGATGGGAAACCATGCAAAGATTGTGGGGCTTCCTCACCATCCAAGCAGCCGAAGGAGCAGCCAGCCAAAGAGCCACCGATTTCGACAGTGCAACAAACCAAGCCACCAGCCAAGACAGCTTCGCCAATCAAGAGGCGGGATAAGAAGGCCCAGCAGACTACCAAACAGCAGCCACGGAAGCAGCGTTCGAGAAAAATTCCGGTAAAACGTGGAAAGAGCACTCACGATAAGCCCAAAGATAAACAACTGAAAAAGACTGAGCCCGCCAAGCCGCCTCACACGACCACAAAGACCAAGCGGCAGGTCAGCTCAATGGCTTCAGCGAAGGGCAAAGAGAAGTCCGGCATTGATAAACAAAATACGGTGGACACGCACTTGCCTCCTATCGTCTTCATCCAAACGAGATACTGCTGGCTAGGATACAAGCAGTGGGGCGATACCATAGGCAAGTACATCCCCGAGCTCGAAAGAAAGGTCGGTCAAAAACCCGGAGGAAGAGGCTTCAAGTTTGGCTATCAGGTCCTTCAAAAAGACGAAAAGAAGAATCCTGGTAGGGATCCCAAGAACGTTGACTTGGATCTCACATGTTTTAAGTGTGTTGCAAAGCCAAAGCCGTTGGCTGCGAAAGTGGCCCATACTAGCAGCGGAGAGTCTACAGACACCAAGTTCGGTGATTTTATGGAACTCTTCTGCGGCGAGGAAGGTGTCCTGACGAAAATCAATGGGAAGCTGTTCTCTGTGACCGATGCGAACTACGCTCATAACGTAGCCGCCGCTGTTGCCTGCAAAACGTTTGGCGACAATACCAAAGAAGGAAAGAAGAGGCTTATCGTCAATTTTGACCAGCACGAGGACTTCGGGTTTATCAAGGGCGGTGCCGATATCTTGTGCAGCAACTGGGGTGGCTTCTGTCTGCGAAGGGATATGAAAGGGTATGCAAGTGGGATTGCCGACGCGTACCTCGTGATCGGAACTGGCAAAACGAAGGAACAATGCGAACACGTATTCTATGAAATAGCTCGGGACGGCAAGACATCCAAGAAAACGAAGCAAACGGGAAACAAAGATATCGATACGTTGAAGTTCATTGATTCCAGTCAGAAAGAGAATTTCTGGAAGGACTGGTGTGTGTTCGTGACAGTCGACAGGGATTTCTTCATTGGCAATGGAACGGAGTGGGGCGACGGTGCTTTCATGCCGGAGGATGGCAGGACTCGGATTGAGAAGATACTCTATCATCTGAAGAAGAATGGCGCTTCATTCGTGGGTTTTGATGTCTGTGGCGTACCCGAGCTCGCTGGGTCGGAGACCGACAGTTCAAGCAAGAAGAGAACAACGACAGCACAAAAGCAGGGACTGGGAATAGACGCTTCCGGTTTTCGGGATAGGCTGGCAACCGATATTGCCTTCCTTTGGAATCTATTCAAGACGTTGACACGTTGATGACTGATCGGTGGACTCAAGCGTTTTCCGAGGCGAACCTATGGAGAGCCTTTCATCGCATTCCGGAGGTGTAGGGAGTCTTGTGTACTGTAGTTGAGGCATGTCGGTAATGCTAGCTGGAAGAGGAGGCGAAGATGCACCTGAGCGAGGAGCCGACTCCGGAGGAATTCGGGGGCTGGGACAGAATAGAGCCCGACGCGGACCCAGGTTATGCCGAGACGCAAGCAGCGGCAGTCCAATCATACGAACAGCTGCGCGAGAAGGCGCAGCGGCAAGCCCAAGAGTGGCAGGCCGACACAGAGCTGGCTGCCGGCCGCGGCGCTTCGCCCGAGCGCAACGCCGCTCGCGAGCGCTTCATCTGCCAGTTCTTCAATGTTCACCTGCCGGAGAGAACGCCAATGGAGGTCGAGGCGTATCTGGATTGGATCGACCTGTCATGGCCCGTCACGGTCGTCAACGCCGCCGGTATCGAGATTCCTGCCGATCAAGCGCAGTATATGATGAGCAATCGCTATAAACCGAAGAAGCCCGAGTACTTAATCTTCGCGCTGCGCAGCTTCAGCACTGAGAAAGACGACGACAGACTTGGGCTGCGGAATTAAATAACACTCATAAAAAGCTGCTTGCCAAGTTAAGGTTTGGTCGATACTATTTGAACTGCTCTGCAAGACAATGAAAAAGTTAAGTGACATATTCGGATTCGGCGGTGGATCGCCTAGGATTACCGGGCCGTTCACAATGATATCAGGTCGAACGGTGTCGGAGATTTGTGGTGATTTCGAACTGGAGGAAGAGGCCAAAGCGCACCTGAGCGGTGAGCCGGAGCCACACGAGTTTGTGGACCGGCTGGTTCGAGCCAGGTTCTACGCGGACGCGATGCGTTTTCTTACTTATGGGCTACCCAGGCGGGAGGCGGTGTGGTGGGCGTGCCTGTGTGTGAGGAGCTTACCTGTCTGCTGCGGTGACGGGATTGCTGCTGAGGCAATGCAGGCGGCTGAGGCATGGGTCAAAAATCCCGCAGAGACAAATCGTGAGGCGGCACTGGAAGCAGGCGGTAAGCACAAGTTCGAGATGCCGGGCGCCCCTGCCGCATGGACGGCCATGGCGGCCGGCTGGTCGGGCGGAGCGACCGCGACGACCGATGAGAATGTGCCCGCGCCTCCAGAGCACCTGACCGAACACGCCGCTTCCGGGGCCATTATCCTGGCAGCAGGCGCCGACCCCAACCGAGCAGACGAGGTTTCTCGGAAATTTCTGGAAACGGGTGTACAGATAGCACAGGGTAAAATGCAGATATCGCCCTGAAAAAGCGATTGCCTGGTTGATATTTTTTGGATATAATTCGAATCACTCTAACAGATCATGATAAATAATTGGAGAATCAGAAATGCCACCGGCAGCAAGAATAGGTGATATGCACACGTGTCCGATGCAGACGCCGGCAGTACCACCGGTTCCTCATGTGGGCGGGCCCATTCTTCCTCCGGGCTGTCCGACGGTTCTAATCGGCGGTCAGCCGGCAGCATGCATGGGCGATATGGCTACCTGCGTGGGCCCGCCGGACTCGATTGTCAAGGGCTCTGCTACGGTCCTCATCGGCAAAAAACCGGCCGCACGCGTGGGCGATAGCTGTGCCCATGGCGGGGCGATCGCCGGACCGGGCTGCCTGACTGTTATGATCGGAGGATGATATCAGTCGAAGAAATTGTATGTGGGCTCCTTAGACGAAAGGGTGAAGCATTCTTTCGAAATGGATTGCCTTTTGCTTCTTACCCTCTAAATGCTACATCTAAAAATCACTTTTGCAATATCGAATTCCACTTGACAGCGGGATATTAATCGGTAGAATTCTCGAACATCCTTAAAAAAAAGAAACTTGCAGCCATGTGGGTGCGCGGTTTATTATGTAGAAAATATAGAATTGATTGTTATTAAGACGAGTTGCCTGTGTCGTTTTCTAACCCCAAAAATGGTCTTGCAACGCCACCAAATGGCTACGTTGCCATACCTATTTCCGAGGACCAGAAAGCTTCGGTACTGAAGATTAGTGTTCTGGTAAGGCTCAAGCCTGACCCTGCAGGCGGTCACCTTGTCGTGCTTCGTGATACGATCGACGCTAAAGTATTTTTAGGATGCATCGTTGACGCTTCCAACCAGGTATTGGAGCGGCTCGAACTATGGATTCAAAACACAGACACTTTCATTAACACAGCATCGGCGGCTTGCCAATCACTTTCAAACGCCATGCTGGATAATCGCTGGCGTCAGCAATCTCAGGCGTTTGAACATCTCGAAGGAGCCGCAATAGTAAAAACCGGCTGGGAGTCTGAACACCCATTGCCGACATTTCTGGATATTTCTACACGTTTGCCAATCCATCCAATTGAATCCAGTTCCGGAACACACTGGAAACTTTGTACAGACGAAGGCCTGCTTCAACAAAAGGAACTACCAGGCTATGCCGGCTCCCTGCATCGCTATTTATATGTACCAGCGTTAGGTGAAGATTCACAACTCGTGCCCGTTACCTCAGGAGCACCAACAAATGCTTCGACACAACCTTTTTCCGAGATTTGTGGTAATCCTACTCATATGATACCGTTGAATCCGGGAGCTGGTTTGATGTTGGTAAAGAAACATTTCCCGATTGGGCTGGAAGTTTTTGCCGATATTCTAAGTGGCGCTGCGTGGGACGGACTAAAACATGGAAGAGCAGAACTTGAACTCGATGAGCAGCTCAACGCGTTGAGGAAGAACGAAACTGTTTTTAACGTTGATGGTCGTCTTTTCCTGGAAACCCGCAGTCAATACAGCCGACTGGCTGAAACGTTCCATTTGAAGCTTAGATTAATTGCCGATATCGTCTCATCTGTGCATTCAATGGTCTATCATCTTCAGCGTCCGCTTCTCAATATTAGTCCGGACAACTGGCAGATCAAGCTTGGAGAACCAGGACGTGGATTGCCTTTTCTATGGACGGCAAGGGCCGTGCTCAGCGACCCGGGCGATGCGATTCCACTGTCAATAGAAGGCAGCGACCTGAAATACTTCTTACCGGCACTTGAAAGCGGAACCTCCATATACCGCCCACTGGCTGGTTCCATCTCAACAAAAGGAAAGGCATCAGTTCGAATACGCCGGGTCCTGCCCGATAACAGTGATATAACAACTATCGAGGGTACGTTTGCAACACAGGAACGAATCGACCTGGCAAGAAACGATCTTGTCGGATTTAGGCTCAATCTTGCTTGTGGCGAGGTCAATCTTTACGCCCATCTCGAAGCCGACTCAGCAATGGCACCCGGTGAATGGCGATTTCGAACAGTAGCTCAGAAAAAGGATGATACCGCGGTCTCGGATCTGCGAGCAGCAGAAGGAGTTCCGATGCCGGAGGTGCCGTTCGAGATTATACCACTTTTGAGTAGCCCCTGTGACCTATACTCGTTAGCTGTTATAGCCATAAGGATTCTTCTTGTTGATAATACCAACAGTCTGCCCGTGGCCCTTGATGAAATATTAAGTCTGCCTCGCCAAATTGAAGCCGATTATAATGAACCAACCAGCCTGGAGACAAGCATAAGTGACATCTTTAACAAGGATAACCGATGGCTTGAGTCACTTGGACCACATCATTTAACCTATGATAAGATTACATCTGACGAAGCCTTTAATTCCATTCCCTGCGAACTGTGGTGGACTGCACTGTCTATAATATTGCGGATGTTCCCCGGATCAGGCCCAGAGACCGAGTGTAAAGATTACGGCGATGCGCAACAAGGAGGTCTGCATAAAGTTTTTGAACGAACTATAGCTGATTTGGACAACTTGATATTAAGAACCAGAAACCTGATTGTCACAGATAGGCAATCTAATCAGGAAATCTCTGGTGTTATTCAGAGGTATCTTACATAAATTAACATTAACGGCCGAATATAACAATAAAATGAGTACTGCTCTCAAACTCAAGGATTTTTGGATAAATACTTGAAAATTTTAAAAGGAGTTAACTATGAAAACAGCATTGTTGAAAAGTCAAGTGATTGTATTGCTTTTGGTTAGCCTGGTGGCGGGTGGATGTTCTCGGGCCGTTAACATTATAGCAGATGATAACATTTGTAAAAAATCCGTAGAAGTTCATCTGGTGGGTGTCAACAGGTACGAAAAGGATACATGGGAAACGATGTCAATGACCGATTACTGGACACCACCTGAAAACCAACTGCGAAAAAGCGCTAAAGCTTATACACATGTAGTAAAATTCGGACAGGGGCCTTGTGAAGTCGTACTCGACAAAAAAGACCCTATTCGTAGAATATGGAAAAGCAGGAAAGCTGAATACTTGTTTGTTCTGGCAGATCTGCGCGGTATATTTTCCGATCTTCCCGGTAACGCCGATGCAAGACGTCTGCGACTGCCTGCTGTGAACTCAAAAGATTGGGGAAGACTTACAAAAACAATCAATGTCAGGATTGAAGGCGGCAATATAGTTCCTTTGACCATTCCGAAATAAAAAGTTTTTTAGAATTTAGTCCCATTTCGGTTTAGAAAGGTAAGGGATGAATGACAAGCTTCGGCCGCTATGAGACTGTTCGCGAACTCCACCGCAGCGGATTTACCGTACTCTATAGCGGGAGAGCCAAAGCTGATTCAGAAGCGAAATACGCTATTAAGGTTTTTCAGCCATCCCCTTATCTGCTGGAAACAGAGCGAGCAAAAACCGAGTCTGATCTGTTTCTCAATAGTGCCCAGGTCCAACAAAAAACTGCCGCCGGTGGTGCTCAGCATTGGGCCCCTATTCATGAGTGCAGTTCAATCCCTGACGGAGCATTCTACACCACAGATCAATACGACCGTTCCCTTCAACAACTTATTGATGTTCGTATCAAGCTTAGCGCCCAGGCTCTTCGAGAAATTGTTGAGTCGGTCACTAAGGGTTTAGTTGAGTTAAAACAAGCATGCGGGCGACCACACGGGAACCTCAAAGCTACTAATATTCTCATTGCCGGGGAGGGAGATCTTTCGCAGACGTCAATAGTATTGTCGGATCCGTTACCAGACGAACGCATCGATACCGAAGTACATTGGGACACCGACTTGCGGGCCATAGCAGAACTTATCTACCAGCTTATAATGCATCGGCCAACGCCTGCCGTCGGCGGCTGGCAAATACCTGACTCAAAGGAGTGGGGCAAACTTGGAAAACAGGCAAATGACTGGATTAACCTGTGCAATCGGTTGTTAAATGCCCACATGAAGCCGGGTACGATGACCATTGAAACACTCATTGACGAACTGGCCCGATTGAAAAAAATAAAACCGGTCCTTTCATTTCGCCGTTTGCTTATTACTATAGGCCTTATAGTCATTACCGGTGCTGCTATCTTTATCATAAAACCGGATATTTTAGAGTTCATATTTCCTCCCGAGCCACCATCGATAAGAGATTGGAATCAGTCATTAACAGAATATTTGGACTGGGTTAAAGCTCTGCGAAGTGACTTGGGATTGCCTAAGGGCAATCAACGAGAAAAACAATGGACGAGCAATCCGTACTTGAGCATAATAGTAGAAAACATCAAAAAAGCATCGTATCCATATAACGTGGCATATGATAACAATGTTCTGGAACAGGACCTAAATAAAATAGCCAGTGAAGAGGATCTTCGAAAATACAGGATTAAAGCCACCAGAACTACTACCGCCCTTAAAGCGGCTGAAATTATCAAATTCTTCTTCGACATAAGATCCGATCCAAACTCATTCAGCTTATATGACCCTAACTCCCCAACGGACAGAAGAGAGTTTCAGAAATGGCCTGTACTGGTGGAAACACAACAAACCGCAAACAAGTTCAAAGGACGGGGATGGCAGGAGCTTGCTAAATCCCTTGAAGATTTAATCGGGCAGGTAAGACCCGTGTTAGATAATAAAAATATAGCCGAAAATGTGGATAAAATTCTTGACCTGCACCTCAATCTTAATGATGTAGAGTCTCGGTGGGCAAATATCGAGAAAAATCAGAAAATTGTAGATAGCACCGGCGACCCAATTCTTACAAAATTTATTGGATTTATCCAATCAAAACTTGTTTCCGCCAATCTTGATATTCTTGGTCGAGAACTTGAAAAGATGGGCATTTTAGCCGACAATATTGCGAAATTTATCGAAGATAATTGGCAAAAGGTCGATAAAAATACTTTTCTTAATGATCATGGAAACGACTCCGAAGAAAGTCCGACAGACAATACTTTTACTGATAGGCTTGTTTTAATTAAGGACTATTTATACCTTGATCCCGATCCGCGTGAGGAACTCTTTGAATTAATCGATAGAATCGATGGTTATCTCCCACTGGCACGTCTCACAAACCCTTTAGAAGCCAATAAATGTTCTGAAAACCTGAGCAATTTACGACAAGATATCAAAGAAATTGAAGAAAAACCCGGCATAGAAAAATACCAGCCTGATATAACCGATGCAGTCAATATCCACAAGCCTAAACTAATAAAACTCGAGGAAAGGGTTATTGCTGCTACGGAAACTCCGGAAAAATATCATCAACGAATAAGAAAACAGATAGTGTTGTCTTCTGAGGCAGCAGAAGAAATCAACAAAAATTGGCTTACGTCGAGAGACAACTTGCTTGACAGGTATCCTCTATCCGCGTTGAAAGAAAATTTGGGCAAATACGCAGAGCTAAGAAGAAAAATTGACGATACAATTCATAATCTTGAAAAAATAAACGAAGAATTATGGACAGAATTGCCTGAGCAACTTGAGGCGGAAGTAAAAGAAGTAGATTGGAACAATAAACTCAAACAGCTCTATGCTCAAGAAAGAAAGGAAGCTATAACAAGTATCGTGGAAAATATCCCGCTGCAGGATGAAGTCCCAGATATAAATGCCCCTTCGTTCAGGCAGTTTGGCCGCACACAATTCTTCAAATTCCAGCAATTGCAGGTTGATTTGAGTGGAATTTTAACAGCTTTTAACGAGATCGAGGACGGCCTTAATTCGTGCTACCTTCTTAATCAGAAATTGCCGAAAAGTGACCAGACCGTTCGATTATTATGGGTTAAGTGGAAAGACACCGACATCCTAAAAGATACAAGAGTCAATGATACACTTGCCAGGCTGATGAAAAGAATTAATGGCCTTGAAGAAATAGAGAAATCTGATGATAGAGATACACTTGGCAACATAGCGACTGATCCCAATTCCCAAACCGAAGCTGTCTATACAGCATGGACAAGGCTTGGCGAGCTTTCTAATCCACTGTGGCCGACTGAAACCGAAGAGTTCGACATTGAAAGGCGTATTCAAGAAAGGCTAAAAGGCAAATTCGGAGAGATCGGAGATACCCGAGAAGGGGAGCTTTTAACAAAGCTTGCAGAGATTGCGCTTGAACGTGAGATAGTTTTCAAAAAGGCAAGCATCGGACGTTTCAGAAAGACAGTCGAACAGAATTATGCAGAAGACAAGATACTTGGTGATATCACCCGCTTTATTTCCACAGAAATCACCAACCCAAAACAGTTGTCGGAGCTTGAGACAATTGAGAATCTTACTAACAAACTTGCTGACTTTGTTTCACAAGAGGATTGGCAAACGGATAAATTCCGTAAAGACCTTTTCTGGACAGAAAGTGATATTTATAAGTCCTATGCGTCTGTATCAAGCAACAATCTTGAGGCGACTGTCGAGGCCTGGTTAAAAGAGGTCGAGGACTACAAGATAGTGAAAGACCCGCGTGAGGGCTACCGGTGGGAGGACAAAATTACCGAAATCAAGCAGCTTAGTGAAGAAGAACTCCGCCGTAAACAGGGTGGCGCTTCAAAACAGAATCTCATTTCGAAAATCACCGACATAACAAAACTTTTTGAAAATGCGCTTGGCAGCAAACAGACCGGCTCTGCGGAACAATCAATCGAAAAGCTTAAGCAAGAGTATGACAAGCTTACCGAAACCGTTCAGGAAATAAACGCGATGCTCGCATTGCCTGCTATCGAAAAAAACAAAGACAAGATTGATACGAGCATATGTAATAAACTCTGGGAAAAGCTGCTTAATCATGAAGCGGCGGTCAGGTCGATCATCAAACCTGACTACTGCAAGCATCTGGAGCTTTTAGAAGGCGAAGTCCAACGTCTGGTTTTTGCCACAACAACGGAACTGAGTGCAGATTTTGAACCTGTCAATATCAGCCGCCTACAATCTATCACTGAGAAGGAGCCACTTCTCGGTGCCATTTTTAAATTCGTCCAAGGTTCCGCCGAAAGCCTCCTGGGGCTTTCAAGAGTTACGGGAGTCATCAACAAACTACCGCTTTCTCAACTCGGAGAACTCTTCAACAAAACGGTCGAGGTTGCCGGCTGGGAACAGATAAGACAGGCAGTCAAGAGCAATGAGGCAGAATGGCTCAATTTCTTTTACACAATCGATCTCAATAACACAAAGAATATCGGCTGGCCAAAATACATCGTATCGAAGAAAGACCCGACTGTAATACTCAAATTCATCCCGGCAGGTGGTGGTAATCCTGAGCCATTCTATATTGCTACTCATGAAATTACTAATGCTCAATATCGAGTTTTCCTGGAAAAAAACGGGGCAAGAAGCCGAACAAATCGCTCAGGATGGTCTTGGTTTATAGACCAAATTAATAAAGATCTCATAGTCTCACAAAGTAAAGATGTCCCATCCTGTGCTATAAAATGGGATGGTTCACGAAAGGTTTTTACGGTGGTACAAGAAGATGCAGATATTCCTGTGACATATGTGACCTATCATGGAGCCCAATCTTACGCCGAATCGATTGGTGCACTTTTACCTACAGTTTCACAGCATAAATACGCGTGCAAAGCAGGTAACAACATTATATCACCATGGGCAGATATATCAGAGATTTCAAACTATGCACACGTAAGGGCAGGCCCCTGGCAAAATGCAGCAACCGAGTATAACTCGAAAGTAGGAACCGCTGATGAGATACCACCTCCTCCTATAGGGGCTGTGAGACAGAAAGACTTTACCCCATATGAGACAAAGCTTGACTTTGATATAGAGAAGTTCTTTCCTAATGAAACTGATTACAATTCAGCTTGGCCGATTGCCGGCGCTAATAAACCAAACACCTGGGGTCTTTACGATATGATTGGGAATGTCTGGGAATGGTGTACAAACGACAATGGTGATACACAGCCTGTAATTTGCGGCGGCTCCTGCCTGGCTCCACCGGAGTACATAGACCTGAAATCTGATTCCAACTACCAATACAGCTACAATAAAATGGCCAGTGACGTTGGATTTCGCGTTATTGTCCCGGCCAAGTAAACATACTAAACATGACTACGCTTACAATGAGCCTGGCTCACCCTTTAACAAGATGAGCCAGGTATATTTCAACTTAATACAAATGCTCAGTTATCGTTTTTTCTACTGTGAATTTCGCCTGGTTTATTTGGCAAACGTTTGTGCCAGATACTCCTCAACGAACAGATTTTCGGCTGGTCCTGTTAGTTTATCGCCATACCTGACCATAACCCTTGCAACAGAGTCATCGGCCGGCAAACCAATCTCATTGTTCAGAATAGCCGTATATTCTGTGAGAGCATTAATCCATTGTCCAGCTAATTCCTGACGAGCGAGTTCCTGAACGAATGAAGTCATCTGTTCCTCTACCGGTACGGGAGTCTCGCTAATTCCGCGAATTAATGGAATCAGAGCAGTGATCCGGGTGCCATCCGCATCTTCCAGAGTCGGCCCCAATCTCAGAAGCTTTTCAGCCGCTTTGAATAAGCTAAGGTCGGTATTAAGCGAAGGCCGATAAGCTCGAGCTAGGAATGGCTGAGCACCAATTCCCAGGTCATCTAACAACTGTGCGATAGCATCAAAATCGGGTTCTTCAACTTCACTTTGAATTTCCAGTTCAACAGGCATAGACACCACAATCGGAACAGCCTCGCGGACACCCAAAATATCAACGAAGCGCCAGAACGAAGGCTCCAACCAGCCCCGTAAGACATACGTTCCGTCGAAAAGCCCACCGGCAAGAAATGCGGGTGAGCTGGCATCAGGCAACTTCTCCGGAGGGCCTATGGCTGTCTCCAAGTCTGGAGACACTCGTGAAACAACCTCAATTCTCTCGACGTTACTTGCTCCATATATTGCCAGTGAACTATCAAATGTACTGGGAAATTTTACGGTGTCATCTGCATCTACCACGAGCGTTCCAACTCCAGTTGTGTTATTAATTGATACCCTTGCAGAGTCGACCGTCACATTGTTGGTTCCCCCTGTTGGTAACAATCCCCAAAGCGTGGGAGTCGCGTTGGCGCTGGAAAGATAAATAGCAACGTCGACCGGATCGCCATAAAGAAACGCCACACTAAGACGGTCATCAATAGATATATCATCAGCAGTCCCGTAGTAGGCCCCGTCAGCCGTCAAAGTGGCGCCCGGCCCCAATTTTAAGTCCTGTGACAGGCTCCAGATAACAATCGCAGCCTTTTTGTCTTTGTCGGCTACAAAAAGATTACCCAAGAAGGGCAAATCAACCCCTACAAGCGCATCTGCATCCGAGTAGCCCGTTATAGCGACATTAAGAGTATCATCTGCCCCACCAGGTGTATATATCTTGCCGGTATCTGCAATAAGCTCTACACCGCCACCGAGTGAATCATTGGGAACAGGGTCTGCGTTGACCACACCATTTAAAATCAAGTTCCCAGCGGTTGAATGTACAGAAATGTTACCAGTTGTCGTTGTCAATGCTTTCGTGGTGATATGCGATGAGCCTTCAAGTGTAATACCATTTTGAACTGTAGCAGTTATGGATTGCCACTGATCAGCAGCGTTCGCAGCATTCGTATTATCTGCCGTGAACGAGCCGTTATAGCTCTGCGCTGTAAGATCTGTGCTCGATTGATTACCAAATGTAAAATTAGCCAAATCCAAATCCACAGCTTGTTTCAATGTCAGCCAACTTCCGGTTACGCTTATAGTACTGCCTGCGCCTGCCGCTTTTATCTCGCCATTTGTGGCTTCGATTGTCAGCGAACCCGCACCAGTCAGTGTCTTGCCGTCTGCAAGAACTACGTCATTACCAGCCTTGAGGGTCGTGCCGTTTGCCACGGTGACATCATCGTTATATGTCTGATCGCCGGTCGTGGTCACATCACCGCCCAGTGAGGTCGTGCCACCTGCATCGGTCGTAAGACTCGTCAGGTTTGTCGTGCTGCCAACTGTAGAGCCGAACTTGGTGGC
>Ga0114922_10000805_pt1 | contig 30177 bp, 24 predicted proteins | sample AartaG_FD_100975 | JGI IMG/M metagenome (GOLD analysis project Ga0114922, IMG submission 100975) | Deep subsurface microbial communities from Aarhus Bay to uncover new lineages of life (NeLLi) - Aarhus_00045 metaG | ecosystem: Environmental > Aquatic > Marine > Oceanic > Sediment | place... | reverse complement strand
TGACTTCTTCTGGGTAGACTCCCTGCCGCCGCAGATCGAGTGGATCACGACTGCGACGATGCCGGACGAGTGGCGTCGCGCCATAGCAGAAGGAAACGCACGGCGTCTGCTGGGCCTGTAGCGCGGCCTACATCTGTCCCAACCAGGCGGATCCCGCCCGATGAGAGCGCAGAGCCGCGGATGCAGGTTGCGACGAAGCCTGCAACAGCCGAACGGAGGCGCGATGAACGCGAGATTGGCGATTATGGGAGGGAGCCCGGCGGTCACTACTGATGCGCAGGAGCAGTGGCGCCGGCCGGTGGAAAAGGAAAAGGCGGCTGTATGCAGGCTGATCGACGAGGACTACCTGTCGGGTTCAGGTGAGGGTCCGCCCCGGCAGTTTGAAGAGGAGTTCAAGGCCTTCATTGGCTGCGAGTACGTGCTGGCCACCAGCCACGGCCACACGGCCATTGCCTCCGCCTTCTTTGCCGCCGGGCTGGGGGCGGGGGACGAGTTCGTCCATCCGACGCTGGGCTATCTCGGCTGCTACGCGGGCGCCCTGCACATGGGGGCCACGCCGGTCTTCTGCGAGGTAGATCCGAAGACGCTGCTGGCCGACCCGGCCGACATCGAGCGGCGCATCACCCCCAAGGTCCGGGTTGTCAACCCCATCCACCAGTGCGGCCGGGTATGTGACATGGATGCACTGCTGGACATCTGCGAGCGTCATGAGTTGGTTCTCGTAGAGGACGCTGCCCATGCCCATGGCAGTCAATGGGGCGGAGTCAAGATCGGAAACCTCGGCCATATTGCCTGTTTCAGCATGCAAGGGTCAACGCCTGGAGGCAAGCCTGTGGCGTCGGGAGAGGGAGGCATCGTCGCCACCAACGACCGGGAGCTGTATGAGCGAGCTCTCATCTACTGCCATCTGCACCGCTCGGGCGCCATGGAGGAGTTGACGAATCGCGTCTACAAGCAACTCGACTTTCAGCTACTTGGCTGGAAGTGGCGAGCGCATCCGCTCGCGGTGGCCATCGCGCAAGTATCGCTGGAGACACTGCCCTATCGGCTGGAACACTACGCCGCCAACCGTGATGAGCTTGCTTCAAAGATAGCCGGTATGCCTGGAATCGAGCTGGCGCATAACTACCCCAAGGCAAAGGCCTCAGAGTTGTACGGCGGGTTGCGGTTCCTCTATCGGCCAGAGGAGCTGGGCGGCTTGACCGCGACCGATTTCTGTCGGGCGGCGCAAGCTGAGGGCGTGCCGATGAGTAGTAGCAGCAGCGGAGGACTAGAGCATCTGCGAGCGATCTATTCGAAACCCCTGCCAGGGCTGTGGGGGGCGGGACACGACGGCCCAGCAAACATCCCGCTGCCGCGATACCAGCAGGGGGACTATCCCGTGTCTGAGGGGCTGGCAGGGCGGGTCCTATCGATGCCTGGCTGGATCGAAGCGGCTCCGGGCGTCATCTCGCAAGTTGCCCTCGCAATCAGGAAGGTCGTCGAGCAGTACAAGGCCCTGCTTTAGCGCGGCAGCCGATTCTCAGGTGAATCACCGGTGATCGGGCCATGTGCCTTCCCGTGGTATCCGAGAACTCATCCGTGCCCCAAAGCGCCCTCGGAGCGGTCTCAGGGACGCCCGACAACGACAGGCGGAAGCTCCCGCGGTATTCCATGGTCACACCTCCTGCGCTTGCAGCAGCCGCTCCAAGGCAGGCTCGCAGTAGTCGCTCACTATATAGTTGGTCCGCAGTTCTCGGTGCAGCTCGCGTAACCGGCGAGCATCAGAAGCCAGCCGGCTCAGCACCGCCGCCCCCATCGCTACCCCCGCCTGCACCTCGCTCCGGCCGTCGCCCACGATCAGCACCTGCCGGCCGGAGACGTCCAAATCGGCCAGCAGCCCGCGCATCACCTCATCCTTGGGCATCTTGCGGTTCCACTCCGAGCCGTGGGCCGACTCGATCACCTTGCCCGGGCCTACTTCGAAGCCGAGGGCGATGACCTCCTCGAGCATCCCTTCCGGGCGCTGCACCGTGGACATCACCGACCCGGTCACGAAGTGGTTGCTGACCCCCGCCGCGTGCAGTCTTCGCAGGAAGGCCAGCGATCCTGGTACCCGCCATGGGGCCGGGTCCTGTCGCGCGGCGGCCAAGTTGCCGTCGCGCGAGGCCTTAGCAAGCACTGCCTCGTAGAGGTGGAACAGCCGAGGGGTATGCGCGGCGACGGAGTCGCGTACGCGCGGTGAATCGGAGAGATCGCCGTACCGCTCGCGCCCTTCCCAGATGCGCCGGATGACGGCAGCGTTGGTCGCCCCCTCTTCCGCCTCCAGCGGTCCGCCCGCGGGTAACAGCGTGCCCTCCTGGAGCGCGCGTCGAATGGTCCATTCCATCTGGGTGAGCGCGGCGAGGCCGGCCGATTCCACCGCGAACCGATCCGTCTCCTCCGCACGGAGAGACCCTACCCGGGCTGCGATGTGGGCGGCGTTCTCCTCTCGATCGTAGCCCTCTGGCAGGCCGTTGACTATGACCCAGGAGATGAGAGCGCTCATCACCGGCGGCCAGTCGCGGATCAGCGAGTGCGTGCCGTCAATGTCGTGAAACGCGTGGGAGATATGCCGCCGGCCGAGGCGGCGCACGATCTCCAGGTCTCCCACACGGTCGGGCAGGTTGGTGTCGTCGAGGATCATCATAGCTGGACCGTTCTCCGTGGTCACTCAGGGAAGAAGTCGGTCTCGATCTCACGGCACAGGTGGTGGTAGATCGCCTGATGGCTCTCCTGGATCTCCGCCGTCCCGTGACCAGGTGCGGTAATGCAGACGTCGCAAAGCGCCGCCAGCGCCCCGCCGCGGCCGCCCGTCAGTCCGATCACAGCCATTCCCACCGCCCGTGCGGTGCGCGCCGCGAGCAGCACGTTTTCCGAACCGCCGGAGGTGCTGATCGCCAGCAGGCCGTCCCCCGGCCTACCGAGCGCCTGGACGAGCTGGGCGAACACCATTTGCGGCTCGACGTCGTTGGCGAAGGCCGTGGCGAAGGAGGTGTGTGTGGTGAGTGCGAAGGCGGGCAGCGCGCGCTGGAGGCGCGCGGCGAGTCGCTCGCCCTCCGGCCCCTGAGTCGCCAGCCGCGCGCGCACCTCCTCGGGAAGAGGTCGCGCCTTCTCGAAGCCCTTCAACAGCTCCCCCGCGATATGCTCGCAATCGGCCGCGCTGCCGCCGTTACCGCAGAGGAGCAAGTGGCCTCCCCGGGAGAAGACCGAGATGAGCGTCTGCTGCGCGGCCGCAATCTGGTCCGCGCAGGCGGTCAGTTCGGGCCGTCTGGCGAGGAGGGTCTCGCGCGCGGTCCCGCAGTTCACAGTTCCACCTCCACCGCGACCGGCCGGCCGGGCTTGCGAGCCGGGAGGGGATCTTGTACTCGCCCTTCACCGGCGCCAGCGCCTTACCGTTCACCGTGACGGATTGAACCCGGCTCTTGCCGCTGGTGTGGCGGAAGGTGAAGTGGTAGTCCACGCCGCGGAATTGCTTGCGCAGCCGATACTCCTTCCACGCGGCCGGCGCGGCGGGCGCAATGCGCAGCCCGTCGAAGTCAGCCAGTACGCCGACCATCCTGTCGATAGTCTTCAGGTACCAGGCCGTCGATCCCGTGAAGTTGCTGTATGGATTCACGCCGAAGTGGGGGTGAGACGGTCCAACCGCGAAGTTCGACTGCTGATGAGGCGGGCCCGTGGTGATATCGGGAAAGGTGTTGTCGGGCAGGGACAGCTTCATCTCGCGGTACGCCTGATCGGCGCGTCCGGTAACCGCCAGGCCGTAGATGAAGAACGAGTGGCCATGCGTGTACACAGCTCCGTTCTCGAACTGGCCGCCGGCGATGTCGGCGATGCGACCGGCCAGCTCCCGGCTCTTTCGGGTGTAGGGGAGGTCGAGTGAAGCTATTCCAATTGGTGTCCAGAGGCGCTCTAACGCTTTCAGGACCTTCCTCTCCCGGCCCGCGGCGGCGGCGATCCCCGTGAAGAGCATCCAGGCGTTGACGGTGGCGTGGAGGCGACCCTCCTCACTGCTCTGCGACCCAATGGCGACGCCGTCGTCGTTGAAGCCGAAAACGTAGTGATCGCCATCCCAGGCGTTCGCGTTGATCGCCCGGGTCGTGGTGGCGATGATGCGCTCCATCGACCTGGTGGTGCGCTGGTCGCCCAGATGTCGGGCGAGGGCGAGCATGCGCTGCGCGGCAAAGACGAGGGCCGCGGACAGCCAGGTGCTGACCCCCTTCCCCCGCTTTGAGAGCCCGTCCATGGCGTCGTTCCAGTCGCCGTAGCCGATCCGGCAGAGCCCCTTCCGGCCTCGGTTCCGGAACAGCCCCTCCAGCGCGATCGCTGCATGCTCGTACACGGTCTTCTTGACCCGGTTGTCCTGGCTATGCGTCCCGAGATCGTAGAACCCGACCTTTTCGTCCAGCAGGCCGAAGTCGCCCGTCTCCTCCACGTAGCTGACCAGGGTGTCCGCGATCCAGGCCGGACTGTCCCCATACATCCGCTCGTCATTAGACGCGTTCGTGCCCGGGTACTTGAAGAACTGCCGGATCGCCCGGCCGTCGCGGAGTTGGTGGTTGAGCACGATCGGCAGGAAGTTGCGTACGTATTGGGAGTTGAAGTTGCAGAGGCCGAGCAAGTCCTGAAGAATGTCCCGGTACCCCACCTGGTCCAGCGCCCTGATGAACCGGGCCGTGTTGTGCTGCTGGTACTTCAGCCAGATGTTGTAGGCGCGATCCACCTCCTCATCGGGGCTCCGAAGCGCGACCCGGCCGAGCTTCTCACGCCACGACTCCGCCAGAGCGCGGAACTCTCGCTCCACCCCGCCGGCGCTCAGAAATTTGCTCCTCAGCGCGGTCAGATGCTTGCGGTAGGCGGCCTGCTCCATTTCGGTGCGCCCGACGAGGAGGTGCAGTGTGCGGGAGGCGCCGGGCGCGAGGCCTACCTCGAACTGAAGTGCTCCGACCGAGCCGAGGTAGGGTTGGAGACCCATGGAGTTGCGGCAGCGGCCCTCCGCCACGGCGCGGGGGAACTCGCGGTAGTACCCGCCTCCGGTGTACTCCTCTCCGCTCAGGTCGAAGCTGCGGAACGCCGCGCTAGACATCATGAATCCGGCGCGGGGAAGCGCGTTGGCCTGGTGCATGTTCAGCGCCACAATGGCGCGCAGGTCCTTCAGATGGTCGCCCATGGAAGTCATGCGCGGATCGAAGTAGTAGGAGGGGTGGCTCTCCAGTCCCCAGTTGACCCGGGTGAAGAGCTTGAGCTTTCGGGGCCGCTTGCTGTGGTTGGTCAGCCTGATAGTCCACACTTCGCAGGTGTCGTCCACGGGCACGAAGACGCGCAGTCGCGCGCTGATCTGGTTGCACACGGCATCAGAGGCTATCCACCCCACGCCGAAGCGGCAATCGTAATCTGAGTAGGCCCGCGAGTCGCGCCCCACTTGTGGCAGCATGTGCCAGATCCGAGGCGACCCGCCGCCGCGCTCCTCCCGGAGGAGAAACTCTCGGGCGTCAGTGGCGCGGGGTGAGGTGGGCACATAGCTCGTGTCCCGGTGGGACGTAACCGGTCCGGCCAGCACACTGTCGTAGCAGAGAAAACCCAGCCCCGTCGGGCTCCAGAACGAGCCCATGACATCGTACACACCACTGTGTGCGCTGCACATCAGGTGCAGCCACGGCCGGGGGGTGTCGGGGCGAGTGATGATGAGGCGGCTATCGGTCAGGAATTCCTGTTCGTCTCGAACATCCTCGAAGTGCGAGTGGCGCCTGGCGAGCAACTCCGCCTCTGCATCTGAGAATCCGGCGCGGGGCGACTTGCCGGTGGCCAGGTTGCGCCTTGCCTTCAGCACCAGTCTGTCCAGCTTGGCTTGACTCCCGGCCGACACGGTCTTCCCTTGCCTCACAGTGCTTTCTCCCTGAACAACGAACGCTGCGACGTTGGCCGCAGGCACACGACGTCGCAAGTCGGTCGGTAGTATACCAACCCCACAAGCCGCCGACAAGGACGCTCTCTGCTAGCAACCGACCATGGGACAAGCATAGCACTGGCCAGGTTCCGGTGCTTGCGCCAGCTCCATACGCAGGAGCCGCTCACCGCCGCCCGCTCACTATCCGCGATCTCTGCGGGTATCTCCTCCCCACAGCATCGTGCCCGACACGAGCCTCCTTTGGCTGCTTGAAGGACACGGAGTGTGGACGCTGAATCCCGCGGGAAGAACTCCCCGGTCCTCACAGCACAGCTCGATGTTAGAGCCAAGCATGGCCCCAAGACCGGGGAGAGACGGAGGAGAGAGATGAAACGAGTCGGTCAGGTCATCAGGGTCCGCCCGGAGAAACTAGAGGAGTACAATAGGCTCCACGCAGCCGTCTGGCCGGAAGTGCTCGAGGCGACGAGAGAGCGCAACATCCGCAATTACTCTATCTTCCATAAGGATGGTTATCTCTTCGCCTACTTCGAGTATCTCGGCGATGACTACCAGGCGGACATGAAGGCGCTGGCCGCTGACGAGCGGTGCCAGAAGTGGGAGGATGTGTGCAGGGCCTGCCACGATCCGCTCGAGACCCGCGCCGAGGGTGAGTGGTGGGCCGACATGGCGGGGGTATTCCACTGCGACTGAGACCAACTCCGGGACGCAACGTGTACAAGGGAGTCGTCGCTCTCACGTGTTTCTGCAATAGGAGGTAACGCATTGGCTGATCTGAAGTGGCGTGTTTCCAACCCCTCGGGGGCGAAGCGTGTGGTGGTTACCAAGGAGCTGCCAGGTCACCACTGGACGGATGTTCTGACAGCGGCAGATTGCCGCCTCGAAATATGCACAGAGACGAAGATCCTAGGCGCAGAGGAGATCAAAGCGGCCATCGGCGAGCAGTGCGACGGGGCGATCGGGCAGTTGACCGAGACCTGGGGGGAGGAGCTCTTCGCCGCCCTCAGAGCTGCGGGCGGGAGAGCATACAGCAACTACGCCGTGGGCTACAACAACGTTGATATCGCCGCCGCCACCAAGCACAGGATCCCTGTGGGGAACACGCCTGGGGTACTGACCGAAACGACGGCAGAGATGACGGTTGCGCTCACATTCGCCGCCGCGCGGCGCGTCCCAGAGGGCGACGCCTTCATGCGCGCCGGCAAGTTCGAGGGCTGGCTGCCCACGCTTTTCCTCGGGGAGTTGCTCTGGCGCAGGACCCTCGGCATCGTCGGCGCCGGGCGCATCGGCAGCGCCTATGCGAGGATGATGATCGAGGGCCATAAGATGAACGTCATCTACTACGACGTGCGCCAGAGCGAGGACCTCGAGTCACTCATCTCCGCCTACGCCCAGTTCCTGGAGTCTCGGGGCGAGGAGCCAGTGTCCTGCCGGAGGGCCGAGACTCTGCAGGAGCTGCTGCAGGAGGCGGATGTCGTGAGCCTCCACCCAGTGCTCGATGCAACGACCCAGCACATGATGAATGCAGAACGCCTGGGCGTGATGAAGGACAACGCCATTCTCGTGAACGCCAGCCGCGGCCCGGTAATCGACGAGACGGCCTTAGTCGCCCATTGCCAGACGCATCCGGACTTCCGCGTTGGCCTCGACGTCTTCGAAGACGAGCCGGCGATGAGGCCGGGGCTTGCCGAGCTAGACAATGTGGTGATGGTGCCTCACCTCGGGTCGGCCACGTCGTGGACGCGTCGCGGTATGGCGAGCCTCGCCGCCTGCAACGTCGCGGCCATCCTCATGGGGTATCCCGTCTGGCAGGGCGACGACATCGGGCCATTCCTGGAAGGCACTCCTCCGGAAGCGGCGCCCAGCATCGTCAACGCCAGGGAGCTCGGGCTGGGGGACGTGGGATGACGGCGGCTACTCAGAGGCCGGCATGCTCTATCACGACGGCATCTTCCACACGTTCTGTGGTGGCACGAAGTGGGAGAAGTCCGAGAGCATCGGGTACGCCTACAGCTTCGACGTACCGGTGAGGTCTGCGCATTCTACCATATGAGACCATTTGGCGGCGCCTCCGGGCGCTGTTCCCTTTCCAGGAGTATGTCGGCGTGGAGGCGGTGGGAATCCCTGGCCGGCTAGCCCGTGCCGGGCTTCCCGGCTCGGGCAGATGAATCCTTGGGCGACGTGGCGGGCGAACCCGCGTCCGGTGGAGAGCCCCCAATGGCACCCTGCCGGGCAGGACACTGCCAGGCTTTACTCATGCCCCCTCCTCCTCGTGCGTCCGCACGGCCGACTCCACTGGCAGGACCTATCCCCGTGGGTGCGAATCTCTCTCCCTACCACTGGAGGTACCATCATGAGCGCCATAACCGAGCGCTGGCTGTTCGTATTCCGAGATCACGCCGTTCCCGAGAACATCGAGAAGACCATTGCCCTTCTGCCGCGGGCCAAGGCCGCTGGCTTCAACGCCATCCTACTCGGCGATCATCACCTGCTCACCATCGACCGCATGCCCGACTCTTACCGCCAGGGCATCGCGCGGCTGCGGGACGCCATCCGCGAGCACGGCTTCACACTCCTTGCTAATTGCATGCCCGTCGGCTACGCCGGCTCCATCCTCGCCTACGACCCCAACCTCGCCGAGGGCGTTCCCGTCAGAGATGCCCGCTTCGTCGCGCGCGGGGGCGAGCTGCGCTTCGAGCAGGACCCGCCGGTATCGCTCGTCAACGGCGCCTTCGCCTCCTCCGACGGCCGGCGTTTCGACGACTGGGAAGTGCAGACCGGCTTGGGCGCCACCTTGCTCATGGAACCGGGCGCCGCGCCCGGCGGTGGCATGGCGGTGCGCACCGAGATCACCGACCAGCCCTGCCGGCTGGCGCAGCGCGTCAAGCTCAAGCCCTTCCGGCACTACCTCGTGACCGTCCGCACCAAGATTCAGGACATGAACAACCGCGAGGGCGGAGACATCGTCGTGCGCGCGACCGATGGCGAGGGCCGCCCGCGGCGGCTGAACTACGCCTGCCTGCGCGGGCTGCCGAGCAGCGACTGGCGCGAGCAACACGCCCTGTTCAACAGCTTCCAATTCGAGGAGGCGCTGGTGGGCATCGGCACCTCCAGCGAAGGGACTGGCACCATCTGGTGGTCCGATATCTCGATTCAGGAAATCGCTCTCGTGAACGTGCTGCGTCGCGACGGCTGCCCCGTCACCGTCCGCAGCGAAGACGGCATGGAGTACGAAGAAGGAGGCGACTTCCTGCCGATCGTCGATCCCCTGCTCGACCCCATGGAGCTATACCACACCCCGCCAACCGTGAAGCTGCCGGCCGACACCCGCATCCCCGAGGGTGCGCCCGTGCGTATCAGCTACTACCACCCCCTCTTCATCTACGGCGACCAAGTATGCGCCTGTCTCAGCGATCCGAAGGTGTATGAAGTGATGCGCGAGCAGGTCATTCGGCTCGATGAGCTGCTCCACCCCGACTCCTACCTCATGTCCCAGGATGAAATGCGCACGACCAACCGCGACTTCGCCTGCCTCTCCCGCAACCTCACTCCCGGGCAGTTGATGGCCGACAGCATCCGCAAGTCCGCCCAGATCCTCCGCGAACTCCGCCCCGACGCCAAGATCTGGCTCTGGTCCGACATGATCGACCCCTACCACAACGCCAAAGACGGTCCCTACTACTTCGTCGAGGGAACCTGGGAAGGCGCCTGGGAAGGGGCCGACCCGGACATCGGCATCGCCAACTGGGCTGGCCACCTCAAGGGCGAGAACTGCCGCTGGTTCGCCGACCGCGGTCACCAGCAAGTGCTATGCGGCTACTACGACTCCGACGACGACGGCAGCGCCATCGCCGCCTGGCTCAAGGCCGTGGAAGACATACCGGGTGTGGTCGGCGCGATGCATACCAGTTGGCAGGAGAAGTTCGACACCCTCGAAGCCTGGGCCGAAAAAGCCTGGGGTGCCGACCCCCCACCGCGCCCGAAGACCCAAAACAGGGACGACCTAGAATAGGGACAGCTACCTATTCCGTCCCCACACCCACGCGCGCAAAACAGACTATAATCGGCTTGCCATCCAGAGCCTACAGCCTTCGTAGCTGAAGCCACTTCGGCGGAGTGGGCTTGGCGAGAGTGGTGGAGGTGGTGGGAATCCCTGGCCGGCTAGCCCGTGCCGGGCTTCCCCGCTCGGGCAGGCGAACCCTTGGGCGAGGTGCCGGGCGGACGCCCACACGCAGGCTATCCGGCTTCGCGGAGCAGTGCGTTGAGTTGCCCATGGAGTTCGTTCTGAGACTGGTGACGCCCCTCCTCACGGTCGTCCGTCCAGTCCATGCGGCCGTCTCACGAGCGGTCAACGGGGGAGAACAGGGTCGCCCATTTTGTAGAAGTCTTCTTTGATGAGTTTCCCCTTGTCGTCCCACTGCAGCCATCTGCCGTGTCGGTGGCCGTCTTTGTACAGTCCGATGCCCTTCAGCTCGCCGTTCTCGTGCCACTCGAGGCATTCTCCGTTGAGCTGGCCGTCAGTGTATACGAATTCTCGCCATCTCTCGCCGTCACTATTCCACACGGTCCGGTGCCCATGGAGAGTTCCCTCTCGGTAGTCCTGCACCACTCTCAGGACGCCGTTCCCGTCCCACTCAAGCCATGTTCCGTCCTGCTTCCCTTCCCTGTACGAGCCTTCGCTTCGCTTCCTGCCACTCTTCCACCAGTTGATGGCCAAGCCATGAAGATGCCCATCTCTCCATACCGCCCCTGAGAGCTTCAACCCGTCCGTATCATGTGTGGTCCACAATCCACTCTCTTTGTCGTCTCGGAAATGTCCCGTCTTGAACACAGTTGCGTTGTCATGCCAAAGAGTGGCGCCACCATTCCGTTCGTCGTTCTGCCATTCTATGGCGCTCTTCTTGCGCCCATGCTCATCCCATTTCGTCCACATGCCTGTCTTGACGCCCTGTCTATACTGCCCTTCCTCGCGCTTCGTACCGTTGAAATGCCACGAGAGAAAGAGGCCGTGCCGTTCCCCGTTCAGGTAGGCACACTGGTTCATCATTCGCCCATTCTTGAACCAGTTCGTGAAGAGTCCCTCGAGCTTGCCGTTCCTGTAGCATCTCTCAGTCCACTTCTCTCCCGTTTCGTAGTAGGTCACGCAGTGACCATCCGGCCTAGGTTCGTCGCTTACAGCTCTTGACCGGACCTCTCCCGTCTCCCAACTGGCCGGCACACCGGCTCCCGATTCACTGCTGCGCGAGGCCCCAGCGGTCTGCCACGCGAGAAGGGACACGAGGCCAACAATCATGAAGGCGTTCATCCTCAAGGGCTGATGCATCGAGATCGACCTGTCCAGTTTCTGTTCTAGCCACATATGTCCGTGTCACTCCTGCCTGAGATCGCCCGTGGTGGTCTTGGTGGTTCTCCTCATGAGAGCACCTTCTCCCCTTCTTACCGGCGAGGCGCAGCACCGCACCTATCCCATTAGACCCCGAGTTATGGGTCAATGTTCCGAGCGGCCGGCTGAAGTCGTCTGTGGGTGTCGAGCGCCGATGGGGACATGTCTCATATAGAGACCACTGAGTGACCGTGAGGGCACCTCACAGGGGATGACTGACGACTCGTCCAGGGACACCGACAAGGGCTCGAGGAACCCTTACCCATGTCAAGGACAAGCGCGTCGTCGCCATCATGCGCAGGGATGGCGAGTCCCGTCGGGGAAACACGGACTCATAGCTGCAGCGTTCGCCAGCCGCAGCGTACGCTCGGATGAAGGAGAAGGAGGGACAGGCCTGTGGATCTATCGGAACTCGCGAAGCTTCCCATCATCGACTGCCACACTCATTTCGGAGGCGAAAACCTGGGTGCGCTGGAGCCAATGCTGGCGGCGGAGGCAGAGGCGGGGATCGATCGGGTGAATGTACTGATCGTTGGCTTTCCCGGCCAGGTGAGCGCCGATCCAGTCGGGATCTATGCCAAAGCGCGACATCCCGAGAGCATCTACTTGTTCGCTGGACTCGACCAGTCGTTCCTGGGCAGGGACTTGGACCACCGCTTGACCCACTCGCTGGCGAAGCAGGCTGAGATCTACGCGGCATTGGGAGCCGACGGCATCAAGATGCTCACTGGGAAGCCGGATGCTCGCAGAGCATCCGGGATCGCGCTCGACTCGGTGGTCTACGACGACTACTTTGCCCGCCTGTGCGAGATCGACCTGCCAGTGCTGTGGCACGTCAACGACCCCGAGGAGTTCTGGGATCCCGAACGGGCGCCGGAGTGGGCAAAGGCGCCGGGCTGGCTCTATGACGACGCTTCTCCGTCCAGCGAGTCCCTCTATCTGGAGTGCGAGCGGGTGCTGGAGAAGTATCCGGGATTGAACATCATCTTCGCTCACTTCTACTTCCTTTCCGACTTCCTCCCCCGCGCCGCGGCCCTGCTCGACCGCTACCCCAATGTCCACTTCGACCTGGCGCCCGGGATCGAGATGCTGCACAACTTCAGCAAGCGCCCGGAGCAGGCGCGCGAGTTCTTCTTGAAGTATCAGGATCGCCTGATGTTCGGCACGGACTTCTCCGGCTCGCGCCTGATGCTGTCGCGCATCTGGGTGGTGCGCAACTTCCTTGAGACCGATGAGACCTTTCACGTGCCGACCGATGATGATCTCTTCTGGCCCGATCACCGCACTACCATTAGAGGCATCGCCCTGCCGGAAACGGCGTTGAAGAAGATCTACGCTGAGAACTTCCAGCGCTTCGTCTCCGCGCAGCCGAAGGCGCTGAACGTGGAGCTGGCGATGGCCGAACTCGACCGGCTGGCAATGGTCTCTGACGCGCTGGGGACTTCGCCGAATATGGCGCGCCGGGTGGCGGAGACGCTGGCGGCCTAACGGCTGCGCGCCTCAACATGCAGCCGCCGCCAGTCTGTGCGCATGGCAGAGGCAGCGAATCCTGATGCTCTCCCTGCACCGCCTCCTGATGCTGCCATCCCTCCAGCGGCCGACGGCAGGACAGATGTCTTACTGACACGAAGGCTCTACGTCGAGCGTTTGCGATAAGGAGCATTTCCCTCGTGAGCCTACTGACCCACGATGAGATCAGTCAGATCCACGAAGCCAGCCTCGACCTACTCGAAACTATCGGAGTGAAGTTGGACCACTCAGAGGTGTTCGAGAAGGTGTGCGCAGCCGGGGCCGAGGGCGACTGCGATGGCGCAACCGTACGCATGCCCCGCGCGCTGGTTGCCCAGTCCATCGAGAGAGCGCCCCGCAATATCCGTCTCGCGGACCGACGCGGCAACTGCACTCAGGTCGGCGCCGACGGAGGCACCGTCTTCTGGGGTGGAAACGCCTTGTGCGTGGCGCACGGGAGAGAACGCAGAGAAATCGAGTCCACCGATCTCGCCGAGATCACCCGCTTGATGGACGCGCTCGAAAACGTCCACGGAGTAGTCGGCACGAGCATCGCCGACTATCCGCCCAAGGTCCGCGACTTCGTGGGGTTCCGGATCATGGCCGAGAACTCCAGCAAGCACCTGCGGCCCGTCATCTTCTCCCCGGACGGGCCCCTCGCCATCATCGAGATGGCCCAGGTGCTCTCGGACGACCTGCCCCTTTCAGAACGACCGATCGTCAGCTTTGGCTATTCCATCGTGAGCCCGTTTCACTGGACCAGCGCCGCGCTGGAGCTGTTCCTCCGGACCTCTGGTCATGGCCTGCCGATGATGGTCAACTCCGAACCACTTGCGGGTGGCACCGCTCCCATCACCCTCGCCGGCCTGCTCGTGCAGGCCAACGCTGAAGCCCTGTCCGGGGTGGTGATCATGCAGGTGCTCGAGCCTGGGCGGCCGACGGTATTCAACCTGGGATTTGCGCACATGCTGGACATGCGCACCGCCATGGCGACGAGCGGCGCCGTGCAAGACGCTCTCATTGCCGCCGCCGGCGCGCAGATCGCGCGCCACCATGGGCTGCCCTCCGCCTCCTGGATCAGCAGCGACAACGCCATGTGTGACGCGCAGTCCGTCCTCGAGAAATCCCTCACTGCCATGCTCCACGCCCGCTCCGGCATCAACATCATCTGGGGCATCGGCCAGATCGAAACCGAGTTCACCTTGTCGCCGGAGCAGGCTGTCATCGACGACGAGATGGCGGCTCAGCTATTGCGCGCGCAGAAGGGAATCGAGGTGTCCCCCGAAACGCTGGCACTGGACGTGATCCGCGAATCGGTCACCTCTGGCGACTTCCTCGGCCACGATCACACACTGGAGCACTTCCGCCAGGAGCAGATTGCCGGCGATCTCACTGCGCCCAAGTCGCGCGACAGGTGGTTGGCCGAGGGCGGCCTCGGGTTAGTCGATCGCGCCACCGGCAAAGCGAACGAAATCCTTGCCCGGCCGAAAGCACCAACGGTAACATCGGAGCAGTCTGCTCGGCTGCAGGCAATCGAGAAGAAATGGCTCGATAAGCTGACGTGAGGCGATGTGCGACGGACGGATCGCTATGAGACCGTTCGGATGCCCGCTGGACGGTTGTGCCCCCTCAGCGACTGTCCCCCGGCCTGCCTTCCGTTTGACACTTCTCAGGGGTTGTGCTATCCTCCACGATGGTTGAGCTGCCCATTCGCTCTGTGGTTCCTGCTCTTGAGAGGCAGCTGCTAATTGAAGAGGGGCAAGGGCAGCGCGGATCCACTCTGTTGATCCCCCTTGTGTCCGCCTCGGCGGACTCGCGCGTCCCCACTGGCGTGGCGCCCGGCACTCAATGGCCCGGACACCGGCGGGCGCCCATGCTGCCATCAGTCAACTCGGTGGGCGCGGCCGATCTCGCGGTCTAATGGCGCACAAGCGCTGGCCCGGCCGCTCTGGACTGGAGTAAGGGCGAGGACAATATGCAGTAGGCGGGGATAGACGGCAAGAGCGCCGGATGGACCGGCGATCTTCAATGGTGAGGTAATCAGGTCCACGGCAGCACCGCGCACCTGATGCCTGCCTCAACAGTAAGTTATCGATTTCGCGGCCTTTTCACAACAGTAGTTTCTGCAGTACTGTCAACAGGCAGGATCTGACAGGTTGCGCACGCTGCCCGGAACAGCGAGCGCAGCCTATAATGTTGGCCGACTCAACTGGAAGACCGTATTCGACGCAGGCGCGACAGGGGTCCACAGAAGCGCCGAGGCGTTCCATCGCCCGTGCGACGCGCACCCTCTGCGCACTCCTGCTGCTGGGCCTGAGCGCCGCCTCCCCCGGCCTCGCCGTATTCGAACCACCCCACGCTGTCGGCGCGCGTCCAGCCGCCCTGGAAGTGAAAATCCAGCTCTCCGCTAACGCCATCGACTTCTTCCAGGACGGCCGCCCTGGGCTCATCGACGCCCACCAGAAGGTCGAGATGGAGGTCGTCTGCTTCGCCCAGCCGTGGTCGGTGGCCGCGGAGGCGACGCCCCTCACAAAGGTGCTGGGCGGCGAGCAGATCAGCCCCGACCGCCTGTTCCTCCGCAGCAACGCCACCTTGCCCCACCCGGACGTCGGAGCGGGGCCCGGCTTCGTACCCATGGACGTGCCGGTAGTGGTGGCGGAGGGCTCTGTGCCTGTCTACGAGACCCCACTCGAATTTCGACTCCTCACTGATTGGGGAGACACCCCCGGGATTTACAAAGGCGACATTCAACTCACGGCCATGGTGCGGCCTTGAGCAGTTCACGGCCATGGTGCGGCCTTGAGCAGTTCACGGCCATGGTGCGGCCTTGAGCAGTTCACGGCCATGGTGCGGCCTTGAGCAGTTCACGGCCATGGCACGGCCTTTAAGGTGGTGTGAGCAGATGAGAGCAACATCGGCTGGTGCAGCACTACTGGCAGCGCTTGTCGCATGCCTCGGACTGGCAGCCCCGGCGCGCGCACAGACGCCGGAGCCTGGTCCGGTGCTCAACGTGGTGGCCCACTTGGTGCCATGCCTTACCATCGAGCTGTCCGACAACGTCATCAGCTTCCACGCCGACCAGGGACCGGGCGTCTACGACGCCGACAAGGAGATAGACGTCAGTATCGCCACGAACTACGGCTCCTGGACGGTGAACTGCTCGGCAACCCCCCTTGTGGCAAGTGCTGGCGAAATCCCGCCCGAGAGGATGTTCACATCGAACAACCAGACGCTCTCCAGCCCGGATGAGGGCGCGGGCGCGACCTACGAGAACATGGGCCCGGAGAAGCTCGTCGCAAGCGGCGGACCGCAGGCCCTCGCCGTTGTCAACACCATGCGCTTCCGGCTGCTGACCGAATGGACAGACATGCCGGGTCAGTACACCGGAACCGTCTCTTTCACATATCTGGCGACTCCCTAGGTGAGCAAGTGGCTCCGAAAAACGAGCAGGTTATTCGGTCTCAGCCTCGCCCTGTTGGCGTGCGCAGCGGCGGCCTCGTGCGACACGATTGCGCTGAGCGTGTCTCCCCCGCTCGTCGAAATGACAGTTGCGCAGGGCGGCGATCGGAGCTTTCAGGTGACGCTCACGAATGACGGCGACAAGATGTTCCGAGCGACGGCCCAGGTGGTAGACCTCATCCTGGATCGGCACGGAAATCCAGTGCCGCGGCCCGCGGGCGCCGACCCCTGGTCGGTTGCGTCCTGGGTGAGTCTCTCGAAGCGGGAGATCGCTCTCGGCCCAGGGGAGCAGAAGACCGTGCGCTGTCGCCTTCGAGTCCCCCGAGGGCAGGCCGGTGGGAGGTACGGCGCAGTGCTCTTCACCGCCCAGCGAGAGGCCGAACTTGGCGGCAGCGGGATGCGGCTGGAGACCCGGACCGGAACACTGCTCATGGTCACCGTGGCGCGAACGGAGCGCAGAAGCGCTGACATCGGTGAGGTGCAGGCGCGGAGCGGGGAGGACGGCTCGGCGGTGTTCGCGGCCGAGCTTAAGAACACGGGCAATGTGCACTTCCGCGCCTCTGGCGAACTCATCGTCCGGGAGGCGACTGGGCGCATCGTCTGGCGGACCAAGATGGCGGGAGGGACCGGGACCGTACTGCCCGACGGCTTGAGGGAGTTCGCCGCGCGGTGGGATGGGCAGAGGGCGCCTCCGGGCGCGTGCCGAGCGGAGGTGCGTTTCAGGGCGCCGGGGCTGAGGAGTGTTCGGAAGGAGATCGAGTTTACTTTCCCCTTGGTAAAGGATGTGCAAGCCGGGGCGAGTGGAGATAGCAGCACTGTCGAGGCGGGGGAGGAGGCGGGATAGTGAGGCGGGCACCCCACTGGGCCGGCCGAATCCCCTGCCCGGCAGAACGACGTCCCGGAAAGCGAGTATGACACCGGGCGCGGTGCGCTCGGACAGCGAGGTGAAAACCGGGGCCCGGTGGGCGACAGCGGCGCCGCAATACGAATGCCGAACCGGACCCGAGACCGCAGCATGAGGAGGTGATGTAGGGCGTGCAGTGGCGTAAAGAGGACCGAGGAGCCTGGACAAGTGAGTTGCGCAACCCCCGTGTCCCGGGCACCCCCCGGTCCACCTCTTGAATGCCACAAAACGGCCGTTTCCTAAACCACCCAAGTGTCCTTTATTCACCCATCCCGCGCGTGGTTGTGCGGGGGGTCTAACCCGGTACCCGAAACCCGGGCAAATGTAGTGCGAAAGGAAGTGCAAAGCGATGCGTAAGCTAATGCTTTTGACGCTCGTCGCCGTGTTCGCCCTCAGCGCAGGCGCGGCGTTTGGAGACCCGGCCGCCGGCTGGGGCAAGGACAACACCAACTCGTCCTCAGCCAGCGGCGCCTACACAGCCTCCAATTATGTCTACGATTGGAGCACGTATAGTTGGGGACTAGGCGACGAGACCGGCACCGATGGCTTCGCGGTCACGGCCGACATCGAAATGTGGCTGGACATGGCCTTCAGCGCCACCACCATCTACTTCCACATCGGGCGCGATCCGGGGCCGAGCCCGACCTTCCATCAGGACGTATCCGGTTGGCTCGCCTCCAACAACGGCCAGCATCTGTTTGTCAGCAAGCCGCCTGACTTCCTGCCCGAGGAAGCCGAGATCACCAAGCTGGTGTTCAAGAACGACATCGGCCATCGAGATGGGCAGACCGCGGATGACATCGACGTCAACTGGCTGCTCGACGACGGCGGCGGCTTCGTTGCCGGCACCTACAGTGATGCTGGGAACAACGGCCAGCTGTCTGGAGTCCAGTGGAAGCTCAACGGCGGCGCAGCGGGACTCCACAACTTCACCATCCGGTGCGAGATTACGCCGGATCAGTACCAGCCCGACGGTTTCTACGAGATGGACCCGGTGCTGGTCGCATCACCAGCACTCTAGGACAGTTCAGCAGCAACGGGTTGGCCGGGGGCACCCAGCGGGTGCCCCCGGCCCCCAGATGTGTTGGAGCGCGTCATGGCTTTCTCTCTTCGCAAGACAATCTACAGGGCCTGGCATTACGCCCGCTCCTCGCGGGCGAAAGGCCGCTGTGCGGCAGCGGCAGCGACGGTACTGGCCATCTTGTCAGGGCCCGCGCAAGCGATGATCGGCATCGCTCCCACATTGGTATCCGTGGATGGGTCGCCCGGTTCTCGGAGACAGTTTGAGGTCCGGGTTATGAACGGGAGTTCTGAGCCCCTTGCCTGCGAGATGTTTGCGCAGCACTTCGCCATCACTGAGGAGGGCCTGCCCCACGGGACCTCTGATGCGGGACCTCGCAGCGCCGCGCCGTGGCTGTCGTTCAGTCCGGCGCGGTTCAGCCTTGCAGGGGGGAATGCCCAGGAGGTCAAGTGTAACCTGTCGTTCCCCCGCGGCAGCGCAGGCGGCTACTACGCGATCATCGCTGCGCGAGGGGTCCCTCCGCGTGGCCGAGCAGCGCAGGTTGGCGAAGCCTCCATCCACTTCTCTTATCAGGCCAACGTCGTCCTCATGGCCGTCGCCAAGTCCAGCCGTGTTCGCCCCCAGTTCACCTTCCGCGCAATCGAACTGGTGCCTGACGAGGGCGGGAACGCCGCTGGAGCGCGCCAATGGCGAGTCCGCGCCACAGTCGAAAACACTGGCGACGTTCACGCGTGGACACAAGGCCAGGCGCAGATCCGAGATCGCTTGGGGGGGACCGTCTGGCAAGGGGAGCTTCGGGCGGGAAAGGGACTGGTTGTGCCTGGCTTCCCACGGATATTCCAGGCCGCGGAGACCGTATTCCTTCCAGACGGGGATTACGTAGCGGGAGCTGAGGTATCTGTCACCGGCCAGCGAACCGCCGTCCGAGGAGGCCAGAAGTTCCAGGTATCTCGCGGACAGGCAACGTCGGTGGACGAGGGGGGCCTCGTCTGGGCCGATAGTGGTGGGCTCCTCGTCAGTCCGAGCGCTGTTGTCATCTCAGGCCCCCCCGGAGCCCGGCGCCTCGGCGTCGTTACAGTGAGGAACGCGCTCGAGACGCGGACCGCATACACTTTATCCGCGACAGGCCTGCGGCTGACGAGCCAGGGAGGAATGGAGTTGTGCGCGCCGGACGAGTCGCCAAGGAGCGCCGTGGCATGGATCGAAGTCAGTCCGGAGTCGTTCGAGCTTGCCGCGGGCGCATCAACTCGATTCCGCATCACCGCGACGATCCCCAAAGGACCCCAAGGTGAGCACTATGCCGCGGTTGTGCTGACGCCGAGGTCGCAGGCCGAAGAGCACGCGCTGCCTGTCCTGCTTCCGGTCACCGTGACTCCCCAGGGCACCGAGAAGGTGGAAGTTTCAATCGCGGATCTGGGCATCAGCTCTGCCCCTTCGGCGGGCTATCGGCTCCAGGTGAACCTGAAGAACACCGGGAACGTGAGGATAATGCCCTCCATCAAGTTCTCGGTCCTAGACTCCAAGGGCTCGAGAGTGGGGGATCAGATCCCCATCGAGCGCAGCCGAGGGGCGTTGCTCCCAGGAGTGGAGGAAACTGTATCCTCAGACTGGCCCCGCGCCCTCGCCCCCGGGAAGTATACACTCATGGCCTCAGTGGCCGCCGGAGGGGACCAAGCCGAAGTCACCAGCAGCATCGAGTTCTCGGTGCCCTTGGGCGGAGGCTGATGCTGGAATTCGCCGACAAGAGACCGACGCTGGTGGGGGAGCAGCGCGAGTGTCATTGCCTCCAGCTCCACCGTGTGAGGTCTCTGACTGTCTCACATCTCCCGCGAACGCGCTTGTTCTGCGGCCAACGCCGACGTCGGCCCAATGACGGCCGCCGGCCTCCTATCGGAGAGGAATCCATGAAACGCAGTCTCGTCGTGTTGCTCCTGATCTGCGCACTGCTGGCTTGGCACTGCGCAGTACTATGCGCCGCCGAACCGCAGACCGACGCAGATGCCTACACCTACGACGAGCTATTCGGCAGCGGCTCGGACACACCACCGGCACTGACTGAGCCGGCGGCCGAGGGCGAAGGTGAGTCTGAGAGTGAGGACGAGGCACAGACGGCTCCTGAGGCTGAGGCCGAGGCAAACGCTGAGCCAGAGAACCAGTCCAGCAGCGACACCGGGGAGGAAAGCGCACCCGACCCAGAAGCCGCGGCGACGGCCGAGCCCGAGACCGACCCAGTGCCGGAGTCGGAAGACGTGGGTGAAACGGACGCCGCTCCCGAGACGCAGGGCGAGCAGGATGACGCCCCCGCAAACGCCACTGACACAGAGGCCCCTCCCGAGACGGAGGCGAATCCAGGCGAAGGGGAGTCTGGTCTGATCACCAACGTCTTCTACGACACCGACCTCCGTCAGGCGCTGTCTGATGTAGCGGCTCAGGCCGGGGTGGTAATCATCCCCGACTCGACCGTCCAGGGCTATGTGACGGCCGACCTCGTTGACATACCCCTCGAGGACGCGCTGCGAATGCTGCTGGTGTCGGGTGGGTTCGTATTCAAGCAGATGAACGGCTATTACCTTGTCGGCGCGCCCGACCCGGCCAACCCGAACTTCCACCTGCTCAGCGAGACCGAGGTGATCGAACTCAACTATGTGGACGGGACGGCGCTTGCAGCATACCTCGCCGGGCCCTACGGTCGCTACGTTACCATCGAGGGCGCGCCTGCGCCTTTGCCCGAGCGCGAGCGCGCCGCCTACCGGCGGCCGACCACGCGTCAGGTTACGGGCGGGACGCGGCTGTTCATCACCGCGCCTCGCGAGATCATCCAACGCATCAAGGCTGACCTTGCCAAGATTGATGTCCCCCGCACCCAGGTAATGTTGGAGGCCGTGGTGCTCGAAGTCTCCGAGGAGGGGCTGAAGGAGATCGGCATAGATTGGGCGAGCCGCTGGGTTCGCTTCGCCTCTGAGGCCATGGCCATCGGCGGCAATGCGGGAGGAAGCCAATCTGCGGAGACGTTCCCCGCAGGATCGCTAAGCTACTCCGAGCTTTCATTCGTGCAAACGGCACAGCTCCAGGCATTGGTCCAGAAAGGCAAGGCACGCCTCAGGGCCAACCCGCGCGTCACCACTATCGAGGGCCAGACGGCGGAGATCGAGGTGGGCCAGGAGAAATACTTCGCCATCGTCACCGGTCCCGTGACCTTCCCCTACACAACCTTGGAGCAGATTCCGGCGGGCATCACTCTCCGCATCACGCCCACCGTCATCGAGGAGACGCGCGAGGTGATCGCGCGGGTCGAACCCGAGGTGCGAGATGTGACTGGGAAGGGCCCGACGGGCCTGCCTGAAATTACCTACCGGCGCGCCTCCACCACCGTCCGGGTGAAGGACGGGGAAAGCATCGTGATCGGGGGCCTGATCACCGAGTTTCAGACGCGCGCCGAAAGCAAGTTCCCGCTTCTGGGCGACATCCCCCTGATCGGCAATCTCTTCCGCCGCGTGAGTTCCCGAGAGGTGAAGTCGGAAGTGGTAATCATCATCACCCCGCACATCCTCGGTGATACTGAGCAATAGCCCAGGCGGAGGTGTGCTCACGGGAAACTCCATCCGGGCCTTCTGACGGCTTTCATGCCTGCCCCATTCGGACCTAACACACGCACAAGCGGTCCCACGGGCGGGGACAACGACAGACACCCTCAGATGAGTTCCGGTACACTACGCCTACCAGGCGAACTGCGCAGTGGCCAGCAGGCTGAAGTACAAGGCTTCCGGAGGGAAGTTGTACCAGGCCGTTGTGACAAGGCCCTGGGCTCCGGCCTCGGCGCACCGCTCGGCAACGGTCCTTATGTTGTGCGCGTAGCGGGGGAAGTCAGGCAGGCCCAACCACTCACTGGTGTTGCTCGCCCCAGCCGGCGCGCCGATCACGTTCCGGCCGGCAGCCTGGTAATACTCCAAGTATGGGAAAGCCCGCGCGAGCTTCGGGAGTTGGTCCCCGAGATAAGCGCCGTAGACTCGCAGCAACTCGGGCCCAAGTCCCTCATCCAGATCAACCGGCTGCGCAAAGGCCGCTAGAGTCTTCGCCGTGACCTCGGGTAGCTCACCCTTCCACTCATCCAGCCAGCGTCGGTCGTAGACAATGCCCCTCTCCTTGCCGTCAGGGTTGTAGCGGGCGACCAGGAGAGGACTCGGAGACTGAGTGGTCCAGTAGTCCCAGTACATGATCGAGGCGCTGTCGTGGAGAGCCCCGAGGATGTGAGGATGGGCACAGAGGATGTCGTCCCACAAGATCGGCGTAATACCGCGCTCGCTGAGCCACGAGCAGACTCTGTTCACGTGGTTGATGTAGAGCGATTCCTTACCGTTCTTCTCTGCCTGCTCGCGGCAGCGCGGACAGATGCCAAGGCGGCGCGTCTCATCGGCTCCGATGTGCATGAAGCGAGTGCCGGGGAAGAAGCTGAGAACTTCATCCGCCAGTTCGGTGAACACCCGAAATGACTGCTCGTTGGTGGGACACATCTGGTCGCGGTATTGGTCCTCCTCGCGGATGTGCGCATACTCGTCGTGCTTCAGCAGGTATCCGAGGTGGCCCAGTGACTGCAGAAGAGGAATGGGTTCCACGCCAACGGACCGAGCATGCTCGAGCATGTGAGAGAGTTCCTCCCGCGTGAGAGCGGAGGGTGACCGCACCACTCTGTGTTTCTCGAACGGGAAGCGGTCGCCGAACTCAACCAGGACAGTGTTGAGCTTCAGCCTTGCCGCCGAGGTGATCAGGGCGACTGCCTCTTCGGCGCCCATCTGATGGATCGCTTCAAACATCAGGTGAAAGCCGCGCATGGGAAGTCGGGGGTAATCCCTTATCTTCCCTATCGGGAAGATTGGCCCGTTGCGAAGCTGCTGGAGTGTGGACATGCCGTGAAGGAAGCCCTGCATGGAGGATGCAGTCACTCCGATGCCATCGGTCGCGATCTCAAGGTGGTACTCCTCCTTTGCCAGGGCTTCGTCTCGAATGAGACACAAGTTCTTCGCACCCTTGCATCGTGACAGATTGAGGGCCCTTGCATAGCGCTCATCGAGGCCGCTGAGTCCTGAACCATCAACAGTCCCCCAGCTTCCATCGACGACAGTCGTTTCTGGCTTCCACTGCGGCTTTCCCGGGAAGTGGGCCTCCTTCGGAGTGGGAACGACGTACTCAGTCCGATATGAGCCAAAATCCATGCGTGATCCCTTTCCTCGGATCCAGTCTGAGCCGCCACCGGCGAACTGAGGCGCCGACATAACCAGCCCGCTGCGCAGCATGCTGGCCAGAGCTGTCCCCCCTGCGCAAGCGCTCAGGAATTCGCGGCGGCTCAGTCCAGTCCTTCGGGGCATTCCAGCGTCTTCGTCTGGCATCGAATCAACTCACCTGCAGCCCGGGCCGCCCGGGCGCAGCATGTGCTGCCCTCTACGGGACGGCCACCGTTTCAGCACTCCATGCCAGCCTACTACGCCTGGCAGAAGTGAAGAGCGTATCCGCGTACTGGCTTTGTGTACAATCATCCTGCATTGCCTCCGTGGCCTTACCCCCTAGAACAGGTCCAGGCTGAATGTTAGTATTCGGGGCTGGACCCGTCAAGGAGGAGCAAGGCAGATGCCGAGACGACCACACACGCCGGAGCAGATCATCCAGAAGCTCAGGCAAGCGGAGATCGAGATCAGCAAAGGGGCGACGGTACCCCAGGCGGCCAAGAAGATCGGGGTAACAGAGCAGACGTACTACAGATGGCGTAACGAGTACGGGGGCCTGCGACTGGACCAGGCCAAGCGGATGAAGACGCTGGAGACAGAGAATAGCCGGCTGAAGAAACTGGTGGCAGATCTGTCGGTGGACGTGGAGATACTCAAGGAGGCGAACTCGGGAAACTTCTGAGCCCGGCGAAACGCCGGGCCGCGGTGGAGCATGTGCGGGATGCGCTGGGACGGGATCGGATATCGGAGCGGCGCGCCTGCCAGGTGCTGGGACAGCCGCGTTCAATGCAACGGCGCGAGCGACATGTGCCCAGCGACGAGCCGAGGCTCGTGAAGCGGATGATAGAGCTGGCCAGCCAGTACGGTCGCTATGGCTACCCGCGGATAGGAGCGCTGTTGCGGGCGGAAGGCTTCCGGGTGAATCACAAGCGGGTGGAGAGGCTGTGGCGCCGAGAGGGCCTGAAGGTGCCTCAGAAGCAGCCCAAGCGGAAGCGGCTGTGGCTGAATGATGGCTCCTGTATCCGGCTTCGCCCGCGCTACCGCAACCACGTGTGGAGCTATGACTTCATGGCGGACAGGACCAGAGATGGACGCAGGGTGAGGCTGCTGACCATCATCGACGAACACAGCCGGGAATGTCTGGCGATTGACGTGGGACGGAGGTTGAGGAGCGAGGACGTGATGTGGCGACTGACGCAGTTATTCATTGATCGAGGGCCGCCGGCCTACTTGCGTTCTGACAACGGTCCAGAGTTCACGGCCACCGCGATCCGGAAGTGGCTGAAGAAGGTGGGCGTGGGCACGCTCTACATAGAGCCTGGCAGTCCCTGGGAGAATGGCTACGGAGAATCGTTCAACGGCAAGCTCCGGGATGAGTTGCTCAACACGGAGTTGTTCGACACGCTGCTGGAGACGAAGGTGCTGGCGGATCGCTACCGAAAGCACTACAACACAGCCCGACCGCACAGCGCCCTGGGTTACCGGCCGCCGGCGCCGGAGGCGTACCAGTATGGGACGCCGATCTGCGACGCGAACCGACCTCCGTTCTCGGCCGCCTATGACCCAGGCCTAACATAGACTTTGGTACCACTTTGGGGGGCAGGCCAGCCCCTGCAGGAGCTGCGAGATGTGACGGTGCCGGAGGTGCCTCAGTCCTGGCCCGGGCCGGCCCGCCAGCCCGGGCATAAGTCAACCGAGGGCCGTGCTTTCGACCCTCGCCGATTGGTCGCATTCCAGTTCTCATTTGGTCCCGCAGTGTTCCCGGCGCAAGCCAACGGGCGCCATGCTATTGATGTCGAGGCAGTCGAGCTTACGGGCCTCGACCAGTGAACGCGACGGCTGCGCTCCGCCCCCCGGATGTCGTCAAGACGACCGACGACCGGCAGGAATCGCCTCGGCCCGACCCGAAGTCTCAGGCACTTCGCACTCCCTTTCGGGGGACGGCGTCAGCGTGACGCAATAAGGTGAAACTATCGTGACCGAAGAAGCCACCCAGCCGACTGTCTGCCCAACCTGCGGGGCGACCACTACCCCGGGGGGCCATCTCTGCCGGCCCTTCCCTCCCACCGAGCCCTATCGCTGCGAGTTCTGCGGCGCGGAGACCGATGACCCCCGCCATATGTGCTACCCCCAGGTCGAGCACCTGAAGTATCAGTGCATCCACTGCGGCCGCCTCGCCGCCAAGGCGGACGCCCTCTGCCACCCCAAAAAGATCGCGGGAACCTGAGCCCGCGTCGAGGAAGACCACCTCGGAAGGAGCCCCATTTTCGATGAAGCCTGATGCCTTTAGACTCCCCACCCGCCGTCTCGGCAAGACTGATCTCGAAGTCACCATCGTCGGCTTTGGCGGCATACCTATCCAGCTTGAGACCGACGAGAATGCCATCGCCGCCGTCCGCCGCGCCTACGATCTCGGGGTCAACTTCTTCGACACCGCCCGCGGCTACACCACCTCCGAGGAGCGCATCGGCGAAGCTCTCGAGGGCCGCCCCTACATCGTCGCCACCAAGTCCGGCAACCGCGATCCGGATGGCGCATACCAGGATGTCCTCCGCTCGCTCCAGAACCTCCGCCGCGATCACATAGACCTCTACCAGCTCCACGGCGTCAACGACGACGAGGACCTCCAGAAGGCCCTTGCGCCTGGCGGCGCCCTGGAGGGTCTCCGCCGCGCCCGAGACGAGGGCAAAATCGCACACATAGGCATCACCGGCCATCGCCGCGAGACCCTCGTGAACGCGGTCAAGCAGTGCGATGACTTCGCCACCGTTCAGGTGCCCTTCAACCTGGTCGAAACCGAGATTCTCGACACCCTCGTCCCCCTCTGCCAGGAGCGCGACGTCGGCACCATCGCCATGAAGCCCGTCGGCGGCGGGAACTTCACCAACGCGCCCCTCGCCGTCAAATGGTGCCTCACTCAGCCCATCACCACTGCCATCCCCGGCATGGCCAACGTACGAGAAGTCGAGGAAGACGTCGCCGTCGCGCGAGACATCACCCTCACACCGGAGGAGCAGGCCGAGGTAGACCGCATGACGTCGGAGCTCGACCAGCGCACCTGCCGCCGCTGCCGCTATTGCGAGCCCTGCCCTCAGGGAGTGCAGATCGGTATGCTCTTGCATGGCCGCTCCATAATCCGGCGCATGGGCGCCCAGCGCTGGAAGGAATGGGGCGCCATCGACGTGATAGCCAGCGCCGACCTGTGCATCGAGTGCGGTGAGTGCCTCCCCAAGTGCCCCTACCATCTCCCCATCCCGGACCTCATCCGCGAGCACGTGGCCTACTACCGCACCATCCCCGAGCTCACCGAGGACTAGCGCACGCTCGGCTCCGAGACGAGGCTCAGACCGCCCGGCCCCGAGGAGGGGACACTATGTTCATCGTGCACGTGCACGTCCACGTTAAGCCGAACTGCGTCGACCAGTTCCGCCGAGCCACCCTGGAGAACGCCCGCAGCAGTATTGAGGAGCCTGGCGTGGCCCGCTTCGATGTGCTCCAGCAGTCGGATGAGCCCACTCGCTTCCTCCTCGTCGAGGTCTACCGCGAGCCGGAAGACGCCAATCGACACAAGGACACCGCACACTACCAGGTCTGGCGCGACACCGTGGCCGACATGATGGCCGAGCCGCGGTCGAGCGTGAAGTACGCGAACATCTTCCCCGATGACGCCGGCTGGGAATAGTGATGCAGTTTGACTTTGCCACCGCCACCCACATCCTCTTCGGGGCCGGCCGGCTCCGGGAGGTGGGTCCGCGCGCCGCCGCCCTCGGCCGCCGCGCCCTCGTCGTCACCGGCGCCGCGGCCGCCCGCGCCCAACCCCTGTTAGATCTGCTGGCCGACAACGGAGTGGTGACGTCCCCCTTCTCGGTGGCCGGCGAGCCTATTATCGAAACCGTCCGCACGGGCACCGCGGCCGCGCGGGAGGCCGATTGCGACCTCGTCGTGGCATTCGGCGGCGGCAGCGCCCTGGATGCGGGCAAGGCAATCGCGTCCCTGCTCACCAACGGCGGCGACCTGCTGGATTACCTCGAAGTGATCGGCCGCGGCCGCGCCCTGACCCGGCCCTCCGCCCCTTACATCGCCATCCCCACCACCGCTGGCACCGGCGCGGAGGTGACTCACAACGCCGTGTTGGCTTCGCCCGAACACCGGGTCAAGGTCTCTCTCCGCAGCCCTCTCCTGCTGCCGCGCCTCGCCGTGGTGGACCCTGAGCTGACCTACACCCAGCCGCCCAACGTCACCGCCCGCGCCGGCCTCGACGCGCTCGCGCAGCTCATCGAGCCCTTCGTCTGTCTGCGGGCCAACTCCCTAGTGGATGGGTTATGCCGCGAGGGACTGAGTCGCGTGGCCCGCTCCCTGCACCGGGCTTACACCAAGGGCGACGACCCCGCCGCCCGGGAGGACATGGCCCTCGCGAGCCTCTTCGGCGGCCTCGCCCTGTCCAACGCGGGCCTCGGCGCGGTACACGGCTTCGCCGGGCCGCTGGGCGGCATGTTCCCCGCTCCCCACGGCGCCGTCTGCGGACAGCTCCTGCCCCACGTCATGGCGGCCAACATCCGCCTGCTCGAGAGCGAGAGACCGGACAGCCCCGCCCTGCACCGCTACGCAGAAGCCGCCTGCATCCTCACCGGCCGCTCCGACGCGGCGGCGAGCGATGGGGTAGCTTGGGTGGCGGACCTCGTCGCAGAGCTCGGAGTGCCCCCGCTCTCCGAGTATGGGATGACGACCGCGGACCTCCCTGCGGTGGTGGAGAGGGCCGCCAAGGCCGGCAGCATGAAGGCCAACCCGGTCGCGCTCGACGCCGACCAGATGCGGGACATCCTCACCCGGGCGCTCTAACCCCCTGCCCCTCACCTTGGCGGCCATGCCGCTGCATCTGACGAATACGATTCAGGGCTTCTCCCACGCCCCGATGCTCGGCTTCTCGTCGTCAGGCAGCCCGTTCCCCCAGAAGTCGCGCCCCCCGTTGTCCTCGACCGGAATCCCCGCGCCGAGGCACGGGGAGCCCTCCCGAAGTTGGTACGCCGCGAGCTTCGCCAGGTCCTCCGGCTTGATCTCCGGCACGGACCCCGCCTCCACCAAGAGCGGATCGGCGTACCGCCCGACTATCGCGTCTCCGATCTTCTCCTGTCCGGTCGCAGCGGCCCAGTCCTCCAAGCTCTCATACCCGCCCACGCCGAACTCTCCTCCGTCGATCCGCCAGTAGCTGTTGCCCTCGAAGCGCGCGTGGCTCCAATCGCCCTCGATGATCTCGCCGCGGGTCACGAATATGTTGTTCCGGAATCGCACCCCCGGCACCGGTATCGAGTGGAACCCGACCGCGCCGCCCTTCTCATTGTACACGGTGTTGCCGTAGACCTCGGCGTCGGACATGCCTTTGTCGTTGGCGATCACCTCGATTCCGCACCCGACGTTGTTCTTCGCGCCATCGTTCACGCTGATGTTGTATCGCACGATGTTGTTCTTCCAGACCGACGCGGTTGGATACTGGCACAGGAAATACCCCGGCCCATCATTCTCGTACGAGTAGTTGTACTGCATGATCGAGTTCGTCACTCCCCCGTCGAAGTCGAACCCCCCGCCATCCCAGCCCGGACTCTTGTTGTGGTGCGCGACACAGAACTGAATCACCACCTTGTCCGCGTTCCACGCCCAGATCCCCACTGGTCCATTGCCCTTCCGCGGCATATCCCACCCGTTGTTCATCGCCTCACAGTACTCGATCACACACTGCTTCACAGTGCCCACCACGATACCGTTCCCGCTGTGGTTGGTCAGGTTCACCGGGTTCCCCGGATTGTTCTCCGCAACACAGTAGCCAATGTAGACCCGCTCCGACCAGCGTTCATCCGGCGGCCGGCCCCCGCCCACTGCGATCCCGCCGGCCCCGTTCTCGTGCGCATAGACGTGTGTGGCTCGCGCATCGCGAAGGCCGCCCAGCAGCAGGCCCGAGCCGCGGAATCCACTGACATCTATTTCATCCACCTCCAGCCCCTCCCCATCCGATAGAGAAACACCGTTCTCTGTGTTCCCTTCCTTGCGGCCCGAGCCCACGAAGTTCAACTCCCTGATAACAAGGTAGCTGCATCCCTCCGCGACCAGCCCGCTCCCATTCCCGCCGTTGATCGTCGCCCGACCTTCACCGTAGGAACTCACCACGACCTTCTTATCGCTCGTGCCGCTGTCCTTGCCGTCGAGGAGGATCGTCCCGTCAAAGGTCTTGCCCCCTTCGAACAGCACCCGATCTCCCGGCTCGAGGTTTACACTGTTCGCCTTGGCAATGCTCTGCCACGGCTCTGCCGCGGTGCCCGGATTCGAGTCACTCCCCGTCGGACTGACGTGATAATCCATGGCACTTGCGCAGCCACTGCTCACCATGCACAACATCATCAGCCACCTCACTAACCACAGCTTTCTGCCCTTCACCAGTCTCCTCGCTTCCGCCTCCCCGCGCCGTCCCGGGTTGCAGCCCCCTCCTTCACCACACCGCACCCGCCTCCTCCTGTGTGCCGGGCATACCGCAACTTGTCCTGAGCAGAGAAGCGAAGGGCACCCCGCTCCTTCTGTCATCCTGAGCGCAGCGAAGGATCTTGCTCGAAGCGGGTAGGGCAGGTTCCCAACCTGCTGATCTGTGCTGGTGTTTCGGACCTCTCGTGCTACGTAGCGAAGCTGCTTCGCAGAGTAGCATCAGGTCCGGAACGCGCGCCTCACCCCTGTAGGGCGGGCATTCCCATGCCCGCCGCATCCTCCCTTCCTGTC
>Ga0114922_10000804_pt1 | contig 30209 bp, 20 predicted proteins | sample AartaG_FD_100975 | JGI IMG/M metagenome (GOLD analysis project Ga0114922, IMG submission 100975) | Deep subsurface microbial communities from Aarhus Bay to uncover new lineages of life (NeLLi) - Aarhus_00045 metaG | ecosystem: Environmental > Aquatic > Marine > Oceanic > Sediment | place... | reverse complement strand
TCGCGAACCGCAACTTTGTCACCCTCACACCATCTTTGGTCTCCTCCGAAATCACCGTAGTGATCTTGGGCGCTCCCTTGACGTACGGGGCGAAGACGTCATCCTTTTCCAGGGGTGGCGCCGACGCTCCGGCTGCGCATTTCATAGAGAGGATCAGAACTCCGAACGCAACAACCATATCCAGTATACGTGGTCTCACAGATGCCTCCTGCTAAATGCCATTTCAAAGCCAAACCGTTCCGGCCAGACGTGCACATCGTCCAACTCGCTCATTCGCGGCCAGGCCGCGCGGCGGGCTTGTTCATGTCGAGAGCCAGCATGTTTAGAATAAGCCTGTCGGCGGCCGGATCAGCACGCCAAGATTGTTGCCGACGGCGCGTTCTTTGCCGTCGGAGGGGCGGTTGAGGACCCTGGGCTCGCCGTCCTTGCCGTCGGCCATGACCATCGTGGCGGAGCCGCCGCCGTCGAAGGCAATCGCGTCCACGGCACCGAACTCCTTGAGGACGGTCGCCGATTCCTCGTAGGTCATCCCCGCGCTGAAGCCCGGCTGTCGGCCGTCGGAGACGAAGAGGATCAGGCGGTAGTCGGCGGTGTGGCCGACCGCGGTCTGCGGATAGGTGGCTTCACCACCTTTGCCCGGCAGGACGACTCCGTCCCGGATCAGCCGCGCGTTGCCGGCCATGGCGTTGTACAGATCCACCTTCGGCGTAGTCATGTACCCGGTGGTGTCATCCTTGGCGCGGGTGACGAACGTGACCGCGTTGTCGGCGCCGATATTGATGGCGTCCTTGATCCACGTTCCCCAGTCGGAGACTTTTGCGCCGTCGGACACGGCCAGTGAACAGAGATCAGCCCCCTCGGGTAGCCGATCGAAGAACCCACTGTTGATGCCGATTTGCGCCTTGCTGCGCTTGACGAACGCCCGCGTCGTTTCCAGGTCGGTCTCGCCCGGCCTGTCGCCATTGGGCCCGGTGGTCACGATCCTCACGCCCGGTTGGTTCAGATCGACGATCACGATGTGCATATCGATCTCGCGCGGCTCGGTCGTGTGCCGGTGGACGTAGCGCACGCCGGGGAACGGCATGCTCTCGGTGTCGGCGGCGGGAAGTGCGGAACAGCCGAGCAGCGATAGCGATACGGCGGCACCAAGGATCACGGCATTCAGGTTTTTCTTCATGACGTTCTATACTCCTTTGGGATGAACGGCACCTCGCAGCGCGATGTCGCCCCTTCATCAAAGTACATCCACTCCAGCCGAGGCTGATCGGAGAGGGTCAGCAGACCATCCGCATCCGCCAGGCGATCCATGTGCGGCGTACGCACATTCGGATCCCCCATATGACCCATGGCCTGTCCCCGGTGCTGGTCAGAGATCAGGTAGATAATGTTGGGCTGGGTGGTTGCAGGCATGGATGCGCGCTCCGATACGACATAGTGTTCTTGCAGAATCACGCCCCCTGACGAGATCGCGCGTCAGACTTATTCCATTCGAGCACGACGCCCGAGTAGGTCTCCGGGTGATGGAGGAGCCCATCATAACCCTCTTTCACCTGCCGCGCAGGCAGGCGGTGAGAGATGAGCGGCGCGACTTGCATTTCTCCTCGTTGCACCCAGTCGAAGATCATCGCCTGCTTGTCATAGTTCGAGAGCAGCGGCAGCGTCTTCCCTCCGTAGGTGCCTACGGGAGGATACTCGGGAAGCACCCACTCGAGCGCGCCGCGCATGGTGATATTCCGCAAGTGGATATCGGAGAATACGGCTGTCAGACTGCCGTCGAACGGCGCACGTGGGCTGCCAAGTAAGATGCACTGCCCCAGGTTTGCGGTCACACCGAGCGCCTGCAGGACGACCGGGCTTATACCGGTGGCCTCCACAACGATATCGGCCATCGCTCCCCCCGTCGCATCGGCGACCGTCTGGCGTACTTCCTCGGCCGTGCCGCCCACGGTAATGGGAATGCCACAGCGCTCGGCCAGCGCACGACGCTCGGGCATCGGGTCGACGCCGATCACGCGCCCGCCGAGAATGCGGAATGCCTGCGCGGCTAGATTGCCTACCATGCCCTGTCCGAAGACCACGACCCAGGGATGCAGACCAATATCTGCCACCGCGACCGCTGTCGTGGCCACCCCTGCCATGCGCGACGCTACCGCCACCGCGGGGTCCATGCCGTCTGGAACGGTAATCGCCATCCCGCGCTGCGAGCCTTTGATCACCGAAGCGTGGGAGCCGCAAGTGAAGACCCGTTGTCCCACCTGCACACGGGTGACATCTTGCCCGACCGCGGTCACAATTCCTACGTTGGCATACCCGGAGCGCCATGGATACGCGCACCACGAACCAGGCTGGAATACCAGCGGCTCCTTGCCGGTGTAGTTGGCCAACTCGGTGCCGGCACTGATGAACGTGCACTTGGTATCGACGAGAAATTCATCCGGACCCAGGCTCTCGTTGAACTCGACATCCTGGAGTTCAACCTGGTTCTGGCCGGTAACGATCACTTGTTGGATCTGCATGATGTGTCCTCTGCTTATTCCGGTGTTTCTTTTTGTCGTCGCGTCTCTCTCTTTAGTTCCGATCAGCGTGATGGACTGCGCGTCATCTCCTTCGGTTCCGAATCCTGCGGCAGATAACACCCCCGCGAGCGGAGCGTTTGCACCAGCGTGGCCGTGTTCAGATCGCACGCCGGCTGGCCGGTTCGGAGCGACTGCACGGCGGCGCAGCCCGCCGCCTCGCCGAGCATGTAGCACGCCGGCTGATCGCGGATCGCGCCGTGCACTTCCACGTCGCTCGACACGCACCGGCCGGTCGCCCAGAGGTTCGACCACCCGCGCGGCACCAGGATGCCATACGGCAGGCCGTAGCTTTCGCCGACCTTCAGGCGGTCCCTCTTCTCGTAGCTGTCGCAGTAGCGCTGGTACTCCTCGGGCGTGAGATCGTAGACGTGGATGTCGACGCCTTTGCTGTACACGCCAATCTGATCGTCGAACTTGCGACGGGCTTTGAAGTCGGCGTAGTTGAGCTCGTATTCGCCTTCGATGTTGCGGGACTCGCGCACGCCCATCAGCGCGGCGGTAGCGACGAGTTCGAGATTTTCACAGCCACGCAGATGCTGCTTGAAGAAGCTCGCGTACTCCCAGGCCAGCCTGCGGCCTTTCACATAACCTTCGGTGAGGCTCCTGATCTTCACCGCGTTCATGCGAAAGAGGTGGCCGGCGTTCTGCATGCCGAACGACCCCTGGCTGTGGAAGAGGCCTGGCACGTGCCTGTCGGGCTGGCTGAATTCACCGGCCTCCACGCCGCTCCGGATCGCCTGCTGCTGGGCGTCGTAGTCGAAGGTCCAGTCGACGTTCGCGACCGTGGCGCACAGCGTGGGCGGCATGATGTTCGGCGTATCGCGGCCGGCCTCGCGATATTTCACGCCGCACAGGTCGGCGACGACCGCGTCGCCGGTGGCGTCGATGAACGATTTCGCCGGCACGTAGCGCAGGCCCTCGACGTGCTGGATCACCACGCCGGCCAACTTGCGGCCCTTGCGGTCGGCGTCGGCGTCGATCACGCGCGTGCACAGCAGCAGCTCGACGCCGGCGTCGAGCACCAGCTTGTCGAGCACGCGCTTGAGCGTCTCGACCGAGTAGCCGATGCCACAACCGAGGCGGGGCGTCATCGTGTCGGGGTCGAGGCCGTTGCGCAGGCCGCCGGCGTCGTGGAGGGCTCGCACGATTTCCCAGAAGAGGCCGCGGGTGATAATCTGCCGGCCGTCGGAAAGACAGTACCAGTTGGCGACAAGGCCGTTCGTGCCCATGCCTCCCAGCGCGCCGGTGGCTTCGACGAGCAGCGTCTTGGCGCCCAGCCGCGCCGCGGCGATTGCCGCAGCCACACCCGAAGGCCCGCCGCCGGCGACGACGACGTCGTACGAACTCTCGATCGGAATCTCACGCTGGAACGTGTAGGTATTCATCATATCAAATCACCGCCGCTCCCTGTTTGCGCAGGGTCTCGCGGAGTTCCCGGGGGTTGACGCTTGTCACGGGGACGCCGTCGCGCAGGGCCAGCGCGCACGCCACGCCGGCGGCCTGGCCGGTCTGCTGACAGTTCACCATCACGCGCAGTGCGCCGTAGGCGCCTTCGTCGGCGTCGATCAGCCGGCCGGCCACGAGCACATTCGTCGCGCCCTGGGGCACCAGGCTGCGGTAGGGCACCTGATAGAACGTCGCGGGCGTCTCGCCGTCCGGGAGCCAGCGGCCTTCGATATGGCGGTCGGGTTCGCTGATCAGTTCCTTGCCGTCGAGCCAGCGGAACGTGATGCCTTCCCGGTCGGTGTGATGGATGTCCACAGGGTACGCACCGTTGGCGATGGCGTCGTCGAACCGTTTGCCGCGCAACAATTCATCGTCGGTAATCCGGTGCAGACAGCAGGCTTGCCGGGTTTGGCGGATGCCGATGTGCGACGGCAGCATCACCAGGGGCTGACCTTTGCCGGCGAGGAAATGCTCGCGCAACAGATCGATCACCTGCGCTACTTGTCGGCGGCCCTCGATCTCAGCCTGCGTCAGTTGATCGGCATCGCTGCAATCGGCGCCGAACACGCGCGTGCCGGCCAGCAGTGTTTCATCCGTCGAGCCGGGCACCTGGCACCACCACGCTGTGCCTTTCTTCAAGGCTTGCGGGAATTTCGGATCGGAAAGGATTCTGAACAGGTCCAAGCCGGGGAACCTCGTTATCGCATACTCCGGGAACTCCGGCGCGATCCCCGCCAAGCCGCGCAACACCGCACAGGCGGTCGGCGGCTGCAGTCTGGCGGCTTTGCGCACCGGGAAGCCGCAGCGATGGATGAAATCGCCGTCGCCGGTCGCATCAATGAAATACCTAGCTTTGATCGCACGGCGCCCGTTCTTGTCTTCGATGACCGCGGCGCCCGGTTTTCCGTCCTCGATGTGCGGCGCGCAGAACCGCGCGTGCAGGAACGGTCGAATGCCGGCTTCGGTGACCATTTCATCGAGCACGATTTTCAGGACCTCAGTGTTGAGATGGAACGAGCCATACCAGACCAGCGGGTCCTTGAAGTCCACCGCGCCGCGCTTGGCGAGCCGGTCAATCGTCTCCTGTGTCAGCCCGGCGATGGTCGTCAGCTTGCCGTCGGTGCTGAGCAGCGAATGCCAGATGTTGACCAGCCCGGCGGTGGCGACGCCGCCGAAAAAGCCCATCTGTTCGACAATGGCGACGCGCAGCCCGAGCCGGGCAGCCGCGACGGCGGCAAACACGCCGGTCGTGCTTCCGCCGAGAACGCACAGGTCGACTTCGTGGATGATCGGTATGTCACGCGCTGGTTCCCGGATGTTCATGGCAGCTCCTTGAGGAATGGCTCCGCTGGCAGGCCGTGGGAGTTGAAGAGGTTCGTCATTCATCGTGCGGCCTTGATGTCGAAGCCTTTTCGGGTGATCGGCGGCAACTTCAGCAGCCGATAATGCTTGAAGGGGATCGCCACCAGCTCATGAGCGTCGAGTAGCCCCGCCCACGAACGGCCCGGGTGGCCCCACAAGCCTTCCGCGTAGATCGCCGCGCCCCCACCATAATCAACATCCACCATGCCATACCCCTGCAACGCTTGCGCAATCGTGCGCGCCGCGCCGTCCATGAGCAGCCGCACGCCGCCGCAGGCGAGCGCCTCGTCGAGTGCGGCCTGCAGCGCCTCGGTCGCGTCCGTTCCGCCCCCCCGTGCGCGCGTCGCTGTCCAGGGTGGCGACTTCACTGGCAATGATGGTCTTGATCTTCATACTCGGTCTCCGCAGGCATGAGAGATGACGAAATCGACCAGTTCCCGGCATTGGAACCAGCCAGCCCAATAATCGTGCCCGCCGCCCTTGACCACATTCAATGTCATCTGTCCACCCAGTTCCCGGTACCGCCGCGCCAATTCGCCCGAGTTCCTTTCGATCGGCACCACTTCATCGCGGTCACCGTGGATGTGGTAGATGGGAACCTGGGCTTCCGCCAAAGGTTTCAGCCGGTCAATCGGATTGTGTTCACCCAACCGGGCCGCAAGCTGCTCGACGGTCATGCCGTAGGCTCCGCAGGCGGTTGCGATGCCGGGATAGCTGGTGAGGTCGCCGACGGGATAGATTCCGGCGATGCAACCCACCGATGACGGATGCTCGACCGCCCAGTTATAGAGCATCAGTCCGCCGCGGCTGCGCGCCAACAGGCAGGGCTTCCTGGAGAGTCCACGTTTTCCGGCAACTTCCTGATAAAGCATGGTGAAGATCGCCCGGCCGCTCGGGCTTCCAAAGGACTCCCCGACATCAATCCCGGCGACGGCCATGCCGGCATCCAGGAACTTCTGGAACATCCACTGTTCTTCCATAGCGGGCAGGCCGGGAAGCGTCGGGGCATACCAGACCCAAGGCGTCCCCGCGGCAGCGTGCCTCGGCCTGATGAGAAATGCCGTGCAGCCCTCAAGGGAAAACACCTCTCCCGGCACCGGCAGTTCTTTCGATGGACTTGATGCGGTCGCCACACTCATGACGTTGCCCCGTCTTTGCGGTAAAGGATCAGCCGGCTGCCGCGCTTTTCGGCGATGGCGATCTCGAACGCTTCGCCACCCGTCACGTACGCGGGAGTGCCGCCCTCGATGTCCTCGAATATGTATCGCACGCCCTTCTCGATCTCTGGCGTCACGCTGAAAGAAGCCGTTTTGCAGTCGGGCCTTCGGAAGGCAAAGATCACGCCGCGGGCGAGGTCGGGCCGGTCGAGCTGGTAGGCCAGCACGCGGTCGGTCGCGGTGTCACATTCCGTCAGCGGATAGAAGTCGCCCCAGAGGTACGGTTTGACCGTCTGGTACTCCTCCAGCATCCGGCGGTGCCAGTCGAAAGGATATCCCTCCATGTCACCGATACGCGCACTGCCGTCCGCGTTGAACTTCAGCTCGAAACTGAAGCTTTTGCCGCCGTTCAGGCTGCTGCGGAAGGCGTAGGTGTCCCCGGCGCCACCCACGGCGCCGCAGGGCAGCGGCACGAAGTGCCCCAAGCCATGGTTGCCCACCTGCGAGCCAATCGGGTCCGCGCCGCGGTAGCAGTTGTAGTCCGAGCGGTGGAACACGTAGCTGCGTGCTACGGTCTCAAGGTCGATGTGCGTTCCGCCACCGCCGCAGTTGTCGATGATCAGGCCCGGGTTCTGTGCTCTCAGCGAATCCCAGAAGGCGTAGTAGTTCTCGACCGCCTTCATCTCGCCGATGCCGTCGCGGCCCGGTTCGTCCGGGTGCCCGCTGGGCATGGACGTGTCCTCCCGGTAGCAGTCCGCGCCGTGCTCCTTCAACAGTCCCCCGATGGTGTCTGCGATGAACCTCGACGCCTCCGGGTCATCCATGTAAACACTCGCCATCTTCACGATGGGATGTGGCTCTTTCATGTATTTCGCGCATGGGGCGATGCCATCCCAGGTGATCCGCCCCCACTCCGGGTGTTCCTTGTACCAGCCCAGATGGCTGTGGCAGTCCAGCGAGTGGAACCACAGGAGCACGCTCATGCCGGCCCCGTGGGCCGCGTCCGTCACCGGGCGCAGGCCGTCCGGATGTACCTTGCGGTTGATGCGCCAGTTGCCCACGTGGAAGAACCAGTCTTCGTTCTCGAAGTTCTGGTACTCCTCGGTCTCGTGGTCGTCGCCGTACCAGCCCGCGTCGATCCAGTAGAGGTCGTAGCGGAACCCCTGCTGTTTGATGAACTCGATGAGCTTCTTGTGCGTGGCCGTCTTCATGCCGCCCCAGGTGCCGAAGCAGATGGGTGCCTGCGGCTGCCCGTCCGCGCCCTTCGGCATCTTCTTCACCAAGTGGCGTCGGAGCGCGTTGTGCGCGTCCAAACGGCGGCCGGTCCACGGCATCCACAGCGCCCTGGGTGTGCGGACCCGCTCGCCGGGCCTCAGATAGAAGCCCGTCGAGGGCATGCCGCCCGTGACTCGCGCGCCCCCCTCATGCGTCTCCACCTTCGCGAACCACCGGCCCGTCCAGCCCAGCGCGCACACCGCGCCCGCGTGCTCGCCGCCCACGTTGAAGAACGGGATGTAGGCGCGACTGCCGCAGGCCGCATATTCCTTCGACTCGCCGGGACACAACGAATCCTTGACCAGGGCGAAATCGTCGATCTTCCCGCTGGTGCCCTTCGCCGTGGTCACCGTGCATCCGTCTGGGAACGCCGCGCGGGCGTCCAGCGGGCACACGTTCGTCAGCGGAGCGCTGTCCGCTTCCCTCCGGTTCTCGAACCAGAGCGTCCATTCCAGCGCGCCCGTGTCGGGATCGGATGTGGATTCTACCGTCACCGTGAGACCGTAGGGGTGAGCCCAGACCTCCGCGCCTTGGGGCGACCGCTCGAAGCCCTCCGGGAAAGGACGACCACCGTAGTCGAACGAAAATGCCCTATCCATGGTTCAATCCTTCTTCTTTTGATTTTGCATTCTGCCAGCCGTTCCTCACGGTTCGGCATTGGCCGCCGCCGAAAGCAATTCACCGTTGACCGGAACATCCAACGGTGTTTATGCCTTCCTCAAAGTATATTTCTGACCTGCGTCCGCGCCTGCCGTGCTTATCCGCGTTCAACTTCCGGCGACGTAGCTCCAGCCGTACCGTCCTGTTCATCACGGCGCACCCATTCAGGATCAGCGAAAGAGGCGTTCAGCTCCCGCTCGGGAGTTTGACCAGGGACAAACACACTGCCCACGTTATCCTTGACAATGACTTCGGCCCCGTTCATTCCACGATTGACCAGTAGTTCCTTGAGTACACCGAGGTGCATGACATTGTCCTTGATGATGCTATTAGCCAGACCTGTGTAGACAATCCCGTACTGAGGCGAGAATTGTCCCAGCCCCTTGTCGTCTTTACCAGCATTCATGCTATTACCACTGAACACAAGTCCGTGAACATTGTCGAACCGGGCATGAGCACTGGCGTATTCATCATGCGGGCACCAGTCCGGTTTTCCGCTTCGGTAGATTACATTGCCGACTGCAGAAACAACCGTACTATTCACGCCTCCTCTGGGACGAAACCAGATGCCGGGGCCACCAGAGCGGTCGATATAATTGCCGGTGATGTTGTAGTGTGCTCCACCCTGGCAGATGATGCCGCCGGCCCGGTTCCATTCAATGCGGTTACCTGTCATGGTTATGGATGCGTTCTCCTCATACGCGCCATAGCCGGCTTCGCCATTCAGGGACAGACAGTTATCGAGGATAAAACCGTCCCATCCGCGGACCCATACGCCATTCCCCGCGTTGCTTATGCTCATACAATTGCGAATATGGAAAGCCCATATGCGTTTTAACCGCATTCCATCGCCGGAAAAGTGACCGATACGACAGCGCTCTATCCGGATACCGCTTTCGCCTTCGATCGCCGCACCACTGTTATCTACGTGACTGTGCTTCCGGAGACTTTCCTTCGGGGAGTATTGAAGATTATTGGCCAGGATGCCGTGGATGCCGGTACCCAGGTTCCTGCCGTCCAGGCAGAGACCGTTCAAAGTCACGCCTGTGGCCCCGGTGATATCAATAAGACACGTGGCAGTTTCGCTGTTCAGACGCAGAACAGAACCGCCAGAGTCGCTATAGCTCCACACCGGACTGCCCACCATCCCAACACGGGGGTGAAAGTGCAGAGAACCCGTGAGAAACACGCCTTCCGGGACATAGAGTGTCATTTGCGTTTCAGCTGCTTTATCAATGGCTTTTTGAAGCACGTCGGTGTTGTCAGTACGCCCGTCCCCTACAGCACCTAAAGAACAAATATCAATCATACTTTCTCCTTTGTGCGTCCAGCGTTCTGTCAAAACAGTACTTTGTCAAAAATTCTGGGCCGAATTCACGTAAGTCGTTCAAGCATAAGTACTTAGCGCGCAACTCTGGGTCAAGCGGCAACGCCGCCCACTGCTGGCGAGGTGGGCGCGTCCCGTCGGGGTGCGGCAGCGGCGTATGGCCGTAGAAGAGCATCGGCGCGCCGTCGGCCCGGTGCGTGGCGCAGCCGCTGGCGCACTGGTAGTTGCCCTCTTCGAGCGACGGCGCCACAGCAATCGGCAGGTGTTCCCAGTGAACGAGATCGCGGCTGCGGGCGTGGCCCCAGCAGGAGTTGACGCAACTCCAGTCGCAGCGGTCGGCGAAGGGATTGAACTGGTAGAAGATGTGGTACCAGCCCTCGTGCCAGAGCGCGCCGCAGATGTCATTCATCCAGTTCGCCGGAGGCCGGAAATGGAACACCGGCCGCAGCGGGTCGGCGGCCGCCAGCGGCTCGGCGGCGCGCACGGCCTCCTCCGCACGGGAGATGGTTTCCGACATGGTCTTGCCAACTGTGCACATCCTACACTTCCTTGTTCTTCGTCACCTTGGCGCGGTCGGGCAGGGCGTCCCATTCCGGCACGTCGACGATGAAGACCTGGCCGTAGGCCTGCGGATCGGCGGTGTAGAGCACCTTCGTGCCGCCTGCATGCACGCAGGGATGCACATGAAGCTGCTGGGAATGAAACGAGCCGCGGTGCCAGCACAAGACCTTTGGCCCCTCAAAGGCGCCGTTGCGGAAGCGCCAGGCGAGCAGGTAGGGCGCCTGGGCGTTGCCGTCTCCCACCACCAGGTCGAGCATGTGGCTGTGGAAGTGCCAGCAGTGGCCGCTGAACGACGCTTCGACATGATCGGTGTTGTCGTAGCGGATCGAGCCGTAGAGGCCGCCCTTGGCATTGCCGCCGTGGTAGCCGATGTGCTCGCCGTCGCTCATCCAGTATTCGTGGCCGACGGTCTCGCCGGGCTGGGTCGGGCGGATCCTCCAGGCGCGGCCGGTCTCGATGTCCAGCCCCCAGATGCGGTTGTCCACCTTGTCCCACGGCCCCTCGTGGCAGAAGGTCATGATATTCGGCAGCTTTGGCGAGGCGTTGAAATGCCCGAGCCAGGAGTGGTCCTCATGAGCAAGCCGCGGTTCACCACCCGCCAGCGGGATCTTCCAGATCGTCGAATGGGGCTTCGCTGCCCACATTTCGTTGAACCCGATGTAGCCGTTCAGCAGGTCCACCTGGAAGCGGTCGGACAGATCCTGGCAGAAGCCGGTGACCAGGAAGCGCCCGTCGGCGGTGAAGTCGGCGAGGTTGCCGGTGTAGCCTTTTGGGCATTCCAGCAGGCGGCGCGTCTTGAGCGTCGCCAGGTCCAGCACCTGGACGGCGCTATCGTAGTAGAAGGCGATCTCTTCCCGGACTGTGTTTTTGCTCAGGCTGTGCCGGTTGGTGACCTTGGCCGGATCCCAGTCGGTGAGCTGGGTCATGGCGCCGCTTTCAAGATCTACGCCGAACAGGTTCACGCGGTTGTCGCGGTCGGAGGCGATCACGAGCTTGCGCCCGTGGTCGTACCAGCACGGGTAGGTGAAGTACGAGTGGTTGCTGTGCGCCTTGTAGCTGGTCAACTGCCGCACGGTGGCGCCGCTGACGGAGTCTTTGCTGACGGTGAGTTCGGAGGGCCAGTGACGGCCGGCTTGCGTTGTTGTCATACTGCTGTTCCGTTCCACTGTTTTCACACTTCACATAGCACCGCGCCGACACAGGCAGTTCCTTCGATGGACGTGATACACCCCCCTCATGACGTTTTCTCCTCTACCGATTGTTCCGAGCGTCACGGCTGGTGGCGCGGGTTCGCCTTCGCCACCAGCCGCTGGTTCGCCGGTTTCTCCGGCATGCGTCACTTCATTCCATCGTCACGGCTGGAACACGATCTCGCCCCAGTTTGCCGGTTCCATCCGGAGTTCGAAGACCTCGTCGTTGACAAGGCCCGTGGCCTGGTTGTTCCAGTGGCTTCGCAGCATCGTGTCTTTGCCGGCCTTGTCGCCGTGGGTGGCGCCGAAATCGCCGCGCAGCACCAGGCCGTCCGTGAGCTTCAGCCCGAGCGCCGCAAGCGGGATCGCGGCTTCGATCACGTAACGCTTGCCCTGCGCATCCACATTCGCGGCCACCTTGGCCTCGGCCAGAACCACGACGCTGTCCATCACGTATTCCTTCACGACGCCGGAACTAAAGGTCTTGGGCTTCTTCTCGTCCGCCACCTTGCGGTAGACCACGGCCGTGGGCTGGCCCTGGAAGTTGCCGATGGACAGGCGCAGGTCGCCCTTCACGGGCTCCGTGCGTTTGGCGTCGGCAGCGGGGTCGGTGCCGAGCTGGAGGTCCACGGTGTCGCCGCGGGCGTACATAAACTCGGGCGCGTCCGCGCCGTTCACCCACGGCGTTTCGTCCCGCACCTCCCAGCCCACGTAAAGGTTGGCATCGTCGTGCGCCATGGCGACCCGCACGCGCGAGCCCGGCTGCTTCTCGAACGCGGGCTTGCCGGCTTCCTCGAAGCCTTTGAAGTCGGTGTCGAGGTTGCCGCTGAACGCCACCGTGGCCTTCCTGACTGTGTACTTCTTGTTGCCGACCGCGGCCTGCAACTGCTTCTCGCGGAACGTTTGGGCCGTCTTCACGTCGTCGGCGCCCATCGTCACCTTGCCGCCGGGGAGTTCCTGGATCGCGTCCAGTCCTGCGACCTCGACATTCCAGAGCCCGGTCTTGCCGGCCTGGATGTAGACCTTGCCATCGGCGCCCTGCCGCATGGATCCGCCGAAGTCCTCGCCGCCGAGCCCGGGTGGTACGTTGTCCAGGATGGCGCCCGGCACTGCCTGGTCGGGCCACTGGATCTTGAACCCGTTGCCCTGGAACAGGCGCGTGAGATAGAAGCCGTCCTCGGTCAGCACGTGCCACTCGCCGATGTTGCCGTTGATGGCCCAGATGCCGCCAACCGGCTTGGGCAGCAGCGCGTTGCCGACCAGCCCGAAGGCGCCGCGGATGAGGCCGACTTCCGGCGGCGGCGCCTTATGCGAGCCGTGCACCCCGGCGAAGGTATTGGGATACTTCCAGAGCAGTCGCCCGTCGGCCGTGTCGAAGCACTCGAAGTACCTTTCACCCACCGCGACCAGCTTGCGGTTGTCCGGCGTGGACAGCGCGCCGCTGCCCATGCTGGCGATCTTGCGGGCGCCGGCGACGTCATACCGGGGCGCCCCGCATTTCGTGAAGTCCGCGACCTTGAACTGCAGGCCGTTGGCGTAGAGGGTCAGGTCGCCGTTCATGTTGAGCATCCAGCCCAGATAGCCGGTCATCGTCAATACGGCCGGATAAGTCGTCACCTCCTCGGGCTGCGCCTGTTCGTCTCCGTTCACGTCGGCCCAGAAGACCGTCTTCTTCTCCTCGGGGTTGGCCACGATCGTGCCCCGCAGCGCGAATTGCGCATCTCCCAGCCGTTCGCGGATGGCCAGGCCCTTGTCGCGCGCGCTCGTGACCAGATAGAGCCTGCCGTTGCCGCCTTCGGCATAGAGCGCGGCTCCATGAATGCTGTTCTCGAACGTCCCCAGGCAGACGTCGCGCCCGGTCTTGGGGTCGATCCGCCACTCGCAGCCCTCGCCGGCCATCACGTTCGGGTCGCGCGGGTTGATCGCGGCGCCACTGGCGCCGTAGTGCGTGGGGCCGAAAAACTCATTGAGGAAGGCGCCCTCTTTCTTGTCCGCCCCCGCCCGGGCCTGCCACACACTGAACCGTGGCGGCGTCTGGTTCGCCTCGGCCACCCAGAGCTTGCCTTCCTTGTCCACCACCAGGCCGACCGGATTGAGCACCCCGTCCTGGACCCAGGCACCGAGCGCCGGGCGTCCGCCCTTGCGGCCGATCGCGCCGACGGGCTTCCCTTCCGCGGTGAAGAGGCGCACCTGCTGCTCGGCCCCTTGCACGCTCACGTACAGCCGGCCCTGCTCGTCGGTGGTCACGCCGCCCACCCCGTCCAGCCCCTTGAGGACCGTCCGGACGGCGCCGGACTGCGGGTTGACCGCGACCACGTTGCGCCGATCCTGAACCACGTACACGAGTTCGTCGTTCACGGCGCGGATGAAGCCCGGCTTCTCGATGTCGATGATCTTCAGAAGGTCCGCCGTGGCACCGTCGAGCACCGCCAGGAAGCCGACGCGCACGGGCACGATGTCCTCCGGCAGGGTCTTCTCGATGAACCGGCGGTTCGCCAGGGCGAGGTCCCCGGCGGACAGTTGCGCGGCATTGGCCACCAGGTTGGTGTCGCGCAGCAACCCGTTCAGGGCTTTGACCACGTCGTCGCGGATATCCGGTGTGTAGTAGTTGGGGGACGCGCACAGTTCGTTCAGGTCCAGGGCCGGATCGTCCTTGAACTTCTTGATCTTGGGTTGGGAATTCGAGTTCAGTTTGGCGAAGAGCGTTCCGTAGAAGCCCTCGCCCGCGGCGAGCCGCAGGAAGAACGCCTTCGCGTCCCGGATATCGAAGCGACGGAAGCTCGGGGAGGCGCAACTGATGTAGACCTTGCCGTTGCGGGCGTCCATGCCTTCGATGCGGTCGGGCATATTCGTCCCTGTCGCCTTGGCGGTCGCCTCCCAGATGGCGCCGATCGGCAGATCGGGCGAGTCCTTGCCTTCCCAGGTACTGTAGGTGCCAGTCTTGGCATCGAGCCGGTAGATCAGGCTGGCCCACTTGTCGACGTAGACAATGCCGCCGTCCACGGCCACAACCTCGGCGCCGCCCATGCCGCCGTGGGTGTGCTTCCACTGGACGTTGCCCTGCAGATCGCAGGCCAGCAGGGCTTTTCCGGCTTCAGCACCGGTCCAGCCGAGATAGACCTTTTCGCCGTCGGTCGCGCAGGAGAACGGCACGCCGTGATCGCCGCCCCAGTTGGAGGTGAGCGAGCTGTCCCAGGGCGCGCTGCCGCCGTTGCAGGCCCAGCCGCGCAACCGCAGGCCGATGCCCTTGTGCGCGATGGCTTTCCAGGTGTACGCGCCCGGCCCCACGGGCTGGCCCGGGGTGCGCCAGTACGGGGTGGTCAGGCCGTCCCACTTGACCTCGTGCTCGCCCTTGGCGAAGAAGGCGCAAGTCAGCAACTGGCGGGCGACCGTGCCGTCGGGGGCGAACAGGTTCAGCGACACGTAGCCATCGAACGGCATGGCGATGGCAATCGGCTTGAACCCGGGCAGCTCCTTGCTCAGGATCAGACCCGCCCAGTTCACGACCGGCAGGCCCGCCTCCATCGTCACGGCGAACTCGCGGCCGTCGGAGAGACGGATGGACCGGGGCTTCAGCTTGCCCGCCTTCTCCAGTGTGGCATACCCCCAGCAACCCGGGCCCTGGAAAGTGAAAACGCGGTCGATCTGAACGCCGGGCTTGAAGAGATCCTTCATGGTGATGCGGCCAAACATGCCTGCCGTGAAGTTCGGCTCCAGCGTCATGACCATCCGGGCTCCGGGCTCGAGCGGCTGTTTGTCGGCGGTCAGGAGGCTCCAGGGAACCGCCAGTTCCTGCACGTAGCCCTTGCCGTCGGCATCCACCGCGAAAACCTGCTGCACGCCCTGCAGCTTGGTGTCGGGGATGCTGCCTTCGTTGAACTGCTGGCCGAATTGGACGCTCACCACATCCTTGCCGTCGCGGTACTTCCAGCAGTCCCAATGGGCCAAGCGCTCTTTGCCCGCCGCATCGGTCGTAACGGTGCGGAACTGCAGGCAGTCGCCCGCGAAGCCGTGGTCGCCCTTCACCCCGGGGTTGTTGAGCGGTGTGGGGTCTTTCCAGCGCGCCAGCAGGTACAGGTTTTCGCCGTCGTACATGGTGTGGAACCACATGCTGTACTCGTCGCGCAGGTTCTCGGCGTCGCTGGTGGCGAGAATCCCTCCGGTCAGGTCCCAGTCATCGAACTTGCCGTCGACTGCGACCTTGCCCGGCGCGGGCAGCACTTTCATGCCGATGTTTTCGGTTTCCGTGGCGTAGAGCACGGAAGACACACAGATGACGCACAACAGCAGACACAGGAATGCTACTCTTCTCATGTTTCTTTCCTTTCACAAGAGACACGCACACACACTCTACGGTATCCGGGACCATGCCCGGCCAGATACACCCTCTGTTCACAAACCACCGGGTTGTCTTTGCCAAACACGCATTCCCTCGCCCGCGTGAACAGCAGCAGATTCTAAAACTCGCACCCTATCCTGTCAAGGAAAATGCGCGGCGGTGAATGCCCTGCCGGTCACTTACTCCCGGCAAGGTGGATCTTGTAGCGCACGAGAATGGTGCGGGCAGGCGCGGCGGCCCTGCTTTGCGGATACCGGGCGAGCAAATCCGCCGCCGCCGCGGCGATCTCCTTCAGCGGCCCCGCATTCGCCTCCGCAAACTTCGTGTCGCTTGCCAGGCGCTGCGCACCGGGCACGTCCTGGAGCTTCTCCTCGGCCCGCTTCATCTCATCCACGCGGGCCCACGCCCGCAGTTGGACCTGGAACGATTTGTCCTCGAGCTTCCCGCGGGCCACGTCGCCAATTGTCATTCCAGCGAACCTCGCGGCAAGATCCTGCCAGGCGCTCGCGGCACAGGGCGGCTCAATGACCTCCAGGCGCTCGGCCTGGGCAAGGCGCTCGATCCCTCGGGCTTCCACGCGCCTGACGATCTCCCGGGCCTCCGCGGCCCTTTCCGGCGCGGCGGAATCCTCAGCGACCTTCCGCAGTTCATCGAGGATCGGCTTGAGCCCTTTTGCCGAGGCCAGCCGCTTCACCTGCGGCGCCAACAGTCCCCCGGCCAGCGGCTCGATCCCGGTGCACGGCCGGACCTCCGCGTAATCCGCCACGACACCAAGCTCGCAGAACTCCTGCCACTTGCGCGCGTAGCCTTCGGTGGGCAGCCACGATGCCCGCGTCTTGTCGCAGGGAAACTCATCATACGCACCGATCTCCAGGCGCTGCCTGATGTCGACGGGCCTCTCCCATTTCCACGTGGCATTCGGCTGCGGCACGCGAACTGCATCTACGTTGCGGCCCAGCCAGCCGTCAGACTCCTTGCACGCGATCAGCGTCACCGGGCCTGCGGTGGCGTCGGAGTCGGCCGGCACCCGCAGCAGGAACGCGGCTTTCATGAACGCCATCAGGATGGTGTAGGTCTTCGTTCCGTTGGGCCAGTGGCCGGCGCCGGGTTCGACAATCATGTGCATGAGCGCCCCGTGCTCGCGCCGGAGCCGCAGAACCGTCGCCAGTTGGTCGCCGAAATATGATGCATCGTTCTCGCCCGATATCACCAGCCCGGGGATCTCATAGATCTCCGGCTTGGAGAACAGGGCGCCAAACGCCGACTTGAACGCAATCCACCCGAAAACGCGCTCCGGAACCTTGCTGGCGAAGCCCGCCGAAAACACCGTCGCATTGGAATGGCCGAACGTGAGCAGCGGAGCGTACTCCACCTCGGGGTGCCCGCTGAGCCGCGCCAGCTCAGCCAGGGCATCCAACAGCACACTGGCCGGAGACTTGTCATGGCCGGGCATTCCCACAGGCGCGCCGTCGGGCAGTTTCCCGCCATCATTGAAGCCCACTATGGCGCAACTTATATCGCTCGACATCGCCCGCAGACCCGAGTATTCGGAGAAGTTGCGCGCCGTCCCGTAAAACGGAAACACGAATATGCCTTTGACAAGAGCCTTGCCGGCTGGCAGCCACAAGTTGAAATTGCCGTCGTTCGTGGTGAAATGCCAGGCCGGGGCCACCTCGCCGGCCGCGGCAAAATGAAAACGGAACGGGGCCAACAAAACAATCAGTACCAAAGTCCATCGCATCATCACGAGCATTTCCTCCTTTGGGATAGATATGTGCATCGCAGACAGCCTGCAACGGCATGCGAGCATTATTCTCCATTATCAGCGCCGATTGTCAAACAAAAACTCGCAGAGGAACTGGGGCCGGAGCTGATTTCAGACACACTGGAAGAGAAGTTCGACCTGGACCTCTACACCGACGTGAACCTTTGAAAGGTCCCTCGCAGCGGCGAGTCATTGAGTGCAGAATCGTCGCCGACGCCCCGATCCACCAGTATGAGTTGCTGCGGGAGCGCTACATCGTAGACAAACTATTACAATTACAACTACAACAAAGCCTTCAACGGAAGCTTGCAGTTCGTATCTCAGGTTGATATTATTATGTAGCAGATGAAGCGGCAGCCCGTGTTGCGGCCGGGGCCTGCCCGCTGTGCTGGTGGAGCCGCAGGCGCAAGTTTTTTCAGGAGATGAGTCATGGAAATGAGTAAGAAACGGATTTTGTGGACAAGCGTTTTTCTGGCCGCTGTTTGTGCAGCCGCAGGCGGCATCTGCGCCGCTGAACAGGATCAGGACGCGATCAAGAGCATCAGCTTCACGATGCCCAAAGACGGCTACGTGTCGCTGAACATCCTGAACGCCGAGGGGCAGATTGTCCGCCAGCTTCTGGGCTGCGAGCCGTTCTCCAAGGGCGAGCAGACCGTTGCGTGGGACGCCCTTGACAACCCTTACATGATACCGTCTGGAGATGGGTACTCGCCAAACAAGGCGGTGGCGCCCGGCGAATATACGTGGCGCGCGATCTGGCACAAGGGCATCGGCCTGCGCTTCAAAGGCTGGGCCTGCCACGAAGGCAACGGCCCCTGGGATGCCGGCCCCACCACGTACTGGGGAGGCGACCAGGCAATGGCGGTCGCTGTGGCCTCTGACGGCAAGCTGGTTTACCTGGGCTGGGCGGGCTCGGAAGCGGGTAAAGCGTTCGTCGCGGTAGATCTGGACGGCAACGTTCAGTGGGCCTCAGGCATGCACTTCAACAACTGCGTGATGATCGCCTGCGATTCCGTCACCGGCGACGTCTACTACTGCACCAACACGCTCCTCCGCCGCGTGGACACCGCGGACGGCAAGCACCTGCCCTGGCCGGGCCGCGACGTGACCGATCTGCGCATCGCCGACCTCTGGGGCGAAGGGGTGAACATGCCCGACCAGCTCAGGCTGTGGCCGCAGGACGGGTTTGCCGCCCACGGCGGGAAGCTCTACCTGGCTCTCTCGAGCTGGCCTGTGCGCCGCTCCGAGATCACCGATTGGCGCAAGTTCTTCACGCAGGTGACGCTGCTCGCCGAAAAGAAGGATCCTCTTGCCGAGGCGATCTGGGGCCGCCTCGACGACCGCGTGCGCGGCATCGTCACGAAGTGGCTGCAGGGAGACCAGCCGGAAGACGAGGCGCTGAAAGCGCCCAACTATTACACCCCGGACGTCCGCGACGCGGCCGCCAACGCGCTCGCCGCGATGCTCTCGGAAAAACGCTTCGTTGAAGGCGCGGACAAGATGACGCCCGATCAGCTGGCCGAGAGCAACCGCCGCTTCCTCGAGAAGGCCTTCCCCGATTTCCTCGCGCCGATGCAGTCGAACGTCATCGCCGTGGTGGATTCGAAGACGCTCAAGCTCGTCAAGACGATCCCCGTGAAGGTCCCGGGCAGGATCGTGGTGGTTAGCGACGACCTCTTCTATGTTCTCTCGGAACGTACCAAGATTCTGGCGCTGAACCCGCAGACGGGCCAGAGCCGCCTGGTGGTCGAGGGACTGGATTCCCCCGGCGCCCTCGCCGCCGACAGCGACCGCAACATCTACGTCTCGGTGGTCGTCGACAAGCAGTGGAGCAACAACCAGGTGCTCGTCTACAGCCCTGAAGGCAAGCTGCTGCGCAAGATCGGCGAGCCGGGCGGGCACGCCCCAGGCCCCTGGAATCCCTATCGGTTGACCTCCACCTGGGGCCTGACGGTCGACCGGCTTGGCAGGCTCTGGGTGGCGGAGACCGGGCTGCCCAAGCGATTCGCCACCTTTGACACACGCACGGGCAAATTCCTCAAGGAATACATCGGCCCCACGCACTACGGCGCCAGCGGCGGGGCGGTGAACCCGCGCGACCCGAACCTGCTGGTCGGCGAGGGCTGCGAGTTCCGCCTCGACCCGAAAACCGGCCGTGCCAAGCTGCTGGGGATGATCACCGACGACATCTACCACGGGTTCGCCCGCTTCTGCGACGGCTCAAATGGCAAGCAGTACCTCGGCGTCACCTTCAAAGGCAAGGTCTGGGGCGCGGGCGCACCCGCCCAGATCCGCATCTACGAGCGCCTCGGCGAAGGCGACTACGCCTTCCGCGCCTCCATCGTGGGAGACCAGGGCAAGACACTCTTCTGGGCCGACGCCGACGGCGACCAGAAGCAGCAGCCCGAGGAGGTCCAATCGCTGCCCGAGCAACTTGCAGTGGGCGGCTACCTGCTGTGGTCGATGAACCTCAACACCGACCTCACGTTCTACGGCACCAGCCGCGACAAGACTCTCCAGGTCCGCGTCAAGGAATTCACCGAATGCGGCGGCCCCGTCTACGATCTCGAAAACGTCAAGGAACTGCCCCCGACGAGCGGGCCGCTGCCCTCGCCCGACAACCGCCTGGTGCTTTCCGTCGACCACGACCATCCTGAAGGCGTTGGATTCCGCTGCTACGACGTTAAGACCGGCAAGCGGCTCTGGACGTATCCAAACCCCTGGAGCGGCGTGCATGGCTCGCATCGCGCCCCCGGCCCGGCCACCGGCCTCATCCGCGGAGCGTACGGAATCGTCGGCAACGCCACGCTGCCGGAACCCGCCGGCGCGATCTGGGCAATCAATACCAACGTCGGCGAGTGGCACGTCCTCACCGAAGACGGCTTCTACCTGACACGGCTGTTCCAGCCCGACTCACAGAAGCGCAAATATCCGGAGAAAGCCGTGCCGGGCGCCGTCGTCGATGATATCCCACCCGGGTTGGGTGGCGAAGATTTCGGCGGATCGCTGATCCAGGCGCCCGACGGCCGCATCTACATCCAGGCCGGCAAGACTGCTGTCTGGAGCATCGAAGCGGTCGGCTTTGAAACGATCAGGAGCCTCGGGGACGGCAGCCTCACGGTCAGCCCCGCTGAAGCAATCGAAGCCGAGTCTGCGGTTGGACGCAAGCGACAAGCCGAGGCGAAGCCGAAGAGCCTGGCTATCCACAAGAAAACCATCAACGCCTTCACCGGCGACCTCGGCCGCGATTTCGGCGGTCCTGAGACAGGCGCGGAGCGCCTGCAGTACAGCCGGCAGAGCAACGCCACCGTCACCACCATGGCCGCCTGGGACGACACCCATCTCTACCTGGGCTGGGAGGTCAAGGACTCCACCCCCTGGGTCAACGGGGCCGATGTTCCCGAATACATGTACACCTGCGGCGACACCGTCGATTTCCAGCTCGCTCTTGCCCCGGACGCGGCCCGTAACCGCGGCGATGCCGCAGCGGGCGATGTGCGCCTGTCGATCGGCAACCTCCAGGGCACGGCCACGGCCGTCCTCTTCCGACCCGTCGCGCCTGACCGCAAGGGGCAGAACTCCCGCACCTTCAGCTCCGGCGTCGTCGAGGGCTACGTCGTCGACAGCGTCGAGGTGCTCAAGGATACGAAGATCGAAGTCCGCAAGCGCAACGACGGCTACCTCGTCGAGGCGGCTATCCCGCTGGCGGCCCTTGGGCTGCAACTCAAGCCGGGCTTCGCCACCACGGGCGACTTCGGCGTGACCCACGGCAACGAGGGCAAGCAGACCACGCTTCGCACCTTCTGGAGCAACCAGGCCACCGGCATCGTAGACGATGACGTTTTCGAGCTGAAGCTCCAGCCCGGCAACTGGGGCGAGCTGCGTTTCGAGGAGTAAATATCCAAACATCTTGGACAAAAGGATGATTCCCAGCGAACCAGCACAGGATCGTCGGCGCGCGTCGCGCCCTGACGCCCCAACACAAGGACACAACGAGGAGATCCGTATGAGCACAGCTCGAATTCTGACAGTATGCATGGCGGCGATGCTCGTGGCCGGCAGCGCCGCGCTCGCCGCCGGGCCGGCGCAGGGCAAGAACGCGCCGGAGCCGGCTCCGGGCAGTGCGGCGAAGGTGCGGGCGCTGACCGGCGCCGAGACGCGGATCGTGTGGCTTCGAAACAAGCAGTGGGAGACCGACAAGCCCTCTGTCGACGGCGGCGCCGGCTTTTCGATCATGGCGTTCGATACGGGAGGGAAAGGCGAGCGCGAGCTGGTGCCTGCGGTTCCCGAGGGCGAGTTCTACAATCCGCTCATTTCCCCGAGCGGCCGCTGCGTGGTCTACAGCGCGAAAACGGACGGGAAGCTGCAGATCCATTGCGTGGACTGGAACGGCGAGAGCCGCCGCATGCTGAGCGATGGCTTCGCGCAGTGGGCGTGGCGCGACCAGGCTACGGGGGTCGAATGGGTCTATGCGAGCAATGCGGGCGGCAACGACGCCGCTTTCGTCGATCGCTTCCAGCTCGACAAGCCCGAAGCCAGGGAGCGGATTTACACAGGCCGCCTGGCGAATCGCTTCTCGCTCTCTGCCGACGGCACGCGCGCGGTGGATGAGTTTCCATGGCCCAATGCCGGCATGCTCTACACCCGCACAGGCCAAGTGGACCGCAAGGACTATCGCACCGGCTGCAACAGCTACATTTCCCCCGACAACTCCTATTTCGTAACCATCATGTCCGGCGGCCACGACCGGGTCACGCTCTACAAGCCCGACGGCAGCAAACGTGACGTCAGGTTGATCCCGCCCGGCCTCAAGCCACTGAAGCGCGGCGGCGGGGGCTGCATGTGGAATCCCAAATGGGCGTCCGATGCCCGCCACATGGTGGTTGCCGGCCCATTCAAGAATCTCGGGCCCGACCGCGCCGACATCTGGCTGGGCCAGTTCGCCGACGATTTCAACTCGATCGCGAAGTGGGTGCAGGTGACCAACAACGAGTACATGGATAATTACGCGTACGTGTGGGTCGATCCAGGTCTGGGCCAGTACGCAGGCGAGGCGCCTTACACGCTGGCAGTGCCGCCGGCCGTTACCGGTCCGGGCGGTTGGCAGTGGGACTACGGCGACGGTGCCAAGGGAACAGAAGGCAAGCACACCTACCGCACGCCCGGCAGCTATACGGTCACCGCCACGCAAGGCGACCGGGCGCTGCACGGCCGCGTCACCGTGAAGCCCCGCACCAAGCCGCGGGTCATGACCGTGAAGCTTTTCGACGACGCGCATGTGCAGGTGCAGTTCGACAAGGTCGTTCGCATCGATAAAGCCGTCCTGTCGTTCCAGTCCGGCGTGGCCATCGCCAACGCCGCCCTTGACGGCATCGGTCAGAGCCTGAACCTCACGCTCGACGGCAAGCTTCAGGAAGCCGACACGCTGCGTGTGCAGGATATCCGCGACCTCGCGCAAAAGCCGAACATCCTGACCGAGGACCTCAAGATCGTTCGGCCGGGCTGGCCAGCCGTTCGCAGCGGCCTCGTTTTCCTCTGGGAGGGCAACCACAAGCAGAGCTTCAACTGGAACCCACAAAGCCTCGCATTTCAAGACAACACCTTCAACCACTGGAGCCTGGCGCGGTTCGACCGCCAAGGCGTCATGGTGCTCGATGGCGGCACCTACACGGTCACCGACGGCGGCAGCGGCATCTACAATCGCTGCAACGAAACCGGCCAGATCACCGTCGAAAGCGTGATCACGCCCTTCAACCTCTACCAGGGCAACAGCGAGCAGCCCTCGGTGGCATTCGGTTTCGGGCGGCCGGGAGACTCCAACTTTTCGCTTGTGCAGGAGGGGAGCCAACTGCTGCTGCTGATCCGCATGCGGCACGAAAACCGCAACGAAGTGCGGCGCGTCGAGCTCTGCACGCTCGAGCAAGACCTTCCCCACCACGTGATCGTCAACATCGCAGACAACGCGCTTACCTGCTATGTGAACGGTGCGGTCGCCAAGCAGGCGGAGTTCAAGGGGACATTCGCCTGGAATGAGCCCGACTGGGCGCAAGGCCTCTACATGGGCGGGCTTCCGGGAAACCTCTACCCCTGGTGTGGCAAACTCGAAGGCATCGCCGTCTACAGCAGCGCGATTGATGCTGCACAGGCGGCGCGGAATTACGCCGTTTACGCGAAAACGCTCGCCGCCCGCCCCGTACCGAAGCAGATACAGCTCAGAGCGAAGCTCGCCGCAAAAACACGGATACCGGCCGCGGCGGAAATCGCACCCTACCGCGACGCACTCGTCGTCAACGAATACGACGTGGTACGCGTCACGCGCGGGCAATACCCTGCCCCGAAGCTCCGCGTGCTTCAGTGGGGCCTGCTCGACACCAAAAATACCTGGATCGCGGGCGCCGAAGTAGGGCAGGAGTTTGGCCTGGTGATCGAGGAATTCGGCGATCACCCGCAGCTCGATAATGAGATGAGACTCGACACGCTTAAAGAGGACTTCGACCTCGATCTTTTCGTAGATGTTACGCGTCGGCCTTCGGGCAAACCGAGGCCCGGTCGCCTGAGCGTCCATCCCCGCGAGCTATGGATGCCGCCCAACTGGAAGCAGCAGTTCAGCGTGGACATGCTGGACCAATACGGCAATCCCATTCAGGCGCCGGTCAAGTGGTCCGTCAAGCCAGGCGGTCAACTCGACCTCGGCACCGCCTACGGTGCCGGCCGGTGGTTCGAGGCGCGCGACAAGGCGGGCAGCGGAGCGATAGGCGCGGACGGGCTTTTCACCAGCGACGCCACAGCGGGCGTGGTTACGATTGTGGCGGCGGCGCCCGGCGCACCGGAAGTGCTCGGAACGGCTATTGTGGGAATAGACAACTGGCCTGCAATTCACGCCGCGACTGAGCAGCCCATGCGCTTCGGAATCGATCAGTACTTCAGCGACAGATGGAGATTCACCGGCGACATCGACCGCATCCGGATCCACAATCGAACGCTTTCGGCCGATGAAATTGCGGACCACTCGGCCGGGAAACTGGGTGATGCAACAGGCCTGGTGGGCGACTGGACATTCGACGACCCTCCCAAGGACGGCGCCTTCCCCAATGTTGCCGGTGAAGGGCTTGCGGCAAAACTCAACCACTTCGACCCCAAGAAGAATCCCGAACATATTCGCGAGGGCGACCGCGGGTTCGTCAGGCTCGACGGCCAAGGATACCTCGAGGTGCCCCCGGACCCCCGGCTAGACATGACCAAGCACTGCACCATCGAGGCGTGGATCCGCAACGCCAACGGCATGATAGCTTGCAAGCAGGCGACCTGGATGTGGGGATTCGTGTTCATGGTGCACCCCAACGGCCTGGTCACCGATGCGTTGCGAGTGGGCGGCTCAAGTGCCCTTGAAGGCGCATACGAGTTTCCCAAGGATACGTGGACGCACGTGGCAGCGGTGTTTGACGTGAACGGGCATTGGATGCTGTACTCCAACGGCAAACTCGTCGGCGAGAAGAAGCTGGATGTGCTGATCATATACCCATAGCTGAATCGAGGTCGGCAATGACCACGCGCATGTTTGGGAGATCATGATGAACCGGATAATGCTGTGCCTGTGTATTGCGGTATCTGTTGAGGCGTGCGTTGCGGCGGGGGCCGGCGATGCTGTCCCTCCCGAAAATTCCATCCACGTTGGCACAAAAGAACTTGCGACCCTTGCAGAATCATGCCGTCTCCTGTAAGATCGGGGCTGTCAGCAGGCCAACGGAGACCGCATGATGAGCATTTTACAGGCGACCATGGCATTTTTCAAGGCATTACTTGTCAACCGGACACCCCTGGCCGCCGAGAACATGGCGCTCAGGCACCAGTTAGCCGTCCTGCAACGATCGGTCAAGCGTCCCAAGCTCCGCAAAGGGGACCGAATCTTCTGGAGCTGGCTATCACGGCTCTGGACAGGCCGGCAACCTGACAGACATGCCCACCACCGACAGCTCGCCTGAGCGCGAGTTCGTCTACGACTACCGCAACCCGCTGATCTGGGGCATCTCCGATGCACGTGCGGATTCGCGCAGAACAAGAAAGGTGTTGATCCCGCTGCCGTTAAACGCTACAATTCAGGTTCCGGCAGTGTCCGTCTGGGCCATTGGACGCCGATACACGGACAGGGTGAAGCGCAAAGCGCAGGCTTGACTTCACCGTCGAAAAGTGGACGCCCTGAGATGCTCCCAAGGGGCAGCCAAAACGTGCGATGGTTACGAAGAGGGTTGCGTTTGGGGACCCAATAACGCCTTTGCCGATGAAGGCTTCTTCTCTTCGACACAGGGGGGACTTAGTGGAGCGGTCCATCGGAGAGTCACGTTCCATCGGGGCCGTTTGGGGGTAGGGGGGGCGTTGCGGGCAGGCGAGCGACAACATCATCGAACACGCCAGCAGCCAAGCCGACCGCCCGCCCATCAGGCGTGCCACCAACGCCGAGCCCACCGCGTCCTAACGCGCCAGGATCGCACCGTGCAGGCAGCGGGAGGGATAGGCACCTCGACCATTCCCGGACGCAAACACCACCGTAAGAACGCACTGCACGGTATAGCGAAAAACCGTAAGGAAGACTTATTATCTGCGGTGATCCAGACTAACTAACACGCAAGTACAGGCATATCTCACACTGCTGAGCACACATATCGGCCCGAATAACTGCGTATAAACCACAGGCCCGCTCTTCGGCCGACACCACCCCTTGCTGAATCATGAAAAAACCGGCCGCCTCCCCCGCCCGAAGTGCTGCAATGAGAACCAATCGGCCCGACGAACACGTGTCACTCAGGCATCCCCCTCGACCTGGGATCACCAACGTCTCTTTTCACAGCTAACAATGTGGATGCAAAGCGTCTCAGCGGTGACAGTCAAGCCTTCTTCCTGCCTTGCGTTCCGTTGAAGAACTTGCCAGACCCACACGGTCGTCTCCATGCGCGCATGTACATCCTACCCTATGGGTACATCTTCCTCATGTACATTATCCTGCCATGTACTAGTGTCCCGTCCCGAAGATACCTGCCATAAGTCATACAGGCAATGTCGGCTGCCAGAGCCGATTTGACCTCCGGGAGGCTCCTATGACAATACAAAGGCATTTGCGGGACACGACACTAGTACTCTTAGCCGCGCGCGCACGCGCGCACGCGCGACCCGTTGCGCTGGCCATGCGCACAATGGTACGCACAACGGTTCTCCTGCACTTACGTAAGTCCTTGCCACATCGGCAGATAGGGAAACAGCGCAGCAGTTTCCTAAACCGGGGGTCGCAGGTTCGAATCCTGCCAGGCGTACCAGCGTAAGTCTTACCAAGCCAAGGTGTTGCCGTAGAGGGGAACCGCGGCTGGGCATAGGCGCTCTGACGAAGCTCTGACCATCCAAAACCGGAGGGGGCATCTGCGGCCCCATCTGTCTTTCGCCCACTGAAAAGCTCTGGTATCCGGACAATTTCTCACATAAATGGGATAGGATGACGAACGAGCTGAAGCTCCCGCCGCGGCGCCGAGAGAAGCGCAAGGACAAATTTCCGGCAGCCCGCCACGAACTCCGCCACACTTTCGCTTCGATCCAGCGAAAACAGACCTTGACAGGGGCCTTTTCATGGGTTATAATTTCTGAGGTCCGGGCAGAACACACCGATCGCGAGGGAGTGAGAAAGGGGTAGGACGATGACCGATCCCGTTGCTGAAAAAGCTGAAAAACTGGCAGGGGCTATTGAGTCCGAGATCAAAGCTGAACTCCGGCAGCCCGTCGGGATGCGGGCGATCAAGCGCACGATCAGTTGTCTTGCCATTGCCTGTCTCGTCATGTTTGCGGTACTTTGGGGTCTCGAACTCGAAAATGATCCGCTGGCCAAATCATTCTTTGCGAGTGCTGTTGCCCTATTCGTCACACGTTTGCTCCTGGCCATCCCATTTCGCTCATTGGGCAAATCCTTGATCGATCATTGCAGAGAGGAATAGCAAAGGCCCGGCGGATGGGGCACTCGGCCATCACCATCACGCAGGGGTATTTTCATCAGTTCAAACTTGGTTGGGGCACGTAGACAACAGGGGGACAACAAAATGAACAAGAAACAATTCTGGCTGATGTGGGTGCTCGCCCTGATCGTTGTCTTGATGGTTTTATTCCCGCCGTGGCGTGGGCGCACACATGAGTCGGCTCCGCCTACAGTCATACTCCGCTACGCGCCTATTTGGAGCTACCATTGGGACATTGATCAGTACAGCAGGAATATTACCGCATGGAGAACTGGTATAGACCTCGGCCGCTTCAGCGTTCAGTTGGTCGGCTTGGCCGCGCTCGGCACAGCGCTCATGATCACGTTCGGTCGCCGTCGCGGAGCAGAATGATCTTTGCAGTAACAAGGCCCGACGGCTAGCACGTCGGGCCTTGTTCATTTCGTCAGGCGGGCGGGTGGGCTCAGGGCGCTCGTGGAGCTTCGCTGGGCGGTGACTTCAGATCAGAAATCACCTTGTCTTTGCGGCGGTTGTCCATGGCCGAGGTCACGCCCAATCTCGTCCCGATCAAAAACATCAGTGAGAGTCCAGTATTGAAGGGGCCCAGGGATCCCTCGGCCGCTTGACGGATCGGCAGGACGCCGCGCTATGAATGATCTGGACAAGTTGAGCACCAGAACTTCCGATGAAGCTTCTTCATTTGGCTTTCTTTGGAAACACTCGGCAGAAGCACCACACAGCGCCTCCGAACCAGACCAGGAAGCAGATAAGAGCAAAAACACTGTCGGATTGGGACCACACGACGAATATGAAGAACATTACGACCCCAAGGAGGTCAAAGGCGACATTCCCAACCTGACTGGCAGTCTTCAGTCTCTCCCACGGGATTCGTTTGGCTATCTCAGTCAAAACCTCCAGGCCTTTGGGTACCTGGATGGGGTCTTGTTGTGTCATTGGTCAGTGCCCCTCAGTTTGCCGTAAATCGTTAAGAAGTCGGCAAAGGCCGTTCCAATGGCGGGGCACGCCATTGCCCACCAGAAGAAACGGTTCGGAAGAACTTCGGTCAAAGACGCAATGAATCCCATAACGAGCAAGGCCGCACCAAGGGTTGTGCTGAGAGTAAGAGAGAGAATGTCTTTCATGCCAAGGGAAGAAGGGATATCCGGAACCACATAGGGACCTTTGCCCGCAATCACATAGAGACGTCCGCGTGGTTCTGGACGAAGCGAAGGTAGCCGGGACATGATTTCCTCACGCATCGCCTGCATGTCACCAAGACTGACGGGTGCGTACTTCGGGTCGTCAGTCTGGGTGGCGTACAGATAGGTAGTCTTCTTCTGTGGAGAACTTTCGGTTTTTTCAGCTATTTCCCGGCGAGTTGTGCTTGCCTCAGGTCCGTTCTGCATTTGGCTCACCCTTCGGCTGTTGTAGTTTTAAGTACTTCAGGGCGGCATCCATGTCCTTTTCTGCCGCTTGAAGAGTCCGGATGATCAATGCGAGACTGCGCTTGTCAGCCTGCACGCAGACGTTGGGGTCGTTTGCGTCTGTGAGCATCAACCGGATGATTGCGACTGGTTCTACCCCAATGCAACTGGATTCGTATGAGTCCAGGTTATCCTTAAGGGGATCGAAGGTATGGTCAAAGACAGCGCGTATGTCGATCACAATTTGGGAAGCCTGGATGCGGGGAATTGTCGATAGTGCGGAATCGTACAGTCGCACTGCACGATGAAGTTGCGAGTGTGATACGGCCCGAAGCGCCTCAAGCCACTCTACGGTGTCTTGACTTTTTTCTGGCTTGATGATCTTAAGTTCGACCATGTCGTCTGCTAAATCATGAGGCTCGTCGTCGGCCGCGTCCTGGCCAGGCAGCATCGTCCTTGCGAGAAATGTAAACGTGGCGAGAATACGCGCACTTTGGCCGGGCGAGATGCCAGACTTATCTGCCGCTGCTTGTGCGACCACCCTTCTTTCGGCCACTGTTCTGGCCAGGGCGAAGTCGACAACGTGATCCACAAGGCGGGTCAATAGCGGAGGCTCCAAAATGTTCGCGAACTCAACATCAATCTCGAACTTCTCGTTGTCTCCGGCTTTGGGGTCCCAAAAGGAGAAGAATTTAGTTTTCATAACGGGAGTACGCCCCTTTCTTCTCATATCCCTTCACATGTGATTGGTTTTCCGCGTGAGAATCCCGACTCAGGGGTATTCTAACACCAGCAATGAAAAATGTCAAGCGGTTTCTTTTCGAATCGGTCAGGCGGCTGGCCCCCATTGCGGGGGGTCGTCGGGGCAGGCGGTCCGTCGCCGGCGGCGGTAGCATCTGCTGGCACCAAGCATGAGATGGCAGGAGCTCGGCGGCGCGACGAACGAAGACGTTCGTACGTGTTTAGCGTCCGCTCGGCCCACATCAATTGTTGGAAGATACAGAGGGCATGGCAATGCCTGTCCTTCGGACAGGTTGGCCGAACTTTTGTTCGGCAGGCCACGGGCCTTCGGCCCTATCCGCCATTCGGCGGGGCAGCCTGCCCCTCGTATAATAGGTAAGAGATGGAATCGAGGCGAAGCGGCTTGAATCGGGTC
>Ga0114922_10000803_pt1 | contig 30233 bp, 27 predicted proteins | sample AartaG_FD_100975 | JGI IMG/M metagenome (GOLD analysis project Ga0114922, IMG submission 100975) | Deep subsurface microbial communities from Aarhus Bay to uncover new lineages of life (NeLLi) - Aarhus_00045 metaG | ecosystem: Environmental > Aquatic > Marine > Oceanic > Sediment | place... | reverse complement strand
TTTATTACCACTTCTTAAAATGTAATCAATAGCTTCGTATGTACCGATAATCACATCCGCGGTTCTCAGTGTGCCTAAATCGTCCGGTTCTTTTTTTTCGAGAATAGATTCTCCTACTTTCTTAATAATTTTTAAGTTAAGTATCTTATATTTACTCTTAAATTCTTCTGTTCTAACATTAGCTAGAGCTACTATCGGTACTAAATAAAGCATTTTACGCCTTTCTCTCATCACTCTTGTAATCCCTGCTAATTCGCCAACTAATGTTTTACCTGCAGATGTGGGTGCCATAACCAATTGATTACTATGTTCTTCTATCAAACCCCTTTCAATTGAAATTACTTGTATCGGTAGTAAAGTTAATACATTAAGCGTTTTTAACAAAGCTTTAAAATTTTTGGGAATTTTAAGGCTATCAACCTTAAAGTTGAGGTACTTTTTGCTAATTGGAGGATTTTTTTCTACATCATACAATGTCAAGTCCTTGTTTTTAACGGGGTTAAAATCCACTTTAAAAGAGTTTAGTACTTTATTAATATCCCTAAATTTTAAAATTAAATGAGTAAAAAAATTCTTAAGTTTAAGGTTAATTTTATTAGACGAGATGAGGCCCGCAAGTTGTGCTTGTTTCAGAACAATATCCAACGCACAATTAGAGCAAATAAATTGATTTCTTAGCGATTTTATCTTGGTTTTTTCGCTTAAGATAGTGAATTTTTTATCTTCTAAGCATGATTTACAAAATGTTAGGTAGACAATATTATTTTCGTCGAACTGAAAATTTTCAAGCATTTGTTTTATTAGTTTGAATTCTTCTGGATCAGTTTGGCTTGAAAAACCAATAAATTTATTTTTTTCGTCAATTAAAAATTTTTTAAGGAGCCGCGGATTTATTTGCTCTAAGTGGCCGTTTTCTTGAATCTTGGAAAAATCTACGGGGCGTACTTTGTTTTTAAAGTCTAACCCAAAAAGTACTAACCCTCTAAAGAATGGTTTATTGATGTAAGAAAAGATTTGCCTTTTTTTCTTATACGATTTCAGATAAAAGAAGTTTATGTTGAAATATAGTTGCTTCTTGTTTTCCCAATTCCTGTCGAAAACAATGAAGTAATCTTTAGAAGGAGTAGCCAAAAGAAAAACCATTCAATTTAAACTAAAATAACAAAAATTAGAAACTAAAATCCAAAAACAGCTTTGATTTTATCGTAGATATCTTTAACTTGCCTTAATTTTGCTTCATCTCCTTGATCTAAGAAATGTTGAATCCAGTCTTTAAGGCCTCCTTGTTGAATCCATTGTAAGAAGTATTCTACACTTTGACGCTCTTCTGCTGACATATTACATCTGTTTTATTTTGTATTTTTTAATTTAGTTTTAATAAAATTATAAATTATTCTATTTTATATTTTTATAATTCAAAAGTTATTAAATAAATAAATTCAAGTTTTAAAAAATTAATGTGATATTATTTTGCCAGATGTAAGAATAAAAACTCCTAATTTAGATGAAATTTTTGAGAAGTGGAAACTACGTGCCGTAAGAAATGATAAGAAAAAGATGGAAAAACAATTTGGTACCAAAGGTGCTATTTTTTCGCTAGACGCTATAAGTGCAGCGGAATACGTTAAAGATACCCAAAAAGAAGCTGCAATTTATTTTGCGATTAAAAAAACTGTTGGTGCGGTACCCAAAGGTGCGGAAGAAAAAATTGTTCTTGCCCCAAGAGTTGTGAGAGAAATATTTTACTCTTTTAAGGGTGAAGGTAAGCTTAACAAAGAAAATTGGAAAGGCGATGAAAAAGTACCTACTTACGAAACAATTCAAGCAGTTTCTTGTAAAAAATGTAGTGGTAAAGGTTTTACAGAAGAAAAATGTAAAACATGTAAAGGAACGGGAAAAATCGAAGAAAAATTGACTGTGTTAACTGGCGAAGAACAGAAAAAGGAAGAGAAACCGTTTTCTTATCCATGTGGAGTTTGTTTTGGTACAGGTACGAGAAAAATAAAATGTAGTGATTGTGAAGGCCACAAAAGCGTGTTTAAATATCAGATTCTACCAGTTCCTTTTAAAACCGTCGTTACTGGAATTCCAGTACTCCATAGCAGCGCACAAACAAAATACGAAAAAGAAATTGAGCGAGATCTTCACCAAATTATAGAAGAAGTTGAAGGTATTAGATTTAACGATTTTAAAGAACTTGAATCAAAAAGCGAAGCTTCATTAGGGTATTGGAACAAGAACATAAAAAAAACAATTAATTCAGCAGGAAGCGACTATAAAAGTCATTCAAAAGATAAGGAAGCACAAATCACCACGCAAATTTATCTTTTTCCAATGATTCAAATGTTTTGCGAGACAAAGCGCGGAAGCAAGTTCGAAATTTACAGTTTAGGCTCTGCAAATAAGTTTATGATTTACTCGAATTTTTAAAGAAATTCAAATAATTTTTTTTCTTTCTACATTTTCGTTCTAAATTAACAAAAGAACTTAAAAACTAATTATTTCAAAATTGAGTTTAATTTTATATACTTTGACAACAAAGTGTTATTTAATTTTTATATAATCAAATTTCACAAAAAAATTGATTAAAAATGAAACGATATATAAGTTTCGACTTTATTAAAGGCGTTGGTATTTTGGGAGTAGTTTGTTTCCATGTGCTAAATGTTGCGTTTTCTGAAGAAGTTGACAAGATCATAGCCGGAGATGCTCCCATATTACTACTGATTTTAGGGGTAGTTCTGCTTTACTTAGGATATTTCGATGGCCTATTTATCTTAATGTCTGCAATTGGCAATACAATTTCAACTAGAAGACAGTGGAATAAGAACATCGAAGTAATGGAGAAAAAACCGGCAGCATTAAGAGTATTTAAAAATCAGGCAATACGGGGCTTTATAATTTGGGTTTTTGGGTTTATATCAGAAGGGTTGCTTAATGGCTTGCTTTTAGATGTAATCTTAGGTGAAAGTGATATTTGGTTGAGTCTTGGGAATCACTTATTTCGAATCAATGTTTTACAAACTGTAGGTATTGCCACAATAATTATCAGTGGAATTTACGCTTATTGTTTGTATAAAGGATGGTCTTCTAAGAAGATTCTAATCTTTGCTCTTACTCTTTCAATTATCGTTTTGCTTTTACGCCCATTAGTAATTGAATTTGGGAATGCCTACTTTGTAGATTTCAGGAGTCCTTGGAATAATTGGATTACTCGCGATTTTTGGACTAATTTAACCTATATCTTAATTGTACCGTTTATAAATAGATTTACTCCTCTGGTCCCTTTTCTCTCGCTTTCCCTTTTTGGGTTGATTGCGGGCTCCTATATAGGCGAAGGAAGAATAACAAAGAATTTTTTAAAATGGTCTTATTTGAGCGCTTTGTTCCTTTTTATAACTGCGATTATTTCAGGATTAATACTTGGATTTGATTTAGATAGCGATAACTTATTCTTGTTTAGCTTTGTAGCCGCTGGAGAGATAGCCATTGGTACTTTAATTCTTCAATTAGTAGATTATAGGGGAAAAGCAGAAAAGTTTGGAAAGAAAACAATCTTCTTTAGACGATTCAACATGTTGTTATTGACAATTTGGAGTTTTCAATGGGTTACAATTTTCCCTGTATTGATTTTCGACGCCGTAACCAGCTGGGGTGCTTTAGATGGAAAACTAAACGGTTACCAACTTTTGCTACTCCTTGCTATTGTTGTGCTCTTTTGGTACTTAATAGTAAAACTGTGGGAAAAAGTAGAGTTCAAGGGGTCCTTTGAATGGTTGACAATTGCAATTCTTTCGAAAGGAAGAGCGGATGCAGGAGATAGGCTTAAAATTCAAGAAATTCTTTACAATCCTGAATCAATTGTAATAAGAGAAAACGATTGATAATTAAGCAATTAATTTTTTTTATTTTTTTTTATTCTATCGTCTTAATATTCATTCTAGAACGTCGTAACGATGAAACATTTTTATAACTATTTTTAAAATCCAATATAACTTTACTGGAATCCGACCAATTAAAGCGTTAAACATAGTCATCATATCGCTTTCTAACGAATGAACGTTACGCTCAAAATCGGGATAACATAAACCTCCAGTAACTTTGGGTGGCCTACCAAATCTTTTAACAATTTTCCACGGGCCATCGTGATTTCTTGCCCCTAACCATGTCTTATCAGATTTTATTAGACTTATTTGACCTGATTTCAGTTTTATTTCGCCATAAACATTAATTGGCCCAATTCCTCCGCTAAAATCCTTATTTTCGATAAAAATTAGATTTTCACCATGTTCTAGATACTTTCTAATATCAAATATTTGAATATTATTTTCTAAAACCACATAATTTAACGAATGTCTGGTTATTACATGGCCGATATGATTATTATTTAGACTAATTTTTGCGAAAGTCCCACCTATTACTTGTAAGTAAGCACTTTCAATCTCTCCGTCGATCTCAATCGTTTTTTTAAAGTATGTAGTGTGAATTTGGTGTTTCTTCTTAGAATCAAGATAAATGGTTTCACTGGGGATGTTTGGATTTGTCCACTCTCTTTCGCTGTTAATTTCTTCAACTTTTTCGTCGTAAAATTTCAATAACCACAAATATTTCCTCTTTATTGATTCAAAACCATCTTCTTTTGCAATGTTCAACCATAAGGTTTCGTATTCGTTTAGGAGATTGTTTAACTCCTTTTTTAAAGCCTCGATTTCTTTTATTATTAGTAATCTATGTTCGTCTTTTACTCGGTTCGAGCGAAAATCAACTAATTTTTTAGAGTTAATTCTCTTATTGCAGTAAAATTTAATATGCTTCGCAATAAATGCTAAAATTCTAATGTTTTCCTTATTCTTTGGAGCAATTTTCTCCAAATCATTACACATGACAATGATTTCATCCATATTTTTGATTATAGAATTAAATTTAGAGGTTTTTAGATTTTTTCTATATAATGAACTTTTTTTGTTATATGGGTGACTGAAAAAGTGATTATAATAAAAAGTAGGTCTTGTATGTAAACGCTTTTTATCTTCAACAGCTCTTAAGGTTCTTATAACTTTAAATAACCTAAGATCGTTAATTCCAAAAAAATGAAGTAAAAGGCTTTTCCAAAATTTAATTGGATTTACCTTTTTCGAAGGATTCCAGCCAACTTCTGAAGAGTAAATAAAGCCGTAAAATCGATTTTCTCTAATCTCCTTATTTGAATAGTCTCCCCAACTTGAAGTTATTTCTCCTATAGCTCCGTTTTCATAACCATTTTTAATTAAGTTTGATATGTTTTTTTCAAAGCGGGTAAACGACGGAAACAATCGATTGTAATCAATGATAGAAGGACTAACAATTATAGGCAATTTAAATTCTTTTATTTTTTTTAAAATTGGATGGTTTTCTTTAGTATTATATTTCCAATACATTACAATCATATCCTTGGGTAAACCTTCTAAAACTTCTCGATATTTGTAGAGGATATCGTGGTATATAATGATTTTTTTATATCCATGACTTTTAACGATCTCGTAAATCTTTTTATAATGGTTTAAGTACGCATTACCGATTCCTATCTTGTTTATATTTTCCTTTGAAGCTCCTTTCCCTACATCCCAACTTTCATCCGCGCCTATATGGAAGTATTCAGATTCGAACGCTTCACTTAAATCCTTTATCATACCATCTAATACCTCATAGATTTTGTCGTTTGCGATGTTCAAACTATTTGAGCCTGGAAATTCCCCATATTGCCAATATTTTTCATTGTGTAGTATATTGTCCCAGTGCCCAATCGTTTGAAAAATAGGTATTAATTCTACAAAATGCTTTTTCGCATAAGCGAATAAATCTTTTATTTCTGCTTTAGAATAAGCTCCTCTGCCTTTGCCAATATCTGGATATTTTTCAAATTTAAACATATCCTGCATGTAAACTAAGTAGTAATGGTTAATTTTGAAGTGGCTAAGCGTTTTAATGAATTTCTTTAAATTTTCAATTGTTGCAGCTTGACCTCTCGAAATATCATCCGATACACCTCTAATTCTTAATAGGGGATAATCAATAATAGCCACTTGACTTATCAATTTCTTGGTTGGGGTTGAATTCATCAGTTGAATTAAAGTTTGAATCCCATAGAATATTCCTTGTAAAGAATCCGCTTCTATAAAAATTTTTGACTCATTAGAGATTAGAATATATCCTTGTTCAATTTTGTTTTTATTATACAAAAAATCATCAAAATTTAATTTAGGAAAATTTTCCTTACAAATATCTATAATTGATTCATTTTGAGGAAGGTTTAGATTTTCTTGGGTATATTTAACTTCTAATTCTCTTTCAAATCCTAAAATTTCTAATTGTTTTTGAAACTGATCAATAATAAAGGAATCTTTTTTAGGTAAATTAGATATAATTAATGATTTTTCACTGAATTTTAATAATTGAAGATTTATTAGCTTGAAATATTGTGGTTCTGGAATTAATAAAACTTCTTCGTGATTTAATTCAGTTTGAATTAAGTTATCAAGACAAATGAACATAATAATAATGTATTATTGACAAATATTAAGATTTTTTAATCATGTTTTTTTCTTGCCTTAATTAAAAAAACCTTATCATTATTTGAGAATAAAATGATAATAGAGTAAAATTACTCTTCTTTAATCATTATAATAAATTTGGTTCCTTTCGAATGGTCTCCTTTAACTTTATCTTCGACCCATATCTTTCCTTGATAAGTTTCAACCAATTTTTTTACTAATGACAAGCCTAAACCTAGCCTATTAAAACTACTGGATTCCAAAGCTCCCTTTTGAAAAATGGTGAGTTTCTGAGCATCTGGTATTCCTAATCCATTATCTATGAATTCTAACCTGATATAATTAATTTTATCTTGAACTTCTTTTAAAACATTTACTTTGATTTCAATCATAGAGTTTCTATTGTGTTTGACTGCATTATGTAAGATATTTTCGAGGACATCTTGTAAAAGACTATTTGCTTTAACATAAATTTCGTCGTATTCTGTATTGCATTGCGAAACAATTTTTTTTTTTGGAAACATCTGACGAATATTATCTAAAGAGATATCAATTAGGTTACAAACATTAATCGGAATAATTGAATTTTCAATATCACTAATCGAAGATATTTTTCTAATATTTGAGACGAGTTTTGCTCCACGATTTACCTGATCTTCAATTATGTTATATAAATTTTCTAAACTTATTTGGGTTTGAGTATTTTTTAAACTTAACTTACACAACTCGATTGAAGAGAGTATCCCTTGTAAGATGTTGCTTACATCGTGAGCAAACACGTCTTTATAAAATTCTGCTCTATTATATGCGTCCTTATATCTTTTTTCTGATTTTTTAAGAATTTTTTCTGTTTTAATTCTCTCTGTGATATCTTCGTAAGTGCTTAGTAATCCAACAACTTTTTTATTTATGTCATGTAAAGGAATCTTGTTAGCATCAAGCCAAGCTCCTTTCCCATCTGCTTGAAGTTGAGGTAAAATTATGTGATGTTCTGGCTTGTTAGTGTCCATGACTAATTGATCGATTTCAAAAAATGACTCTGTTTCCGAAACTTTCCAAGGTAATTCGTAATCAGTTTTATTTATTATCTCATCGGGTGTACTAAGACCTGCAACTCTAGCAAAATTGCTATTGCAACCCAAATATATAGAGTTTATATCCTTCCAAGAAATAAGTTGCGGAATATTATCAATTACTAACTGGAACATTTCTTTATTTTCTCTTAATTCGTTTTCTATACCTTTTGAATTCGTTATATCCCTTATTATCCCAATAAAAAAATTTGGTTCGTTTTTTTTATTTTTAATTAAACTTAAACTTAATTCTCCTATAAATCTCGAATCATTTGCTCCAAAGAAGTTATATTCTACCATTTTTAAAAATCCTTGATTTATGGCTTTTTCAAGATCTTCTTTAAATGGCTCTTGGTCTTCTGATACTACGAAATCTATTATATTTTTTCCAATGAAATCTTCTATACTTTTTGTAGCATAAAAATTTTGAATGTTTCGTGAAATATTTATGATGATTCCTTCCAAATCTAGAATTACGACTAAATCTGGGAATGATTTCATTAAAGCATTGTATAAATCGATAACCATTTCGAATAGATTGTCAATTTCCATTCCATCATTATTATCGTTGGAAAAAACCATAGACAGTAATACCTCTTCGAGTAAAAAAAAAAAAATCTTACTAATTTTACTTTGATATTAAGAAATTATCTAAAAAATAATAGAAATTGTCTAATTTATATGTTTCTTAGTGTCATTTTGTTTTCTTTTTATTATTCTCTTTGGATAATTAGTTTTATAAAAGATGAAAGTTATATATAAGTTGAAACCATACTAAATTATTTAAAAAAAGAATTTAAAAAATCATAAATCGTGTTAATAATGCCAGAGAATAAAGAATTTTCAAAAAATAGGACTTTTTACGGTTATATATTACCAACAAATGCTTTAATCGTATCAATAATTGGGATATTTGCAGCTTTCACATGTGTCTTAACATTTATTGTGCCCATAACAATCCCTGCGACTCAAGGGTACATTAATCTTGGAGATATTGGAGTAATGATCTCTGGGCTTTTATTTGGCCCCATAATAGGAGGCATTGCGGGAGGATTTGGCTCAGCACTGACAGATTTATTTATAGCGCCCATATATGCAATACCGACTTTAATTATAAAGGGGTTAGAAGGATTTATTGTAGGATTTATTGCCAATCCAAAAAAACATCACTTAAAACTTAATTATAGAGATTTTTTAGCAGTAATTTTTGGAGGTTTAGTAATGGTTTTCGGTTATTTAATAGTTGAAATAGTATTATACGGCTTCCCTAGTGCGTTATTTGAGTTTTTATTTAATGGGACAATTCAATTTGGGTTAGGAGTTTCATCAGCGTTAATTTTTGCTTTTGTTGCCAGAAAAAATATTGTAGATGGTTTACCCCAAGTATTTGATAAAGTATTTCTTCAATTTAATTCACCAGAAATTTCTCTTGAAGATACTTAAAGTAAAGTAATTAATATATTTAAGGCTTCTAATACCTTTCTACCATTATCAGTGATAAAATATAACACATTTTTACCTTCTTTTTTTCTAAATATTAAATTTTTTGATTCTAATTCCTTCAAATGCTGATAAACTGCGGCACGTTTTATAGAACCGATAATTTCTCTTATTTTAGTTCCATCTATTCCATTATTTTTAGATAAAGAAATTTGAGACAGAATTTTCAATTTAGTGCTCAATATCTTTCCTGTTCCCGCAGTTTTAGTTCTTGATGAAATTGCTTCGAGCACATACGGTGCTTTTAATCCACTACCTGTTATAAGGCAGGTGATTTTATCATTATTATTAAAAATTCCTTGTCGTTCTAAGGTATAAACTGCTGATAAAGTTAGTGCTGATGCAGGTTCTGCAAGAATTCCCTCATTTCTAATTAATTCATCAATTGAACTTAAGATTAAATTCTCAGGAATGGCAATAGCTGTTCCTTTGCTTTTTTTGATATATTTTAGTGCTAAATTTTTAAAAATTGGATCCCTAACTAAAATTCCTAAAGCTAAAGAATTTATTTTTTCTTTATTTCCCTTTTTATTTTTGCTCTTTTCAAATAAGTTATCAACAATTGGTGCGGAAGCTTGGGACTGGACTCCAATTAATTTTGGAACTTTATTAATAATATCTGCTTCTTTAAGTTCAGAAAAGCCTTTCCATATACTTACTAATAACTCACCGCTCCCCATTGGGACGATAACCCAATCCGGAACTCCTTTTTGTTGATATATTTCAAACGATATTGTCTTTTGAGCTTCTATTGTTAGGGGATTGTATTCAGGGGTACTTTGGTAATATAAGTTATATTGTGGATCTAACGAATATTTCAAAGTATCATCAACAGTTTCCCCCTTTATAATTAATTCAGAATTATAGGTTATTATTTGAGCTCGCTTACCAATGTCTATTTCTTTCGGAATTATGTTAACACATTTCAATCCTTCAAGTGAAGCATAAGCAGCAATAGAAGCACCTTGGTTTCCATTTGAAGCACAAACAACCTTTTCGTAATCCCAACTTCGAGCATGAGATATTAATAATGCACCAACGCGATCCTTAAATGAGTTTGTATAAGGATTTTGTGTCTCATTTTTAAAACTCAAGTTTTTCAAACCTAAAATCTGACCAATTTTTTCAGAATCTTTACATGGCGTTCCACCCTCTCCTAAAGTTACAAGGAATTTTTTATCAATTTTAGGTAAAGTGAAATAAAAATCCCAAAAATTATGGATTTGTTTAATTTTAAGAAAAGAGGTCTTGTAGTTACTAATATCTGATTTAACCCAAAGTAAACCATCGCAATTTGGGCATTTATATTCTATGGAGTCAAATTTAAATTCCTTTTTACAATCAGTACAAATTAGTGGAAGTGGTTCGCGAATAATTAATTAACCTCAATAATTCTTAATAATATCAATGAAAAGAGCATTTATCTTATTATTGGTATTTTAAATTCTTAATGTTTATGATTATGGGTTTCAGCATCATCTTCAAGAGCGCATAAAGCACATTCCCCTTCATTTTCGGCTTTTTTACATGTTTCACAAATATCTACATGTTTAGAGCCAACAGCTTTACCAGCGCGACGTTTTGGGGAAAATATCATTGAAATTACAAAAACTACACTTACTGTTATAGTAATAGTAGCGCCTGAAGGCAAATCTAATTCATATGAGAAGAATAATCCTAAAAATGAGGAGAAAGCTCCAAATAATATTGAAAGTAATATTATTCTATTTATTTTGTAACTCCACTGATAAGCTGCAGCAGCAGGAGTAACTATCATGGCAAAAACTAAAATCGCACCTATTGCTTTTAGAGAGACTACAATAGCTAATGAAATTAATATTAAAAACAAATAGGACAAAAATCTAATGGGTAACCCGGTAGCACTTGCCATTTCTTCATCAAAAGTCATAAAAAATAATTCTTTTTTCATGAAATATATAATTCCAAGAATGAATATACTAAATAAAATTAATAGCACAAGATCTTCGGTTGTAACTACAAGAACATTTCCAAATAAAATAGCATTTACACCAGCATTATAAGTTTGTATTAAACTAATAAACAATACCGCCAAAGCCATAGTAAACGAAAATATAATCCCTACAGCAACATTATTATCTTCTACATAACCCTTTTCATTAATAAATCCAATAGTAAGCGCAGAACCTGCACCAAACATAAAGATAGTTAAGAAAGGGTTAACTCCAATAAGGATCCCAAGAGCACCACCTGCAAAAGAAGCATGTGCAATTCCCGCTCCCATAAATACAAGTTGTCTTAAAATTATAAAAACTCCAACTAATCCACAAATAACTCCTACTAATATTGATGTTATTAACGCCCGTTGTAAAAATGTAAATTCCATTAAGGCTTCAAAAAAATTTTGATAAATCATATTTTTTCAATTTAGATAAAATTAGTTCATTTTTATTAGTTTTTGTGTTTTCTAATTTTATTTTAAACCCATTCCTTATAATTTTATGCCAAGAGAACATTTAAATAATATTAAATCTTATTTACGATCAATCGTAATTACGAATAACCGTAAAACTAAATGGGCAACATAAAAATTCACTCAAAATATCGAATATTTGCTCTTATCTTGATAGGTTATCTGGTTACAGGAATGATTTTTGTTGAAAATATTCCAATTGAAACCGATTATGAAAATCCTCAAATTAATTCTACGATTAAACCATCTACTACAACTTTAAATATAGTTACATCTATTACAATAATTCAAGATATTGTAACAAAAATACTTGGACAAGATGTTGTTGTGATTGTAAGTGGGGCAGAAGATCCCCATTCATATGAACCAACTAGCAGTGAGGTATCAGCATTGGAAAATGCAGATATTATCTTCCGATTGGGAATAGCCGATTTAGAACCTTGGTGGAGATCAGGATGGGAAGATTCTATTGTAGTAAAATTAGTAGATCCATTAATTCTCAAGATAGATCCATTATTAGGATTTGCAAATCCTCATGTATGGATGGATCCTAATAACATTATAAATTTTACTAATAAAATTAATAACACTCTTTGGGATAATGAACCACTTCAATCCAATAAGTGGATTTTTTCTAATAACACAGAGGTTTATATAAATACTTTAGATTTATTACTAATTGAAATAGATTCTGCTAAGAGTATTTTTCAAGGAACAAAATTAGTTGTGAATCACCCCTCCTTCTTTTACTTATTTCAAGAGTCTTTGCTTAATATTTCGAGAATAGCGACTATCGAGAAAGGAGAAGGACAAGAACCCTCTGCTAAAGATATAGCTAATATAATAACCCTTATGAAACAACAAGACTGCCATTTAATTGTTACTACTCCCCAACGTGAAACTGAAAATGTCTATGAAATCGCAAGAGAAACTAATTCTAAAATTGCTATATTAACACCCTTATTAAATGTAGATGTTAAATGGAATGGTAAAGATGTTACTATTGAGAATTATACCCAGATGATCGAATTTGATATATGGGCATTAGCACATCCGCTAGATCCCCCCCCAATCTTAGATTTATGGTTAATAATTTTAATAATAGGGATTTCTGTAGCAATAATATTTATTATAGGAATAATTTTAAGAAGGAGAAGATAATGGATCCAATTATTAGTTTAAGAGATATTAAAGTAGGATATCAAAATACCATTGCACTTAATAATATTAATTTAGACATTTATCAAGGTGAATATATCGGAATTTTTGGTCCAAATGGTTCAGGTAAAACTTCTTTATTAAGTACAATATTAGGTTTGAAAAAGTCAATTGAAGGTACGGTGAAATTATTTAACTCATATAATTTAAAAAAAATGCGAGTAAATATTGGTTATGTACCTCAAAATCCAAAAGCTCGAAAAACTTTTCCTGCCTCAGTTTTAGAAGTTGTTGAGATGGGATTATATGGGAAAATTGGATTTTTAAAACCTTTAAAAATTAAAGATAAAGAGCAAGCTGAGAAAGCTTTACATGATGTTCACATGGGAAAATTTAAGAATCGACCAATTGGGCATTTATCTGGGGGAGAATTGCAAAAAGTTATGGTAGCACGAGCCTTAGTTTCTGAACCTAAAGTAATACTTTTAGATGAACCGACTAGCGCTTTGGATTTTTTAATGGTAAAAGAGTTAATGGAATTACTTACTGAATTAAATGAAAAATTCAATATTACTATTATAGCTATAAACCATCATTTAGATTTACTAACTCCATATTGTTCAAGACTATTACTAATGGATGGTACTATTGTATTTGATGGCAATCCAAATGATAAAAGAGTAAAAGAAATAATAGATGAAATATTTATAAAATAATAATAAAAATAGAGATTTTAAACTAAAAATCATGATGGATTTGGATTATAAAGTTATAAAGCTTATATACCGTTTAGAAGAACCCATAAAAATTAGTTATCTTTCAAAAAAAATGCTAATCGCTCACTCAACTTTAGGTAGTTGTATTAAAAGACTAAAAAGCAAAGGATATGTGAATTACGAAGCTTATCATGAAGTCAAGTTAACATCTAAGGGGAATGATTTAGCAAAAGAATTAGTTAGGCACGCAGGACTCATAGAAACGCTATTATATTACGAATTAGGTGTAAAACCAGAACTTGCTCATAGAGAGAGCGAAAAGTTAAATCTACTTCTCTCGTGTGAAACTATAAATAAAATTTGTAAGAAGTATGGACATCCCAAAAAGTGTCCTTGCGGTGAAGAGATCACAAGTTCAAATCATTGCATATGTGAAACTGAGATGAGAAATAAAGGTTAAAAAGTTTAATTATTTTAATATTTCACTTGAAGGTTTAAGGCTTAAAGGGGCTATCATGAATAACTTTATCTATTGCATCTAAGCATACTTCTTCCCAATCATCGTTAGGGTCAATATTTTTGCAACAGTCAGGGCACCAATCGGCAGAATAGCCATCATCAAAATCTTCAGCCTCCAAATCACCATTTAGAGTTGCTCCGCAGTAAAAGCATGTACCATCGTCATATCTATCTAAAATTTCATTAATAAGCTCAATTTTTTTCCTTGATTTCATTTTAACACCCCTTTTTAATAAATCTTTATTATATTATGGAATGATATTTTAAAAAAAAGTTTTGTAAATAAAAAAATTTCTATTTTTTATTAAAAAATTTAAATTACTAATTTTGAAGCTCTGATCAAAGACTTTTCAGCGTTCTTTATGATGTTCTCAATAATATCTTTGACATTTTCAATAGAGTGGATAATACCAATGCTTTGACCTAACAAAACTGCACCATCATCTATATTTCCTTCATAAGTTATTTCGTAATGTTTTTGATCTTCTAAAGCCTTTTGTGGAGTAAGTTCAGCCTCGAGCGCCATTTTTTCTTCTTTATTTGAAACAACACCATGGTGCATCGAATAATTATTTTTCCAAAGCCTTATCGGACCTAAAACGCCAGTAACCCATGTCGTATCGGTTGCTTTGGCAGAAGGTACGATATTTTTATATTTTTCGTGAAATTCACTCTCTTTTGAGGCAATAAATCTAGAACCCATAGCAATTCCTCCAGCTCCTAGGGTTAATGCTGCTGCTAAGGCTTCTCCAGTAGCAAAGCCACCACAAGCTATCAATGGGAAATCGGGATGCTTTTGTTTAACTTGCTGGAGAAGTACTAAAGAGCTTATTTTTTCATACGATTGATGCCCGCCTCCTTCCCAACCAGTAATAACCATACCGTCGCAACCTGCAGCAACGCATTTATCAGATAGCCATAACGCAGGTGCCACGTGAAAATGCTTAATATTTGACCCACCATCTTTAAGCTTCTTAAACGCATTATTTTGAATCATTTTAGGCGTTCCAGCGCTAGTGATTACATAATTGCACTGTTCTCTAATCTTCGGGTTGTTGTTTATGAACCGTGGTATTGCCCGACAGAGCCCTGGTGCATCAATCTGCATTCTCGAAGTTCTTATGTTAAAGCCAAAAGGCTTATCAGTATGCTCAACGACATATTCCATATTTTTCTTCATTTCAGATAAACTACTTTTTCCAAATAAATTAGTATGACTTAATACTCCTAATCCTCCCGCTTCTGAAACTGCCACAGCTAATTCTGTAGTATAAAACGGGCCCATTGGAGCGGCTATAATGGGATATTTAATCCCAAACATTTCTGTAATATTAGTCTTTAAACCCACTGTTATTCCCTATTATTTAATTCTTATTATTATGAAAGTATTATGAAACGTAATAAATAATCTTTTTTAACGTTTAAATAAGAAATAATGGAAATTATAAAGAGTAAGTAAAAATTTTTATACACAGACTATTCACTTTTCAAAAAGATTTTATTTTTTACGCAAAAAACCCGAATATGCTGTTGAAATAAAGAATAACAATGACAGCAATAACTACAAAAACAATAACCAAAATATAAGATTTCTTTTTAACCTTTTTAATCATCTTTACTTGACAACTAGGGCAATCTATTGTTGGGGCATTGGTTCTTATCGAGATACCATGCTCGATATGTTCGCTACAAAGGGGAATTCCGCACTTTGAGCAAGTAGCAACGGCTGGTTTTCCGCATATATCGCATTTTGATTCCATAAATTAAGCCTTGGTAAATAGAGTGAATTGTTAATTAAATAAGGTTTATACTATTATAAAAGCTTGTTTTATATAAAATAAAAGCTACAATTATATAAATTAGAGAAAATTAGTAATTTCGATGCAGATAAGCAGAAAATTACTAAAACAGATATCAATTTTACTGATCATTTCGGGGATTATTTTATCAATAGTTTCTATTATCACAGCCGTTTCTTTAGGTGCTGATAGAATAGATTTTTTTCGAGAAGAAAATATTGTATACGAAAATTTTTCTGTAGAAATGCGAGATAGCGCTTCAATAAAAGGCGTGATGTATATTGACGAAAATCTATATCGTATCGATAATAATTCCGTGCCAATGGTTTTGATGCTAAATGGCATAAATTCTCGAAAAGAAGATAACATAAATAAAGCATATCAGCTTGTTAAAAGAGGGTTTGTCGTTTTCTCAGTTGAACAAAGGGGTCACGGAGAATCTACAGGACCAAGTGGATTTTTGGGAAAGGAACCATACGACATGGTGGAAATTCTTGACTATATTGAAAACAATTACGATTTTCCAAACATTTCTCACATTGCTTTATTTGCGTTCTCTTATGGAGGAGGAATTGGCGCCATTCTTCAAGCAATAGACGATAGAATTTATGCTACTGTGCTATATCATCCATTAGCATCTCTTGATTTATTCTTAAGTACTTTTCCATTCCAGAATCTAATTGGTACTACGCCTACCGTAACAAGATTAGAAGAAATTCAAGATGCTTACGATATTGCGAACGAAACAAACACAGAAAATTTATTGCTAATTCACGGAACCAGCGATACTTTAGTATCTCCTGAGTCAAGTATAAGTTTTTATTCTCTTTTGAACGGTGAAAATAGAACTGATATTGAATTAGAATTAAGACCGGGGTTAAGCCATACTGATAACGAAAACGACCATACATCCTTAAAATTTTCACTGGTTTGGTTTGAGTATTATTTTTACAATTCTTCAATTGACATTTCTAATCTAGAGTCCGAAGTTGCTAATATACATTTAATTCCTTTTGCTTATCCCGATAATATTATTTCAGAAAATTCAATTATTATTGCTTCAATTTTACTGTTTATAGGAATAAGCATTCAAGTAATTATTTTTAAGCTTCAACCTTATTGGGAAAAATTACCTGGAGAAAAGTCACCATTTGACGAATTAACCGCAAGTAAAAAATATAAAAAAATGATGATATATCGTTCCAGCGCCTACCTTCTAACAGCTCTTATTACAGGGATTCTATGCTTAATTTTTAACGTCTCCTTAATGTACGGCTATTTTGTTCTCTATCCTTTAGTTACTCTCATCATTCTCCTTTTTATACCAAGCGAATTACATTCAAATTGGAAGGATGAATGGAAAAATTGGTTTAAACACGATGCTCCGTTATTTTTTTACACAATCTTAGCGATATCAATACCGATGGTTATATTTTTAATTATCTACAATCTAAATGCTACTATTATGATCAAGTCGATTATTCCCATCTTGAACACATCGATATTTTTTTATATAATCATAGGATTGGGTTCAGGAGTTATGGATTATCTATTTTTAAGAGAATTTAATCCTAAACATGTTTACTTTTTGATGATAATAAGATTAGTTTCTTTGCTAATTTTCGTTGGATTCGTTTCAATTCCACCGTCTCCATTACTTGGAGGCATAATTTCTCACATTGGGTTTTTTATTTTATTTGGCGTAATTACTTTTTACATCAGACAGTTAGTTATGTATATATCAAAATTTTATAAAAATGGCATAGCATTATATTGTTTAGTAATGTGTCCTCTTATTATCTTTTTTGTGGATATATTTTTTAGAATAGTATAATCGCAAAATTTATCAAAATAACATCTCATTTTTTTAAAACTTTTTAAAATTTTTATTAGCAATCCAATTTTATTCTAATTATATCAAAGATAATTAAGAACATGAAAATGAATCCAGAGATTATATGTTTAGGCGAATTGCTTGTTGAAATTATGAGAACGGAAGATAACATACCTCATAGTATGGAAGGGGGTTTATATAAGGGCCCCTTTCCGAGCGGCGCTCCGGCAATCTTCATAGATTCAGCAGCGCGTATGTCAACACCTTTTAATTTTTCAACAGGGTTTTTTGGGGTTATCGGAAACGACGATTTTGGGGAATGTATTATTAAGAAATTGAAAATTGATGGTGTAGATACTTCTAAAATAAGAGTAAGTAAAGAAAGAGCGACGGGAATTGCTTTTAATCAATACAATTCCGATGGCTCCCGCAAGTTTATTTTTGCTCCGGGAGCAGCAGGGCAGGTGACTCCAGAAGATATTGAAAAAGAATACTTTTCTAACATCAAAACTCTTCACATTATGGGTAGTTCTTTATCGATAAGTGAAAGTTCCCGAGAATCATGTTATAAAGCAATTGAGATTGCCAAATCACTAAATCCACAAGTAATTATTTCGTTCGATCCCAATTTGAGACCTGAGATGTTAGATATTAAAACAATTATAAAAATATCAAAACCAGTGTTAGAAAAGACAACTATATTATTCCCAAGCGGTGAGGAAGCAGAAATGTTAGCTGGTGTGAGAGGAGAGAAAAAAGCTTGTAAGAAATTACTGGAAATGGGTCCCAAATTAGTTGTTTTAAAAAAAGGGAAAGAAGGGTGCCAAATATTTTCTTCGGGGATCGTTGATGGAATAAACGTCCCAGGATTTAGCGTAAAAGAAATAGATCCCACTGGGGCAGGAGATTCGTTTGGAGGCGCATTTATTGTTGGGTATTTAGCTGGATGGGAATTAAAAAGAATTGGACTGTTTGCAAACGCAGTTGGAGCTCTTAAAGTTAAATTTTTCGGACCTATGCCAAATACATCGTACGAAGAAGTAATAGAATTAATAGAAGGTCAATAAAAAAATAACAGATCATTTCACTTTAAATGTAATGAAAAGACCTTAGCTCTAACCATTTGATTATTTTTAATAATATAATATCTAAAACCTGGTGGTTTAAATTTGAACTTTGCTGAAAGCGGACCGAGTGCTTGGGTTTGAAATACGAAGGGCTTATTTACGTCAAACCAAGCCTTTAGTTCAAAAGGATCTTTAATTTCTTTAAATTTATCTCGATACCGGGAAGTGTAAATTTCACAAGGTACTTCGATATAAATTGGGAAAAACCAAAAACCAAAATTTATTCGATCGGTTTCTTTTGCTTCTTTTAACCGATACTCTTTTAAAGTATGTGTGTGGCCACACATAACGAAGTCTATTTTCCTCCTAATGATCTTATCTGATCCCGTAAAAATTCTCAAAAGCGTAGCCCAATTATACATTATTGTTTGGTACTTTAGGTTTAAAACCATATCTAACCTTCCAGTATCATTGTATTTTCTTAAATTACTTTCGTAAAAATCTGACCAACTTAGCGGTCTACCTTTTATCTTAAATTTTCTTCTAAATTTTCTTCTTTTAAGATAACTAAGATTGGGAGAAACTGGAGGTGTATGCATGACAACAATAATTTTCTCATTATGACCCAATCTTATATATGCACGTAATAAGTCAACTTGATATTCTTTAATTCCTTTTGTACTTGGACCACCTTTTAATAAGTCATGCATATCTGCGATTGAATCCTGACCTGTCTCAAGAAATATGAAATTATATTGATCTCCTATTTTAAGCTTAAAATTAAGATTAGGGTTTATATACCTAAAATAATCTTTTAAAAATTTATCTTTAGCTCGAAGGACAGTTAAGTAATTAAAAAATTTGATATCGTAATATCCTTTCACATCTGAATGGGTCAAACCAAATATTTTATGAACATGGCCAAATTTGATGCCGTAGTGGTTTTTACGATAGTCGTGATTTCCAATAGTGGTAAAAATCGGAACCAAAATTTCTTGTTTATTAACGAACTCCTCATCGTTTCCTAAATAGGGAGGTTCTTTTAAACCCTTATTCAATCCAAGTAATATATCGATAAAAACATGAAAATTATTCTTGTAATGATAATTACCTCTCGCGATATTAAGATAATCTATTAAATCACCCGTCATTAGAACGAAATCTAAATTATTTTGCGAAACTTTATTATTGGCAAAATCAATTAATTTTCTCAGATTATAATTAAAATTATATTTTGCTGTTCTTAATTCTTCGATTCTGTCTTCTTGGAATTCTTCCTTGAGTTCAAAATCTCGCGTTAGAATAAATTTGTTTATTTTTGATATTTTTTTTTCGTTACCACCGCAATTTTTTACCTTAGCCTTTACATTTTGTTTTAAATAATTTAAAATAAAGTCATTTCTCCTTGCAATATGAAGATCTGTAGCGTGAATAAAGCTAAAATCTTTCCAATCTTTATCGTAAATAGCGATACTATGGTAATTAACTTTATTCTCGCTCATGTTTGGGACATCATGAACTATATCAAACAATAAACAATCTCTTTTAGAGGCTTTTAACAAATTTTCAATATTTTTAATATCTTGTATTTGAAACCTTACTCTGTAAAGCGTGCTTCTTTTTCCAAAAACATCGTCAAATTGAAAAACACAATTATTAATATCCCATACCACGCAATTTAACTCCTCTAAAACGGGCTGATCTCTAAAATCTAATTTTTCAATTTTTTCGATTTCAACCATATGTAAAGCGATTAGATCTCCTCGTCTTTCCAAAAAATCGCCGTTATCTTTTAAAATTGGCTGGATAAATATGTTCAAATGGAAGTGTTCTAAAACTTTTTTTGTTGAATGAGACGGAGTTGCTATTACTAGAGCTTCGAACGACAAGTTATTAAATGGAACTTGGTCTCGATTTTTGTAGTCTCTTAAGTTCAATAAAATGGGATTACCCAAATTTGGTTTAATAATAATTGGATAATTTCCAAGTTGTACATCAATCATAGTTTAGTCGTAAAATATTAGGTGAAATTAACCTAATAATTATTATTTCATTTCCTATATTAAAATTATATATTTACAGAATTTAATAATAATATTATTAAATATTAATTGTCTTAGAATTTCTAACAATTTTAAGGAAAGATCCTTCAATTTACGTAAGAAAATCAGTTGGGAATAACATCAAAGATTTATCGAAATATATGCCTGAGAAAGTGCTAAATTTAATGGAAGAATGGATTAAACATTCTAAAATAAAGGTTCATGCTGAATTAGCAACTGAAAGAGGGCTATCAAAAGATCAACAAAGACTTATCTTGACTATAAAACATGCTATGAGATGGATTCAAAAAAGAAATCCAAAATATCATTCTAACTTAAAAAATATATTGGGAAACAATTATATACTATATTTTGATGAAAAAAGAAATAAACGCGCAAATCCACCGAAAGTTGATTGAAATTTTAGCTAAATTTCCCCCCCATTTTGCTTTTATCGTAATTTATGCTAAGCAATAAGTGTTTTATAATAATTGGGGCAACAAATTCTGAGTTTAACGATGAAAAAAATCAGAAAAAATTTATCTTTCTAAAGACACTCATATTTAAATTTATTGCTCGAAATTGAGACTATAGAGTACTAAAATAAAATGAAGTCAAAAGTTTAAATAGGCGAGATGAGTATATTTTATAAAGAAATTAAGTTTGATGTAGAAAATGATTATTTATTTATATCAACATTTATTTGAACAAAAAGCAATCAATTTTCTGTATTTAAATAAATATTAAATTTAATTTTATATTCTACTTTTAATAAAATGATAATAAAAATCTTAAATTAAAAAATCTAGTATGACTAACGAAATCAAAGAAGAACCGGAAAAAACAGAAGACAAATCTGAAAAGGATGCTGAAAAAATTGATAAAGAGTATTTATCAAAGGCTAAAGATTCAAGAGATTTAATAGATAAGAAACTTAGAACGTTTGAAAATAGTATTGAAGATATTTCTGACACAATAAAAAATGGTGAAACTGAACAGGATAAGAAAGAAATAGAAAAAAAAGATTATGAAGCGATTGACGAAAAAATTCGAGAAGTGCGAGAAAAACTAGAATCAATAACAAAAAAAATAGATGATAAGGAAGAGTATTTAGCTGCAATTGAAGAAACCATTAACGCACTTGAAGAGAGATATAATCGTAAGAACGAAGAAATGAAAAATTTGGAAGAGCGTTTAGATATAATTACAGAGAGTAAAGATAATTTAGAGGAAGAATATAAAGAACTAATAAAAAATAACGAACAATTAGTCAAAAGCTACGAAACGAGACAAGTAGATTTGATTGTTTTAACTGATAGTGTAAAAGAAAAAGTATCTAAACAAGAAGAACTACGAACAATAACTTCAAAACTCAATCATGAAATTCGAGAAAAAGATAATCTACTTAAAAAACAAGAAGAAAATGCTGAAGCTTTAGAAAAAAAAATCAAAAGCCTAACAGCTGAAAACGAGACGCTAAAAGTTTCAATAGGAAAAAACAAATTTGAATTAGAACATACAAACAAAGAAATTGAAGTAAAAGAAGAAGAAAAAAAGTTATTATCAGAACAAATTGAGAAAAAAGAAATTCGAATTAAAACTGTTGAACAAGAAATTCAGGACTATCGAGATGGATTTCCTGAGATGGAAAAACAAAGAGAAACATATGAAGAACTTCTAGCGAAATATAAAATCCAACTAACAGAAAAGCAACAAAATTTAATTGAGATTGAATCACGAATACAGCAATTAAATGATAATTTACAATCAATAGATGAACAAATTATAAGTAAAGAGAGTTTGTTTAAGTCTAACGAAAAGAGATTAGAAGACATTAAAGAAGATATTGAATCTTCCAATCTTGAATATGTTGAAAGAGAAGGGCGGTTAAGCTCTCTCACAGAAAAAGTAGAATATTTGCAAATAGAACACGATAAACTTATTAAAGCAAAAGAAGTAATAGACCAAAGTACAAATGATGCTAGGACTATTCTTCAAAAACTAAAGTTAGATCTGGATACTCAAGAAGAAGAAATTAGAGATAAAGAAAGTAGAATACATAGATTAGAATTTTTATCGTTAGTTTATAGATTATCAAAGTTTTTTGGTGGGATTTTGATCGGAATTGGTGTTTTGGTTATTATTTTAGCACTACTCGGTCTTATGGGAATTTTGAATCTTGGTGATATGGATATCGTACTTTTTCTTATCCTTATAATCTCTGGAGGGTTCTCAATAGCAAGTGGAGTCTTCCATCTAGAAAAATCATAAGGTAAATTAATTTTCAATCCGTAAAATTTTCTTATTATGAAATTACAAACTATAAGGAAAAAAAATGAATGAGACTAAACCTAAAGAAGTTCTGCCAAAAAGAACATTAAAATTGTCCCAAGGGATAATATATGGTGTTGGATGTGGAATAGGGGGGTCTATATTCGTATTATTAGGTTTAGGAATCGAATACGCAGGATCCGGTATATTACTAAGTTTAATTTTGGGAGGCATTTTAATATTTTTTACTGGATTAAATTACGCTGAACTTTCAACTAGTTTACCTATTGCGGGAGGTGCTTACAACTTCGGTAAGGAAGGTATTGGAGGGTTCTTAGCGTTTATAATTGGCTTTTTTTTATGGATTGCTAACGTCGCTACATGTTCCTTTTCAGCGCAAATCTTTGCTTTAGTATTTAACGAGGTTTTTATTAAATTAAATATTCAAACTTCCAATACTCTTATTACGATAATTGCAATTTTACCTATAATATTAACAAGTTTAGTAATTTTCAGAACTCAAAAAATCGCAATTAAATCGTTATTAATATTTACGCTCGTATTAATTGGGATGTTTGCGTTCTTTATATTATTTGGATTGATAATAACGCCATTCACAAATCCAAATATTGTTCTTACTCAAATAAAATTTGAAGGTATAATACCCGCTTTTTTATTGTTATTTATTTTATTTACTTCTATAACTTCAAATTTAGCGTATTTAAATCCCGATTTAAAAAATCCTTCTAAAAATATTCCAAAAACTAATATTTATGCTATTTTATTGACAATAATTATATATTTATTGATTACTTTCATTGCATTGATAAACTTAGGAGAAAATCCAACTGAATTAACTGAAAACCCCGTCTTATTAGCTAATGTGTTTGAAAGTGTTCTTGGCCCATTTGGATTTTATTTTATGGTTCTTGCTGCTATTATTTCGACGTTAATAGCAATAAATGCCGCGTTAGGTTCGGCAGTCAGCGTTATTACTGCTTTAGCGAGAGATCGGTTTATTCCTAAAAAAATTCAGGAAACGAAAAAAAGGCAAAACATGCCTGCTTTAGGTTTATTAATCACTATTATTTTAGTCGTTTTATTCGTACTTTTCGCTGGTATAGGGTTTACTGCTGAAATTACTAATTTTATTTATTTCGTAGGTTTAGCATTTGTAAATTTTGCTGCAGTAAAATTAAGACGAACGAGAAAAGAGTTAGATCGTCCATTTAAAGCTCCATTTTTTCCTTTTTTGCCAATTTTTATTACCATTTGTTTTTTGACTTTTGCCGTAATATTGGGTGTTATTATTTCAATAGAAGCCCTAATTCTAGGGTTAGTTATTTTTATTATTGGAATTGCATTTCATTTATTAACGATTGCAGATAAATCGTCAATTAATTTAACGTTAACTGGTATTAAATTCTTCTTTTTAACCGTATTAGGAATATTTATTTGGGTGATAAATAACTTTTCATATGTGAATCCAATTTTGATACTAATAAATAGAGTTTTGATTGGTGTGTGTGTATTTACTATTGTGACAGTAATTCTCGACTTAACACCCCTCAGAGAATTAGCCTATTTTTACGTTAGGAAAATGGATAAAGAAAAGGTCGCAATTAATATAGGCAACGCTCAGATCATTGATTTAGGAAAAAAAAGATCTAAAATAATTCATTTTACAAATTTAGTAATCACAATTATACAATTTATTGCGTGTGGTATTATTTTTGGTATAGTATATTTTCTATTCAATAATTTATTATCAATCCAAGATATCATTCTTATTATCGGTAATTCCGTTACCTATATTCCCAGTACATCCGGCACGGCTCTTTATATTTCAATACTAATAATTTTTGGATTATCTCTCTTCTTTTGCGGGATTTTGTCGTGGCAACGAAACAGGCAATTTAAATCTGTAGGTATTTAATTTTTCAAGAATTAATTAATAAATTTTTTTCGAGAAAATGAGCTTACCAAAATTAAATTTACATATACATAGCACTTATTCAGATGGTAAGAACAGTATTAATCAAATTGTAAAAACAGCCATTAAATTAGGCTTAGATTATATTTGCATTACTGACCATTTTTCAAATTCGTGGAAATCCAAAATTATACCCACACTTAATAATTTAGATAAAATTGAAAGGTATTTAGAAGAAATTTCTTACTGTCAGGCTTACATTTTTAAAAAAAATAGAAAATTAAATCTTTTTAAGGGAATCGAGATTGATATAAGCAGTTCCGAGAATTATATAATAAATAATGTCCATCCCAATAAATTCGATTTAATTTTATTTGAATACCTTGAAAGCCTTGAAGGAATCGCTTTTATTAAAAACTTAATTGAAACTTGGAGGAGAGATCGGCGTAATAGTAATAAATTTCCTCTATTGGGGCTTGCTCATTTTGACTCTTCTTTTTTTATGTTAGGTGGTTTCAATGTTTTGTTAGGTTTTTTAAAACAATATAACATAATAATTGAGTTTAATTCGAGTTATCCTCGTTTTTACTCTCGGAAATACGAAATCTTTTTTAATGAATTGAAAAAAAACGGTATTATGGTTTCAATTGGATGTGATTCTCATAATTTGTCTAATTTAAAAGACATTGAGGGGGCGTATGAGATGATAAAATATTACAATTTAGAGGACAATCTAAAGAATTTAATTATTTCCTTGGAAATGAGAAAAAATTAAAAATCTGAAACGGGGGATATTATCTATGGATTCTGTTGAGATAACCCAAATAAAATTTAAAGGCTCTTTCAAACGCGATATCAATTAATATTTCGCTTTGTTCTTTAGGATACGATAACATATTTTTTAAGCGTTTTTTACCAATGTTAAATATTTCCTTAAACGCTTTTAATTTGTCAGAAATAGGGAAATTAGCAATCTCCGTAACTGGCGTATTATGTTTATTTTGCCATTCATTTAAGGAAAACCAAGTAGTACTTCTCATTGCTAGTTCAGGTATTGAGATTTGCTCACAAATGAGGTTCGTTATTGCTTTTATCAATTTTAACTGTTCTGGTTTAAAATTAATTCTTGCGTAATCAATTTGAATGCCTATAATCTCATCTTTATTAAAATTTAACGCATATGTCAATATACACTCAACCTAAATTATCCTATATTATATTTCTACCTTCGTGAATATAAAGGTTTAGGAATAATTATTCCCTAAAAATGAAATAGAATTTACCTTTATAAAGTAACTGATTAATTTGGATATACACGTCAATATAACAAATCTATTTTTATAAGAATAGTAAAAGGAACTAAATGGATTACCTTTTTATTTACAAAAATTATTTTATTTGTATGGAACAAGAAGAAAAAATTGAACTAGCCGCAACTTGGATTTTCGAATCTAAAAACTTAGTAGTTTTTACCGGTGCGGGGATCAGCACAGATAGCGGTCTACCGGATTATCGTGGACCAGATGGAGTATGGACTCGTCGCGACAAAGGCCTCCCACCTCCAAAATCTCCTCCTTGGGACCAAGTCCGGCCGAATCAAGGGCATTATGCAATTGTAGAACTGTTAAAGATGGGAAAGCTTGATTACCTAATCTCTCAGAATGTAGATGGTCTTCACGCGAAATCTGGGATTCCTTTCGAAAATCTTGCAGAACTCCACGGTAATTTATATTTCATGGAATGTTTAAATTGTGGAAAAAAATTAACATTTGAAGATGCGGAATGGGACAAAATGAAATGGGGACAAGGATATAGGACGGGAAGAGTTCGAAAAAATCAGCCAAAATGTCCCAATTGTGAGGGGAGGCTTATTTCAAGTATAGTTAACTTTGGAGATTCTTTACCAATGGGCGAACTCGAAGAATCAATGAGAAGATCTGAAAAAGCGGATGTATTTTTTGTAATTGGTTCATCTTTAGTTGTAACACCGGCGGCAAGTATGCCTGGAATTGCGTGGAGAAATGGCGCAAAATTAATAATTTTAAATATGGGCGAAACTCCTTACGACGACGAAGCTGATTTGAGATTTTTTGAGCCGATTGGAGAAGTTCTTCCTAATTTAGTTGATAGAATAAAAGAAATGATTGAACAAGATTAAAATCTCTTTATAAATAGGTATTATAAAGTATAATCTAATAATCTAATCTATTTAGCTGAGAATAACAGAATAGTTATTGGATTTGGTAACTTAAAAAAGGCTCGTGCCGTTTTGACGAAAAATTGAGAAGGAGTATTATTAAAGAAATAATATCTATTAAAATAAGTATCTTTAACATAACTTAAGCTGAAGTATTATATTTCTCTATTCTTTTAATCTATTGCGCTTAAGGGGAATTTAAAAAAAAACTTAAATAGGGAGATGACATAATTAAGCATTAGAAAAAAATCATCCAAGAATCAAATTTATAAATCAAATAAATAAAAATAAGAGAAAACATAAAATGAAAGATATAGCTGTTATTTTGGAAAATCGTCCTGGAGCACTAGCTGATATGGGGGAGGTTCTAGGCAAAAATGGCATAAACATGGAAGGATTATGTGGAATTCCCCTTAATGATGAAGCTGTCATTCATATTTTGGTTGAAGATGAAACAGTTACTCGTTATGTGCTCGAATCAGCAGGTTTTAAAGTAAGTGCTGTGCGTGAAGTGCTTGTCATGGATATTGGCCATGTTGCGGGGAAACCCGGATCTGGTGGGAAGATGGCTCGGAAAATAGGCAATGTTGGTGTTAATATTGACCTAATCTACTTAGCTGAAAAAAACAAGATGGTCATCGGAGTTGATGACATAAATAGAGCTCGAAATGCATTAGCCAAATAATTAGAACAAGTATTTTTATGGAATGAAAGTCTTATTTTAAAATTCCATAAATTTTTTTATTTCTATCGTATTCTTTTAGAACTTTTCTTCCTTCTTTGTTTGAAAGAGAAAGCGTTATAATGCTTGATCGACTCAATGAACCTGTAAAAATTTCCTGATCATCTGCAAAAACAATAATATTACTACTAGCAAATTCCGGTTTTGCTTTTAATATTACTTTTTGCTTTTTTATTTCAACCTCTAACTCAATTCGCTTCTCTTTTCTCTTTTTAGTAGGGTATCCCCCTTTATAGTGCTCTTTGGTTTTAAAAGAATCCTTAAGGCCAATAGGATTTATTGGATTAATTACTATATCTTGACCGAACGAATAAATTTCGTAAGCAAGACGATCCGTTTTAAAATCTCTAACTTCCACAACGGGTCTTGCCAAATCTTTGTCTCTAAATCCATGGGGTACCTTAACGGTCATTTTGAGGGTTAGAACAGCAGTGATGTCACCTCCTTCAATAAATATAATTGTATCTATTATTGACGGGAGCATTCCAAGCTCTATTCGACCAATAAACCGTTGTACTGCGTCGATGGCCGAAGAAGAATGAACTACACCTACCATTCCAACGCCCGATAATCGAAAATCAGAATAAATCTTAAAATCTTCAAAGACACGAACTTCGTCGAATATTGTATAATCTGGTCTAACTAAAAGAAGGATATCGGCAGAGTTTTCAAGGCTTCCTTCTAGTTTTGTGTATTGCGTAATTTCAGCTCTAACTTGTAAATCTCGGACGCTTTCTAAAGTTTTTACTACTTTATTTTGGTCTAAATAAAAATTTGCCAATGCAGCTGAAAATGTGCTCTTACCTGCTCCGGGAGCCCCAGCTACTAAAATACCTTCTGCTTTTTCTAATCTTTTATGTAATCGAGCATCAATAGAATAATCTGATAATGTGAGATTAACAAGCGGATGGACAGCAGTAATCTCAACAACGTTAGAAAACGGAGGGCGCGTTATTACAATTCTAAACTCTCGTAACTGAGCAACGACGGCACCAAATTTCTCTATTTCCACGAACGAACGCTCGTCCTCCCTTACCATTTCAATTATTTCCATCGCGACATCTTCTATGTCTTTTGTTGTTAAGGGGTCCTCACTTATTTTTTGCAGGTACCAGTTTCCAGGACTTCCTTTCTTAGCGTAGGGTGGTAGATCTTGTTTAAGATGGACGCTCATGGTGGTTTCATCAAAATAATCTAGTAATTTAAGCGAAGAAAGTTCGATTTCTTTTAACGCTTTTTTTTCCCATGCGAATAATACTTCTAATCCCTCAAAAACACCTACATCACCTTGAATTCGGTCTGCTGTTATAAGTACGGCATTGTTTTGAAGAGCAGAGTCTCTTATAAGGGCATCAAGCTCCCCCCCCGGACTCATTTTTATCTCTTGTAGTGTTGGCCGTTTTCCTACAACGTGAAGCCTTATCTCTCCTTCATCATGAAGTTGTCTCAACTGTTTTAATACATTTAATCCAAAAAACCCTATTTCTTTTTGAACATTTGTTCTATACTCAACTTCGGCGATAACAATATTGGAAATATAAATTTCAGGACACTCTCCTAGCTCATTATCCTCTAATAATTTAAGAATCTGCCCATTAAAAATTACTGAAGTATCACACGCAAATTTATTTGGCATATTAATCATCGAGAGTTTCTATTTTATTAATAATCTCGAATTTATTCACGCTGTAATATATCGGTTTACTCAATCTATCAACAGTAGCAACAATCAAGTCTTTACGAGAGCTCATTGCTACGCGAGACATTTTGTCCAATTCTTTCAAATCTATTGGATACCCTTCAAATACGGGGTAAATCAAGAACTTGGCGGAATCTTTTTCGAAGTCAGCCCCTCGCTTATACACTCGAAAGTCAATGCCTTCTCCATATCCCGTTCGAACAATATAGCCCCTTTTTCGCAAATCCATATAAATAATATATTTTTGCCACAGACGATCGTCAAATTGCGAAAAATACTCCAACAAACCTTCAAAATCGTATAGAGCATTTTCCTTATCATTTTCAAGATACAACAAAATCCGATTTCTTTCGCACAAGAGTAATACTTCAATAGGCTCTAAGACTAAAATATCTTCAGCGTCATCTTTTTTTACGAGCGTACCAATATAAGAACCTTTATAAAATTCTTCAATGCATTCCTTGTCTGATATTATAACCTTATCGTTCTCAATAATTCCTTCAAATTGGACTTTTTCAACTTTTTCATTAGTTTTTTCGTTCATGTTCTATTATGTCATAGCAATTCATAATTAAAGAATTTAATTCTTTAAACGAATAGAACTCCAAGATTAGGAAAGTAAAAAAAAAGAATAGACTCAATTTAAATGAGTTTTATATCCAAACTTTTTTTGTTGTAAAATTATTTTGATGATTTAATTA
>Ga0114922_10000802_pt1 | contig 30253 bp, 21 predicted proteins | sample AartaG_FD_100975 | JGI IMG/M metagenome (GOLD analysis project Ga0114922, IMG submission 100975) | Deep subsurface microbial communities from Aarhus Bay to uncover new lineages of life (NeLLi) - Aarhus_00045 metaG | ecosystem: Environmental > Aquatic > Marine > Oceanic > Sediment | place... | reverse complement strand
TTCCATAACGAAAGGACATCTTCTCTCTCCTTACTTTTTCTCGCCCTCTATTTTATCATTTCTATTACTTTTATTCAGTTGATTTTTATGCCAATCTCCATGTATTATGACACAGCCTGATCTGCTTTGTTGCGGAGTATTCGCAGAGAAGTCCACAGCTTCACACTCTGCGCCTTGCATCTGTAGCAACCTCGACTCGTGAATAATCCAGGCAAATTGACCTGATTCTTTTTATCGCTTTTCCTTGGAAAAATGGCTTTCCTCTTATTATTTAGTAAAAATTATTAAAAAGCTTATGTCTTATAGAAAAGTAATAAAATTTTTGGGATGTCTTGAGAATGGGAAATATAAAGAAATAAAACGTTAAATGTTAGTCGAAAGACTTACCTCTGATGAAATTCTAGTGTGGCTGAAGCGAGCACAAGCCACACTAGAATTTCATCTCGGCTCGCCTGAATGGATTTGGAGATGATTGCGAGGGAAGAAGTCAGTTGTTTTTTTGTCTAAAAAGGAGATATAATAATAAAAATAGCAACCAATTTGCCTGTTATTACGTATATAATAATGCAGCAATTTAATAGAGATATATAAAATGAAGTGCCCAAAGTGCCAGACCGACAATCCAGAAGATACCAACTTCTGCGGAAATTGCGGCACAATGCTTTTTTCTGATGAGGACTCCTCTTCCATAACTAAAACTCTTATATCAGGCAAAAAAGAATTGATGCTGAGTGGAACCTTTGCCGAGCGGTACCATATTATTGATGACCTGGGCCGGGGTGGGATGGGAAACGTCTATAAAGCCCTGGATACCAAGATCAACGAGAAAGTTGCCTTGAAGATCTTGAACCCCAAGATCGCTAGCGACAAGAAAAATATGGAACGTTTTCGCAATGAACTGAAAATCACACGCAGGATATCACATAGAAATATTTGCCGGCTTTATGACCTGGGAGAGGCTGAAGGCCTTTCTTTTATATCCATGGAATATGTATCAGGAGAAGACCTCAAGACACTTATTCGCAGGATCGGGTATTTGACGCCTGGAAAGGCTGTATTTATTATCAGGCAGATCTGTGAAGGCCTGGTCGAAGCACACAGCTCCGGAGTACTTCACCGGGACCTTAAGCCGCAGAATATTATGATTGATAAAGAAGGGAATGCCAGGATCATGGATTTTGGTATAGCCAGTTCTGTAAAAACTGATGGCATAACAGAAGCCGGGATTATTATGGGGACACCCGAATATATGTCTCCGGAGCAGGTCGAAGGAAAAGAGCTTGATCAGCGATCGGATATTTATTCCCTGGGAATAATATTATATGAGATGCTTACCGGCCGAGTCCCGTTTGACGGCAGCACTTCCTTAAGTGTTGCAATAAAACAGAAAACAGAAAAGCCGAAAGATCCAAGAAAATTTAATGCACAGATCCCTGAGGATATTAGCCATATGATCCTCAGGTGCTTGGAAAAAGACAGAGATAAACGATATCAGAAGACCGGGGATATCCTCGAGGAAATTAAGGATATTGAAAAAGAACTTCCAAAGACAGACCGGGTTTTGCCAAAACGTAAGACCAAATCCGGAGAAATCACTGTTAAATTAAACCTGAGGAAAATTATTTTGCCGGCCGTAATCGTGCTTATTGCTGTTTTAATTGGGTTTGCATCATGGAAATTTGTCTTTAACAAAAAGAGTGGGTATTTAGTTCCGGGAAAGCCATCTCTGGTAGTAATGCATTTTGAGAATAACACAGGAAATAGTGACCTGGAACACTGGAGAAAAGCGTTATCTGATTTGCTTATAGCTGATTTGAGTCAATCAAGGTTTTTAAGAGTATTAAATGCTGAGAGATTATATGACATCCTCCAAGAGTTGAATCTGCTGAGAGCTGCAAGTTACTCTTCAAAAAATCTGAAGAATGTAGCTTCCCGGGGAGAAGTTCGCTATATCCTGGTGGGAAAGATGACTATGGCAGGGGACACGATCCGCCTTAATACCAGCCTGCAGGATTTGGTATCCGGAGAGATCATCGGCGCCCAGCAGGTGGATGGGGAAGGAGAAGGCGCCCTTTTTAGCCTGGTTGATGAAATAACGATGAAGATTAAAGAGGATTTTAAGATCTCTGGCGCGGATATTGCAAGCGATATTGATGCAAAAGTGCAAAATATAACCTCGAATTCTCCCGAGGCTCTTCAGTATTATCAGGAAGGATTAAAACATCACTATAATGCTGAATATGATATTAGTATCCCTCTAATGGAGCTGACCATTGCGATCGACCCGGAATTTGCCATGGCCTACCGCACGTTGTCTATTGGTTATTCAAATCTCGGATTGGTCACTGAAGCCAGAAAACATATGCAAAAGGCTTTTGAACTAAGTGACCATGTGTCTGACCGGGAACGATATTATATTTTGGGGGAGTATTATCGTGGCTCTGACAATTCTATGGATAAGGCTATTGATGCCTACTCAAAACTCCTGGAGCTTTATCCGGATGATCATATTGGAAACAATAACCTGGGATTGTTGTATTATACATTGGAAAGGATGGATGAGGCCAAAGAAAAGTTTGCTGTAAATATTAAAAACAAGGTTCACAATTACTTTTCTTATTCTAATATGGCAAGTATCCTAATGGCTGAGGGGGATTTTGAAAAAGCAGGAAAAATCCTGGAAGGGTATTTAAACAATATATCTGACCATTCCCGAGTCCGTGACAGTCTTGCCTGGGTGTATCTGATGCAAGAGAAATATGACCTTGCTCTCAAAGAGGCCGAAGCAGCAAAGGCTGCAAATCCGGATGATTTTGAATATTTTAGTATTAAAGGGACTGTTGATTTTGCTCGGGGAAAATATCAAGACGCTGAGAATAAATACCTGAAGCTGCTGGAAACAAAACAACCTACGGCTCATTATCGAGCAAGAATGACATTAAGCTCTTTATATATGTTCCAGGGGAAGTTCTCAGATGCGGTAGATCAATTGAATCAGGGGATTGAACTGGCTGATATGCTGGGAGAAAAAGAGTGGCTGCAAAATTTATATTCTTCAATGGCGTTTATTGAAATACAAAGAGGGAAGCTCGATAATGCTACCCGCGCTTGCAGTAAAGTAGAGGATATCGCTATAGAATCAGGAAGAACTGAACAGAAAAAAGTAGCGCTTTTATGCAAAGGACTGGTTTTTCTGAAGCTGAAATCGTGGGAGGACGCACAGAAACAGGCTGATGAACTCAAAGTCCTTGTAGAAGCTGGTCTTAATCCCAAAGAAGTGCGGTATTATTATTATTTGGATGGGATGCTTCAGTCGGGAAAACAAAATTTTTCTGAAGCGGTAAAAAGCTTTGATACAGCACTTTCTATGATGCTGTCTGAGGATAAGATGCGGGCTGGGATTTATAATGCAAAAGCTGAAGCGCTTTTTCTTACAGGAGATTTGGATGGTGCCAGAGAGATCTATGAGAAAAACATTTCCAGCCCTCCGATTGACCTTGACAATGCTTATTATTATACGAAGAGCTTTTACATGCTGGGCAGGATATTCCAGCAGCAGGGGATGAAGAATAAAGCCAAGAGTAATTATGATAAATTCCTCAACCTCTGGAAAAATGCTGACTCTGACCTTCCGGAATTAAACGATGCCCGCCACCAACTTTCCACTTTATAAAAAGCAGTCTGGAGTTCCACCAATTTTATCTCTAACTTTAACTTGAGGCAAGTGGTTGGCATGGATACTGGTAAATCCCGGAGAAAGCCATCCGGAACAACGCGGGCATGGTTCCTTGAGAGAATCTCGAGGAGAGCGTTGTGAGGACAGGAAGGGATTTCCTCGCTGGGGGAAATCTCTGTCTTTCGTAGGGACTTACCAGTATCCATGCCTTGCGACTCCTTTTTTTTGCATCCTTGACATCCTGTTTTTGTGTTTATATAGTAAAACCATATGGATTATTAAACTAGGGAGGGCCCCATGTTTGCACGTGTAACCTCAGCAACAGTTAGAATAGAGATGATAGATAAGTTTATAGATATTTTTCAAAACAGCATAATACCTGCTGCAAAAAAACAAAAAGGATACAGCGGAGCCTATCTTTTTGTTGACCGTAAAACAGGAAGAGGAAAGGTTGTTACCCTGTGGGAGAAGGAAGAATTGGCGATCGCCAATGAGGAAACAATGTATTATCAGGAGCAACTAATAAAGATACATGTCCTTCTATCTAAAAATCCGATCCGGGAGGGTTATGAAGTTGTAGCAAGCGATTTGATCTGAATTATTCATAAAAGATGAAATTCGGGTGTGGCTTGTGCTCGCTTCAGATTTTTAACGCCATTCCTCTTCGGTTTTCTCGGCTGCTGCGTAACTCCCCCCGTCCGTGGGTCAAACATACTCGCAGCCCGACTACGTCTGATTCCCTCGAAAAGCCTCATCAGAAGGCTAAATCTTCAATGTCGCTTCAGCCACATCAGAATTTCATAAGATTCAAGACGTTTAACTAAAATTATTAATTATACTGTATTTCCTGAAGTTCCTGTTTTTCCGGTTCTTTCTGCTTTTTAGCATCTGCGGCAACCTCGACTCGTGAATAATCCAGATTTGATCTGAATTATTCATAAAAGATGAAATTCGGGTGTGGCTTGTGCTCGCTTCAGATTTTTAACGCCATTCCTCTTCGGTTTTCTCGGCGTCTGCGGATCCTGGTTATTCATAAAAATTGCCAATGATGTACTCAAAAAACCAATATCTAACTTTAACATTGGCACTTTTTACCTTTCAGGCGAGCCGATCTTACCGCATCTACTTCGTTACAGGGTATTCGCAGTGAAGGACCACAGCTTCATCCCCTGCGCCTCATATCTACGGCAACCTCGACTCGTGAATTAACCAGGATTATATCTCAGAATCAGAAGGCTAAATCTTCAATGTCGTTTCTGCCACATCAGAATTTCATAAGATTCAAGACTTTTAACTAAAATTTTAAATTATACTGTATTTCCTGAAGTTCCTGTTTTTTCTGTTCTTTCTGCTTTTTAGCATCTGCGGCAACCTCGACTCGTGAATAATCCAGATTTGATCTGAATTATTCATAAGAAATGTCGACAGGGAGGGATTTCCTAGCTGGGGAAAATTCGTGTGTTTTTGTATCAACTAACCTGATTCTTGCTTAAGGCTCAGATGCTTATAAAAAATTGGGAGAATTTCTATTTATTCAAGTATTGCCTGCTGCGGAAAATAAGAATATAATTTTTTCTTTATAAATACTTTTAAGGAGGGATTAAATGTTTAAAAAATGTCTTTTTATCTACTTGATTTTAATAGTTTCGATTTTCTTGTTAAATAGCGCTGTAATATTGGCTCAGAAAAAGAACCAAGAGAACCAATTCCGGCAGCTTTATCAGGAACTGCCTACCCCTAATGAGTATCGGACCGCATCCGGTGCACCCGGCCCCGCATACTGGCAGCAGAGGGCCGACTATGACATGTCGATCGAATTGGACGAAAATAAAAAGCGTTTATACGGCACAGAGACGATCACATATTTCAACAATTCCCCTGAGAAACTCCAATATCTTTGGCTTCAGCTTGACCAGAACATACGGGCAAAAAATTCGATGACAGAAAAAACCGCGACAGGACGCATATCAGATACAATGAGCTTCCGCTATCTTGAAAGAGAACACCTTAATTTCGATGGCGGCTTTAAAATCGAATATGTGAAAGACCAGAATGGGAAAGACCTGCATTATAAAGTAGTGTACACCATGATGAGGGTGGATCTTCCCTCTACTTTAAAGCCCCAATCCCGCTATTCTTTTAAAATAAAGTGGTGGTTCAACATAAATGATAGTTCAAAATTAGGGGGGAGGTCCGGATTTGATTATTATGAAAAAGATGGAAATCATGTTTTCACCATTGCCCAGTTCTTCCCGCGTATGGCTGTTTACAATGAAACAGAAGGCTGGCAGCATAAACAGTTCCTCGGAAGTGGGGAATTTGCCCTTCCTTTTGGAAACTATAAGGTCAGAATCACTGTCCCCTCAGACCATATAGTAGGCGCTACAGGTGTTTTGCAGAATCCTGCGGAGGTACTTACTGCTCATCAGCAGACGCGGCTTAAAGATGCATTTAAGGCAGCAGACAAAACTGTTTTAATTGTAAGCGAGGATGAGGCGGTTGAGAACGAAAAAGAGGGCGCGGATACTAAAAAAACCTGGTTTTTCAAAGCGGAAAAGGTCAGGGATTTTGCTTTTGCCAGTTCGAGAAAATTTATATGGGACGCTATGGCTGTAAAATTTGGGGAGCGGACAGCGCTTGCTATGTCATTTTACAGCAAAGAGGGTAATCCTCTCTGGGGGAAATATTCAACCAAGGCGGTTGCGCATGCGCTTAAAGTCTACTCGAAATTTACATTTGACTATCCCTATCCTAAAGCCATATCCGTATTATCAGGAAGAGGCGGAGGCATGGAATACCCCATGGTTTCTTTTAACGGCGGTAAACCCGAAACGGACGGGACTTATTCCGAACGTTTAAAATATAGCCTTATCGGTGTGATCATCCATGAAGTGGGGCATAACTTTTTTCCTATGATAGTAAACTCCGATGAGCGTCAGTGGGCCTGGATGGACGAAGGTTTGAATACCTTTGTGGAATACCTGTCGGAACAGGAATGGGAACGTGAATTTGCAATAAGAGAGGGCCCTGCTTACACTATTGCCGATTATATGAAAGGAGATAAGAAGTATATATCTCCCCTTATGACTGCTCCTGACTTTGATCTGCATGTGGGGAGTAATGCTTATGCTAAAACTGCCACAGGCCTTAATATCCTGCGGGAGACTATCCTGGGAAGGGAATTATTTGACTTTGCCTTCAAGGAATTTGCTCGCAGATGGATGTTCAAGCACCCGGCTCCGGCTGATTTTTTCCGCACTATGGAGGATGCCACAGGTTTGGACCTTGACTGGTTCTGGCGTGGATGGTTTTTCGGAACTGATCATGTGGACCTGGCCATAGGAAATGTAAAGTGGTATAAAGTAAACACCGGAGAGCCTGAACTTACCAGATCCGCAAAAAACGAGAAAGAAAACCGCAGTAGGAAAAGGTTTATAAGCAATATCCGCAATGAAAAAGAGATTGAAAAAACCGCTTTAGAAAAAGATAAATCCCTGGCTGATTTCTATGATAAATATGACCCGCTTAAAGTCACAGATGATGAAAAAAAAGAGTATAAGGAATATCTTGAATCTCTATCTGAAGAGCAAAAAGAACTGCTTAAAGCGGAGTATAATTATTATGAGGTAGCTTTTTCCAATATCGGCGGTATGGTAATGCCTCTTATTGTTAAGTTTGAATATTCTGACGGTTCCGAAGAAATAAAAAGAATCCCTGCTGAGGTCTGGCGAAAGTACAATGACCATGTGACAAAAGTATTTGTGACGAAAAAAGATATACGCCACATCACCCTGGATCCGTTCCTGGAAACTGCAGATGTTGATACCAGAAATAATTACTGGACTGTAAGAGGAAAACCGGATTATTTTAAAGTGGAAAAAAGTAAGAAACCCTCAGAAAAGAATCTGATGCAGAAGGTCAATAAAAAGAAGTAAAGGAGATTTGTTATGAAAAAGTTTTTATCCTTAATTATTTTGGTGCTTATAGTTGCTTCTTTTGGCCAGGCTGAAGTGCCGGCCATCCGGGAAAAAGTGTCAGGAATGAAAGAATATCCCGGTTATTTTTCATTTTATTGGGATGGGGAAGCAGGAAAGATCTGGCTGGAAATAGATAAATTTGATTTTGAATTTTTATATGTTAACTCTCAGCCCGCAGGCCTCGGCTCCAATGATATCGGCCTCGACCGCAATCAGCTGGGCGGAAGCCGGGTGGTCAAATTTAAACGGATCGGCCCCAAAGTATTACTTTTGCAGCCGAATTATTCCTTCCGGGCACTCAGTGAAAACCCGGACGAGCGAAAAGCTGTGGAAGATGCTTTTGCAAAATCGGTTATTTGGGGATTTAAAGTAGAAGCTGCAGAAAAAGACCGAGTACTTATTGATCTGACCGACTTTCTTTTACGTGATGCTCATAATGTTATTGGCAGGCTCAAGCGTTCCCGGCAGGGAAATTACCGGCTGGATCATACACGTTCTGCGCTTTATCTGGATAATACAAAAAATTTCCCGAAAAATTCCGAATTTGAGACGCTTTTAACTTTTACTGCCAGTGATCCGGGAAATTATGTACGGGAGGTGGCTCCTGATCCGGGGGCTATTACCTTGAGGCAGCACCATTCTTTTATTGAGCTCCCGGATGACGGCTACAAATCCCGGGTTTGGGATCCGCGCTCTATGTATGGAGGGAGATCTGGATATATGGATTTTGCAGTTCCTATAGACCAGCCGTTAAGAAAAAGATTTATAAACCGCCACCGGCTTGAAAAGAAGGACCCAAATGCTGAAATAAGCGACCCGGTGGAGCCGATAATATACTATATCGACCGTTCCGCCCCCGAGCCTATACGGTCAGCCCTGGTAGAAGGCGGAAGCTGGTGGAATGAAGCATTTGAAGCCATAGGTTACAGGAATGCCTTTCAGGTCAAGGTCTTCCCTGCAGGCGCAGATCCAATGGATGTCCGCTATAATATGGTTAACTGGGTCCATCGCTCGGCCAGGGGATGGTCTTACGGCGGTTCAGTCTCTGATCCCCGTACGGGTGAGATAATCAAGGGGCATGTTGCCCTGGGTTCACAGCGTGTTAGGCAGGACTTCCTCATTGCTTCCGGGCTGGTGACCGAATATGAAGGCCGGGACGGCGAGACTTCCCAAGCAGTGGAAATGGCTCTGGCTCGTATTCGCCAGCTCTCCGCCCATGAGATAGGGCATACTCTTGGGGTGGGACACAATTATGCTTCCAGTGTTAATGACAGGGCTTCTGTAATGGATTATCCGCATATGCGGGTTAAAATCACTGAGGACGGTAAACTTGACCTGTCAGATGCCTATGACACTGGGATCGGTGAGTGGGATAAGGTTTGTGTCGAATACGGATACCAGGATTTCCCCGATGGCGTGGATGAGGAAAAAGAGCTTAGAACCATACTTGACCGTGCCTTTTCCAGTGGGCTTCTATATCTAACCAACCAGGACGCCGCCCCTGCGGGAGGCCTTCATCCTCTCTCCAATGACTGGGACAATGGTTTACATCCGGTTGATGAACTGATATACAAGATGAAAGTACGCTCCCTTGCGCTTAATAATTTTTCTGAAAAAAAGATAAGAATCGGCGAGCCTATGGCAATGCTGGAAGAAGTCCTGGTGCCGGTTTATTTGTTTCATAGATACCAGATCGAAGCCGCAGCCAGTGTAATAGGCGGGATGTATTATAACCACACTGTGAGGGGAGGCGCCCAGGGAAATCCGAAGATGGTGCCTGCTACCGAGCAGCGGCGTGCTATTGATGTGCTTCTGACAACTATAGTACCGGAGAATCTTGCTTTTCCGGAAGAGTTACTGAAGATTATACCCCCGCGTGCTCCCGGATTAAGGCAGAACCGCGAGCTTTTCCCGGGACATACAGGGATAGCGTTTGATCCGCTGGGGGCAGCGGAAATCGTTGCCAATATGACTATCGCTTACTTGTTGTTTCCGGAAAGGGCGGCCAGGCTGGTCCAGTATCATGCCGGGAATAACGAGCTGCCGGGACTGGGTGAAGTGATTGATAAGCTGATCGGGTCCACCTGGAAATCTCCTCTGAAGCCGGATTTTAATGGGGAGATTCAGAGAACTGTGAATAATGCAGTGCTGTATAATCTGATGGGCCTGGCGAGTTACGAGGATGCTGCTTCCCAGGTGAAAGCAGTTGCGCTGTATAAACTAAATGAGTTGAAAAACTGGCTAGGTCGGAGTGTGTCCGGAACCAAGGATAAAAGTCAAAAAGCTCATTTTTATTATGCTATATCCCAGATCGAACTTTTTCAGAAAGACCCAGACAAAGTGAAGCTGACTGTGCCGTTGCCTCCTCCTCCCGGAGCACCTATAGGGAATTAAAATGTAAAATGGGGTCGGACCACGCTATCCTATAGTAATGATGAGAGATGCCCAAAAATAAGGGCTGATATTTGTCTTTAAAGCTCCTTTTTGCCCCCAAAAAGGCACTTTAAGAAAAAAGTTACAATAATCATTTTTAATAAAATCTTGCATGTCATTGAAAAGAAAATAATTATAAAAACATCGCCATTTTTTTATGAATAGGTCAGGTTAAATGAATCAACTATATAAACAATATCTGGCTGCTGAGAATTACCTCAATCAGGGGCTGATACGTACTTCGGTCCCTGATGTTCCCAAGAAATATATTCGCAGGGAATGGATGCTCAGGTTTTTAGAGGACCTGGGGCATCCGGAAAAAAATTATCCCTGTATTCATGTCGCTGGCACTTCAGGCAAGGGCTCGACCGCGGTAATGATAGCTGAGATACTGCAGCATGCTGGCTACAAAACCGGGCTGCACATAACACCCTACTTGCAGGTGGCTACAGAGAAACTCTGGTTTGAGGGAAAATATGCAGCTGCTGAAGAGTTTATCGATTTGATAGAGTGGGTAAAACCGATATGTGAAAAGTGGCGGAGCCCGGAAGTACCTCTGCATGGAATGACTTCATTTGGGCTCTGTCTGGAATACTTTCGCAGAAAAAAAGTTGATATTGCCGTGATCGAAGCCGGGGTCGGCGGGCGGAATGACCTTACAAATGTTCTTAACACATGTCTCGCAATTATCACCCCACTTGGATTTGACCACACCAAGACCCTTGGCGATACGATCGAATCGATCGCCGACCACAAAGCAGGTATCATGAAGAAAAACATCCCTGCTGTAGTTTTTAAAGGCAGGGGGAGTGATGTGATTTTATCTGTTGCCAAGAAGATCGGAGCGGCTGTTAAATGGGTGGAACCTGAAGATACTGGTTTTTCTCGTAAATTGAGGATGCAGGGAGGATTTCAGAATACAAATGCCCGCATAGCGGAGAAAGCTGCTCTTGCTTTACAGGAGCTGGGGTATTATATAAATGAGGCTGATATCTCAGCTGGTTTAGCCCAGGCGTGTATTCCGGGACGGCTGGAGAAATTACAGGGCCACCCAGAGGTCATAATCGACGGAGCTCATAATTATCAGAAGCTAAAAAATCTTTTTGCGGAGTTTTCCGGCCGGAGGATTATTGTTATATACGGGATGCTGCAGTCTAAGATCAATGATGAAGTATTAAGCCTTTTAAAAAGTGTAAACGCCCGTTTTATTTTTACAAAGCCTGAAGTTTATGGAAAAGAGGCGTTTGATCCCCCTTCTATAATAGACAGCTTTCCTCCAGGAGAAGCTTCCTTTTTCCCTTCACCGTCTGATGCATTGCAGGGGGCGGTTAAAGCAGGAGGGCCGCGGGCGAAAATTGTAGTGGCTGGTTCGCTTTATCTGGCGGGAAATATCCGAGAGTCGTATTTTCCTGCAGAAGATGTGCTTTTTTCCCGCACTAGCTGGCCTAATATGTTTTGAAAAATATTTCGCCGATGCCTGTTGATAAAATTAGAGAAATGTCCGATACTGTAGATGAAAATGGAAAGAAGAGATTTTCTACTCTGGATTGGAGCCATTGCCTTTAGCTTAGGTTTAACTAAAAAAGAAAAATGGGAGCTGTTCAAAGTGTTGTTCAACATCTATCGGGAAGTAAAGGAGATGGGCTGCCGGATTGGAGAGGATTTTATAAAAAGGGAATTTCATCTTGACTTAGACGGCAAGCGGGAAAACCGTGAAGAACATATAGTAGTTCTTATTCACAATGAGGGTAATGGTGATAAGTTCATTCTCCAGGTTACATTTTTTAAAACCAGGGCGAATTATTACCTCACAAGGAATGCTGAAGATATCAGGAATATCACATGTATAGTTAATGGTGATGTCATAGAAGTGATTGAAAATGAGTTAAAAGAGGATGAGTTAAATATACTGCTTCCCAAAATACTGAAAGGCATCCGGGAAGAAAAGAAGCTGCTTAAGCTTAATTAGCAAAATAACCGGACCGGTGAACAACTCGATATTTTTTTCCTTTCACTCGGACTGTGATCTTGTTAAATTTTCCATCCTCAAGGTAGTTTGAAGGGGAATAATAGAGCAGGTAATAGTTCTCAGAAGCTTCAACGGCTTGGTTAAATAAATAAATGGGATTAGCTGAACTTTCCATAAATCCGCCTGTTGAAAGAGCCATTTCCCGGAAAGCGCTGTAGATATCTTCAGACTGTTCCTGCATACGTAATCCCGGAACGTGTTTTGTGGGTGTGGTTAGATAGAGAAAGTGGATCGAGATAGAGGAATCAGCAAAGATTTGTTTGACACGTGTGATATTAAAAGAGATATTCCGTTTAAAAGCGTAAGAAAGGGATTTTAATTTTTGGACAACACTAGGTTTGTCCTGATATATCTGCATGTATTTATTCAAGATCATATCCTGTATTTGGGGGGTGTATTCTCTTTGATAAAGAAGAAAGACATATTTCTGTCCGGGCATGTCTTTTAAATATTGAGAAAAGGACATGAGTTTTTCCTGGTCGATAACTCGTAAATTTTCTATTCTTCCCATAATATCCGAATAACGCATTAGTTTTTTTTCAAAAGGAAAATGGGAGTATTCGTTTCCGGTTGCAGCGGGTATTCCCCCGCGTCTTTGTTCGTTTCCGCTTTCTCTTTCATTTTCCATGGATAAGGAACTGGCCAGCCTAGTAAGGTCATCCATGGCACTTCTGTATTCAGCATTCCCGATAGTTGTATCATTTCTTATTAATACTTTGAGCTGGTTGGCAAGCTCTTCTTTAGAATTGTAGAGCATAGCATTATACGTCTGCCGGTAGGTTTTTAAGGGAGTAACGATTATCAGGTTATCATCCGGGAAGATAACATTTTGAACAAAATATTCTATTGAATCTCCCACTCTCGCGCTGTATTCAGTAAGTTCAAAAAAGAGGAAAAAATTCCGGGAAGTACTTGGTGTAAATCTTTTCTTTTCTTCACTTCTCTCGATAGAGCTTTTGTTTACCAGATAGATAGCTTCCGCTTCCTGAAGGGTGCCGTTTTCATAGATCTCAAAGTCATTTATGGTCAGATCACTGACAAATGTTTTTCCTTGAAATACTCGAACTGGGATTTCAATGTTAATGACCTGGCTTTGTTCTTTTATTTGTTGAGAGGAAATCGAAGCTGAGAGCATCACAAGAAAAAGCAAAAGAAAACATTTTTTCATTTTTCTATTCCTCATCAAAGTAGGAGCTTATTTAAAATATCGGCAAGATATGAAAAAATGTCAAGTAAATAACCTGAACTATTCATAAAACCAGCGTGAATAATCCAGGATAATATTGTTAAAATTGGAAAGCTCTTTTAGCATCTAGGTCAATTTTTTAGCAAAGTATCATCGCGTATACAGAGTTTTCCTTCTACTGTTTTTCCAGCAATTGTAAGCGTGACTCTGTATTCTCCAGCTGGGGCTGTAAAGTTGCGCAATTGGCTGCCGAAAAGGTCTCTTCCTTCCGAGTAAAAGCCGAAATTTCGGGTAAGTTGCCTGTGGACCAAGGTAAGGGCTTGTTCTGACTGGGCCTTATTAAGCCTTGCTTTTAGGTCTTTAAGTTTGTCTTTTTCTGATGTTTTTTTAACTAATGCGGAAAGCTCTTGAATGATTTTTCCGAGACGTTTTTTAAATGCCAAACTTTCTTCTTCAGCCGGGGAAAATTGCATGTTCCAGCGAACTTTGTTGATTCCTTTTTTGCCGGATAAAGTTATCTCTTTTTGGTATTTTCCCGTCAAGTCTTGGATATGAATACTCACTTTTTCTGCCGGCACTGATTTTAAGTAAAAGTGGATAAATGCTCCTGCAGGGGGATTTTTGCCCCGGAATTTAAAAAATGATTGCTGACGGCCGAGAGAGACAGTCTGCCATTTGGTTGCAACCCGGTTTTTAAATAAATAAACCTCAGATGAGAGCACCTCCTCTGTAAGCTGTTGAAGCGGAGTGATGTCATCTGCAATCCAGATGCTCCGTCCATGAGTTCCGGCTATAAGATCATTGTCGCGGGGGTGGATGATGAGGTCATGAAATGCGACTGTCGGCATATTGTTCATAAAACGGTTCCAAACTTTAACTCCGTTTAAGGAAACAAAGCAGGCAAACTCAGTTCCCGCAAAAAGCAAGTTTTTATTCTTGTGGTCTTCTTTAATAACATAAACACTGTGCCCTTCAGGCAGGTTGCCGGATATATTATTCCAAGTAGCACCAAAATCTGTAGTCTTGTATATATAAGGAGTAAAATCATCGTCGCGGTGGCCGTCAAAAGCTGCATAGGCTGTTCCTTCATTATGATGTGAGGCTTCAACGCGGCTTGCCCAGGTTCCTGCCGGTACTCCTTGGATATTGCGCCTGACATTTGTCCATATTTCTCCTCCATTTTCTGTGACTTGAACATTGCCGTCATCAGTTCCCACCCAGAGTACTGTTGTATTAAGTGGTGATTCTGATATGGATATTATAGTGCAGTGATTTTCAGCTCCGGTTACTTCATGGGTCAAGCCTCCGGAATCGGATGAGTTTCTCTTGGACGAGTTATTGGTCGTCAGGTCAGGGCTAATAATCCGCCAAGTGTTACCTCTGTCCCCTGATTTAAACAAATGGTTGCCTCCCACATAAATAGTTTTTGGATTGTTCGGGGAGATAATCAGGGGGCTGCTCCAATTGTACCGGAATTGAGATGGAAGCAGGCTGGCATAACTACTGTAAGTGGAATGGCCCCGCCACAACCAGTATTCGCCCGGAAATATAGAGTATTCTACGGGAGTCTCATCAAAGTCAGGGTCATAGTAATCTTCAAAATTGATTATGGTATCTGGCCGAGGTGATATGAATTTAGTCTCCCTGGTCTCCATGTTTATCCTTCCGAAACCTCCCACATGGCAAACAGTATAAACTGTACTCCAGTCTGTGGGGTCGACCTGCATGTGAAAGCCGTCACCTCCGTTAACTTCTATATTATGGTCATTGAGGATGCCCTGGTTGTCCCGGCTGTTGGAGGGAGCTGCGAATCCGCCGATGTCCTGCATGCCTCCGTACACCCAGTAAGGGTCCCGCATATCTACACCTATGGCGTAATATTGAGCTATAGCCATATTATTAAATGAGATAAAGGACCTTCCTCCATCAACTGTAAGGTGTGCGCCCTGGTCTGTGGCTACATAAAAGATGTTTTTATCTTCTGGAGATATCCACATGTCGTGATCGTCACCTCCGGCGCCCATCCAGGGTTTTCCCCGGAAGGTTTTACCACCGTCATTGGAGAAGATGTATCTCCTGGCTATCACATAGATCAGATCATCATCGAGCGGATTGATGGCGATACGCCCGTGATACATGGGGCGGCTTATATGCCGTACTAGGTATTTCCAGGTCTGGCCTGCATCATCGGACCTATATACCCCTGGCCCTGGAACGCTTTTATCTGCTGGCAGCCGGTCACTGGCTTCAACACTGGCGACTATGGTCTGTGGATCTAAACGGTAGATGTCAAGGCCGATGCGCCCCAGGTCTCCCTTTGGCAGTCCTTTTGTCAGTTTGCGCCAGCTTTTTCCTGCATCTTCAGATTTATATATCCCGCCGTCCGGGCCGCCGCTGTGAAACGTCCATGGCTGCCGCAGGCGGTGATACATGGCAGTGTAGAGTGTGTTTGGATTGACCGGGTCCATTTGGATTTCAGTACACCCGGTTTTTTTATTATCAGGGAGGCCGTTTGTAAGTTTCTTCCAGGTCTCTCCCCCGTCTGTGGTTTTATATAGGCCGCGGGTTCCGGAGTATCCCCAGAGATGGCCAATAGCCGCAACATAGACTATATCTTTATTTGTAGGATGGGTGGCGATGCGTGCTATTTGATGGGTCTCTTTCAGGCCCATGTTTTTAAAAGTCCTCCCCCCGTTTGTTGATTTATAGATACCGTCTCCCCAGCCGCTGCTGTTACGGTTGTTGGCTTCTCCGGTTCCTATCCATATAATATCCGGGTCTGCTTGGAAAAATGCGACGTCACCGATGGAGCCTGCCCCGTAGTTGTCAAAGATCGGGGTCCAGGTAACTCCGGCATTTGTCGATTTAAACACACCGCCCGAGGCTGAACCGACCAGCACGACCCGGTAATCATCGTCAAGGGCATCCAGGGCGGAGATCCGCCCCATCATGTTTGCTGGCCCGATATTTCGCCAGCGGAAGGTGCTTAAAACATCTGAGTTGCTGTTTTCTCCGGCAGCATTTGCGGATATGGATAAGGATAATAATATTAAGCTGGATAAAAGCCATATGTTGATCTTTGATCGACTCCTTCGGTTTTTCATGATTCCGCCTCCCTTTGATCGGATTATTTTTTGTTTTATTTTAGGGATTTATAAGCTATTGTCAATGGTCGTGAAAACACTCCAAATAATCGGATAAGCCTGTCAATATAGTAAAGGATAATAAAAAATGCACCTCTACTACCCCAAGAAGAATTGGTATAATAGAGGCGTAACAAAAAGTTAAAAATTTCAATCTTGGATTGCTAAAAAAAACAAAAGTCACCTCATCCAGCGGACTCATATTGATTATGAGTTTTGCTAAAGAGATCGATTTGATTGATGAGTTGGAGAAAAAGTGGTTGAGAGTGTGCATTTTGTGGGGCCTGAGAAAGGAGGCAAGGTTTATCGTTTTATTGTTACAAGGCGCAAGAATAATCAACTAGCCCTATTTCCTGAATACCAATACACCTACAGGTTTCTTTTCCCAAAACAGATTGGGATAAGCATAAAATCGTTCACTTTTACAGATAGCGTAGAGATGCTAAGAACGTGATTAAAGAACAGAAAGAAGGCTTTTCAGTAGGCAATATATTATCAGAAGATTTTCTATCCAATGCAGCTTTTTTCCAGAAACTTTTGACTCCAATGAATAAGATTTCATCTGAGAAAACTGTATCTGATAGTAAATTATATATCTTTTTTGAATAGAAATTAAATCATTGAAAAATAACCTGTAATTTGCTGAAAAATTAGCTTATCCGATTATTTGGGACCAATCTTTAAAGGTTTTTAACATTTTCCTCATGCTTTTTCTGCGGAACTGACCTTTCTTGTTTCTTAAATCCACAAGAATAGAAGATCAGAATAAGTATTCCAACAAAAAGGATCGATTTTTTTCTTTTTAGTTTCAAAAAATTTTTACATTTCTCTTGAAGTGTGATATATAAATATTACATTTTACCATAGGAAGCAGCCTGCATATCCTTCCTCAAATCCTTATTAGGAGGAATAATGACTAAAAGAAAAAAACCGACACGAAGACTTCTTGAACACTTGCAATTGGGATTTGTTTATCTTCTCACAACATTGACTGTGCTGGTGATGACTGCCTCACTCAAAACACCGGTTTACGGCCAGCGGCGTACGGCGCTGTCTCCCTCAAACGAACCTTTGCACTGGCGTTTCGTCGGCCCTCAGGGCAACCGCGTAAGTGCAGTGGTCTGCGACTCGAATGACCTCAATGTCTACTACGCAGGGGCCTGCGCCGGGGGGGTCTGGAAATCGATCGACGGCGGGACGAACTGGAAGTCTATCTTTGACGACCAGTCCTCACAATCCATCGGGGCCCTGGCTATTGCGCCGTCGGACACAAACCAGGTCTGGGCCGGGACCGGCGAGGCCTTTATCCGGTCAAATGTCCTCATCGGTGATGGGATCTATAAGTCAACGGACTCAGGCAAGACTTGGACATGCATGGGTCTGGAGAAGTCTGGCCGGATCGGCCGGATCATTGTCCACCCTCAAAATCCCGATATTGTCTTCGCAGCAGCCTTGGGGCACTGTTATGGCCCGCAGGAAGAGCGCGGTGTGTACAGAACGAAGGACGGAGGCAAGTCCTGGGAGCAGATCCTGTTTGTGGATGAAAACACAGGCTGTTCCGGGTTGGCTATGGACCCGAACAACCCTCATATTCTTTTTGCAGGAATGTGGCCCATCGTCATCAAGACCTGGGGCAAGTTTTCCGGAGGACCGGGAGGTGGGGTGTATGTTTCCCGCAACGGAGGCGACACTTGGAAGCATATCCAAGGATACGGACTTCCTGAGTTCGAGGTCGGAAAGGTGGATGTGGCGGTAGCCCCTTCAGATTCCCAACGTGTCTATGCGCTCATAGAGACCGGTGACCGGGGGTCTCTCTGGCGCTCTGATGACGGTGGATTCCATTGGAAGGTCGTAAGCTACGAGCGAAGGATCAACGAACGACCCCACTACTACACCCGATTGTGTATTGCACCTGATGATGAAAACACAGTCTATTTTCCTTGCAACGGCATGTATGTCAGCCACGATGGAGGCGAGTCCATCGAGAGATTCTCGGGTGGTGGTGACAACCATGACATGTGGGCTGATCCCATGTATCCAGAGCGAATGATGATCGGCAACGATAGCGGTATCAGCTTAACGACCACACGCGGCAGGCAGTGGCGCCGCATAATACTTCCCATCGGCCAGATGTACCATGTGGCTGTGGACAACCGCATACCATATTTTGTGTACAGCAACATGCAGGACTCGACCTCCAAGCGGGGACCTGCTTATCCGGGCTACGGCTCTGAGCCGGCTATCTGGCATAGTATGGGAGGGTGCGAATCCGGATTCTCCTACCCTGATCCATCAGACCCGAACATAGTTTGGGGGACATGTTATTCAGGCACTGTCGAGATCTATGATCACCGTACAGGTCTGGTCCGTAACGTTAATCCCTGGCCCGAAAAATCTCTCGATTCTCCGGCCGGGATCCTCAAATACCGCTGGAATTGGTCACCCCCAATAGCACTCTCACCGCACGATCCAAGCATCGTGTACGTGGGAAGCCAGTATGTGCACCGGACGACCAACCGCGGGCAGAGCTGGGAACTTATAAGCCCTGACTTGACCACAAATGACCAAAGCAAACTGGGCTCTTCAGGTGGCTTGAGCAAGGATAACCTGGGCGTCGAGTATGGCTGCACGCTCTTCGCTATTGCCGAGTCGCCTGTCGAGAGGGGCGTCATCTGGGTAGGCTCTAATGATGGCTTGGTTCAGATAACACGTGATGATGGCAGGACATGGACCAATGTCACCCCTCCTGGAATGCCTCCATGGGGGACTGTGAGCATGATCGATCCTTCGCAATTCGAGGCAGGACGTTGTTATATAGCTGTGGATGGCCATCAGGAAAACATCCGCGATCCTTATCTTATTAAAACAGCGGATTATGGCCGAAACTGGACACGGATCGATGCTGGAATCCCTCGATCTGTCCTGAGCTACACGAGCGCCATCAAGGAAGATCCGGTCCGTAAGGGGCTGCTCTATGCCGGAACGGCCAACGCCATCTATATCTCATATAACGACGGCGCAGACTGGGAATCCCTGCAGGCCAATCTTCCCCGTGCCTGTATCACCTGGATTGCGTTTCAGGAGCATTTCAACGACCTTGTCGTGGGGACAAACGGCCGCGGCATCTGGATCTTGGATGATGTCACTGCCCTCCAACAGCTCACACCAGAAATCGAGAGGGCTGAAGCCCACCTCATCAAGCCCCGGCCCGCCTACCGGTTCAAGGCCCGACAGCGTGTTGACTCTGCACCCAACAACCAGAGCCGAGGGAGGTCTGCTCCCTATGGTGCTTTCATCAACTATTATTTAAAAGAGGTTCCAAGTAATGATGTAAGGATCGAGATTTTCGATGAGAACGGACAAAAAATCCGAACTCTCCAAGGTACTGCCCGTGAAGGCCTTAACCGAGTTTGGTGGAACTTACGACATGAGCCGCTCCAGCAGATCGATCTCCGCACAACACCTGCTTTCCACCCTCATGTCTGGGAGGAAAAACGCTTCCAAGGCCGTGAGACGCGACCAGTCCTCCACTGGGGAATAAGGGCTCCCCAGGCTGGTGTTCTGACCGCACCCGGGGCCTTCACCATCAAATTGATAGTAAACGGCAAGGAATACGCTCAACAGCTTGAAGTCCGCAAAGACCCGAACTCCAGGGGCACAGAGGCCGACATCCGTAATATGGTCCAGATCTGGAAAGACGTCGTGAAGGACATCAACGAGGTCGTAGCCATGATCAACCGGCTCGAATGGGTAGGGAAACAGATGGAAGACCTGGAGAAGGTTTTGACACGAATGAAGGACGCTGAGCAGATCATCGCCGCTGTACACGAGACGCACTCCCAAGTCCTTTCTGTGGAGGACAAGCTTCTCCAGCGCCAGTTGCATGCCTCGGATCCCAAATCTTACCGCGACGAGATGATGCTCTACTCCAAGCTTCTCTGGTTCTCGGGAGAGATCGGGACCGGAGCAGGAGATATCCGCAACACAGAAGACTTTGGCCCAACGAACCAGCAGCTTGAGGTCTACGATATTCTAAAAAAGCGGCTGGATGAAGTCCGAGTGGAATACGACCGGCTCTTAAGCGAGACCATCCCTTCGTTGAACAAGACTTTGCAAACGGCCGGCCATAGTGCGATCCTAATAAGCCTGAAGTAAAAAGGATTATCCTTTGATGCAGAAGAATTCTCTTGTTGTCATAGTCAGCCTTTGCTAAAAAAATTCCCAGCAGGCAAGCGAATGATCAAGATTTGCTCAGGGTAAAATTGGCAAAAAATATTTTTAATAAAATTTAAAAAGGAGGAATAATGAACCGTCGACGTTTTTGCTTTGTTTCTAGCTTTATTTTGTTTTTGGTGTTTGGACCAGTCTTTCTTTCCGCCCAAGGAACACAAGCCGATTATGAGCGAGCATTCGGTTTGCGGGAGAAGCTCACCAATCTGGTCCTGAATATGCCTGACCGTCCTTCCTGGATAGAAAAAACAAGCCGCTTCTGGTATCGGAAGTCGGTCAAAGAAGGATCCGAGTTTCATGTTGCAGACGCGGCCACACTTAAAAAGAAAATTGCCTTTGACCATGAGAAGCTGGCTTCTGCACTGGCCTCGGTGCTTGAGGAAGAGGTCGATCCAAAAAAGTTGCCTTTCAGTTCGATCAAGTTCGTGGATGACGAGAAGTCAATCGAATTTGATATCGAAGAGTGGAAATATGCCTGCGATTTGGCCGCCTACACTTGCAAGAAAGTGGGCCCGGCCGAGCGGCGGCGCAGGAGGGGATTCACTATGTGGCGAAGAGGTCCTGTTCCGCAGGCTGCTTCTGAGGAAGCTAAAGACTCTCCAGACGGCAAGATGGAGGCTTTCATCAAGAATTACAATGTTTATATCCGATCCAAGGATAAAAAAGAGGAATACGCATTGAGCTTTGACGGATCTGAGGGGAACTACTACGTTTACGCCTCCATCGCCTGGTCGCCTGATTCGAAAAAGCTGGCCGCCTATCGCCTCAGACGCGGCTATCACCGGGTCATCCATTATGTCGAATCATCGCCAGACGACCAGCTCCAGCCAAAGTATCACAAAATGGAATATGCCAAGCCAGGAGATGCACTCGATGTCCAACAGCCTGTGCTTTTCCTCATCGATGCCAAAAAACAGGTCAACATCGACAATGCTCTCTTTCCCAATCCCTACAGTATATCCGAACCGGTCTGGTGGAAGGACAGCCGAGCCTTCACCTTCGAGCATAACCAACGTGGCCATCAGGTGTATAGGATCATCGAGGTTGATGCCTCCACTGGAAAAGCCCGCGCTGTCATCAGTGAAGAGGCTGAGACATTTTTTTGCTATTCAGGGAAAAAATATCGCTACGACATTCAGGACGGGAAGGAGATCATCTGGATGTCCGAGCGGGACGGCTGGAACCACCTCTATCTCTATGACAGTGCAACAGGAGCAGTCAAGAACCAGATCACCAAGGGCGAATGGGTCGTCAGACGCGTGGAGAAGGTCGATGAGGAGGCTCGTCAGGTCTATTATCAGGCAAGCGGAATGAATGCAGATCAGGATCCCTATTTCACACACTGCTACCGGATCAACTTCGATGGCACAGGCCTCGTATCCCTAACCGAAGGGAATTACAATCATTTTGTTACATTATCATCGGACATGGCGCATTATGTTGACACCTGGTCTCGTGTAGATGTTCAGCCCGTCATGGGACTCCGCCGCACATCGGATCGAAAATTGCTGATGCAGGTTGAGAAGACGGATATCCAGGAACTTGTCAATGCAGGATGGAAGGCGCCCGAAGTTTTCGTTGCCAAGGGCCGTGACGGCCAGACTGACATCTGGGGCATAATCAACCGCCCCATGAATTTCAAGCCTGAAAAAAAGTACCCGGTTGTGGAAGCTATCTATGCAGGACCACAGGGATCTTTTGTGCCCAAAACATTCAGTCCCTGCAACCGCATGCAACCGCTGGCTGAAATGGGATTCATCGTTGTCCAGATTGACGGCATGGGCACCAACAACCGGTCAAAAGCCTTTCATGATGTCTGCTGGAAGAACCTCGGCGATGCCGGCTTCCCGGACCGGATTCTCTGGCACCAGGCGGTCGCCGCCAAATATCCCTACTATGACATCAGCCGTGTCGGTATTTATGGCGGATCAGCGGGCGGCCAGAACGCCCTGGGAGGACTCCTCTTTCATCCCGAATTCTACAACGTCGGCGTGTCTTCCTGCGGCTGCCATGACAACCGGATGGATAAGCTCTGGTGGAATGAGCAGTGGATGAGCTGGCCGTTAGGCCCAGAATACGCTGCTTCCTCTAATGTAGACAACGCTTACCGGCTCAAGGGGAAGCTCCTCTTGATCGTTGGTGAGTTGGACACGAACGTCGATCCTTCCTCAACCATACAGGTAGTAGATGCGCTAATTAAAGCAAAAAAAACCTTTGACCTCTTGATTATTCCTGGAGGTGGTCATGGCATGGGTGGAGACTATGGTGTGCGGAAGCTCTATGATTTCTTCCTCCAAAACCTGCACGACATCGTGCCTCCCAACTGGAATGAGATCGAGGAGAAAAAATAGGAGTCGATAGCCACTGGTTCCATCTCAAAGGCACGACTCTTTTTTGTGGTAAGAGTCTGTTTGAAATATCAAGTAGTGTGCTAAAATAATAAAAACATTTATAAAAATTATGGCAGGAAAGAAAATGAGGATTTGTGCCCTCCAAAAACTGCGAACTGTGAGATATCTCTCTGCCCCGCTTTCTCTTCTCCAGATTATCGTGGGAATTGCTCTTCTTTTTAGCAGTTCCTGTTATTATTATAGGCTGGAACACAAACTGAATCCTGAAAACGCAGATTGGCTGAGCAAAGTCAGGTACATCATAACGTCAGAAGAACGCAAAATGTTTCTGGATTTGCCTGATTCTGAAAAAGAAGAGTTCAAGGAAGAATTCTGGCGACGGCGTGATCCTGATCCCAAGACCGAAGAAAATAAGTTCAAAATGGATTTCGACGAACGGATGGAACAAACCAACGAACTCTTCATCAGCGAGGGAATACCAGGTTGGCTGACCGACCGGGGGCGGATTTTCATCTTGTTTGGCCCTCCCATGGAACGTATCATCTCGCCCCAGGAACCTGAGGGCAACTCCCGGGAAATCTGGTATTATGGGAATTTTCCTGTGGTGTTTGTGGATAGATTTAGCACAGGAGGGTATAAGCTGGTTACCTATAACCTAACTTCCTTGCAGTCTATTAACCTTTCCTATATGCATGAGCTCAGCAGAGAACAACAAAAGGCTCAGAAGACCATCATCGGTGAAGTGGATAGGTTCAATTTTGATTGGGAGGTCAGCGCCAAACGACTGCCTTCCGGTCAGATTGAAGGCATTGTGAGGATTTTCGTTCCCTATGCCAATCTTTGGTTCAAGGATCAGGAAGGGACGATGTTCACCATACTGGATCTTCATCTGGAGCTCCGTGATACTGCTGGAACCCTGGTCTGGTCCTACGAAGAATCCTATGAGATCCAGATAGAGGAAGAGGATTTCTCCGATACACAATACAAAGGTTTGGATCAAGATATTATTTTTACCTTGGAGGATGTATATGAAAAGCTAGTTCATCAAGAAAATAAAATCTATGCAACTCTGACCAACAGAACAGGCATGACCAAGCTGCATAAAGTGAGAGTGTTTTCCATCAAATAGATTCAGCAGTCAGGCTTTCTAATAAAATCTTTTGATGCATAAAAAGAATAAGAAAAACAGCTTTTTTGTTATGGTTATACTTGCCTATCGTTAATGGAGAGGAAGAAGGACCTTCGGGTGTCTTCTTTAACTCTGAGGAGGAGGCGTAATGAAGCTTTATAAAAAGTGTACGGCCATTTTCATGTTCCTTGGATCTCTAGTTCTGGTCGGCCAGATCCGAATCCAAGCCCAGCAACCCTTCAACGAAGATCTGTTGAAGAGCTTCAACTACCGTAATCTCGGCCCCTACAGACTAGGAGCAAGGATCTCAGATATCGCAGTCCCCGATTTTCCTACAAAGGAGCACCTCTATACCTTCTACGTGGGGACTTGGTCGGGCGGGCTCTGGAAAACAACGAACAACGGCACGACTTTCGAGCCGGTCTTTGATGGCCAGAGCAATCTTAACATCGGAGACGTCGCTCTGGCACCTTCCAATCCTGATATTGTCTGGGTTGGTACTGGGGATGCCTTCAACTCTCGCACGTCCTACAGCGGGAATGGCGTCTACAAATCCATGGATGCTGGACGAACCTGGACAAACATGGGGTTGAAGGATTCTCATCATATCGCCAGGATCGTCATCCATCCAAAAAACCCGGATGTCGTCTATGTCGCTGCCATGGGACATCTTTATTCAAATAACGAAGAGCGGGGCGTTTTCAAGACCACAAACGGCGGCCGGACGTGGGAGAAAGTCCTCTATGTCAGCGAAAAAATCGGCGTCACCGATCTGGTCATGAATCCGGCCAATCCTGATATTATCTACGCCGCCACGTATGACAAGCAGAGGTTGCCGTGGGTCTATGTCAAAGGAGGCCCTGAGAGCGGAATCTACAAATCCATGGATGCCGGAAAGACCTGGACAAGGCTGGAAGGCGGTCTTCCCAATGGCCAGATCGGCCGCATCGGTATCGACATCTATCTCAAATATCCTAACATTCTCTATGCGGTCGTGGAAAACCTCAATAAGCGTCCCCCAACACCTAGGGAGGTCGAGCAGGACAAAAGCCGGGGATTTCAACCGCAGGATCGGGAGGTGGGTGGGGAAATTTATCGAACGGAGGACAGCGGACAGACCTGGGTGAAGATGAATTTGCCGGAATACAACATGGGCTCCAAAAGCCCGTATTATTTCAACCAGATCAGGATCGACCCAAACAACGAGCAGAACGTTTTTGTGACAGGTGTCTCTCTCAGCAGCTCGACTGATGGCGGCCTGACATGGCATGATCTCGACTGGCCCCCAAGGAGGCTGTTCTCCAAGATGTTCGGCGATGTCCGGACCCTATGGATCGACCCTCAGAATTCCGACCGGATCATCATGGGGAGTGACGGCGGAATATACATCTCCTATGACGGTGGCAAGACCTGTGACCATCACGGCAACCTGCCGTTGGGCGAGTTCTACTTCATCGGGGTTGACATGGAGGATCCCTACAATATTTACGGCGGTCTACAGGACCATGAAATGTGGAAGTGCCCCAGCAACGGACCAGCGGGCGAGATCACTCAGTTCGACTGGGTCGCCCTCGGCGGCGGGGACGGCATGTACACCCTAGTCGATCCCAATGATAACCGCTGGCTGTACACCACTCGTCAGCACGGCAGGCACTTCCGGGTCGACCAGAAACTGGGATACCAGGTTAGTATCATGCCTCAAGCAGAAAAGGGCAAGTCTCCCTACCGCTTCATCTGGTGCACGCCATTACACATTTCGCCCCACAACAGTCAGATCATCTATGCAGGAGCCCAGGTCCTCCTTCGGTCCATGGACCGTGGAGATCACTGGCAAGAGATTAGCTCAGACCTCAGCACCAATGACACTTCAAAGATGGTTCCCAGAGCTCAAGGTGGGATTCCCTGGTTCGCCATTTCGACCATTTCCGAATCGCCCGTGATAGCTGGGATTATCTGGGTTGGCACATGCGACGGAAAGATCCATGTCACAAGAGATAAAGGTGGTAAATGGACGGACCTGACCAGGAAGATCGCGGCCGTGGGAGGTCCGGAGAATTATTATGTGAGCCGGGTTTTCGCCTCCAATCATCAGGAGGGCACGGCTTATGTGACAAAATCCGGTTACGACCGCGATGATTTCAGGACCTTCGTTTATAAAACAGAGAATTATGGGGAGACCTGGACCTCTCTGGCTGGAAACCTCCCGGCAGCGCCTGTCAACGTGATCTATGAGGACAGGAAGAATCCTGATTTGCTTTTTCTGGGAAATGACGTAGGTATTTTTGTTTCCTTAAACGGAGGGAAAAACTGGGTGAGGATGAACAACAACATTCTCACTGTTCCTGTGCGCGATGTTCTGGTCCATCCCCGGGAAAACGACCTGATCGTGGCGACCTACGGCCGTGGCCTTTTCGTAACAAATGTCTCGGTCCTCCAGGAGATGAGTAAAAAGGTTCTGGCCGAGGATGTTTATCTCTTCGGCATCGAGCCAAAGGCCCAGAGGGTGACCCGTGCTTTTGGAGCCAATGATTATCTATTTGGAGACAGGCATCTCCTGACGCCTAACGAGCCCAATGGGCTTGTGATCTATTTCTATTTAAAAAATCAAGTAGCAAACAAAGCGAAGATCACCATCACGGATCCTTACGAAAAAGAGATTGCAGTGCTTGAAGGCCGGGCAAATGCGGGGATCAACAGCATGGTTTGGGAAATGAGGCATCGAGCAGTGGAGCAGCGGGCTGGAATCCGGATGCAGCGGCCTCGGGATCCTCTGACCCAATGGGTACCCCCTGGCGAATACGTGGTCATTCTTGAAATCGGCGAAAAAAAACTGACTCAGAAGGCGCAGATCACCAAAACGATGGGGTGGTCCATAGGCCCCTTTCCTCAGATTATCAAATAGCTGGCCTCCAATATTTTTTAATACTCCCTTTAGCTCCTCCCTTCTCTTGAAGGAGGGAGCCAGAGGGAGGCCTAGCATGTTAGAAAAAACATAATCCAGTCGCTGATGAGGCTTAACATAATTTCGAATTTAGATTAACTGATATTTAATATATCATATTGTTTGAATAATCATTTATCTTATCATCAAAGGAGGATTTCATGCATATTCACCGGAGAGAATTTCTAAAATTTTCAGCTGGGGCAGCAGGAGCTGCTCTACTGGCGAGTGCATGTTCATCTCCAGCTGATCATGAGTCTGCAAGCTACGAGCAGATGAAGACCCTCAAATCTATGACCGGCGATGTGGTCCCAATCAAAGATGAGGAACGGTGGGATCGGATCGAGCAAGCTCGGCGGCTTATGATTTCCTCCGGGATCAAATCCATCTATTTGGAGGCAGGACAAGTATGTTCTATTTCACCGGGGTCCGATGGAGTAACAGCGAACGCATGTTCGTCAATGTAATCCCAGCCAAAGAAGATATCATCTGAATCTGTCCCGCATTCGAGGAAAGCCGGGCACATGAGAAGATCCGCTTTGGAAACAATATTCGTACGTGGGAAGAAGACGAAAGCCCAAACAAACGAGTGGCTGAGGCGCTCCGGGATCTTGGTATCCGCAACGGTAAGATCGGAATTAAAGAACGGATCCGCTTCTTCTTTGACGGGATCCGGAAAGAAGCGCCGCACATGGACTATGTCAGCACAGACACCGTGACCATTGAATGCCGGGTGATCAAATCCCCAGCTGAGATCGCCCTCATGCAAAAGGCAGCTGATATCACAATCGTGGCCTACAAGGTCACCGTAGCTAAGTTCGAGAAGGGAATGACTAATGATGATATTAGAGCCATCGCTTCACAGGCTCACAGAGCTCTAGGGGTATCCGGCAGTATCGGGGCCCAGATTGCTAAAGCTTCGGCCAATCCCCATGGAAGTATCAAACATATCGAAGTCAAGGAAGGCGACATCGTTCTCATGGACGGTGGATGCAGCGTGGACGGCTACCGCTCTGACATTAGCCGCACCATCTTATTCGGGGAACCCACCCCGAAGCAGATAGAGCTAGTTTTTCTCAGATTTTTTTATTTTCTGGGTGCAAAACCACTTTCTTATATCGGTTCCCTGCATCGGCATCCTGAGGCGTTAATTCTATCCGGTTTAGAGTGCTTTTTCCCGCCAAATCCTTCCTCTATCCCTTGCCCGAATCTGATCCTGACCAGTTTGAATCCCCTTGTACAATTTTGGCATGTTTGATAAAATTAAAAACAGGAGGAGAAAGAACAGTATGAAAAAAAATTAAAATGGTTTATAATGGTTTATAAAGGATGACTTTTTTATAGACAAAGAAAGGAGATTATCTATGAAGCATCATAAATATGTTTTTCTGATCATCATGGTCATGCTCTTAGTTTCAGCAACTTTCCCGCAAATCCAAGAATCCCAGGACCCAAGGGAAATGGCGCTAGTCAAAACCATCAATGAGGAGCTAATCTCAAAACCTCCAAGCAAGCTTATGCTGGATCCTTTTTATGAAAAATATGTTGACGCCATGGGCATTCCTGTGATCGCTTCAGCAGCCGTTTCCGACACAGCCATTCTCGTCGCAAGGGATATCATCATCCACATGCTTGCCGAGAGACCGGATATCCGGCGAGCAATGGTTCAGTCCGGACAGAAAGTCGGAATCATCGGCTATGCCCAACAGATATCAGATATTCCGGAATACACAAATATGAAAAAACCCGCATTAGGAGACAGGCGCTTGACCGCCAAAGAAATCGCGGAATACGACAAAATCCGAAAAATGACCGATCAAGAGTACTGGAACAAGCGCTCTAGAGGCCAGGGCGGAATTTACACGACCTGCGGCGAGGAAAACCTGCTGGGTTTGCCTGGGACGCGCTATTTTGGCGAACATATCCTGGTACATGAGTTCGCCCATGCTATTCATAGAGGCATATGGAAGATCGATCCAGAGCTCACAGATGCTATCAAGCAGGCCTATGCCGATGCCATGGCTCTCGGCATCTGGAAAGGCCATTACGGGTCGACCAATCAAGAGGAATATTTCGCCGAGGGAACCCAGTTCTGGTTCTGGTCTAACTACGAGTATAAAGACAGGGATAAGGTTGTCTATAGCCCTCTGGATCTGCGCACCTACGACCCGAAACTCTATGACCTCCTATCCCGTGTTTATCCTTCAAGCCACAGGATTCCTCTTGATGTATACTATAACTTCAAGGAGAAACCACCCCTACTTCATTGAGAAAAGCCTAAATAAATCACAAGAGGTCTACCCGGTTAATGGTCATAACTATTTGTATTAGCTTCCGCATTGATTTGGATCTCGAAATCCATCCTGAAAGCGCACAAAATTATCACGTAAATTGTGATATTTACTCTGGAGCTGTTGATTGATTTCGCTACTTTTCGTGTGATATGGTCACATCAAGATATTAGGAAACGGAAATTAATATAAGTCGTGAAGGATCTAAGGCTAACTTTCAATGGCAAATTAGGTAATTTAAAATATCTATAACTCATCACATTTTCAAAGGAGGAATTCATGGATTTATCTCGTCGAAGTTTTCTAAAGACTATGGGCATAGGTGCGGCTGGAACCGGCCTGGGCATGAACACATCCGCATCATCGCTGGACTCTCTTCAAGGCCATTCGGAAAAATTTCTGGTCAAAGACCCCGATCATCCCAAAGCGGCATCGAAAGGGACAGAACGACTGCCCCTGAGCTGGTATAAAAAGACCGCTAAGCGACTTAGAGAGAAGGTTGGGGAGCTAGGAGTAGATGTCGTAGTACTGGCGGACAGCTGGAACCTGACCTATTTTTCTGGGTGTTTCCTGACTAAAACCGAGCGCCCTTGCTGGTGTGTATTTCCTGTCAACAATGACGCAATCTACTGGTGGAGCCCAGGGCTGGATAACGAGTTGGTTAAATCCTGGTGGTGTACTGAAATGAATTATTACTACGACTACCCCCATACCATAGGAGGCTACTTCGATCAAGGGAAAGTAGTTTTCCCAAATAATCGGATAAGCCTGTCAATATAGTAAAAGATAATAAGGTTAAGCCCCTACTACCCCAAGAAGAACTGGTATAATAGAGGCGTAACAAAAAGTTAAAAATTTCACCCATAA